>CABDZW010000447.1_pt1 | contig 9186 bp, 7 predicted proteins | sample 3132261 | NCBI WGS metagenome assembly CABDZW01 (sample SAMEA5534341, study PRJEB31848) | metagenome | biome: tundra; feature: field; material: soil | place: USA | collected 2013-05 | depth 0.45 m | reverse complement strand
CTGCCGGTCGTGCTCCACCTGATCGTCGGCATCATCGCCGGCATCGTCGGGGGGGCGCTGTGGGGCGGAATTGCAGGGTTGCTCAAGGCTCGCACCGGGGCACATGAGGTCATCACGACGATCATGCTCAACTACATTGCCTTCAACTTCCTGGCATTCCTGCTCGATCTGAAGGGTTTCCAGCGTCCGCCATACGGGCAGGCAATCAGCAACGTGGTTGACAGCAACGCCCAGCTGCCGCCGTTGCTGGGCAACGGGCTCCGGGTCCATGCCGGCCTCTTGGTGGCGCTGCTGGCGGCCCTGGGCGTGTGGTGGCTGCTCTCTCGAAGCACCCTCGGCTTCCAGCTTCGAGCCGTCGGCGCCAACCAGTTCGCGGCCCGGACTGCAGGCATGAGCGTCGAGCGCAGCTACACCGTCGTGATGCTGATCGCCGGCGCGTTGTCCGGTCTTGCCGGCGTGTCACAGATACTCGGCACCAACAGTGCTATCACCCAGGACATCGACGCGGGCATCGGTTTCGACGCGATCACGGTCGCCTTGCTTGGCCGGGCCACCCCTGGCGGCACGGTGCTTGCTGGTCTGCTCTTCGGTGCCCTCCGGGCAGGTGGTGTGCAGATGCAGTCCAGCACTGGCATCCCGATCGACCTCGTTCAGGTGATTCAGTCCCTCATCGTGCTTTTCATCGCGGCGCCCGCCCTGATCCGGTCCATCTTCCATCTTCGGGCCGCAACCGGCGGGCTTGGAACCCAGCTCGCGAAGGGATGGAACGGGTGAGCTCGCTGACGTCCCCACCACCGGCCGGAGCCGATACGCCCGACATCATCGTCCACACCGTGGTCGAGGTCCCAGTCAGCCAGCGCCGGCGCATCGTCACCGGGAGTGCGATCTTCTTGATCGGCCTGGTCTGCGTCCTGCTCCTGGGCATGGGCTCGCGGTCCGGGTACGACGCCTCATTCCAGCTTGCGCCAGCCGGAGCGAGCATCAAGGTGCCCAACCTGACCCTCCCAGCCCGGCTGACCGGAGTCCTGCTGGGCCTGTTCGTCATCGCCCTCGGGCTGTTTCAGATCTTCCGAGGATTCACCAAACGCTCGATGAGGTGGGTGCTGTCGGTCACCGGGTTCTGCTTCATGGTGGCCTTCCTGTGCTGGGCGGCAACGGGCGGGACAAAGGGCGGCACCCTGGACCTGCTCGGACTGCTGCAACAGTCCATCTTCTTGGCCATCCCCCTCATCCTCGGCGCGCTCGCGGGTGTGCTGTGTGAGCGATCAGGTGTCATCAACGTGGCCATTGAGGGTCAGATGCTGGCCGGCGCCTGGGCAGGTGCCCTGTTCGCCACCCTCCTGCACAACAAGGGACTGGGCCTTCTCGCGGCGGTGATCGCCGGCGGGCTGATGGGGCTGCTGCTCGCGGTCTTCGCCATCCGTTACTTCGTCAACCAGGTCGTTCTTGGCGTCGTGCTCAACGTCTTGGCTCTGGGCCTTACCGGGTTCATCTACGACGCTCTCATGCAGCCCAACCAGGACACGCTCAACAACCCCGGCTTTTTCGACCCGATCAAGATCCCGGTGCTGGGCGATATCCCGATCGTGGGGCCGTTGTTGTTCAATGCCAACGTCATCGTGTATCTCACCTACGTCCTGATCGTGGTCGTGGACGTAGCGCTGTTCCGGACCAGGTGGGGTCTGCGTACCCGAGCCGTCGGGGAGCACCCCGAGGCGGCCGACACGGTGGGCATCAACGTGTTCCGCACGCGTTACCGCAACGTGGTCTTCGGCGGCATGGTCGCCGGGATGGCCGGCGCGTTCCTCACCATCGGTGCCGTCGGCGCTTTCTCCAAGAACATCTCCTCGGGCAAGGGCTTCATCGCGCTCGCGGCGGTCATCTTCGGGCGCTGGAGCCCTCGCGGAGCTATCGGTGCTGCCCTGTTGTTCGGTTTCGCCGACGCGCTGCAGACGGTTCTGTCCTTCACCCAGACGCCGGTCACCATCCCATCCAGTTTCCTGGCGATGCTGCCCTATCTCGCCACCCTGTTCGCGGTGGCCGGACTGGTCGGACGGGTTCGGGCACCGGCGGCCGACGGCGAACCTTATGTCAAAGGATGATGCGTTGACATCCTCCCGGCCATGAATGACCAGGATTCCATCTGCTCCTCGGAGGCAACATGTTGAGGTTCGCGCTTCACGGACAGGGCCAAAGCTCCCAAGGCTCCACGCGCTGCCACGGCATGCCCTGCCGCGGTTCACTGCCGGTCCTGCAACCGAAAAAGCACAACAGGTTTGGTTATCGCCTGTCAGACCTGAACGTACGGCCGTCCACCGACAGACCCAGGGGTTTGCTCCCGCCCCTGAACGACCGGGTTTCCACCCGAGGAGTGAACCGATGAGTCAGGCCGTAGCGATCGACTGGGATGGCTTACGTGCCACGGCGCTCGAGGCCATGCACCGGGCTTACGCGCCATACAGCAGATTCCCGGTCGGGGTGGCGGGCCTGGTCGACGACGGGCGCATCGTATCCGGCTGCAACGTCGAGAACGCGGCCTATGGCGTGGCGCTGTGCGCCGAGTGCGGGATGGTTTCGCAGCTTCATCTGAGCGGCGGTGGCCGACTGGTGGCGGTGTCCTGCGTCAACGGCGGCGGCGACCCGCTGATGCCCTGCGGCCGGTGCCGGCAGCTGCTATGGGAGAACGGCGGACCCGGCTGCCAGGTCATGACGTCTTCGGGCGCGCGCACCATGACCGAGGTGCTTCCGGATGCCTTCGGGAGCGACGATCTGGACGACTTCGAGGCGACCTCGCCCTGACTTACGCTGGTACCGGAGCCGCCGGCCGGCCTACCGCATGTGAAAGGGGCGTGGACGTGGCTGAAGCCTATGATGGGGCTGTTTTCGATGCGGTTGATGTCATCGTCGCCAAGCGCGCCAAGCAGGAGCTGTCCGACGCGCAGATCGACTGGGTAATCGATGCCTATACCCGTGGGCTGGTGGCCGACGAGCAGATGTCGTCCCTGGCCATGGCGATCCTGCTCAACGGGATGAACCGTCGCGAGATCTCCTCCTGGACTGCAGCGATGATCGCGTCCGGCGAGCGGTTGGACTTCTCTTCCTTGTCACGTCCGACGTCGGACAAGCACTCAACCGGCGGGGTCGGCGACAAGATCACCCTGCCGCTGGCGCCTCTGGTGGCAGCCTGCGGCGTTGCGGTTCCCCAGCTTTCGGGCCGAGGGCTGGGTCACACGGGCGGAACGTTGGACAAGCTGGAGTCGATCCCGGGCTGGAGAGCTGTCCTGTCGAACGACCAGATGATGCGCCAGCTCGAGGACGTCGGCGCGGTGATCTGCGCGGCGGGCGACGGGCTTGCTCCCGCCGACAGGAAGCTCTACGCCCTGCGCGACGTCACCGGCACCGTCGAGGCCATTCCGCTGATCGCGAGCTCAATCATGAGCAAGAAGATCGCCGAGGGCACCGGTGCCTTGGTGCTCGACGTCAAGGTGGGGTCCGGAGCGTTCATGAAGGACGTCGAGTCCGCTCGTGAGCTGGCCCGCACGATGGTTGACCTCGGCAAGAACGCCGGGGTGACGACGGTGGCGCTGCTGACCAACATGGCCACCCCACTCGGGCTGACGGCCGGCAACGCCCTGGAGGTTCGGGAGTCGGTGGAGGTCCTGGCCGGAGGCGGTCCGCCGGACGTGGTGGAGCTGACCCTGGTCCTGGCCCGGGAGATGCTGGCGGCTGCCGGCCGGGGCGACGTCGACCCGGCTGATGCGCTCAAGGACGGACGAGCCATGGACGTTTGGCGTGCCATGATAAGTGCTCAGGGTGGCGACCCCCATGCTCGGCTGCCAGTTGCCAGACAGACCCACCAGATCCTGGCTCCCGGCCCTGGCGTCCTGACACAGCTGGACGCACTGAAGGTCGGCGTCGCCGCGTGGCGGCTGGGCGCAGGCCGGGCCCGCAAGGAGGACACAGTTCAGCCCGGTGCAGGTGTCGAGATGCACGCCAAGCCCGGCGCCGTCCTGCGAGCCGGCGACCTACTGATGACGCTGCATACCGACACCCCCGAGCGGTTCGGTCGGGCGATCGAGTCGCTGGCTGGTGCGTACTTCATCGCCCCCGAGGGCTCCCGGCCGGATCTGCTTCCGCTGGTGATCGAGCGGATCAGCTGAGCGGCGCCACGTTCAGCGTCTCCTGCGCTGGACCTGGCGCTACTGTGAAGCCGTGCCTCGACTCATTACCGAACCCACGCGCATCCCTGTTCCTGGCGGCAAGGTGGTCAACGAGCACGTCGGCCGGGTCAATACCGGTAGCGACGTCGTCTCGGTTGCCCACATGATCGCGCCCGCCAACTGGGGTGAGCCCTTCCAGACACCGGCATTCGATGAGATCACGCTGGTCCTGGCGGGCTCGGTGATCGTCGATCACGAGGGTGGACCTACAACCGCCCATGCCGGGCAGTCGATCCTGACCAGTGCCGGTGAACGGGTCCGATACTCCTGCGGGCCCGATGGCGCCGAGTACGTCGCCGTCTGTCTGCCTGCGTTCGCCCCAGACACCGTCAACCGCGAGGTCTGAGTGCTCACCGACGACATCCTGAGCCGTGCCCCGAAGGCGCTGCTGCATGACCACCTGGACGGCGGGCTGCGCCCTCAGACGATCATCGAGCTCGCCGACACCGTTGGCTACCAGGGACTTCCCGCCCATGAGGCGGGCGCACTCGGTGCCTGGTTCCGCGACAACGCCGACTCGGGAACACTCGAGCGCTACCTCACGACGTTCGAACAGACGCTGGTCGTCATGCAGACCGTCGACGGGCTGCACCGGGTCGCCAGTGAGTGCGTGCAGGACCTCGCTGCAGACGGGGTGGTCTATGCCGAGGTTCGTTACGCCCCGGAGCTGCATCTGGTCGACGGGTTGTCGCTCGAGGATGTGGTCGAGGCAGTGAATGCCGGCTTCCGCGACGGCGAGCGGATCGCTGCCGGGGCGGGTCGACGGATCCGGGTCACCGCGCTGCTGACCGCGATGCGCCACGCCGCCAAGGGGACCGAGATCGCCGAGCTCGTCGTGAGGTATCGCAATCAGGGGGTGGTGGGCTTTGACATCGCCGGCGCCGAGGCAGGGTTCCCGCCCACCCGGCACCTGGACGCGTTCGAGTACCTTCGCCGTGAGAACGCCCATTTCACCATTCACGCAGGCGAGGCGTTCGGGCTCCCCAGCATCTGGGAGGCGATCCAGTGGTGTGGCGCCGACCGGCTCGGCCACGGGGTGCGCATCGTCGACGATGTGCGCGTTGCCGGCGAATCTTACTCGGGCGACGTCGCCCACGCGGCCACGGCGGACCCCTCCGAGGTGACCCTCGGCGGCCTTGCGGGTTACGTGCGCGACCGTCGTATCCCGCTGGAGATGTGCCCGAGCAGCAACGTGCAGACAGGCGCTGCAGAATCCATTGCGCTGCACCCGATCTCCCTGTTGAAACGGCTCAAGTTCAGGGTCACCATCAACACCGACAACCGGTTGATGAGCGGCACGTCGATGACCCGCGAGATGTCGCTTCTGGCCAACGAGGCTGGATGGACGCTGGAGGATCTGCGCTGGGCGACGATCAACGCGATGAAGTCCGCGTTCATCCCTTTCGACGAACGACTGGCGATCATCGAAGACGTGGTCAAGCCGGGCTTCGCAGCGTTGCTGCAGACCTGAGCCCGGGTTCAGGGGAGGTGCCTCGCGACGACCCACGGTCCTGACCCGCGCAAGCCCAGTCCAACAGGTCGGGGATAGCCACTGTCGCGCCCTGTTGCTGCGTTCGATGTTGGGTCCGATAGCCAAGCCCTGCACCGCTGCACCGCGACGCTGAACACGGTCGCCGCCGGGCTGGCGGAGACCGTGAATGCTCGTGGAGGCGGCGTCAGAGCTGGACTTGTCCCAGCGGCTGCCCGTGACGCCAGAACCCGCCGAGGTGCCGCGGTAGTGGCACGTAAGGAATCCCGGTCATTGCTGGCCGGGATGACCGAATCTGTCAGTTGCAGATCCGGTGCCGCGATAAGGGCAATGTGAGCAGGGACGCTCTGTCGGGCAGATAGAACCTGGTGCGCCTGGGTTCTACCTGGTCCAGCGTTGCCGTCCTGGAACCAGACGACGAGGTCGAAGCGATCGAAATCGACCAAGGGGGCGTGAGATGGTGCACGCTCGCTTTCCGAGACGGTAACCGGCATTGGGCGCGGGCGCAGCCGAAGACCCCAGGGACACGCCTCAGGCAGGCAGGTTGTCGATCGGGTCGGCGGGGATGAGACGACTTCGCAGAGCCGCATCACGCTGCAGCCGGATGGTGTCGCGTCGGCGACGATCGGCGATGACTGCGGCGAGCACAAGCTCGGGGTGTGTGCCGGAGGGGGGTTGCGGAGCGAGATAGGTGACCACCTCGTCATACAGCTGGACACCGAGGGTAGCGCGCGACTGGGGGCTCAGCAGCGGCGCGCGCATGAGGAACTGCCGAACTGCCATCGCCGTGCCGTCAGGTAGCTGAGCGATGTCTGCGCCGGCCGCCCAGGCAGCCAGGTTGGGCGGCATCATCGGCGGTGGTGGCAGGGTCAGGTGGACCCTTTCTCGGACCACGTACGTGCCGGCTGCGTGGTCGCCGAGTCGTTTGCCCTTGCTGCTCACCAACCCGCTGATCAGGGCAGGCACCCCCAAAAACACCCAGATCTCCACGAATCCGACGAGCTCGCGGGTCAGCGCCTGGCGGAAACCGATCGGACCTGCATCGTCGCGGACGGTCCGCAGGCCGGTGGCGAACTTGCCCACGGAACGACCGCGGGTCAGGGTCTCCGTCGCGGTGGGCAGGACGACGAAGATCAAGACCAGGAGCACCGTCATCGCGACACTGGCTATGGCGGCGTCGGTGTCCTGCGTCAAGATCTGGACGACGAACAGGCCGACCATCAGAATGAAAAGCGCAATCGCCACGTCCAGGATGCCGGAGAGTGCGTGCATGGCGATGCCGGCGGCGGGCAGCTCCAGAGCCACAGCCTCGCCGGTGACGAGGTCGTCGACACCGACGCCCACTGTGCTGCTGCTCATGGTCCTCTGCCGTTCATGCTTCGGGTGCTCTTCGCGATAGATCCAAGGGTATCCGGCCAGGGGCAGTGGCCGGCAGAGGCCGCGAATACAGTGTGGTCGTGGATCTGGACGCTTTTGTTGCAGCACACCATGGCGAGTGGAGCCGCCTTGAGTACTTGGCGAGCCACGGATCGCCGAGCGGCGCCGAAGCCGACGAGATCCTTGACCTCTATCAACGGGTGGCCACGCACCTGTCCGTGGTGCGCTCGTCGGCCCCGGACCCGAGCTTGGTCACGTACCTGTCGTCGTTGCTTGCGCGCGCCCGTACGCGTTCCGCCGGAACGAGATCGGTGGCCTGGGCGGATCTCGGAGGCTTCTTCACCGAGACCTTTCCCGCGGCGCTGTACCGGACGCGGTGGTGGTGGATCGTCACCGCTGTCGTCAATGTTGCGGTGGCGCTTGTCATCGGGTGGTGGTTCCTGTCCCACCCGCAGTTCGAGTCCTCGCTGATGTCCCCTGCCGAGATCGACAAGCTCGTCAACAGTGACTTCCAGCACTACTACAGCGAGTTCGCGGCATCGCACTTTGCCGCGCAGGTCTGGACGCATAATGCCTGGCTGACTGCCACCTGTATCGCGTTCGGCGTCCTCGGCGTCCCGGTGGTCTATCTGCTCTTCGAGAACGCCCTCAACCTGGGGGTCGTGGGTGCGATCATGATCAACCACCAGCGGGGGGCCCTGTTCTTCGGCCTGATCCTGCCACACGGGCTGCTGGAGTTGACGGCAGTGTTCGTGGCCGGTGCGACCGGCCTACGGTTGTTCTGGTCCTGGATCGACCCGGGTCCGCGGACTCGATCCCGAGCCCTTGCCGAAGAGGGCCGCTCCGCCATGGCGGTGGCCCTCGGCCTGGTCGTCGTGCTGGCAGTCTCGGGTGTTGTCGAGGCGTTTGTGACGCCGTCGCCGCTACCCACGTGGGCGCGGATCAGCATCGGCGTGCTGGTCGAGGCGGCTTTTCTCACGTATGTGTTTACGGTGGGCAGATGGGCATATCAACGCGGGGCCACCGGAGATGTCTCAGCACGCGACTCCGGCGACACGGCACCCGTCGTGGGCTGACGTGTACTTGCGAGTTCCGGGACGGTGGCCGAGCACGCGCCAGATCAGGGACGGGCGCAACGACCTCAGGGTGACTACAGCATGCCCCGGCTCTTGAGCAGCAGGTAGTGATCGGTCAGGGCCATTGGTAGGTGCTCGGGCTCGACATCGATCACGTGGACACCGAGGCGTCCCAGGACCTCAGCGGTTCGTTCGCGAAGGCTGATGGTGCGTTCGGCCGCAGCGGCGTCATACACGAGCGAAGCGCTGCTGACGTCGCCTGCCATCGCGGCGAGGGCCGGATCGGCGACCGAGGCGAGCACCACCCGGTGGTGGCGGGTGAGCGTGGCAAGGGTCGGCAACAGGCTCTCCTCGATCGCAGCAGGCTCGAGCGGAGTCAGCAACACGACCAGTGATCGGCGTCGGCTAAGGCCGGCGATGGCCCCTGCCATCAGCGACCAGTTCGCCTCCAGCAGCGCCGGCTCCAGCGGGGCCATTGCCGTGACGAGGTCGTTCAGCAATGTCGTGCGACTTGAGCCGCTCACCCGTGCGCGCACCGCTCGGTCGCCGGCCAGAAAGTCCACCCGGTCACCGGCACGGGAGGCCAACGCCGCCAGCAGAAGCGAGGCGTCCATCGCCGCATCCAGCCGGGGCATGTCACCTACCCGCCCAGCGGAGGTTCGCGAGGTGTCCAGGACCAGGATCAGACGCCGGTCGCGTTCGGGCTGCCAGGTGCGCACGACGACCGCGCTGCGCCGGGCGGTGGCCCGCCAGTCGATGCTTCGGACGTCATCACCGATCACGTAGTCGCGCAAGGAGTCGAACTCCGTGCCGGACCCTCGAACGCGAACCGCCGAACGACCGTCGAGCTGGCGCAAGACGGCAAGCCGGCCGGGCAGGTGCTTGCGTGAGGTGAACGGCGGCAGGGCGCGGATGACTCCCTCGACCGGGAAGGAGTGCTGGCGGGCAGCCAGCCCGAGCGGTCCGACGCTTCGCAGCGTGACCCGGTCGGCTCGCCGGTCGCCGCGCCGGGTCGGAGTCAAGC
>CABDZW010000446.1_pt1 | contig 9191 bp, 11 predicted proteins | sample 3132261 | NCBI WGS metagenome assembly CABDZW01 (sample SAMEA5534341, study PRJEB31848) | metagenome | biome: tundra; feature: field; material: soil | place: USA | collected 2013-05 | depth 0.45 m | reverse complement strand
CATCCAGGCGGATGCGCCAGGACTTCGCCGGCAGAATCAACAAGGCTGCGACCCGCGGCAGGTTCTGGTCCCCGTCATACCTCGCCGAATCATGCGGCGGCCCGCCACTGCACATCGTCCAGGACTACATCGCAGACCAGAAACGACCAGACTAGGCAAGGATTCCTCCCTGCCCGCAAGGACAGGGTTTCCTCCCTGCCCTGAAGGACAGAGTTTCCACCCCAGATCACCGATGACAACGCCGGAGGTCAAGCACATCGGAATCCTGCTGTTCAGCGACGTCGAAGAGCTCGATGCCGTTGGGCCATGGGAGGTTTTGTCGTATTGGACGCGAAATCACCCGGAGGACGGCTTTGCCGTGTTGTGCCTGTCCAAGGCCGGTGGTCTCGTGCAGTGCTCCAAAGGCTTGACGGTGCAAGCCCACCACTCCTACGCCGACGCGCCCCCACTTGAGGTGCTGGTCTATCCCGGCGGCACAGGTACTCGCGCCCAACTGGAGGACGAATCGCAGCTGAACTGGGTCCGTCAGCAGCGTCGCGACGTGCCCCTGATGACGAGCGTCTGTACCGGCTCACTGGTTATACGCGGCCGCCGGCTTGCTCGCGCACCGGCCCGCCACGACGCACTGGGCCTCGCTGGAGAAGCTCGCCGAACTTGACCCAACTATCGAGGTCCGCACCGACCAGCGGTTCGTCGACGATGGAGATCTGGTCACCTCGGCCGGCATCTCCGCGGGAATCGACATGGCGCTTCACCTGGTTTCCCGCCTCGCCGGTGTCGGTCGAGCCCGCGAGGTGCGCCGAGGGATCCAATACGACCCCTCACCGCCGATCTGAGCCCTGCCCATCCTTTTTTCGATCATGGGCCACCACGGTGGCGTAGCCGGCCGGTCGATCCAGCCGTACCGCAGGCCGATGGCAAGGGAAAGTGATGAGGTCCTGGCGGGGGGATCGAGCGCATCCCGCGGGCCGGCGATCGCGGGGAACCTGTGGCCACGGCGACCAGCGTCATGGCTGTGACGTCCGACCGCGACCGCGTTAGCGTCGACTCAGGCCATGTCCGAGGCATTGAGTTCGGTCTGGGGTGCTCTGCTCACCAGACCAAGGTAGGTAACCTCCTGACCGCAGCCCGGAGGTTACCCCAGGGGCCAGGAACTGGGATGGGTCGTCCATCAGCACGGCGTGGTCTCCGGCCGCCGACAGGCAGGTGCGGGACTCGGAGTCGACGTTGATGCACAGGAGGCAGCCCCCGCGAGCCTCGATGTCCCACGCTGCATCTTCGATGACCTCGCCGGCGCTGGGGCTGCGTAGCCGGGCGACCTGTAGGTCGAGCACGACGATCGACGCGCAGGCCGAGAGCGCGTCGAGTAGCGCCCGCAGCCGGCTGGTGTCGTTGCGCCCGAAGGTTCCAGCGGGCCGGATCGTGGCAGTGAGCCACGCTGTCTCGGATACCGCTGCGGCGGATCCGGTGCGCTCCGGGACGTTGCCAGTCGAGCCGGGGGGCCGAACCGGAAACTTCGGGCCGCTCAATTCCAGGACGGTACCCATCGTGACCTCCTCCACGCCGACCGTCGTGGTCGACCGCTGTCCCGACTGTCGTCCACTTCCCTGTGAGCGACCTGTGGCACCGGAGAGTTTTTCCTCTGAACTCCCTCACCATTCGTACAGGAATCTCTAGGGCAGGGACGGGTTCGATCATGGCTCTGGCCTCCTTGCGGCTTGCGTTTGGATGTCATAGGCGAACCTGGTCACGAGCTTCAGGACAAGTAAGACGGGCGTGGCGGCAGTCAGAAGGGTGTGAGCCGCAGTATGAGCTCGCTTGAACAGGTCAGTCACCCTCGTCAGCAGGCGGCGACGACCCACTGGCGCCGCAGCCTGGAGCCAGACCCGCTACAGGCACACGCCTTGCTCGGGCTAGGCTGCATGGCCAAACCCATGCACCCCCGGAAGGCGTTGTGTCGTCATGTCCGTTTCACCGGAGCTGGAGCGTGAGCGTGATTACCTCATGGGTGCGCGCACTGAGCTCGCCCGCATGCGCGAGCAAACGCTGTCGCTGAAGGCTTATGGCGGGGACCGGGTCTCTAGCGAGAATCTCGCTGCCACGTTGTACCGCCGCGCGCAGTCCCTGATCGACGACCCGCGCGCCAACCTGTTCTTCGGCCGGATCGACCAGCAACGTAGTGACGCGCCGACACCGGAGCGCTGGTACATCGGGCGACGCCACGTCGCCGACTCCCACGGCGACCCCGTCGTCATCGACTGGCGCGCGGGCGTCTCCACGGCTTTTTACCGCGCAGCACCAGCCGAGCCCATGGGCGTGATCCTGCGTCGAAGGTTCGGAATCGACCGGGGTCAGCTGACTGCCTATGAGGACGAACGGTTTGATGGCGGCGATGGGGTCGCAGCGCTGATCGAGCCCACCTTCCAGAGCCAGATTCTTGTCGGTGAGATCGAACGGCCGAGAGTCGGGCCCATGCGCGACATCGTGGCGACGATTCAGCCCGAGCAGGACGCCATCGTGCGTTGCGACGTCGGCATAACGGTCTGCGTCCAGGGTGCGCCCGGCACCGGCAAGACCGCGGTCGGCCTGCACCGGGCGGCGTGGCTGCTCTACGCCTTTCGGGAGCGACTGGCTCGCAGCGGCGTCCTGGTCATCGGCCCCAACCGTGCGTTCCTCGATCACATCGGCGCCGTGCTTCCGACTCTTGGCGAGGTCGAGGTTCGACATTGCACGATCGATGAACTGCTCGCATCGGTGCCGGTGCGCGCCCGGGACAGCGTCGGCACCGCTGTCCTCAAGGGAGACTCACGCCTGGCGGAGATCCTGCGTGTAGCCGTGTGGTCGTACGTGCAGACACCCACGCAGGCGCTCGTATTGCCGCGCGGCGCTCACAAGTGGCGGGTGCCGGCATCCGAGGTGGCCGAGATCGTGCAGGAGCTGCGGACCCGAGGGGTGAGATACGACGCGGCACGCCGGATGCTGCCGCACCGCCTCGCCCACGCGATCCTGCTCCAGATGGAGCAGGCTGGGGACTCCCCGGACGACCGGGTGCAGGACGCCGTGGCCCGCTCCGCGGCGGTCAAGAGGTATGCCGGATCGGTGTGGCCCGCACTCGACCCGAAGGCCGTGCTCTTCAGCCTGCTCTCGGACGCCACGACGTTGGAGAGGCACGCCGCCGATCTGCTGACTGACGCTGAACGCTCAATGCTCCTGTGGGCTAACCCTGCGACCGGCCGCGGAACGGCCAGATGGTCGGTGGCCGACGCGGTACTGATCGATGAGATCAACGACCACCTCCAGCGCACCCTCAGCCTTGGCCACGTCGTACTCGATGAGGCGCAGGACCTGTCACCGATGCAGCTGCGCGCGGTGGGACGACGCTGCTCGACCGGCTCGGCCACGGTGCTGGGCGATCTGGCGCAGGGCACGACACCTTGGGCGACTGACTCGTGGGAAGCATCGCTGGGGCACCTCGGCAAACCGGACGCCGTCATCGAGATCCTTGAACGCGGGTTCAGGGTGCCGGCGAGCGTCATCGAGTATGCGGCACAGCTGCTCCCGTCGATGGCCCCCGAACTGGGCGTGCCGGTGTCGGTGCGCGACAACCCCGGCCGCCTCGAGATTGTGCGAGTCCAGAGCGCCGGACTGTATGACCGGGTCGCCGAATCAGTCGCCGAAACTCTCCGCGAACCTGGGTCGATAGGAGTGATCGTCCCCGAAGCCGCCGCAGAAGATGTGTCGAAAGCGTTGTCCCGCAACGGAGTTGAGCACGGGGTGCTGGGCGCGAACCATGGCGACTTGGACCATCAGGTGGATGTTGTCCCGGCTACGGTCGCCAAAGGGCTGGAGTTCGACCGAGTCATCGTTGTCGAGCCATCAGCTATCGCTGCGGCTGAGCCCGACCGGCGCACAGGGCTTCGACGGCTCTACGTCGTGCTTACCCGCGCGGTCTCCGAACTCACCGTCTTCCACTGCGAAGAGCTGCCTGCTGAACTGACCGGCTGATGGGCGCCACCATCACCAGCTGGCTTACAATCACGCTATTTGATACGTCGCTCGCTCCGCAGACCGAACGTCACCTTGGGGGGCAGACGGCGCCCATCACGGTGAGCTGGCACAGTTTCGCTCTCACCGAGAGACCATCGCCGACCGTGACGAACGCTCTCGTCAATATCCTCCAACACGCCTGACAAGAAGACAGGGCCCGCGACAGAGGATCGGTCTACGAGCGATCGCTGCTGCGTCAGGCGACGCAGCCCCGGTGGATGATGCGGCGGATTTCGTCGGCCGCATCTGGGTCTGCACGGTTGAGGATCGCGTCGAGCTCGTGCTGCTCTGCAGGGGTGGTGTAGCTGGCCAGCTCGCGCTTTAGAGTCTCGCGAGAGGTGCGCGACGCGCGGCGAGCGCGGAGATCGTCACGGGCTGCGTTCCAAAGCGGGGACAACGAGGTCCGGTGCTCCATTGCATGTCCTTTCTGGGCGATGAGGTTCATGGATGTAGTCTCCACGGGATCAACCTATGCGTCCAATGACTAGATAGCATGTTTTCCATGCGCTAACGTCATACATATGGATACCGATGCCGTTCGCTGGTTCCAGCAGGTCGCCGACGGTGTGACAGTGACGGAGGTGAGCGAACTCGAACGGGTCACCCAATCGGGGGTGTCTCGGGCCCTGGCCCGTTTGGAAGCCGAGGTCGGCACCCCGCTACTGCGCCGATCCGGCCGCACGCTGCGCATGACCCACGCGGGCTCCGCGTTTAAGCGCCACGCGGACGCGATGCTGCATCAGCTGGACGATGGGCTCGCGGCCGTGAACCAGCTCATTGAGCCAGAGACCGGCACGGTGGCGCTAGCCTTCGAGCTCTCGCTGGGCACTTGGCTGGTGCCTGACCTTGTCAGCAGCTTCCGCGCAGATCATCCCCACGTTCAATTCGAGCTCAAGCAGGTACGAGGCGAGCTGGCGACGTCAGTGCTGGGGCGGGGAGAAGTCGATCTCCAGATCTCGACCGTTCGGAATACGGACCCAACCATGCAATGGCGGCTGTTGATAGTCGAGCCGTTGCGGTTGGCAGTGCCGAGCGGGCATCCGCTAGCACGGCGAGCGCGGATCCATCTCGCCGAGGTGTCATCGGAACACTTCATCATGCTCCGGCCGACATCTTTGCTGCGTCAACTGTGCGAGGACTTGTGCGAGGAGGCCGGATTCCGGCCAACAGTCGGCTTTGAGGGAGACGACCTGCCAACCGTACGAGGTTTCGTGGCTGCCGGGCTTGGTGTTGCGATTGTGCCAGCCCTACGCGAAGGATCGCCCGACGCGGTGACTGGGCCGCTGCACTACGTGGAAATAGCCGACCCCCTAGCGGTCCGCGGGATCGGCCTCACCTGGTCGACCGAGCCTGCGCTGCTACCCGCCGCCGAGCTGTTTCGTGAGCACGCGATCGGCAGAGCAGCCGCACGGCTGCTCCCTGCCGTCTCAAGGGGCGGTTGACCCGAGGCACTTCATGGCGAGGTCTCATCGCTGCGCGCGGTGTCAGACACAAACGACACCGGCGTGGACGGCGCCAGGGATCCCGGGAAGCCCGTTCTCGTATGACGAAAGGCTACGAGACGGTTCGACACTGCGGACGTTCGACTGCACAGTGGCCATCCGAAAGTCATGAGGGACCCCCAACCTCGACGCAAAGGCTCGCTGCATGCGGTAGACGCAGTAGTTCGCCGCAGCGACATCAGGCCACGTCCAGAAGAACCGGCACCTACCCGGGCACCTGTGGTGAGTCTTCGGCAATCGGGCGGGTGGCGCCGGCGACCAGCAGGCCGATGGCCAGCAGCCCGGCCGTGACGCTGAGTGCGCGTAGGACACCGACCTGGTTACCGATGAGTCCGACCAATGGCGGACCAGCGAGGAAAGCGACATATCCGATGGTCGCCACGACGCTGACCCGTCCGGCGGCGTAATGTCGCTGGTCGGCCGCCGCGCTCATCCCCACGGGGAAGCCGAGGGCAGTGCCCAGGCCCCAAAGGACCGTGCCGGCCATGGCGGTCACCAGGTTGGGCCCGAACACCACGATCAGCAAGCCGATCAGGGCACTCGCCGCGGAGGCCCGCAGCACGGGGACGCGGCCGAAGCGGTCCAGGATCTGCGTGCCGTACCAGCGGCCGATGGTCATCGAGGTGACGAAGATGCCGTAGGCCAGGGACCCCAGAGCCGCCGTCGCTGCATAGCCGTCGATTGTGGCAACGCCGATCCAGTCGGTCGCGGTGCCTTCGGCGAACGCCATCGTCAGGACGAACAGGCCGATGAACAGGGTGCGCGGCTCGATCCAGGCCTTGAGCGGATGGATGTTCTCGCGGGGCTCGTCATGCGCCTCGGTGCCGGCGGGTAGGAAGCCGCGCGTCGACAGCGGCATCGCGACCGCGAGGAGCAGCGCGATGAGCAGCAGATTCACGGTTACCGAGACGTGCAGCGCGTTCATCGCGGCACCGAGTAGTGCGCCGATGACCGTGCCGAGGCTGAAGCCGGCATGGAAGCGGGACATGATCGAGTACTTGAGCTGCTGCTCGACTGCGGCCGCCTCCACGTTCATGGCCACGTCCCACCCGCCGTTGCCAAAGCCCATGAGCACCAGCCCGATGACCACCGGCGTTACGCCCACAAGGACTCCCACCCCGGCGGTGGCGATGCCCGTCGCGAGGATCAAGGACATCACGACGATCGTCTTCGCCGCGCCGATGCGGTGGACGATCATGCCGGCGGATGGCAGCGCGATCAGGGAGCCGGCGGCGATGGCCAGCAACACCAGGCCCAGGGCGGCAGGGGTGAAGTCGAGCTCCTCGCGCACCTGCGGGATACGCGCGGCCCAGCTGGCGAAGCCAAGACCGGAGCCGATGAACACGAGGTACACCCCACGCGTGGCTCGTCGCAGCGCCGGTGCGTCAGGCGCGGGGCGGGAGGTCACCCACCGACGGTAGCCGCCGCCACCGACCACCCCGTCCCTGCCCCTGAGCGCTCGACCTGCAGCTCGCGCCGCAAGGACGCGATCACTGCGATATCTGCAGGTCCGGCGACAAGACCTCAAGATCGCACAGCCACCAGGCTCAGGCGCTGGAGTAACGGGAGCGTTCGGTCTCGAAGGCGGCGGCGCATCCGGAACCTTCGCGCTCCCGCAAGACCCCTCGGCTTCTCCGCAAATCGACTTTGACGCTCTCCGCGCTTTCCCTCGTCCGCTTAGGATGTGGCGCCGCGTTTCGTACCAGCTGACATCATCGCGTGCATAGTCCAAAGAGTGGCCGCGGCAAACGCCATCGTGGCGCCGGTAACGAGCAGCGCTGTCTGAGGCGACGTTCTGTCGACCAGGTAGCCGGCGCATGCTGCTCCGAGCGCGATGCCGGGGTTGCTGGCGGTCGCGACCCACGTCGTGGCCTCGGTGCGCGCGCTTTGGGCGGTGAGCAGATCCGCAGCCAGGTAGGCCACGAGGAAGATCGGCGTGACTGCCAGGCCGGCGAGCGCAAGCATCGCGGCCAGGACTGGCAAGGACGGTGCGAATCCGGCCGCCGCGGTGCCGACCGCCAACGCCGCAAGCAGCGTGATGAGCTGAGCGAAGTAATGGTGGCGGTGTTGTACATGACCCCAGATCAGCCCTCCCGCCGCGCTGCCCACTGACAAGGCCGCGAGGAGGTATCCGGCGGACGCTGCGCTGCCGGTCTCCGCTGCCCACGCTGTCGCAGCAACGTCCAGCGGACTGAGCCCAAAACCGACCGCGAACATGACCAGCACCACCCACCGGAACTTGCGCGACGCCAATGGCCCCACGACGCCACGAGGTTTCTTAGTCATGGACAGATTTGCGCCTGGAACCCGGTTGACTGAGGACGTTGCGAGGCCCAGAGCCCCAGCACTGCCGTGACCACGAGTGCAGCCAAAGGGGTGCTGCGTGCGACGACAGTGCCGACGAGAACGGGACCAATGGCGAACAGAGTCTCTTCGGTGACAGCGTCCAGGCTGTACGCCCGCTGCCGAGCGGCAAGGTCGGGGGTCAGTGACGCCCAGATCCCGCGCATCACCGGGCCGACCGGCGTTGTGAGGAGCCCGGCAATGACCCGCTAAGGCGACATACGAGATAGACGCGCTGACACCGAACTGGGCGATCGCGGCCATCGCGAGGAGGACGGCGGTGTAGGCGGTCCCGAGCGGCGCCAGGACGCGGAGCAGCCCGTTCGCGTCGATGGCTCGGGACTTCAGCGGGTTGATGATGCTCGGTACCCCGAAGGCACCGAGCGCGACTCCGGCAGCGGCGAACGAACCCGTTGCGTGCTGGATGCTCAGCAGTAGGGATAGCACGACGGTGCCATGGACAGACGTGCAAGGGTGGCAGCGGTGAACGCGCGCGGCGCTCCGGGAATCCGAAGCACGGCGACGTAGTTCACCGCCCCGACGGGACGGGGCATGGGATTGGTCTCCAGGAAGGTCAAGGAACCCGTCGCGGGCAGAGCTTCGCGCGAGTTGCCTGAGAGGACGGAGGGGCGCTGGCACGCACGCTGCGTGTGCGACCGGCCCGGCCTAGTCCTGAGACTGATGCATCGCCGAACCATACATGAGGTCGAGCCCTCAAAAGGATGGACGAGCGGGTGCCAGGTGAACGGGGCCTGCAAGTCGGTGCGGCATCAGGGCCTTCGATGTTGCTGTGTTTGTGGTGACCTTGACCCACCTCGTCGACCCGACTGAGGTCGACGCTGCGTTGCCCGTGCATGTGGCTTGGTTGGACCAGCAGTACGCCGACGGTGTGTTCATCGCATCGGGCCGTCAGGTGCCGAGCGTGGGCGATCTGATCCTCGTTGCAGGCACAAACCGGGAGGACCTGGAACGCCGCCTTGCCCTCGACCCGTTCGGGCGGCTCGGGCCGGCTGAGCACACCGTCGTGGCGTTCGTGCCTTCCCGGGTCGCTGGCGGTCTCGAGCGGTTGCTGCAATAGAGCCCCCACTCACCATCACCGCGTACCGACGTCGAGGGTCCTGCGCGTCGTCGTCCTCCTGTGACAGCGGCGCCGTCACGCGGGGACGGTGGGCTGACGCCGGTAATCGTCCTGAACAGCCCGAGGAAACGGACCGCGGCGACGTGCAGGGACAGCGCCGGGCTTGAGCGTCGTCTCTGCGAGTCGCGCGGGCGAGGCGGGCGCTGGCGGCGGCGAGGACC
>CABDZW010000438.1_pt1 | contig 9402 bp, 11 predicted proteins | sample 3132261 | NCBI WGS metagenome assembly CABDZW01 (sample SAMEA5534341, study PRJEB31848) | metagenome | biome: tundra; feature: field; material: soil | place: USA | collected 2013-05 | depth 0.45 m | reverse complement strand
CGTGCGCAAAGCCGGTGCCTGGTACACCTACGAGGGCGATCAGCTGGGGCAGGGCAAGGAGAACGCACGCTCGTTCCTGAAGGACAACCCTGACCTCTCCGACGAGATCGAGAAGAAGATCAAGGAGAAGCTCGGTATCGGTCCGCGGGTCGACCAGAAGGCGGAACCGATCGCCGCGGTGCCGGCCGACGAGTTGCGGGTCAAGGCCGTGCCAGCCAAGGCTGGGCCGTCGGTCAAGTCGGTGTCGATCAAGAGCGGCCCGTCGACCAGGAACGGATCAGCCAAGGCCCGGTCGATCAAAAGCGTGCCGATTGAGGCTGTTCCGATCAAAGACATGTCAGTTAAAGACATGCCGGTCGACTTCTGATTCGCACGTCGATGGGGACGCAGGACGAGGGTGCACCCGCGTCGGCTGCTCCGGGCGACGTGCGCGTTGCCTCCGTGCCGGGTGATCCGGTTCCGGATGTCCAGAGGCAGGACAGGGAGCCGGATCCGCACGATGTTGCACGACAAATTGTGCTGCGGCAACTGGCAATGGCGCCCCGTAGCCGCGCCGAGCTCATGCAGAAGCTCGCACAGCGCGGCTGCGCCGCTGATGTCGCGGCGACCGTTCTTGACCGGATGACCCAGGTCGGCTTGGTGGATGATCAGGCCTATGCCCAGATGCTCGTGCGTGTCCAGCAGTCCGGGCGCGGTCTGGCCAAGCGTGCGCTCGCTCGCGAGCTGAGAACAAAGGGGATCGAGGATCACTTGGCCGAGGAGGCGCTGGCTTCCATCTCCGATGAGGATGAGCGTGATCGGGCTCGCGCCCTGGCGGACAAAAAGCTACGGGCGATGCACGGTCTGGGCATCGAGGTGCAAACCCGACGGCTGGCCGCCATGTTGGCACGCAAGGGCTACTCGTCGAGCGTCACCTACGCCGTCATCCGTGAGGCCATTGCGGATGCGCCCGAACACCTGCCCGACTAGAGATTGGGACCTTGTCTCCCGCATCCGGGCGCGAGTGCCAGCAGAAGAACGACGCCTGAGAATCGCGGTGACGGTGTAAGCGACTCACCTGCAGTGTTAGGTCTTATCTAGCGGAGTTCACTGACAGCTAATCCACGTTCCGCAGTACCTGATCCCTGCGTGCCAGCTCCAAGAGGCCCGGCCGTTCACGACCGGGAGGATGTCAAAGTTGGTGCATACGGCATACGGCATACGGCATACGGCATACGGCAATAGGTGCATCGGTGCAGTAGGTGCATAGGTGTGCATGTCGGCATCGGCGCAGACGAAGGCGGCGCCGGTCGCTGTCGGGGCCGTACCGGCTTCAGCGGCTTTGCCCTTCATGAACGAGCGAGGGCGGTGACGGCAGTAATCGGAACCGGCGAGTTCAGCTGGTCATCGTGGCGACCGGTCAAACGTCATAGACGCAGTAACAAGTACGCTTGACGATGCGATGAAGACCTATCAAGTGCGCACCTACGGGTGTCAGATGAACGTTCATGACTCCGAGCGGCTCTGCGGGCTGCTGGAGTCCGCTGGCTATGTTGACATCGCCGGTGTCGTCAATCCGCCCGACACTGCGGACGTCGTGGTGTTCAACACCTGCGCAGTGCGGGAGAACGCCGACAACAAGCTGTATGGCAACCTCGGTCAGCTTCGCCCGGCCAAGATGAAGAACCCCGCCATGCAGATCGCGGTCGGCGGCTGCCTGGCGCAGAAGGACCGTGCGGCCATCGTGGACAGGGCGCCCTGGGTGGACGTCGTGTTCGGCACCCACAACATGGGCTCGCTTCCGGCGCTGCTGGATCGCGCTCGTCACAACAAGCAGGCTGAGGTCGAGATCCTCGAGAGTCTGGATGTCTTCCCTTCGACATTGCCCAGTCGACGCGACTCGGCATACAGCGCCTTCGTGTCCATCTCGGTGGGCTGCAACAACACATGCACGTTCTGCATTGTGCCGACCTTGCGGGGCAAGGAGATGGACCGTCGCCCCGGCGCCATCCTCGAGGAGATCGAGGCACTGGTGGCTCAGGGCGTCATCGAGATCACCCTGCTCGGCCAGAACGTCAACTCCTACGGCGTGGAGTTCGGCGACAACCTGGCGTTCGGCAAGTTGCTGCGTGCCTGTGGGCAGATCGCTGGCCTGGAGCGGGTCCGGTTCACCAGTCCACACCCGGCGGCGTTCAGCCAGGACGTCATCCTGGCGATGGCGCAGACGCCCAACGTCATGCCGAGCCTTCACATGCCGCTGCAGTCGGGCTCGGACAGGGTGCTGAAGGCGATGCGTCGGTCCTACCGCAGCGCGTCGTACCTGGGTATTCTCGACAAGGTTCGCGAGCACAATCCCGGCGCCGCGATCACGACCGACCTGATCGTCGGATTCCCCGGCGAAACGGAAGAGGACTTCCAGGAGACGCTGGGCGTGGTGCGCGCTTCTCGTTTCGCCGGCGCGTTTACCTTCCAGTACTCCATCCGCCCCGGCACTCCGGCCGCGACCATGCCGGACCAGATCCCCAAGGCTGTTGTCCAGGAACGCTATGAGCGCCTGCTTGCGACTCAGGAAGAGATCTCATGGGCGGAGAACCTCAAAGTGGCAGGACGCGCCGTCGAGGTGCTGGTGGCGCAGGGCGAGGGTCGTAAGGACGCCGCGACCGCACGCCTTTCCGGACGAGCGCGCGATAACCGTCTTGTGCATTTCGCAGTTCCGCAGGGCGCTGAGGTGCCACGGCCGGGTGACGTGGTGGGAGTCAGCGTGACCCGCGCCGCGCCGCACCACCTCGTTGCCGACTCCGGTGTGCAGGGCGGTCCGTTCACCGTTCGGCGCACCGCGGGTGGTGACGCGTGGGCGGCCCTTCAGGACATGCCCGGCTCGGGTCGTCCCGCAGTCACTCTCGGTATGCCGTCCATGGGGCGACCGCTGGCGGCCGAAGCAGTCGCTTCGACCTGTCGCTGAACGCCTGGTTGACGTGCTCATCACCGCGGCCGTGGTCCCCGGACCTCCGGCGTTAGTTCCCGAGCTGATGGGTTCGGCCGCTCATGAGCTGGATGGCCTGCGCGACGCCACGGATCTGGCGGTGTCCCGCGCTCTCTGCGATCTTGTTACGGTGTCGGCCGAGTCGCCGTCACCGGGTTCGCGTTCGGTTCAGCTCATCGTCGTGGGTCCAGGTCAGCCCGGGGAGTTCAAAGCCTCCGGGCCTGTTTCGTTCGCGAGCTTCGGGCGCGATGTTGTGGTGGCAGCCCTGGTCCAGTCTCAGCCAGGTGACCCTGAGCTGCCCACGCCGATCATGGTCGCCCGCTACCTTGCGAGTCGCGACATTGCCACCCATCCCGAGCATGCTGAGCTGTGGGAGTCTGCGCGGTGGATCACCACTTGCGGCGGCGAGGCTACGGCTCTGGGCGAGCGACTGGGGGCGGATCGCATTTGCGTTGGCCTGATCCTGGTGGCCGACGGCGCGGCCTGTCATGGGACCAAGGCGCCGAGGGCGCAGGACCCGCGGGCCCAGGCATACGACGACGAGGTCTGTGCGGCCCTTGCCTCCGGACGTCCGCATCGCCTGGCCCAGATCGATGCAGATCTCGGTGATGAGCTCGGGGCAACCGGATCACAGGTATGGCCGCTGTTGGTGGCCGCGGCAGGTGCCGCAGACGTGGATAGGGTCGGCGTGGTGCTCTGGGCTGGGGCGCCTTACGGCGTCGGCTGGGCCGTCGCGAGCTGGCGTCGATCGTGCCAGTGATTGCGGTCGTTGGGCCGACGGCCAGCGGCAAGTCGGATCTTGCCCTCACCCTCGCTCAGCAACTGGACGGCGAGATCGTCAACGCCGATGCCATGCAGCTCTACCGCGGCATGGACATCGGCACCGCCAAGACCCCGATCGAGCAGCGCCGGGGAATCGCCCACCATCAGCTCGACGTCTTGGACGTTCGTCAGGAGGCCAGCGTCGCGGCATACCAGCTGGAGTCCCGTTTGGACGTGGGCGGCATTCGGTCCCGCCGACACCAGCCGATCCTGGTTGGTGGCTCGGGTCTCTATGTCCGCGCCGCGCTCGATCGTCTTGATATCCCGCCGACCGACCCGGCGGTGCGTGCCAGGCTGGAGGATGAGCTGGCAGCGGAGGGCATCGAGGCCTTGTATACGCGGCTGCAGCGGGTGGATCATCTCGCGGCACAGGCCATTGAACCCAAGAACGAGCGGCGTGTCGTTCGGGCCCTGGAGGTCGTCGAGCTCACTGGGCGACCTTTCTCAGCCACCTTGCCGACCCGGGAGTACCTGCTGCCCACCGTCACGATCGGCTTGCTTGTGCCCAGGCCAGAGCTCGATGTGCGCATCGCAGCCCGCGTTCACCGGATGTGGGATGCAGGCCTGCTCGACGAGGTGCGCAGCCTAGACGCGGCCGGTCTGCGCGAGGGGCGGACGGCGTCCAAGGCTCTTGGCTACAGCCAGGCGTTGGCGCACCTCGACGGCCTCCTTGGCGCCGGTCAGGCGATCGAGGATACGATCACCTCGACCCGCAGGTTCGCCAGGCGGCAAGAGTCGTGGTTTCGTCCAGACCCGCGTATCCACTGGCTCGGCTATGACGACCCCCGGCTGACCGACCGCGCCCTCGACATCATCGCCTCGGCCTGAGGGGCTGTGGTGAGCGACAATGGGCGGGATGACTGACAACGGCGAACTGCATTTCACCAAAGGCCACGGCACTGAGAACGACTTTGTGCTGGTGGCCGATCTCGATGGCAGTAGCGACGTGACGGCCGAGCAGGTCCGTCTCCTGAGCGATCGCCGCGCCGGCATTGGCGCCGACGGCGTCATTCGTGTCGTCCCGACGCAGGCGGCCGCCGAGCCGCATGTGCGCGACCAGGCCTCCCAGGCTCGCTGGTTCATGGACTATCGCAATGCCGATGGCAGCGCTGCCGAGATGTGTGGCAATGGAAGCCGGGTGTTTGCCGCCTACCTGCGTCGTGAGGGTCTGGAGACAGCAGATGAGTTCGCTATCGCCACGCGCGGTGGCGTCAAGCTGATCCATTTCGAGCGTGAGCTGATCGCGGTCAACCTCGGCAGCTGGCGCATCGTGGACGTCGACGCTGCCCGCGAGGACGGCTTCGATGCCCTGGTCAAGGTTCAGGGCCATGGCCCGATGCCAGGTCTGAGCCTGGACCTTGGCAACCCCCATGTTGTGGTGGCACTGCCGGATTCGGCAGATCTGGCCTCGCTGGACCTGACCAAGGTGCCCGAGGTCAACCCCGCTACACCCCATGGCACCAACGTCGAGTTCGTTCGGCCGATCGGCCCTGGGCATATCGCCATGAGGGTGCACGAACGCGGCGTCGGTGAGACCCGCTCGTGCGGTACGGGCGCCGCTGCAGCGGCGCTGGCCACGCGCTGGTGGGCCGGAGGGGACACTGCCACCGACCTTTGGCGGGTTGACGTGCCGGGCGGAACGCTGCGGGTTCGGGCGTTGCCCGGGCAGCAGGTCGAGCTGGCCGGCCCGGCAGTCCTGGTGGCCGACGGAGTCATGACCCTGGCCTGATCACCCGCTGTGGTTGACCGAGAGCAGCCGGAAGCCCCTGGCGGTCGCGTGGCGACCAACCGCGAAGGCGCCCGGTTCCCTGTCTTCGAGCTCGGTTGTCAGCCAGCGTTGCAGGGAGTCCGATCCGAGGTTCTTCTGGACGACCAGGTATGCCGCGGCTCCGGGTGCCAGGAGGGGTAGCCACCGCATGAGCAGGTCGTGTAGAGCAGTCTTGCCGACTCGGATCGGCGGGTTGGACCAGATAACGTCAAAGCGGACGTCGGCGGGCACTTCGTCGGGTGTCATGGCATGGAAGTCTTTGATTCCGAGGGCTTTGGCGTTGTCACGTGCCAGACCGAGGGCACGCTGGTTCACGTCCACCGCCCAGATGCTGGCGTCCGGGCTGAGGAGCCCAAGGCTCAGGGCAATCGGCCCCCAGCCCGAGCCGATGTCAAGGAGGTTACCCGTCGGCGGCGGGACGGGAGCCTCGCGCAACAGCACGGCAGTGCCGATGTCGACCCTGTCCGGACAGAAGATGCCCGGTGCCGTCTGAACGATGACCTCCCGGCCGGCCAGGTGTACCCGAAGCTGTCGGCGTTCGGCGGCGCTGGCCGGCTCGGCGGTGAAGTAGTGGTCGGTCTGTTTGCTCATCCCCGCCAACGCTACCGGCGCCGTCGGTCGCCTGGGTCAGCAGACCTGCCGGGGCGTTCATGGGCGCTCGAAAACGACACGGCCCGAGGAGATCGTGAGCTCGGCGGAGGCGTCCGACAGCTCGGCCGCCGGTGCTGCGAACACGTTGCGGTCCAGTACGACGAGGTCGGCGCGCTTGCCGACCTCGATTGAACCGGACTCGTCGTCGTGGTTCACATACGCAGTTCCCAGCGTGAAGCCGCTGATCGCCTGGGCGAGGGTGAGTCGCTGCTCGGGCAGGAACGGCGCGTTGGAACGGTTCTGGGGGTCGATACGGTTGACCGCGACCTCCATCTGCTTCAACGGGTTCGCGGTCGTCACGGACCAGTCGCTGCCCATGGCGATCCGGGCACCTGAGCGCACGAGGTCAGCGAACGGATACTGCATATCGGCCCGGTCGCGACCGATGAACGGGATCGTCAGCTCCTCCATCTGTGGCTCCATCTGTGCCCAGTACGTCTGGCAGTTCGCCACGACTCCAAGCTCGCCGAACCGCGCCCGGTCCTCGGGCCTGACCAGCTGGATGTGCGCGATGTGGTGCCGTTGGTCACCGGCGCCGTTGGCGGACCGGGCTGTGTGCACGGCGTCAAGAGCGTTGCGGACCGCGCGGTCACCGATCGCGTGCATGTGCACCTGGAAGTCGTGCCGGTCGAGGGCGGTGACAGCCTCGGCGAGCTCGGCGCGCTCGAGGTAGGCCAGGCCCGCGTTGTCGGTGTGGCCGCCGTGGCCGTCGCAGTACGGCTCGAGCAAGGCGCCGGTGAAGTTCTCGAGTACCCCGTCGATCATGATCTTGACGCTGGTCGGGTGAAAGCTGCCGACTCCGGCCACCGATCCTGCCTCCCGCCGGGCCAGTAGGTCGCCAACCTGGTCGAGGCCGCGGTGCCGGTCCCACCACAGTGCGCCGACGACCCGCGCCGTGAGCTGGCCGGATGCTGCGATCGCCCGGTATGCGGCCTCGGTCTCCGGCGTGACCCAGGCGTCTTGCCACCCGGTGATGCCGAGGGAGTGCAGGTGGGCCTGCGCGTTGAGCAACGCGGCCTCAAGCGCGCCCTGGTCCGGGGCGGGGACCACGTTGTCGTTGAATGAGTATGCGGCGCCCTCGTGCAGCGCACCGGTGGCCTCACCGGTGCGGGGATCGCGCTCGATCCAGCCGTCTGCGGGGTCGGGTGTGTCCCTGGTGATGCCGCCGATCTCCAGAGCCGTGGAGTTGACCCAGGCGCCGTGCACATCGCGGTTGAACAAGAATACCGGCCGGTTGGGAAGGATGGCGTCGAGGTCGTCTTTGGTGGGTCGGCCACCGGGGAAGCACTCCATGGCCCAACCGCCACCGACGATCCACGGCTCGTCGGGGTTCGCGGCGGCATACTGCGCAACCGCATCGAGGTAGCTCTGCCGGCCGTTGATCTCGTTGAGTGCCACGGTGAGCCGGTGACGCCCCGCAGTCGCCGGGTGGACGTGGGCGTCCTGGAACCCGGCGACGACCATCCGCCCCGGCAGGTACAGGGCATTGACCGCGGAGCCGACCCGGTCCCGCACCTCAGCTTCGTTGCCCACAGCCACAATGCGGTCACCTCGGACCGCGACCGCATCGGCCCACGTTCCCGTGGGCGCCCCGCAGTACACCTCGGCTCCGGTGATGACCAGGTCGGCGGGCGGGTTCACGAGAGACGCTGCCTGGTGGACCTGTAGGTGCACTCCCGGCCACCAGAGAAGACGTAGGCGATGTGATCGTCGCTCGTTGCTGGTCGTGCCCTGAACGCGGAAGATCGTGCACATATGGCATGACCCCTGCGCAAAGTGCCGCGCCACCGCGGTGCCGTTGAGGCCACTGGCCCGGTATCAGCTGGCATCGTCTAACCGAAAGCCGACCTTCAGGCCGACCTGAAACTGAGCAACGGCGCCATCTGTGATCTGGCCACGGATCTCTGAGACCTCGAACCATTCCAAGTTACGCAGTGTCTGGCTGGCGCGTGCGACGCCGTTGCGGATGGCCTGCTGGAGGCTCTCGGGTGAAGTCCCCACGATTTCGGTGACGCGATACGTGTGATCGGACATTGCAGACCTCCGGTTGGCTGAGAACACCTGGATCGACAATCACACTCGCGTAAGGTGTCGTGCGCAACCCCTGCCCGCGGTCGCGACAGAGCATCCGCGCAGGTCTGCGATCAACTCACTGACGAGTCCAAACCCGCTACAGCCAAGCGCCGAGCCGTGGCAGTTCACCGGAAGCGCGATCGAATGGCGCTTCTTGGCAGATAGCTATGCGCGCCTCGGGCCTGCCAGGGTACGGCGCGCCCGCCCCTACTTCTGGCATTCGGTGAGCAGTCCTGCGGTCTGCAACGGACGCTGGTCGTCAACAGACTCCATCGATGGCCTGAGCGCCGAGCTGGACTTGCACGAATGGCTGTTCGTTCCTTCGTCCCTCGCCTTGACCATGCACCGGTAACTCGAGACGGACTGGCTGCTGCTGGACGCCAGGATCACCATCGGCAGGGAAGGGACCGGCACCGCGGCATGCGCTCATCTGCGAGCAGCGCGGCCTGTTCGGTAGTGCTCGCAGCCGCTCGTGATCGAGCGTCGCACCGACCCAACATAGGTCCGCGACCGCCTCAGTCGTGGACCGGTTGCCGGCCGTGGTGACTTCCGGACTGCCGATCGTCCAGCAGGCGGTTGCGGATGGTTCGCTTCCCGGGCGAAGATCGGGACGTGACAAGCGGCCAGCCCCATGACAGCCAACCGTGTGCACAAAGGAGGGCGGTGATGTCTGGTGACGTGATGGCTTTCGCGGTTTCCCGGGCCAGGTGCTGTCAGCAGACCAATGGCGCCGGGGTGCCGTTGTCATGAACACCGATGTCATTGTTGTGGGGGCAGGGCTGGCGGGCCTGGTCGCGGCCGCGGAGGTTGCGGACGCAGGCAAGGCGGTGATCATGCTCGACCAGGAACCAGAGGTTTCCTTGGGCGGGCAGGCGTTCTGGTCGCTCGGTGGCTTGTTCATGGTCGACACGCCCGAGCAGCGCCTGATGGGCGTGCGTGACTGTCTCGATCTGGCCTTGCAGGACTGGTTCGGCAGCGCGCAGTTCGACCGGCCATAGGACCACTGGCCCCGCCGCTGGGCCGAGGCATACGTGCACTTCGCCGCCGGCGAGAAGCGCTCCTGGCTGCGGCAGATGGGTCATCGGGTGTTCCCGGTGGTCGGGTGGGCCGAGCGCGGTGACGGACG
>CABDZW010000426.1_pt1 | contig 9726 bp, 14 predicted proteins | sample 3132261 | NCBI WGS metagenome assembly CABDZW01 (sample SAMEA5534341, study PRJEB31848) | metagenome | biome: tundra; feature: field; material: soil | place: USA | collected 2013-05 | depth 0.45 m | reverse complement strand
TGATTCGCATTCCTGAGGATCTGACGTGGTGGCGGCCGCACATGTGCACCTGAGACCAAGGAGGACCAGCTGGACCTGACATCGTCGACATCCCGACCCAGCGGGTGCTGGCCAGCACCCGCCGCCGGCTGCACGGCATCGGCGAGTGTCTGATGGCTGGACCCCAACGACGCGCTGGCGGCCGGCTCACGCTGAGGGTGACCCCTGGCTGCTTTGCCACGACCGGCGGCCCGGCTCTGCGGCTGGACGGCACCGATCTCGTGGTCCAGGAGAGCAGGAGGGTGGCTCTTCACGGGACGTTTGCGCAGATTGCCGATGCGCTGGGGGTCGACTTCGGGGCACCGCCGGATGAGTATCCCGACGGCAGTGAGGCGAGCTCGGACGACGATGTCGCCCTTGACGTTGCGCCGGCTCGGCTCATCCAGGACTGGTACCTCCTGACGGATGCGTCCCTTCGCGTGATAGCACCTCGGGAGACGCCCATCCTTTGGCCGGAGCACTTTGAGGTGGCCATCCTTCTGGACAACACCTCATACGGTGCCTCGCCAGGTGATGGCTTCCATGCCATGCCGTATGCCTACGTAAGCACTCGTGAACACGGCGACTCAAACTTCTGGAACGCGCCGTTCGGGGCGTTCCGCAGCCATGAGCAGATGAAGAACGTCGACGATCTCGTGAGCTTCTGGCGGGCTGCCCAAGGCTTGCTCAAAGCTCACGGCTAGCTGCCCATCCCTTCCTATCCACTTCCACCCCAAGTTCCTGGCCAAGTCCACGATGGCCCGCAAGAGTGCCGACGCCGCGATGGGCGCAGCGAAGGCTGAGCCGACGAACGTGGCACCGCGCAAGGCCGAATGGTGGTGCTGGTGCCGCCCGCTTACACATGAATGACGTGTTCCCGGTGCCGTGCTCCCGCAGACGACGCTCGCGACTTCGCCGCAGCCGTCCTGTTCGACGACGGGCACAGTGAGGCGCTCGTCCCGACCGCGGGCGAGGCCGTGACCAACGCCGACACCGCCGCCGCTTTGCCACCGAACTCAGCCACGACGTGCCTTACGTCGACTGTCAGCGGAGGTCTCTCGGGACAAGCTTCTGGGGTTCAGCCTTCCCGTCGGCCAGGTCGAGGACCTGCTCGCACCGGGTGCGGTCTTCCGTACCGGTTACGCCTCAACGGTTACGCCCACCGTCCAGGACGTACTCCCCCGCCCGCCCGCTGGATGACGATGTTCGTCCACGACCACAGGTTTCTCTTCACCGATCCGGCGTGGTCCTCTGACGCGGAACGCTTTGGGGTCGCAAACACGAGACGGCGGGGAGCAGCAAAGCTGCTCCCCGCCGTCTCGTGTTCTGTCAGTTCCTGCTGGGTTGTCCGGTGCTGGGGTCCAGGAAGAGCTTATCGCCGGCGCCGCTCTCACCTGTCGCTGAGCCGGAGAAGGCAAACAGGTTGTTCAGGCTCCCGGCTTTCTGGTCGAAGGAAGAGTTGCCGATCCGGCCGGTCTTCCAGTTGTCCTCGATGAAGCGCAGGATCGAGGACTGGTCTGTCGTGGTGTGGTCGACGAAGTTGGCCTTCGCGTACGGGGAGACCACGACCAGGGGCAGGCGCGGACCGTATCCGCACCGGTCCTGGTAGCCGCCCGCGATACGGCTGGCGTTGGTGCCGCAGGTGCTCGTGCTGGTCAGGGCGTCGTGCGCGAGGTCATTGGACTGGTTGACGATCGGAGCCATCTGGTGGTCGTACCAGCCATCGCTGTCGTCATAGGAGATCACCACTGCGGTGTCCTTCCAGTCCGGGGTCTTCTGCAGCCGGTTGATCGTCTCGACAAGGAAACGCTGCTCGTCCAGCGGGCTGGAGTACCCGGCGTGCCCGTCCTGATTGGCAGGGGCTTTGAGGAAGCTGACCGCAGGCATCGACTTTGCGTCCACCGCCGACCAGAAGTCAGTCAGGTCGTACTGGTGGTTGGCCGGCCCTGCGTGACCGATCTCAGATACCGATGCGGGCGGCGTGTGCTGCAGGTTCGCGGTGCTCGCGTAGTACTGGAACGGCTCGTGGTGAGGGATGTAGTCCTTGCTGCTTACCCCGCCGACGTTGGCGTGCGTGGCCGCGCAGTTGGCGAAGCCGCCCTGGAACCAGCCCCACGTCGTGCCCTTGGCGTTGAGCAGGTCACCGACGTTCTTGTTGCTCGCGTCGGTGGATGTGGTGGTGTCGCGGGTGTCGCATGTGTCACCGGTGGGCTGCGGGTCCCCGATAACGGTCGCGTTCGCCGTCACTGCCGGGCTGGTCGGGGCGAAGCCGTGGGTCTGGCCGGCCACAAGGTTGAGCGCTCCCGGGGTGGAGGGCCCGAAGGTCGTGTTATAAGAGTTGTCGCTCATGGCGAAGTGCTGGGCGTAGTTCCACAGGCCGGTGACGGTGTTGCCGTCGTAGTAGCCCATGACCAGGCCTGGGCCCTTGCCGTAGTCCGTACACGTACCCGCGCCGCGGCCGACAGTCTCGACGGACTTGTCCATCAGACCCGAGTCGGCGGCCTTCTGCTCATCTGTATAAGTGTGGTCCTGGTCGCACGTCACTGCCTGGTCGGGCCCGAGCCGGAAGGGTTGCACGGAGTTCGGGTTGTTCGGTGCCAGTAGTGCCGTGTTCAGCCCGTTGACTGAGGGCGTGCCAGCGGCCGCGGTGAAGCGCGGCTCGCCGGGGGCGTTCGTCGCGCTTGGGTAAGTCGCGAAGTAGTGGTCGAACGAGACGTTCTCCTGAAAGATCACGACCAGGTGCTTGATCGGGGTCGACGTGCTTGCCTCGGAATGGCCACTGCTTGCCAACGCGGGAACCGCTGCGCCCGCGACCGCCAGCAAGGCACCCACCGTTGCTATTGCTCCAAAGCGGCTTTTGAACCTGTGCGTGTTGTGTCTGTACACGTGGACACTCCTCACTTCCGTCTGGGACGGCAGGCGCCGTCGCCTACCCGGTGACAGTCTTGAGATTCATTAGGACCCAAGGGGCTGTCCCGGCGGGCTAGCAGCCGAATTCTTGGTGAACTGCTGGGGTGTGTGCGTTACCAGCAGTCGTGCACGTGCTGACGGATCTGCGTGTCGTAGATATTGCGCAGAGCCTCCAGCACCTCGGCCGACAGCGGCTCCAGCTCAGCGGCGGCGGCGTTGCCCCTGACCTGAGACGCGTTACGAGCACCGGGGATGACGGTGCTGACGCCGGGCTGGTCGAGGATCCAGTGAAGCGCCAACTGAGCAGTAGTCGTCTCCTCGGCGCAGGCGGACACGCTGCGCGCCGCGCGAACCCCGACCTCGAACGGCACACCGCTGAACGTCTCCCCGACGTCGAAGGCTTCGCCGTGACGGTTGTAGGTGCGGTGGTCCCCCGGCGAGAAAGTAGTGGACTCGTCGTACTTACCCGACAGAAGCCCGCTGGCCAGGGGCACACGAGCGATGATGCCGACACCGGCTTCGACCGCAGCCGGCAGGACCCGCTCCAGGGGTTTGCGCCGGAACACGTTCAGGATGAGCTGGACCGTGGCCACGTGGGGGCGGGCGATGGCAGTCAGCGCCTCTTCACAGGTCTCCACCGAAACGCCGTAGGCAGCGATGCGCTGCTCGGCCACCAGGGTGTCAAGGGCATCGAACACGCGGTCATCAGAGAACACTGAGGTCGGCGGACAGTGAAGCTGAACGAGGTCGAGCACCTCGACGCCAAGGTTCGCCCTGCTGCGGTCTGTCCAGTCCCGGAAGGCCTGGACAGTGAACGTTTCAGGAACCTGCGGGTTGGCCCGCCGACCCATCTTCGTGGCCACCGTGAGAGCGGCGTCGGGCCGCTGGGCCAGGAGCCGCCCGATGAGCACCTCGCTGCGGCCGTCACCGTAGACGTCCGCGGTATCCAGGAACGTCACCCCGGCGTCGACAGCCGCGTGCAGCACGCCCATCGCGTCCGCGTCGTCGACCTGCCCCCAGTCACCACCGAGCTGCCAGCTCCCCAGACCGACGATGGATACCTGACGACCCGTCCTGCCCAGCTCACGTGTGCGCACACATGCGAGGGTACTGACCTGGGGCCCACCACGGCGGACCCCGGCATGCACGGTCGCCCGTAAGTGACTGAACGGCTGGGCGTTAGCATCGCGGACATGCCCAAGATCGCCACCGCTGACACCGTCGCCCGCGAAGAGCTCCTCGAGTTCCTGCGTCCCCGGCACAAAGGGATCTACGTGACCACGCGCAGCGACGGAAGACCCCAGCTTTCCCCGGTGAGCTGTGGCGTGGACCCGCAGGGCCGCATAGTGGTGTCGACATACCCGCAACGGGCGAAGACGAGCAATACCCGACGCGACCCCGAGGTGAGCATCTGCGTGCTCTCCGACGACTTCGGCGGGCCCTGGGTGCAGGTGTACGGCACGGCTGAGGTGCTCGACATGCCCGATGCCGGCGAGCCGTTCGTCGACTACTTTCGTTCCATCGCCGGCGAACATCCGGACTGGGACGAGTTCAAACAGGCCATGGCCGACCAGGGCAAGTCGCTGATCCGGATCACGCCCACGAGCTGGGGCCCGGTGGCTACCGGTGGCTTCCCGCCCGAGGTTGCCGAGCGCATGAGCTGAAGACTGCCGTTCACCGTCCCAGCTGGAGTCAGCCGGTCCGAAGCCACCTTCAGGCTCCTGCGAGTACGGCTATTCAGTCTGCTTTGTGGACCCATTAAGGCCGGGCAGTGCCCACTACTGCCCGGCCTTGGTTTTGGAGGGAGCGTGGGCGAATGACATGTGGCTCAGTGGCGATTGGCGATGATGTTGCGCTCGCCTGGCTCGTCAACTATCTGAGATCTATTCACGGAGACGGTCAGTTTGCCAGCAAACCCGCCCGTCACCGATGGCCCGTCGTCTAGCCAGTCCCCCGGCGCGGGGGCGCGTTGCCCTATCCGCTTCTGCTCTTGAAGCACCTGTCGGGCCTGGGTGGCCGAAGGGGAAAATAAGTCTTCCATTACGGCGAACGCCGTAGAGCCCGACCCTTTGCCCTGGCGAATCCATCCCCGCTCCTCAGCCGCAGTCAGAGCAAGGCCGACACTTACGGCAAACGGTAGAACCGCAATAAGCAGGACAACTCCGACGATGGTCATCATCGCGATCTCGAACCCCGTTGCCCACCCAGCATTGGCCGATCGTCTCACGGCTCGTTAGGTGGCGCAGCCAGGGCGCCATCGGATGGACCCATTACGTCAGGCGCAAATGACACAACCGGCCGGGAAGTTCAGCACGGCGACGCGCCGGGCCGTCGGGTAGTTGGGTAGAGCCACCGACGCCACGGTCAGCAGATCAGGTTCAGCGGCGCAGCGTGGGACCGACACTCCCTTGTCGGGACGAACGCGTCCCTCAGATGACTACTCCCCATCGCCGCCGGCCGGCCTGACCCGCGGGTAGCATTCGATCACCAGCCACCCCCGGTCGACGGCCACCAAGTGTGCACGCTCAGGACTGGCAGTCAGCTCAGGTCCAGGACGTAGGACTCCCCTTCGCGGCGCAAACCCAGCCGGTCGTAGTACGGCGCGACCATCCCCGGCGGCGTGACCACTTTATGGAAGCCGCGATCGCGGAACAGCCCGCTGCGCCGGAAGACGAACTCCCCCGGCGAGAAGTCGCGGAACCGCGGTGTCACGTAGTCCAGCTCGACCTGAGCCACCCCGTCGCCGACATCACGGACCAGCACGACACCAACGGTCTCATCACCGCGTTGTACGAGATATGCCGCTTGGCCGGGCGTCAGGGGGCTCCAGACGAACCCCGGCTGGAACTTCTCGATGTCAGCAGCATGGACCCGCAGCGTGTGCCGCAGGTACTCATCGAACGGCCCGACCTGCAGGACCTCGAACGCAGCGTCGGAGTGTCGCTCGGAGACAAGCTTTTGGAGGAACCACAAGTTGATGCCGGCCAGGGCGACGTTCAGCGCGACCATGGGCCAGATACCAAGTGCCCCATTGAAGATCACCAGGACGATGCATGCAACGAGGTTCAGCAGCCGGAAACGCAGGACTCGGGTCTGCACCAACGAAAAGACGAGCAGCGCCGACCCGGCCCAGCCAAGAACGTCCAGCCAGCCCATGCCCGGAGCCTAGTGCGAGCACGTCCTTGATCGGGCATCAGTCATCCGCCGGTGCCAGCGAAACTTCGACCACCAGCTCCGACTGAATACCTCATTGGTGAGGCCAATGCGGAATACCACCCATCGACGATCTTGTTGGCCAGCCATATGAACGGACCTCCTTCCTCAACGCCCGATGAGGCGTGGGCCTCGAAACGTCTGGAGGCCGAGCGCGTGCTCATCCTGAATCACCTGGCGGGGCTACGCCGTGGATTCCAGGAGATCGTCGAGGCTTCGGCAGATTCCAACGCCGACGATGAGCACGACCCCGAAGGGTCAACGATCGCCTTCGAGCGTTCGCAGCTGAAATCCTTGATCCGCCAGGCAGAACGTCACCTCCACGACCTGCAGAACGCGCGAATGAAGGTGGCGGGCGGAACGTACGGGCTATGCGAGACGTGCGGCCAGCCGATCTCTGCCGCGCGACTCGATGCCCGTGCGGTGGCGCGTCGCTGCATCGCGTGCGAGGCACTATCCCGCTGACCCGAGTCCTGACTCGCGATCGCGACCCAGCCGACAGCGACACCCCGTTCGGTCGGCAGGTCGAAGCACGCCGGCCGGCAGCTCTGAGCTGCCGGCCGGCCCTGCACAGCGTCGACCCCACCCACTCCGGCACGGCTCGAGATGGCGGGGTGAAAGAATTGCTGCAGACCAAGGGAGAGAAAATCATGCTGGGACGTCGCGGCGCCGCCATACCCGCTGTGCAAGAACCTGCCAGCCATGTTCTGCGGGCCACAGGCGTAGGGAAGAAGATCGAAGAGGCTGTGCTGCTGTTGCCCACCGACGTCGAGCTCGGCGCGGCAGAATGCGTCGTCCTGCGTGGTCCGAACGGCAGCGGCAAGACCACGCTGTTGCGGATCCTGGCCGGCACCATGGCACCGTCGGAGGGCGAGGCCACCCTGGATGGGGCGGCGGTCGACGAGCGACACGACTCCACGCGCACTGCCATCGCAGCCCTGATCGGCGCACCCGCGACCTATCGTGATCTGACGCTGGTCGACCACCTCGTCCTGATCGACTCCACCTGGGGCCGTGTTGGAGAGCAGGCCGGCGAGCGATCCGACGAAATCCTCGAGCTGCTCGAGATCGACCATCTGGCCGAGCGGTTCCCCCACGAGCTGTCCTCGGGCCAACAACAACTGTTCCATCTCTCGATGGTGCTCGTGCGCCCCTCGTCCATCCTCATCCTTGACGAGCCAGAGCAGCGTCTCGACCCGGACAAGCGCGACCTTCTCACCGCAATCCTGTTGGACCGCAAGGCAGATGGAAGCGGGATGCTCATCGCCTGCCACGACCCGGCGATGACTGAGGCGCTGGCTGACACCGTGGTCGACCTCGAGTCAGCATGACCGGAGCCGACAAACAGCGATTGCGTCAGGTCCGCGCCGCCATCCTCGGCAACCGGCCGGACACGTCCCTGAGCAACACCATGTATCCCGTGTACGTCGCCGTGATCGCAGCGGGATCGTACGGCGTCCCCGCTGCCCAGCAGCTGTTCCGCTCTCTGGACGGGAAATGGCTGGCAGCACATGCCTGGACCCCGGTCGGTGCGACTGGCCTAGTGGCGGTCGCAGCACTACTTCTGGCCGTGGTGCGGTTGGTGGGAGGCGTTCACGGTCCCGTAGTGCCGCCGATGCCCTACCTCGAGCTGGTCGTCGCGAGCCCCGTGCCACGCAAGGTCACTCTCGCCCGGAACTGGCGGCTGAGTCTCGGCGGTTCCATCATCGGTGGCCTGCTGGTTGGCTTGGTCGCAGGAGCAGGGCTGGCGATCGCTAATGTCGCCTCCCCCATCGTGCTGCTGCCGGGCAGTCTCGGCGGCGCCCTGGTCGGCCTGCTGGTCGCCGAGCTCTGGCTGCAGGGTCAGGTGCATGCGTCCCCACTTGGGTTGCGCCCACACTCATCACTGCCACATGGGCGCCGAAACGCGTTGGCACTGTTGGATATCGCCGGTCTGAAGAGGCAGTCCGCGAGCAACGCCACCATAGGTGGAGCAGTCCTGGCAGGGGACCTGCGCACGGTCCGCCTCGACGCAGCGCGACCCTCGACGCACGCACGGCACGTGCGGTTGAAGGCCAGCGGGCCCCTGCTGGTGATAGCTCGTCGTGACCTGTTGGGTCTGCGCCGGGCGCCCTTGTCCGCCCTCTACGGGCTGGGGTTCGCGGCTGCCGGATCAGCCGGGCTGATGCTGTCATTGCAGTCGCCACGAACCCCGACAGTGGCTCCACTACTCGCCCTGATCATCGCCTACCTCGGTTTCGGCGCCTGGTGCGAGGGCCTGCGGCTGCATGCCGATAACTCCGGGACGTCACGACTTCTGGGCCTTCCATACCGTGACACAGCGCTCGCGCACCTTGGTCTTCCGCTGGCGGCCTGGGCGCTGAGCGCCCTCGTGGTGAATACGGCACTGGTGCTGGCCGGCCTGGTCAGGCCAGCGGCATTCGTCTGGACGCTCGGCACCGGCGCCCTTCTGGCCGGTTCGCACCTCATGTCGTCGTTTCGCGGACTGCCACCGCCCGGGGTCTTCGGACCGCGAGCAGGGGTGCCGGCGATGATCTTCTGGTACTCCAAGCCGCTCCTGGCGACCCTCGTCGTCGGCACGGCGACCGCGGCGTGGGCAGCGCGATCTGCTTCTCCGTGGGTTGCCTTCTCCTGGCTGCTGCTCCTGACTGGAGGCGTCGTCCTGTGGGGACTTGTGCTGGTGGACAAGAGGGACCGGCGCAGCTGATCTGGGCGGCCAGCCAGCGTAAGAACTCCAGGGATCTAGCCGCTGTTTCAGGCCTCAGAGATCACCAGGTCAACGGGTTAGTGATAGCGGTCATGGAAACGTCCGCCGATGTATCGACCCCGTGCCCACCGATCACGCCAGGAGGAAAGCGCGAAGGTCGGCGCCATGATCGCGGGCGAGCGGGTCCTTAGCGCGGCGAAGCCACGCCGATGAGGCAATCACCTCATGGACCAGAACAAAGCCACCTGTGCGATTGACTGTCGCAGGGCGACTGTGCTGTCCCCACCGGCCGATTCTGAGGCCCATCCGGTGTCGGCACCCACCTGCACCGGCGCCAACCTGTTGACCTGAAGACCGTCGCCCAGCTGGCCGGATAAGTTGAAGCCCCACGCCCAGAGGGTGTCGGTGCCCACCGGTTCGGGCGCACTACCCCATTGCGCGTGACCAGGAAGCGTGCCCGACAGCCACATGGTGCCGTCGGTCTTGATCGCCGCGCTACCGCATGCCGTCTGCGGGCCGGGCCGCTGATCTCCTCGTTCATCTCGGCGCTGAGCATCGTGTTGGTGTCCGCCGTCCCGATCGTGTTGGTTGCGTTCGTACTGACCTGGTTTCTTCAGGAAACCAAGCTGCGCGGGCGCGATGACAAGGCCAAAGAGATGGCGGAAGCTGCCGCGTCGATCCGAGCCCAGGCCGCGTTGTGTGCATGACGGGTCAACCCACCCCGGTCGCGAAACTCCGGTATTCAGTCACCGGAGACAAGATATGTCACTGCCCGATGCTCGGGCTGGTCGTTCCCTTCATGCCGAGCCCCCAGTCGCCTTTGTTGACCGAGCCCATGCTCCACAGGTGGCCCGTGTTCGCCTGGAACGCCATCTCGT
>CABDZW010000401.1_pt1 | contig 10131 bp, 11 predicted proteins | sample 3132261 | NCBI WGS metagenome assembly CABDZW01 (sample SAMEA5534341, study PRJEB31848) | metagenome | biome: tundra; feature: field; material: soil | place: USA | collected 2013-05 | depth 0.45 m | reverse complement strand
CACTGCCGATACTCCACTACCGGTGGCAGCACCTGGGAGAACGCCCAGCCCACTCTCGGCGGCACCGATGACTCCACCGTCGCACTCGCCCACAACGGCAACCTCGTCAACTCTGCCGAGCTGCGTGACCTACTGTTCGAGCGCCATGGCCACGCTTTCGCAGCGCAGCTCGGCGGCGAATTGCACCGAGGCAACACCACCGACACGGCGCTGGTGACCGCGTTGCTCTCCAGCGACCCCGACCTCACCCTCGAAGCCACAGCCCTGGATGTGCTGCCCAGGCTCAAGGGCGCCTTCAGCTTCGTCTTCATGGACGAGCACACGCTGTACGCCGCCCGCGATCGTCATGGCATCCGTCCTCTGGTCCTGGGGCGTCTGGAAAGAGGCTGGGTGGTGGCCAGTGAGTCCGCGGCGCTGGCGACCGTCGGCGCTAGCGTGATCCGCGAGATTCAGCCGGGCGAGCTCATCGCCATCGACGAGGACGGCCTGCGTTCCCACCAGTTCGTCGAGGCCGACCCTAAGGGCTGCGTCTTCGAGTACGTCTACCTCGCCCGCCCCGACGCGACCATCGCCGGGCGGTCGGTGCATGAGGCCCGGGTCGAGATGGGGCGGCGTCTGGCCATGGAGTACCCGGTCGACGCCGACCTGGTCATCCCGGTGCCTGAGTCGGGCACGCCCGCTGCAATCGGCTACGCAGAGGCCAGTGGCATCCCCTACGGGCAGGGCTTCGTCAAGAACTCGTATGTCGGGCGTACTTTCATCCAACCCAGCCAGACGCTGCGTCAGCTCGGCATCCGGCTGAAGCTCAACGCGCTGGAGACAGTCATCCGCGGCAAGCGGCTAGTAGTCGTTGACGACTCGATCGTGCGCGGCAACACCCAGCGCGCCCAGATCCGGATGCTGCGAGAGGCCGGGGCGGCCGAGATCCACATACGCATCTCCAGCCCGCCGGTGAAGTGGCCCTGCTTCTACGGCATCGACTTCGCCACCCGGGCCGAGCTGGTAGCTACCGGCCTCAAGGTTGAGGAGATCCGCGCCAGCATCGGCGCCGACAGTCTCGGCTACCTGCGCGAGGACGCGATGATCGAGGCGACGGCGCAACCACGAGAGCAGCTGTGTACGGCCTGTTTCACCGGGGAGTACCCGATCATGCTGCCCGACGCGAATCTGCTGGGCAAACAGTTCCTCGAGGCCCTGCCTGGTCTGGAGACACCGACGCCCGGGGGCTTGGACATCGAGGGTGTCGGCACCGGCGTCGCCGGCGGTGCCGCCGACGCGCTCTCGCGTCCCTGAGCTTCGTTGCGACCCGAGACCGCAACCGTGGGGTGCGCGCAGCTCCCCTGGACAACCCGTCATAACGGAAAGACACGGAGACTGAGCCATGCCTTCTGAACCCACTCCCATCACCTACGCCGGTGCAGGCGTTGACGTCGAGGCCGGTGACCGGGCCGTCGCGTTGATGAAGGCCTCGGTCACGGCCGCGCAGCGTCCCGAGGTGCTGGGTGGGTTGGGCGGCTTCGCCGGCATGTTCGACGCGAGCGTGCTGGCTCGGATGACCCGTCCGGTCCTGGCCACCAGCACCGATGGCGTGGGCACCAAGGTCGCCATCGCCTGGGCCATGGACAAGCACGACACCATCGGCTTCGACCTGGTGGGCATGGTTGTCGACGACATCGTGGTTTGTGGCGCCGAACCGCTGTTCATGACCGACTACATTGCCACAGGCAAGGTCGTGCCCGAGCGGATCGCGGCCATCGTGTCTGGTATCGCGGCTGGTTGCGTCCAGGCGGGCGTTGCCCTAGTCGGCGGGGAGACCGCCGAGCACCCCGGCCTGCTGGAGCCTGACGAGTACGACTGTGCGGGCGCAGCGACGGGGGTCGTGGAGTATGCCGACATCCTGGGCCCGCAGCGGGTGGTGGCCGGCGACGTGGTGGTGGCTCTCGCCTCGTCAGGACTTCACTCCAACGGCTATTCGCTGGTGCGTAAGGTCTTCGCCTCGGCCTCGTGGGCGCTTGACCGGCAGGTGCCTGAGTTCGGGCGGACGCTGGGTGAGGAGCTGCTTGAGCCCACCCGGGTCTATGCACGGGACCTGCTCGCCCTGACTCGCACCGAGGGGATCGACGTTCATGCACTCAGCCACGTCACCGGCGGTGGACTGGCCGCGAACCTGGCCCGGGTTCTGCCGCAGGATGCTTTCGCCCGGGTCGACCGGTCAACCTGGACCCCGCCGGCGGTATTCGAGGTCGTGCGTGAGGTCGGTCGGGTGCCGCTGGCGGATCTGGAGCGGACGCTCAACATGGGCATCGGCTTTGTGGCAGTTCTGCCGGCAGCCCACAGCGACCGGGCTATCGAGATCCTGCAGGCCCAGGGGATCGATGCCTGGCTTGTCGGCCAGGTCAGTGGCCTGGCCACGGCTCCGATACAAGACGGTGTCGAGGTCGTCCGGGGAACAAAGGGCGTTGACGGAGGCTCGGTGCAGCTTGTTGGAGCGTCGCCGGGCTGAGGCTCACCCTTCACGACGAACGCTAAGTCTCGATCCTCAAGACGGAAGCGGCTCAGGAAGAGGAAGTGGGTAAGTCAGCCTGTGGCTTCAGTGCTTGCCTGAAGCTGACTGACCATAATTCTCGTAGCCGTCTTCATCGTCGTCCGGCTCAACGGTGTCGGGGACACGCTTTGTCGGGCTGTCGAATGCTGACGGTGAGTGCAGTTCTCGCTCCAGCGCACTCAAGTCTGTGCTCGGGCTGTAGTACTTCAGCTCGCGAGCGACCTTGGTCTGCTTGGCTTTGGCTCGGCCGCGCCCCATGACGTCGACCCCCTTGCGCGTCTGCCGGGGCGGCATCGCTTGACCGAACCACAGATTGCAGTTCGAGTCATCACGGAGCGGCCCCGGGAATCTCGTATTTCGTAGTCCTAAAGATACACGGTCTGAGCCTGTTCTGGATGCGCGGGGGCCTCGACTCTCCAGATCAGCTCGTCGGGAGCCAGATCCTGTTGCTGCCAACTTGAGCCATCCGCGCCTCAGCGAGGTGATCCGCGGCCGCAGCAGGCGAGATTGCTTTGTCTGCTGCGACGCGTAACACCGATGCTGTCGCTTCGAAGATGCCTGCCGTCCGGTGCTTGGCACGGTCGAAGTTGAAGCCGTGGAGCTCGTCGCTGACCTGAATGACGCCGCCGGCGTTGACCAGGAAATCCGGCGCGTAGGTGATGCCCCGGGCCATCAGGGCCTCAGCCGTACCGCCGGGTCCCTCCACGACGAGCTGGTTATTGGCCGCTCCGCACACCACCTTGGCGTTCAGCGCCGCCACGGTCGCATCATCGAGCGCGCCACCGAGCGCGCACGGGGCGTAGACGTCTAGCTGGGAGCCGACCAGGGCGAAGACATCGGCTGCGACGTCGACCTCGCGGTGCTTCTCACGCAACGCCTCCACGGCAGAGCTGTTGACGTCGGTGACCACCACCCGGGCACCGTTCTCGAGCAACAGGGCAGCCAGCAGGCGGCCCACCTTGCCCACACCCGCAATACCGACAGTCTTGCCGGCCAGGCTCGGATTTCCCCAGACATGGGCTGCGCTCGCGCACATGCCCTGGAAGACGCCGAATGCGGTGAGCACGGAGGAGTCCCCGGCGCCGCCGTTGGCCTCGCTGCGTCCGGTCGCAAAGCGGGTCTCCTTGGCCATGACATCCATGTCGGCGACGTAGGTGCCCACGTCGCAGGCCGTGACGTACCGCCCGCCCAGGCTCTCCACAAACCGGGCGAACGCCCGCAGCAGCGCCTCGCTCTTGTCCCTGGCAGGGTCGCCGATGATGACCGCCTTGCCGCCACCGTGGTCGAGGCCGCACAGCGCGTTCTTGTAGGCCATGGCCCGCGAGAGGCGTAGCGCATCCTGCAGGGCGGACTGCTCCGTGGCATAGGGGTAGAAGCGGGTGCCACCCAGAGCGGGTCCCAAGGCCGTGGTGTAGATGCTGATGATGGCTCGCAGGCCGGTGGCCTTGTCGTGGCAGAACGCGACCTGCTCATGTCCCAGCGCGGACAAGGGCGGGGCCGGTGATAGCACCTGCGAGGGTGATGTGGAGCTGGGCGATGAAGTGGCCACGGTGGTGACTCCTAGTGTTCGAACCTGGAGTGCGAGGCTCTTGCGCACATTCAGCCTATGCCGGGCGAAGAGCCGAGACGGATGGGCAGTTGGCAGCCGGGCGGACGAAACCCATGCGAACGGGAGTAACTAGTCATTTCGGACACCCGGATATGGCTCTCACTCGCCGTTCTGTTTAACGCGCACATGCCCCAAAATGGACATATCAGATCCATGCATCATCGGAGGACCCATGACCAACCATGCTGCTGAAGGCGACGCTCTCTTGACGCCAGCCGAGGTCGCAGCCCTCTTCCGCGTCGACCCCAAGACTGTGACGCGTTGGGCCAGAGCTGGAAAGCTCACCTCGCTGCGGACTTTGGGTGGTCACCGCCGCTATCGCGAATCCGAAGTCCGTTCGCTTTTGAGCGGAGACGACATCGCTTCCTGACGTGGAGCTGCGGGCTCGGGCCCGGTCCTTCCTCAGGCCACTTCCTCCCGTGTTGAGTTGCGCTCGTCCCCCCATCCATTCGGGCGCAGGTCTGCCCAAATGAGTCAACGGAATAAGCCAACGCGAGAGCACGTGACACCATGGTCGCCTGCACTCACGAGGGAGACCTGATTCATGATCGAGCATCAGAGCACTGTGGGCGCCGCCAAGAAGCGGTTGAGCTCCAGAGACCTTGCGTTGGTTGCGTCCTTCGCGGCTTTGATCGCCGTGTTGGGGCTGCCTGGAGGAGTCCCTGTATTCGGCAACGCGGTTCCAGTCACGTTGCAGTCGATGGGCATCATGCTTGCGGGCTCGATCCTGGGCTGGAAGCGTGGAGCGTTATCGGTCCTTGTTCTTCTGCTGCTGGTGGCGGCGGGGCTGCCCTTGCTCTCCGGTGGGCGCGGTGGACTCGGGGTGTTCGCCGGTCCCAGTTTCGGGTACCTGATCGGTTGGGTTCTGGGAGCTGCAGTGATCGGGTGGCTGGTCCAGCTAAAACTGCCGGCATACCCGATGTGGTGGGGCGCTCTGGCCAATGTGATCGGTGGTATCGGTGTCGTCTATCTGGTGGGGGTACCCGCCCAGGCTGCGGTGACGCACACGTCCGTGTGGGTCGCCGCCGTGGCGTCGTTGGTCTTCCTGCCCGGTGACGCGCTCAAGGTGGTCATCGCCACGGCGGTGGCCTCGGCTGTTCATCGCGGCTACCCGGGCATCACCGCGCCCAATGGGCCCAGCGAGAGCGAGCGGGCTAGCCAGCAGGTCAGAGCGCGGTGACCTGCACGGTCGTCCAGGAACGGGAACAGACGCGGTTGTACGACGCTGTATCCCGTGCTGTGCGAACTGGCAATGCCTTCGCGGTGCTGGATCCCACCTGGCCGCCGTCGTTCCTGGGTGTGGCAACTGGGCAGATCCAGGATGCCGTTTCAGGCGGCGCCGTCCGCGACGGCGACATGGTCGTCTTCAGCTCGGGGTCGACCGATCGTCCACGAGGGATTGTGCGTACGGTCCAGTCCTGGCAGGCCAGCGTCGCCGCGTTCAGCGACATCAGCGGGATCACCGCTCAAGACAGGGTGTGGCTACCCGGACCGCTGTGGTCTTCGCTGTTCCTGTACGGCGCGTTCCACGCTCGGGCAGTGGGTGCTCAGGTGGTGCTGCGGGATGACGACCCGGCGGGCGCGACAGCACTGCACTGCGTTCCCTCCCAGCTTCCAGGGCTGTTGCATCGGGCCCAGGCTGGGGGCCTGCCCCTGGTCCGGCGCGCTGTGGTCGCCGGTGATCACTGTTCAGCCACGCTGAGGGAGCAGTGCGAGGCGGCCGGTTGGCAGGTCGTGGAGTACTACGGCGCGGCGGAGCTGTCGTTCGTTGCATGGCGGGACCGCAGTGGGCCATTCCTGACCTTTCCCGGCGTGGAGACCGATTTGAGGCAGACGGTGCTCTGGGCTCGTTCGCCCTACCTGGCCAGTGGCTACCTGAGCGCCGTGGCCGGCGGCCCCCTGCGGGTTGACCCGAAAGGCTGGGCTACCGTCTCGGACCTGGCCCGCACTGTTCCGGGGGGGCTGGAGGTCTTGGGGCGCGGCAACGGTGCGGTCACCACGGGGGGTCACACTGTGGTGGTGGAAGATGTCGAGCGGTTGCTCCGGGAGCTGCCTGGCGTAGACGAAATCGCGGTGCTCGGGATGCCTCACCCACAGCTGGGGCAGATGTTGACGGCCGTCGTGGTGGGATCAGCAGCTGATGGCAGCCTGCGCGCGGCGGTGGCCGGAATGCCGGCGCCCTCCCGTCCGCGGCGCTGGCTGCACGCCGAAGCTCTGCCTCGCACCTCTGGCGGCAAGCTTCGCCGTGACGCGTTACCTGACCTCGTCGAGCGGCTGAACAGGCCATGAGCTTCTACGCCGAACGCACGCCAGTGGTCATCGCGGCACGGCGCACCCCCATAGGTACGGCCGGGCACGGCTTGGCAGGAGTCGATCTCGTGGGACTGCTGGCGCCGGTGCTTCGCGCCCTGGTGGATGACCTCGGCCCTCACGCTCCGGGCGTGGACGATGTGGTGATCGGTAACTGCAGAGGACCTGGAGGCAATCCGGCCAGGGTGGCGGCGCTGGCCGCAGGGCTCGGCACGGCAGTGCCCGGGGTGACCGTGGACCGTCAGTGCGGCAGCGGTCAGGAGGCGGTGCATCAGGCTGCGACCGCTGTGCTGGCCGGTGTCGTTGACGTGGTCTTGGCCGGGGGAGCCGAGAGCGCGAGCACCGCACCATGGCGCCTGGCCCGCCCGACGACGTCGACCGGTCTGCCAACGCCATACGATCGCGCGCCTTTCGCGCCCTCTGAGATCGGTGACCCTGACATGGGACCTGCCGCCGAGGCGGTTGCCGGCATGTGTGGCGTGACCCGGCGGCGCCAGGACGCCTATGCCTGCCGGTCCCATGCACTGGCCCTGGCGGCGGCACGGGCTGGAGCCTTTGACGCAGAGCTGGTGCCCGTCGCGGGCATGGTCTCCGATGAGCGACCGAGGCCCATAACAGAGGCAGTTCTTTCGCGGATGCCCCCCGCGTTCGTCCCGGGGGGCACGGTGACGGCCGGCAACTGCTGCGGGGTCAGCGACGGCGCGGCAGCCGTGGCGTTGGTGCCCGAGCACGTCCGGGCGGCCTTGGGTGTTCCCGGTCTGGCCCTGCGGGGGTGGGTCTGCGTGGGACTGGACCCCAACACTCCCGGCCTGGGGCCGGTTCCCGCGGTGGCGAAGCTGTTGAAGGGCGCTGGGATTGAGCTGGCCGAGGTGGGGGTGGTCGAGATGACCGAAGCGTTCGCTGCTCAGGTGCTGGCCTGCACGGACGCGCTTGGCCTTGACCCACTTGACCCCCGGGGGCTGGAGGCAGTGCGGGTCTGTCCTCAGGGTGGCGCGATCGCGATGGGTCATCCGTGGGGCGCGTCAGGGGCAATGCTGCTGGTGCGCTTGTTTGCCCAGATGGTCCGGACGAACGGTCCCCGGCTGGGCATTGCGACCTGTGCCATCGGCGGCGGCCAGGGGCTCGCGCTGCTCGCGGAGCGGGTGGGTTAGGTGATCCAGATTGAGGGCGTGAGCCACCGTTACGGCGACCGTGAGGTGTTGTCGGACATCAACCTGTCGTTGATCGAGGACCGGATCGGGGTCATCGGCGCCAACGGCTCCGGGAAGTCGACCTTGGCCAGACTGCTCAACGGCCTGGTGGTTCCTTCGACGGGGCGGGTCCTTGTTGACGGGATGGATACAGCCCGTGACGGGGCGGGGGTTCGCCGCAAGGTCGCTTTCGTCTTCTCCGACCCTGACGCGCAGATCGTGATGCCCACTGTTGCTGAGGATGTGGCATTCTCGTTGCGACGCCACGGGCTCAGCAAGCAGGAGGTGGCGGATCGGGTGCGCGACATCCTCGCCCGGTTCGGACTGGGCGGCCACCCGGATCACCCGGCGCACTTGCTGTCCAGCGGTCAGAAGCAGCTCCTTGCACTGGCCTCGGTTCTGGTCACCGAGCCGGAGATCCTGATCTGCGACGAGCCGACGACGCTGCTGGACCTGCGCAACAGCCGGCAGGTGGCGGGGGTCCTTGAGGGGTTGGCGCAGCGAGTCGTCCTAGTCACCCACAACCTCGAACTGCTTCACGGCTGGCAGCGCGTCCTGGTGATCGAGCAGGGCCGGGTCGTCGCCGACGGCTCCGCCGAACAGTCCATCGGGCACTATGAGGCGCTGATGGCCGCGGGGCGGCCATGTTGACCAGCACCTACCAGCCGGGCACGTCCCTGCTGCACCGATCCGGTGCGGGCGCGAAGCTGCTCGGGTTGCTCGTCTTCTCAACCCTGCTGGTGGGTTTGCAGTCCCCGGTGACCGTCCTGGTCGGGCTCCTCCTGGTGGCCGGGCTGTACGTCATCGCAGGGTTCGGAGTCAGGATCCTCGTGGAACAGGCGTGGCCGCTGCGCTGGTTCGTGTTGTTCCTGATTCCGTTCCAGTGGTGGACTGCCGGCTGGCAGGCGGCCGTCGCGGTCGTCGGCACTCTGGTGGTGGCGGTCGTGGGAGCCGCCCTGGTCAGTCTGACAACCCGTGTTACCGATCTGCTGGACGTGATTACCCGTCTCCTTGAGCCGACCCGAGACATCGGAGTTGACCCTGATCGTGTCGCTCTTCTGCTCGCACTGACCATTCGCGCCGTCCCCGTGATAGCGGCAACACTGCACGAGGCCCGCGATGCGCGGCGGGCCCGCGGGCTCGAACGCAGCACCCGGGCGTTGGTCACGCCAGTGGTGGTGCGCACCATCCGGCACGCCGATCGGGTCGGGGAGGCTCTCGCCGCCCGAGGTATCGACGACTGACCTGGTCTGTCACGGCCACGTCATTGCGGTGCACGTGCCCCAGACTCGACTGCCTACGACTCACTCAGCACGGGTGATGCGGCAGCCGCGGAGGTAGGCGAGCCTGGCTGCATGACGACTGCGGTCGCGATCGCGGTTGTCCTGCTGGTGCTGGCGGTGACCAACGTGTGGGTCCATCTGGGACCGACTGGCGTGCATCTGGTGACCGGCCCGCTTGCGGCTCTGCTGTTGTTGCTCGTCGGGAGAATGGCCGCACTGACCTGGCCCCAACGAGATCCGGTCCGCGAGAGCGTCCTCGTCCTTCAGTACCTTCTGTCCTGGTCGGCCCATCGACCTGAAACTACACCATTGTAACTCTAAGTTGAAGGTATTTGGGGGCGGGGTCGAACCGCCGACCTTCCGAGCTATAGGCCTTATCAGCCCTTCCGCGGAGTTGGTCTAGGGCCGAATCCATATTCAGGAGAGGGGGTTCGTCCCTTACCGTTCCGTGGTTCAGATACTTCTGTCAGCAAATCCGTTAGCAAACTTGCCGCCACTAGAGTGCGTCCATGTTCCCCGCGGGAGGAGTCTTGACCATAGCATCGGCCCGCTTCGTCCCGAACACGAGCGAGGCTGTCGCCAACGGGGCATTGAGCAGATGAGCGAAGCACCGGGAGAGCCCACGTAACGCCGAAATCGGCCTCGCTGCGCCGAACTTGCTGCTGCATTGCTGACACAGCCGACTTTCGCGCAAAGTGTCAGCGGTCGGGCAGTTTGCTCTGCTGATAATCGGAGGCTCAGTTTCAATTCCGTCCGTTACGACGAAGTAACGGCTCCAGAGCCCCTCTCCCACGGGGAGGGGCTGGATCTCCTTTGGCCACGTGTGCCCGGATGCGTGAGCAGAAACGTCTGGCAAATGCTTCCAAGCCGACGACCGTGCGGGACGTATCGTTACTGACAAAGCCTGAGGCCTTGGCTCCGTAAGGCACACATTGCCTACAACCATGCGGCTTCAGGTCGAGGGATGCTGGGTTGACGCCGAGGGGGGCGAAAACGGAATGAGGCAGGCGGCCCTGGGAGTTGATTTGTGCAGCGACGCCGGCAGCTGCGTGTGGCGGGTTGGGCATCGTCGTTTGGCGGGAAACCGGAGAGCGCGGCTCGGCGCGGTTCTCGCAGTCGCGCTTCCGACCGGGCTAACTGGGCTGCACGCGCTGTTCTACGGGCGGTGGATTGTCGACGATGCAGCGATCACGT
>CABDZW010000389.1_pt1 | contig 10384 bp, 5 predicted proteins | sample 3132261 | NCBI WGS metagenome assembly CABDZW01 (sample SAMEA5534341, study PRJEB31848) | metagenome | biome: tundra; feature: field; material: soil | place: USA | collected 2013-05 | depth 0.45 m | reverse complement strand
GCTATCAAAGAAAGAGTTATCCCCATGGCACAAGGCACCGTTAAGTGGTTCAACGCTGAAAAGGGCTTCGGATTCATTGCCCAGGACGGCGGCGGCCCGGACGTGTTCGTTCACTACTCCGCGATCGAAACGAGCGGCTACCGGTCGCTCGAAGAGGCGCAGCGCGTCGAGTTCGAGGTCACCCAGGGCCCGAAGGGCCCGCAGGCTGAGAAGGTTCAGGCCCTCTGACCCGTGATTAGCTGCGACTGAACAGTCGTCGTACAAAGCCCCCCGGCTTCGGCCGGGGGGCTTTGTCGTGTCTGATGGGCACTGTCGTGATGAGTACCGTCGTGGTGGGCACTGTGTGCCGATCGAGGGGCTCAGTGCTGGAGGTTCGCCAGGAATTGGGTGGCGATGGGCACTGCTACGGTGGCACCGCTCTTGCCGTCCTCCACCAACACGGCGAACGCGACGTTGCCCTGCCAGCCCACGAACCAGGCGTGCGTGGAGGGAGGGTTGCTGGTCCCATACTCTGCGGTGCCAGTCTTGCCATAGACCGGCCCCCCGGGGATAGTGCTCAGCGCGCCGGTCGCTGTGCCTTTGGTGACCACTAGACGCATGAGGTCCCGAAGCTCACCGGCCGCCTTGGCATCCAACGGTTTTGGTGCCCGGTCCGCCGCGGGAACTGCCGGAGTGCGGATCAGCGCGGGTTCGATGTAGCTCCCGCGTGCCACCGAGGCTGCCATGACCGCCAGGGAGGCCGGCGAGACCGACGTCCTGCCCTGTCCGAAAGCGGTGGTGGCCTTCTCCACCTTGGAGGTGGCCACCGGCACCGAGCCGCCGAACGCGTTGTCGACCCCGAGGTGATTTCCCCAACCCGCACCTATGCCGAGCGCGACTGCGGCATCGTGCACGTCGGAGTTTCCCATCTTCTGGGAGAGCCCCACGAAAGCGGTGTTGCACGAGTTGGCAAAGTCTACGGAGAACGGCACAATCCCCAAGGTCTCGTGCTCGTAGTTCCTCAGCGTGGTGCCCTCGATCAGGACACTTGGGGGACACAGAACCGGCGTCGTCGGCGTCGTCACACCTTTGGTCAGCAACGAGTACGTCGTGGCGACCTTCAGCGTCGACCCCGGTGCGTACGCACTGGTCAGCGCGCGGTTCATGCCGGCTTCGGGCGAGTTGGCGACGGCGAGCAGGTCTCCGGTGGCGATGTCCACGGCCACCAGGGCTGAGGGGACTGAGCCGGTGCCGACCAGGGCAGCCTCGGCCGCCTTCTGGGTCTTGGCATCCAGTGTCAGCGTCATCGGCTTGCCATCGGTTGCTGCCTTCTGCACCAGTGGCGCATCAGGTTTGTCGCTGGAGGTCACCGTGAACCCGGCCATGCCGTCGAGCACCTCGTTGTACTGTCCCTGCAGTCCGCTAAGCCCGGCGTAGTCACCGGCGACGTAGCGGCCCTTGCCGTTCTTGATGGTTTCGGCCGTCACCGGGCCATAGGAGCCGAGCAGCGGTCGGGCGAAGGAGGCCAGCGGCTGCTGACGCGAGGGATAGACCACGCCGATGAGGGCGTCCAACTGCGGTTTGATGCTTTGGAAGGTGGCGTCACGAAGTGAGATGACGGCAATCGCCGCTTTGGAATGTGACGTGTTGGCGGCGTGGAGCCTGGCGACCAGCGAGCCGGCAGGCTCCTTGACGAGCTTCTCTAGCTCGGTCACGGTCAGGTCGGTCGCGCGTGCCGGGTCGATCGCGACGTCATAGACCTTGCCGACCGACAGGATGGGTGCCCCGTTGCGGTCCAGGATCTCCCCGCGCGCGCCACTTGTCCGGGAGGCGACCAGCTTTGCCTGGGCGCTCAGGCCAGGGGCCCACATCGAGGCTCCCTGCTTGGCGACGACTGCCCAGACCCCGTTGTTGTTGCGTTTCAGGTTGATCGCCATCGGGTAGGTCCAGGTCGTGGGCCCGGCCACGGTCCAGGCCACGGAGAGCTTGCCGCTGGCCGTGTCGCCGTCACGGGTGAGCGAGTTGACCGTGATCTTGGCCGGTCCGCTGCCGAGCCCTCCGGTCGTGCTCTTGAAGCTGGCCGCGACCTGGGCCGCCGACTGGCCGACATAGGCGATGGGCTGCACGTCCCGGTGCGACCACGCGCTGGCGAAGCTGTTGGCGGAGATGTGTGCGGCCAGATCGAGACGGGCCTGCTCCTGCTGATCGGAGTACACGAATGCCCCCGTGCCCGCGGATGCCACGACGACCCCGGCGACAACTGAGGCGATGATGATGCGTCTGCTCATGGCGCCCATCCAATCTCACTGACCTGTACGTGAAGCATTTGGCCCCAGGCACTCCCGCTGCAGGGATTTGCATGGCAGAGTCGCGACATGAAGAGCACCATGCAAGAGACGCCCCTGCTGATCTCGCGGATCCTCATGTCCGGCACTGCGTTGCATGCCGACCAGGAGGTCGTCACCTGGACCGCGCAGGGCGCGCGGCGGATGTCATTCGCCGACGTGGGCACCCAGGCCGCTCAGCTCGCAGGCGCCCTGCGGGGCTTGGGGATCGACGGCGATCAGCGCGTCGCCACCTTCATGTGGAACAACGCTGAGCACCTCGTCGCCTACATGGCCGTGCCGTCCATGGGCGCTGTCCTGCATGCGCTGAACATCCGGCTCTTCCCTGAACAGATCATCTACGTCACCAACCACGCCCAGAACACGGTCGTCATCCTGGACAACAGCCTGGCCGCGCCTTTCAGCAAGCTGTTGCCGCATCTGGGCACACTGCGGCATGTGATCGTCAACGGCCCCATCCCCGATGACGTCCGCGAGGCGCTCGAGGGGGCCCCTCAGATCGAGGGCGTGCACGACTGGGAAACCCTGCTCGCAGCTCAGCCGAAGACGTTCGACTGGCCGGTGCTGGACGAGAATGATGCCTCCTCGATGTGTTACACCTCGGGGACCACAGGCAACCCCAAAGGCGTCGTCTACTCACATCGGTCCAACTACCTGCACACGATGCAGGTAACGATGGGTATGGGCTTCAACCAGGGCGACCGGTTGTTGGCGGTGGTTCCCATGTTCCACGCCAATGCTTGGGGACTGCCGTACGCGGCGATGATGGTCGGAGCCTCGCTGATCATGCCCGACCGGTTCCTGCAGGCGGAGCCGCTGGCGAAGATGATCGAGGCCGAGCGGGTGACCGGTGGCGCAGCCGTCCCCACCATCTGGACCGATCTGCTGCGCTACCTCGACGAGCACCCCACTGATACCTCCAGGCTGCGCAGGGTCATCGTCGGGGGGGCGGCCTGCCCGCCGTCCTTAATGAGGGCCTATCAGGAGCGGCACGACATCGAGATCATCCACGCGTGGGGTATGACCGAGATGTCGCCACTGGGGTCGACCGCTGTGGCGCCGGTCGACGTGACCGGTGAGGAGCGCTGGTTCTACCGCCAGACCCAGGGCCGCATTGCCTCTGCGCTCGAGGCGCGACTGGTCGGTTCCGATGGCGCCGAGGTGCCGTGCGATGGTGAGAGCGTCGGGGAGCTGGAGGTCCGCGGTCCCTGGGTCACCGCCAGCTATTACGACAACGGGACCAACACCGAGGCTGAACGGGCCGACGCCGCCTCGAAGTTCGACCACGGCTGGCTGCGCACGGGCGACGTCGGATCCCTGACTTCTAACGGTTTCCTGCAGCTCACCGACCGTGCCAAGGACGTGATCAAGTCCGGCGGTGAGTGGATCTCCTCCGTTGATCTCGAGAATGCGCTGATGGCTCACCCTGATGTGCTCGAGGCGTCTGTGGTCGGCGTTCCAGACCAGAAGTGGGGGGAGCGTCCACTGGCCACGGTGGTTCGTGCTGCTGACTCGGCCATCGATGCTGCCACGCTGCGGGAGTTCCTCTCTAGCAAGGTCGCCCGGTGGCAGGTGCCTGAGCGCTGGGCGTTCATCGACGAGGTCCCCAAGACCAGTGTGGGCAAGTTCGACAAGAAGGTGCTGCGCAAGAGATACGCGGCCGGCGATCTGAACGTCGAGACCCTCGCCTGACTCGGCGGGCCAGCCCCTGTCTGGGGGAGGGCTAGAAGAGGAAAGGCCGTCTTCTGGGGGCGTTCACAGGAATCACCGTCATACTGCTGACCCATAGTGCTCCTGGGGGCCACCCAATGAGACGCGCGAGCTTCCCCGGCCGAGCCGTGGCCTGAACCGTGGCTCGAGATGGATGTGACCGGAGGTTGCACACGTGACGGAGCCGGGATCAGGCGACGAGCAGTTGAACCCTGATGCGGGTTCTAGCCCGGGGTCCGGCCCCACTGGCCACAATGCTTCCCGGCACGAGGTTCAGCAGGCGTATAGGAAGTCGCACCGTCATCCCTGGCTGCGGCTCGGCACGATCGTGCTGGCTGGTGGACTGGCATTGCTGCTGGTCATGGGCGTCCTGGTCTACTTCAAGCTCAACAGCAACATCAGCCAGCTTGACGTCTCCAAGCTGCTGGGCAAGCGTCCGGTCAGCAGTGCTGACCGGGGCACCAACCTCAAGCCGATGAATATCCTGGTGATGGGCTCGGACACCCGTGCCTTGGGCACCACAGAATTCGGTACGACCGCAGACGCGGGTGGGGCGCGTTCGGACACGACCCTGATCGTGCACCTGTCCGGCGACCGAAAGTCGGCGGTGGTGGTCAGTGTTCCCCGTGACTCGATGACCCACGCACCCAGCAACTGCAAGAACCCGAACAGCCCGGTCGCAGACGGTCCGATCCGGATGTGGAACGCCAATTTCTCCCTGGGTGGCCCCGCGTGCCTCATCCGCACGCTTGAGGGCAACACGGGCATCCGCATCGACCACTTCATGGTGCTGAACTTCTTGGGTTTCCAGTCGATGGTCGAGGCACTTGGTTCAGTAGAGGTCTGCGTGCCCACGGCCATCAACGACTCATACAGCGGTCTGCACCTTCCGGCCGGGCGTAGCCGGGTCAACGGTGCGCAGGCGCTGGCTTTCGTCCGGGCCCGGCACAACGTCGGCACGGATGGGTCTGACCTGGGCCGGATCAGCCGGCAGCAGGCATTCCTGTCTGCGATGGTCCAGGAGGCCACCAGCAGCAAGCTGCTCCTGCGGCCGGACAAGCTCTTCGGTTTCCTGGACGCGGCGACCAAGTCCCTGACCACCGATCCGGCCCTGGCCAACCTGAATGCGTTGCGTGAGGTTGCTCAGAGCGCGATCGGTCTGAAGCCCTCCCAGGTTCGGTTCGTGACCGTGCCGGTCCAGGAGTACCCGCCAGACCACAACCGGGTGCAGTGGACCTCGGCCGCGGATGCGTTGTGGAAGTCGATCCGCGACGACACCCCCCTGCCGGGCAGCAAACCGGCGCCAAAGCCAACACCCACGGGCACGTCAACCGCAGCAGTGCCGGCGCTGAAGATCAGGCCGGACAAGATCACCGTGCAGATCGCCAACGCGTCAGGGATCACGGGCCGGGCGCAGCAGGCGGCCGCGGACCTGCGCATCCAGGGGTTTCACATCACCGCCACCTCGACCGGCCCCAGCCTCACCAAGGGCGTCACCGTCGGCTACTCGAGCCACTACCTCCAGGCGGCGCGCACTGTGGCGGCAGCCTTCCCCGGAGCCACCCTCGTGAAGGACGAGAACGCGGGCAGCGTCATCCAGGTCACCCTGGGCGCCGGTAGCCCGTACGTCGTCCTGGTGCCCAACCGGGTCGGAACGACTCCGCTGCCCAAGCACACACCCACCTCATCGGCCACGCCGCCCGCTGTTGTGATCAAGGCCCGGACCGCAGACAGCAACATCTGCGCCAAGTGAAGCCCGGCCTCAACGGCCGCCATGACGTGAGCGTCCCAGCGAAATCGTGGGTTGTTTTGTGTAACTGCACCCCACACCGGTAGCCTGTGCAGGCTCCCAAACTGGTCGCCGTTAACGGTGATCGACAAAGGTGGCATGGAGGCGTCGCCTAGCCCGGTTTATGGCGCCCGCCTGCTAAGCGGGTTTGGGTTAATCCCCATCGCGAGTTCAAATCTCGCCGCCTCCGCCAACGGGAAGGCCCCTCAACCTTGGGTTGTGGGGCCTTCCATGTCGCTCTCCTTCGTGGGTCACTCGCAGAGCGACGCTCCAACAGTGCTGGGAACGCGTGCAGCCTGATCTTGATGAGGCCATCTATCCCGCGGAGCTGACCTTCCACGGACAGGTCCGGGCTCAGGCCTGCACCATCCGTGGGTCGCCCGCCGATCGTGGTCGAGCTGGCGAGTGTAGGTACCACGAACGACCCTCTCAGCCTTGGGCTGAGCGGGCCGTTCGCAGTGAGCTTCGCCTACGTGAGCCCGAGGCGGGCCTTGAGTCCGTCGAGCTCGGTCAGAAGCGTTGTCGGCAGGGTGTCGCCGAACTTGTGGAACCACGCCTGGATCTGGGGAACTTCGGCCTCCCACTCTTCTTTGGAGACGTGCAGCGCTGCCTTGATCTGCTCCGGTGTCATGTCTAGGCCATCAGTGTCTAGCGACTCCATGCTGGGCACGTAGCCGATCGGCGTCTCGGTGGCTGTGGCGCGGCCCTCTATGCGCTCCACGACCCACTTCAGCACGCGCGAGTTCTCACCGAAGCCCGGCCACAGGAAGTGACCTTCGTGGTCGCGACGGAACCAGTTGACATAGAAGATCTTTGGCAGTTTGGTCGCGTCAGCACTCTTGCCGATGGTGAGCCAGTGCTCGAGATAGTCGCCGGCGTTGTAGCCGATGAAGGGAAGCATCGCCATCGGGTCGCGGCGAACGAGGCCGACCTCACCGGTCGAGGCGGCCGTCGTCTCGGATGAGAGGGTCGCGCCCATAAATGTGCCGTTCACCCAGTCGCGTGACTCGGTGACCAAGGGGATCGTGGAGTTGCGCCTGCCACCGAAGAGGATCGCCGAGATCGGCACACCCTGCGGGTCGTCATACTCCGGTGCGAGGATCGGGCACTGAAGGATGGGGGTGCAGTAGCGGGAGTTCGGGTGGCTCGCCAGGACGCCGTTCTTACCGTCCTCGGGCGTCCAGGGGTTTCCCTTCCAATCGGTAGCGTGGGCCGGCATGTTCTCCAGGCCCTCCCACCAGACGTCACCGTCTTCGGTCAGGGCGACGTTGGTGAAGACCGAGTTGCCCCTCTCGATGGTGCGCATCGCGTTGGGGTTGGTCTTCTCGTTGGTTCCGGGGGCGACCCCGAACAAGCCGAACTCGGGATTGACGGCGTAGAGGCGTCCGTCCTTGCCGAACTTCATCCAGGCGATGTCATCGCCGAGGGTCTCGACCTTCCAGCCGGGGATGGTCGGCTCCAGCATGGCCATGTTGGTCTTGCCGCAGGAGCTGGGGAAGGCGGCGGCGATGTAGTGGGTCTCCTTCTGAGGGGAGGTCAGCTTGAGGATCAGCATGTGCTCGGCCAGCCAGCCCTCATCGCGGGCGATCACGGACGCGATACGAAGGCTGTAGCACTTCTTGCACAACAGGGCGTTGCCGCCATAGCCCGATCCGTAGGACCAGATCGTCCGCTCTTCGGGGAACTGCACGATGTACTTGGTGTCGTTGCACGGCCAGGGAACATCCTTCTCGCCGGCCCGGAGCGGGGCGCCAACCGAGTGCAGCGCCGGGACGAACTCGGACTCGAGGTCCTCGATCCTCGTCAGCACGCCCGAGCCACACAGGGCCATGACACGCATGGACACCACGACGTATGCCGAGTCGGTGATCTCAACGCCGAACTTGGGGTCCTCGGCGTTGAGGCGTCCCATGATGAAGGGGATGACATACATCGTGCGGCCGGTCATCGACCCCCGGTAGAGGTGTTTCATGATCGTCTTCATCTGGTCCGGCGCCATCCAGTTGTTGGTGGGGCCGGCGTCCTTCTCGTCGACCGAGCAGATGAAGGTCCGATCCTCGACGCGCGCGACGTCCGAGGGGTCGGAGGCACAGTGGAACGAGTTGGGCTTGAGGTCTTCGTTGAGGCGGGTAAACGTGCCAGAGGCGACCAGCCCGTCAGTCAGCGTCTTCCACTCCTGGTCAGAGCCGGTGACCCACGAGATGCGGTCGGGCGTGGTCAGCGCGGCCACCTCAGCGACCCAGGCGGCAAGCCGGCTGTGGCTGGTGGAACCGTCGCTCTGGACCTGCAGTCTTGCGGTGGTCGTCATAGGTTCTGCCATCCCTTTCGCGTGGCGCCCGTCGGGTCGCCTCTCGATTGTTACTGGGCTGTCACCATCCGATGTCAGCACGGTGAACTTTGCTACTGGGGTCACGTTAACGCGAGAGGTCGTTGGAGGGAATGGGCAGTACTGCACGGAGTCGCGCAATACCCCACCTGCGAAGCCTGTTGTGATCACTTGTAACGCAGTAACGTTGTAATCAAGTAATCGAGATAGGAGACCAGCTATGACACACGAACACGACATCCCTGCGGGTCCGCACATCCCTGGAGGTCCGCGCGGCCGACGAGGTCGAGGCGGGCTACGACGAGGTGGACCCTTCGGTCGCCCCGGCGGCTGGCAACAGGGCGACCTGCCCGATGCCACGGACGCAGCCGGCTGGTTCGCGGGGCGCATCCCGGACGGCTGGTTCACCGGAGACCTGCGGGTCACGGTCGACCGCGACGAGATCACCGTGATTGGTGAGTTGCCGGCGCCCGAGAGCGGCGAGGCCGCGGCAGCGGAGGGCCGGATCACTCGCTGGCGTGAAGAAACCCGCGGGCAAAGGATGAAGATCGCCGACCAGGCCCAGGCCAAGTACGGCCGCAGCGTTGCCTGGGGCGCGCAAATCGGACAGACCGCTCAGCTCTTCACCCACCTTGCGGTTCCGGCGATGACCCGACTTCGCCAGAGCGAGCGCCAGGTGCTGGACACCCTCGTGGATTCCGGCGTGGCCCGGTCCCGTTCCGAGGCGCTCGCCTGGTGTGTGCGTCTGGTGGGACAGCACAGCGACGAATGGCTGAGCGGGCTGCGCGCAGCCATGTCCGACGTCGAGCGGCTGCGTGCCGAGGGCCCATCTCTCTAGTGTCCCGTGGGCGAATGCTCTGGTGTCGACTACGGACAGTCTGGTGGGTTGCGGGTGCGGATTTCAGTCTGGGCAGGGTGAACCGGTAGTCTTTCGCGACGTTGCGCACGGGAGTCCCGGACGCGGCACTGCGCCCGTAGCTCAACGGATAGAGCATCTGATTACGGATCAGAAGGTTGGGGGTTCGAATCCCTCCGGGCGCGCTCTGTTGAGACAGACGATCAGGCCCCTGACCAGCGGAAACGCGGGCGGGGGCCTTGCTCGTTTCTCTTCCACTTCGGCCGTCCGGAGTCGTGTGGGCGCATTGTGGGCGCATTGGTCACTTCGACAGGGAAGAGTGGGCCGGAACGAGCGCCTCGGCAGCGTCCGCAGCGGCTTGGCCGGCGGATGCGAACAGATGCCCATACAGGTCCGAGGTGACGCCGATGGTGGAGTGTCCGAGTCGCTTGCTCACCACTGAGATGTCAGCCCCAGACGAGATCATTAGCGATGCCGCGACGTGACGGAGGTCGTGCAGTCGCATGGTGCGCAGACCCGTCGCCGTCGCCAGCCGCCTGAACGTCTTAGTCACCGCCTCCGGTGACACGTCCGAGCCGTCCTCACGGGCGAACACTCGACCGTTGTCCCGGTATGCCGCTCCCCACCGCTTCCGGTCCTCGCCCTGAGCGAGCTGCACCATGAGCAGTAGCCCGACCGTGCGCTCCCCGAGGTCCACCCGTCGCTCACCGCTGGCAGTCTTGGGCTTGCCCTCGATCCACTTCGGGCCGACCTGTCCCGACCCCGAAATGCACCATCCCGGGCGCCCGTCGGGTCGTTGCCCGCCAACGCGTTCATCAGCAGGTCCACGTACGGACGCTCCAGATACTTCCGGGTGGCGTGAGCATTACCCGTACGCACGGTGGCGAGGTTGCGGGTGATCTCCACCCGGGCACCGTCCGGTCGCCTGACGAACTGCTGGGCGTAGGAGAACGGGACCGCGCGCAGATGCCCCTCAGCCGCCGCCCACAGATAGAAGGCCGAAATCGTCTTGACCGCCAGGTTCCAACTCGCAGGGCTCAACCGCGCCCTCGGCGGACCGGACAGCCGGTGCTCGGCGTAGAGGGACAATCCATCGCGGAGCTGTTGCCGGTCGGCGAAGAGCGGGATCCGGTGGGCACCGAGATACTCGGCCCAGCTCTTGAGCGCCTGCGCGTACGTCCGCCATGAGTTCGGGCTCGGCGCCCCACTGATCGGTAGCTCACGCAGCCAGCGGTTCATCACGGTCGCCGGACGAGGACCGCGACCGTCCTCAAACCTGAGGTCCTCGTCGATCAAGACGGGCATCTTGTCGCGGATGAACGGGCGTTCACACAGGTCCCACTGTTCCCACCCGATCGGACTGAAGAAGTGCAAGATCA
>CABDZW010000365.1_pt1 | contig 10782 bp, 12 predicted proteins | sample 3132261 | NCBI WGS metagenome assembly CABDZW01 (sample SAMEA5534341, study PRJEB31848) | metagenome | biome: tundra; feature: field; material: soil | place: USA | collected 2013-05 | depth 0.45 m | reverse complement strand
TCAATCCGAACGTCGCCAAGGTGGTGGCAGCCGCAGTTCAGGCGGCCGCGATCGAAGCCCAGACGACTTCGGCGGAGTGACCAGACTCCCCCGACAGTGCGCCCGGTCGGGTTGTGCGGCCCGCTGTCGGTGGGTCGGCCCGGCTGTGGCGAGCGGCTCTTGTGGTTGCCGTGGCCCTGCAACTGATCGCCCTGTATTCGCCGCAGACTCCGGCCGGGCCACAGATCACCGGGCTCGACAATGTCGTCCACACCTGCATCTTTGCGGGGCCCGCCCTGGCCGCGCTGATGGCGGGCATCACTGCGCCCTGGGCACTCGGCATCCTCGCCATGCACGGACCCATCAGTGAGCTGGTCCGGCACTTTGCGCGCTTCCACACCGCAGAGGTGACGTGTTCGACTCCAGGGCTGACTTTGTGGGAGTCGGGCTCGGCGCGCTGGCCCACTTGGTCTGGAGTCGTCGCCAGTCCTGATAAAGTTGGCGCATACCCGATGGCTACGGCGCACAATAGCGTCACAGACACAGCAGTTGAGAATCATCGGGCCATGCCGGATAACGACCGTTATCGTCGGCCCGCCGGGCGCAGCCACGACCATCGCGCCTGAGGTTCGTTCTCATTGTCGCCGTTGGACCGGTGATCCCGAGGCGTTCCTACCTCGATCACCGAAGTGGACATCCAAGTGAATAAGCACATCAATAACTCCGGCGCGCCCAAGAAGCCTCGCTGGTCCACCGCCAAGAAGACTGACGCCAAGACGGGCCCCAAAAAAGCTCACCGTGGACAGGCACAGGTCCCTCGTGGGTATGACGACCGCTCGCCTCGCATGTCTGAGCGCCGTGACGACCGCGCGCCTCGCACCTATGGCAATGACCGTCCGGCTCGTTCCAATGACACGCGTGACGACCGCGCACCCCGCACCTATGGCAACGACCGTTCGGCCCGCACCTACGGCAAGGACCGTCCGGACCGGGCCAACAACACCCGTGACGACCGTGCACCCCGCGCGTATGGCAACGATCGTCCGGACCGGGCCAACAACACCCGTGACGACCGTGCGCCCCGCACCTATGGCAACGATCGTCCGGCCCGCACCTATGGCAACGATCGTCCGGACCGGTCCAGCAACACGCGTGACGACCGCGCACCTCGGTCCTATGGCAACGATCGTCCTGCTCGTTCCAACGACACGCGTGAGGACCGCGCACCTCGCACCTATGGCAACGATCGTCCGGCCCGCGCCTACGGCACCCGTGACGATCGCCCGCCGCGCTCCTACAACGACCGTCTGACACGCACGTACGAGAAGCGTGAGCCGGGTGCACCTCGCTCGGACTTCAAGCGTGACGCGAACTACGGCAAGCGCACGGATCGGCCTGCCCGCACGTATGAGAAGCACATCCCCGCGCCGGTCATCGACACAACGCCGGTGACCATCGCCAAGGACAACGGGTTTGCCGCCCTCGGGCTACCGGCCCCGCTCGTCGAGCGCCTGGCGCGCGACGGCATCACTGCTCCCTTCCCGATCCAGAAGGCCACCATCCCGGACGCACTGGCTGGGCGCGACGTGCTTGGTCGCGGGCAAACCGGCTCCGGCAAGACATTCGCCTTCGGCCTACCAACGCTGACCCGACTCGCGGCCGGAGACCGGGCCTTGGCTCGTCGTCCTCGCGCCCTGATCCTGACCCCGACCCGCGAGCTGGCGATGCAGATCAGCGACGCTCTCGAGCCGTTCGTGCACATCATGGGTCTGCGTCACAAGCTGGTTGCTGGTGGTATGCCGTACCCACCCCAGCTGATGGCTCTGGACCGCGGGGTCGATCTGCTGATCGCCACCCCGGGCCGGCTCAACGACCTCATCGACCGCGGAGCTGTCCAGCTCACCGATATCGCGATCATGATCCTTGACGAGGCCGACCATATGGCCGATATGGGCTTCCTGCCCGAGATCACCGCGATCCTGGATGGTATTCCCGAGGGCGGCCAGCGACTGCTCTTCTCGGCGACCCTGGACCGTGGCATCGACGCGGTCGTCAAGCGTTACCTTGTTGACGCGGTCACCCACTCCACTGATGAGGTGACCGCCAGCGTTACCACGATGGACCACCACATCCTGCTGATCGACCCTCAGCACAAGAAGTCCATCACCGCAGAGGTCGCCAACCGCGCAGGGCGCACCCTGGTGTTCGTGCGGACCAAACTGGGCGCCGACCGCGTGGCCGAGCAGTTGCGTGAGCAGGGAGTCTTCGCTGCGGCTCTGCACGGTGGCCTCGCCCAGGGTGCTCGCAACCGGGTGCTCAGTGCGTTCAAGGACGGCAGCCTGCCGGTTCTGGTCGCCACCGACGTCGCGGCCCGCGGCATTCACGTGGACGACATCGGCGTCGTCCTGCAGGCCGACCCGCCGGCCGACCACAAGGACTACCTGCACCGATCAGGCCGTACGGCTCGCGCGGGCGAGAAAGGCTCCGTCATCACGTTGGCGCTCCCGCACCAGCGCAAGGGCATGGAGCGAATGGCTCGCGAGGCAGGGGTCGACGTGGTAGCGACCCGGGCAGTTCCGGGTGACGCGCTGCTGACCTCGACCGGTGCCTGCCCGCCCAGTGGCGTGCCGATCCCGGCCAGTCAGTCGCGCCGTCTGCTCGAGGCTCCGCAGCGGCCCCACCGCGGCCACTTCGGTGGTGGTGGTCGCGGCGGCCAGGGTGGCGGTCCGCGTCGCAACAACGACGGCCCGCGAGGATACCGCGGCTCGCGCGACTGATTGACCCAGGACCATCCCGAAGGTCTGACCGGCACCAGCGGTCAGACCTTCGGGCGTTTGCTGATGCGGACAAAGGGGTGGCGGTCATCGGCGACTTCAGTGTGGAAACAGGAACTTCTTCTGGTTGGACACGAGCGTCCTGCCCGCAGAACTCGCCTGCGCCCGCGATATGGCAAGTTCGGGGAAAGGTGCTTGCTGCGGGCCGAGCCTCACCCTGGACTACGCCCTTTAGTCGTCATGTCAACCACGAGGGGCGTGAGCAATTGCACGAGCCGCCCAGGGGGGACTCACGTTGATCCGACCTGAGCGAGAATGGCGAAGTGAGCATAGACAACGCCACCGGCAAGCTGCTGGTGGCGACGCCGCGGACCGGGGGCAAGGTCTTCCGGCGAAGTGTTGTGCTTGTGTTGCAGCACGATGACGAAGGAGCGCAGGGCGTCGTCCTCAACCACCCCCTGCGTGCTCCTGTTTCGGCGGTGTTGCCTTCGTGGCACGACTACGTCACCCATCCGTCGAACGTCTTCCAGGGCGGCCCTGTGTCGCTTGACTCGGCACTGGGTCTGGTGACGGTGCCTGGCGATCAGCGGCAGCCGACTGGTGTGCGACTGCTGTTCCGAGGGATCGGGCTGGTCGATCTGGACGTTCCGCCGCTGGTGGTGATGCCCGGGGTAGCCGGTCTGCGGATCTTTGCCGGGTACGCCGGGTGGTCCATGGGTCAGCTCGAGCAGGAGATCCGTGACGGAGGCTGGTATGTGGTGGAGTCCGAGGCCCGCGACGCGTTTACCTCCGAGCCCGAGACGCTGTGGTCAACCGTGCTGCGTCGACAACGGGGCAATCTCGCATTTGTCGCGAGTCTGCCCGAAGATCCCACGATGAACTGAAACACCCGCATACCGGCGTTGGCTAGACTTAAGGGCATGAGCGACTCGCGGATCCCCGTTAACGGACTCGACGACCCGAACGGCCCCCATGCACCACAGAGGGAACCCTCAGGCCCCACGAGGTCAACAGCGGTGATCGAGCGCGAGCGGGTCGAGGAACAGATCAGTGAGCCGGGCGACCACGAACGCTTCTCGCACTACGTTCGCAAGAACAAGATCATGGACAGCGCCATGTCGGGAGAGCCGGTTGTGGCGCTCTGCGGCAAGGTTTGGGTGCCGGGACGTGACCCCAAGAAATTCCCCGTGTGTCCCACCTGCAAAGAGATCTTCGCCGGACTTCGCGCCCCGCAGGACGGTCAGAAGTAAGCACGAACGCCTTGGCTGCGACGCGCGCTAGCACATCGCAGCGCCGATGGCGTGGTGGTGTACCCGGGCATGTCGCCGACCGAATCCCGTTACAGTTAGCGGCCTATGAGCACCGCGGCCGCATCCCATCTCTCACCAGCATTCCCGGAGCGAGCCGCATGGGGGACAGCCTCCAAGCTGCGCGCATGGCAGGCTGACGCACTGACGCAGTACCTGGCTTCAACCCCACGGGACTTCCTGGCCGTCGCGACTCCGGGCGCAGGCAAGACCACTTACGCTTTGCGGCTGGCCACCGAGCTCTTCGCCATGGGCCTGATCAGCCGGATCACCGTGGTCGCACCGACGGAGCACCTGAAGACTCAGTGGGCCGATGCGGCTTCGCGAGTCGGCATCAGGATCGACCCGCATTTCACCAACGCGGCAGGGCGCCACGGCGCGGAGTTCCACGGTGTTGCCGTGACTTATGCGCAGGTGGCAAGCAAACCGTTGTTGCACCGGGCGCGCACCAAAGCGGCGCCGACGCTGGTCATCCTCGACGAGATCCACCACGGCGGCGACAATTTGTCGTGGGGCGATGCAATCCGCGAGGCTTTCGAGCCGGCAACCCATCGACTCGGCTTGACCGGCACGCCGTTTCGATCCGACACCAGCCCCATCCCGTTCGTGCGCTACGAGATGGGGGCGGACTCGATCCGCCGGAGCGAGGCCGACTACACCTACGGGTACGCCGAAGCGCTGCGTGACGGGGTTGTCCGCCCTGTGCTGTTTCTGGCTTATGGCGGTTCGATGCGCTGGCGCACTAAGGCCGGCGACGAGGTGTCGGCCCGGTTGGGGGAGCCGATGAACAAAGACGCGACCGCCCAGGCGTGGCGCACCGCACTGGACGTCAAGGGCGAGTGGATCCCGTCAGTCCTGGCAGCAGCTGACAAGCGACTGACTCAGGTGCGGCGGGGGGTGCCGGACGCTGGGGGACTGGTGATTGCATCGAACCAGACCCAGGCCCGGGCCTACGCCAAGATCCTGCACGGCATCTCGGGCGAAAAGCCCATCGTCGTGCTGTCGGACTATGCCGGCTCCTCAGGAAAGATCGAGGAGTTCGGAGAGGGCAACCAGCGGTGGATGGTCGCGGTGCGGATGGTCTCCGAAGGCGTTGACATCCCGCGGTTATGTGTCGGGGTCTATGCCACCTCGACGTCCACGCCGCTCTTTTTCGCCCAGGCCGTCGGCCGCTTCGTGCGCGCGAGGCGCCGGGGTGAGATGGCGTCGATCTTCCTGCCGAGCGTGCCGCTCATCCTCGAGCACGCGGCCCGTCTGGAGGACGAACGCGATCATGCTCTGGACCGCGTCTCCAAGCCTGGCGACGACGCTTCCATCTGGTCAGCGGAGAATGACCTTCTGGCTGCGGCCAACCGGACCGGGTCGACCGCTGACCTGGATGAGCTGTCTTTCGAAGCACTGGAGTCCGAGGCGGAGTTCGACCACGTGCTTTTTGACGCTCAGCAGTTCGGTCTCAACGCCGAGGTTGGTAGCGCTGACGAGCAGGAGTTCCTGGGCCTGCCGGGACTGCTTGAACTTGACCAGGTTGCGACGTTGCTGCGTGCGCGTCAGTCGGCGCAGAAGGGCTCTTCTCGCAAGAAGCTAGACCCCGAGCTGGCCACCCACCGTGCCATGGCGGCCTCACGCAAAGAGCTCAACTCGCTGGTGTCCGCATACGCGCGCAAGTCCGGCGCCCGCCATGCCATAGTGCATGCTGACCTGCGTCACAGCTGCGGGGGACCGGCGCTAGACCAGGCCAATGCCGCTCAGATCGCCCAGCGGATCGAGACGATCCGGCGCTGGTTCGTCGGCCGTCGCTGAGCTCTTGAGCTGCCGGGCCCTGGGGCCTTCCATAAATGTGACCTCTGTCCCTACACGCCGCTGTGGCGCGGTGCGAAACTGCACCTGACGACTAGGTGCCTGGAGTATGCGATGTCTGAGCGACGATCAATCGGACCGGTGGATACCATGTGGCTGAACATGGATCGGCCCAACAACCTGATGGTCATCGACGGGGTGATGTGGTTCGACGAGACGATCGACTTTGAGCGGCTCGGTCCGCTGATCCAGCGCCGGCTTCTTGACCGCTACCCCGTGTTCTCACAGCGGCCGGTGGCGTCGTCCATCCCGTTCGGGATGCCGCAGTGGGAAGACGACCCGGACTTCGACCTCAGCCGGCACCTGAGACGGGTCACGCTGCCGGCCCCCGGCGACCAGGAGTCGCTGCAGCGCTACGTCGAGAATCGGATGAGCGTGCCGTTTGACCGCGCCCACCCGATGTGGGAGTTCATCCTCGTTGAGGGATACCTCAGTGGCTGTGCTCTGGTGTCGCGGTTTCACCACTCGCTCGCCGATGGCATCGCCCTATCGCAGGTGTTGCTCTCGCTGACGGACGCCTCGCCGGCGGACGACTTCGAGGAGAGTGAGGCGCAGGAGCGGTCCTCATGGCGGACGGGGGGCGTGATGGGCGCGGCCCGGGCCCTGCGGGAGATGGGCACCCAGACAGTACTGGGCGGCCTGCACGCCATCTCTGGGCTGCCAGATCTGGCCAGCCCGTCCCGGGCCATGGACGTGCTGGAGCTCGGCTGGCGAACCGGTCAGGTCGCGGACACGCTGTTGTTGGGCCACAACCCGCAGAACCTGTTCTCGGGCGCGCCAGGCGTCGAAAAGCGGGCGGTCTGGTCCGGGCCACGAGCGATCAAAGAAGTCAAACGCGTGAGCCGGCTCACCGGGGCCACCGTCAATGACGTCCTCGTTGCGGCGATTTCCGGAGCCGTCAACACCTACCAGCGCGACCACGGCGCAGATCCGGTCGACCTCACCACCATGATCCCGGTCAACGTGCGTCCGTCCGACCAGCCATTGCCACGCGAGCTGGGAAACAGGTTCGCGCTGGTCTATCTGAAGATGCCGACCGGGGTGAGGGCACCGCTGGAGCGGGTGGCTGAGAGCAAGAGACGGATGGACTGGATCAAGGTCTCTCCTGAGGCCTCCATCACGTTCGGTCTGAACACACTGATCGGGCGCCTCGAGCCGCACCTGTCCAACTCCATCGTCAACTTCTTCTCGGACAAGGCCATCGGAGTGACGACCAACGTCACTGGACCCCAGACGGAGCGCTTTGTCGTCGGTGTGCCGATCTCCGGGGTCGTCGGCTGGGTGCCCGGCTCGGGCCGGCAGAACCTGGGCGTCTGCATCTTCAGTATTGCCGGCATTGTGCGCGTTGGTTTCAAGGTTGACGCAGCCGCTGTGCCAGACCCCGAGAAGCTTGTTCACGCCTTCGAAGAGGACCTGGACCAACTGCTTCGTGTCGCCGCAAACGCCTGATGACGGGCTTTCAAGGAGGAGACTATGCCGACCGACCATGCAACTGAGACGGTTGTCGTCGCCGCACCGATGAAGCGGGTCCTGGCCACCATCCGCAATGTTGAGAGCCAACCGGAATGGGTCAAAGAGATCCTCGAGGCGGAGGTCCTGCAGGCCAATGACGACGGCACGCCTGCCACGGCTCACTTCTCGGCCACGTCTCCGGTCGGGAAGGACACGTACACGCTGGCCTACCAGCATGCCGCCGACGCCATGAGCTGGAGCCTGGTCAAGGGTCGGCTGCAGACCGGTCAGGATGGCATATACACGCTTCGAAGCCTCGGCCGTGGCCAGACCGAGGTAACGTTCGACCTGACGATTCACCACAACCTGCCCCTGCCAGGCTTCTTGCGAGGGCGCGTTATCAGGGCTCTGGTCCACAGCAACGTTGAAGGTCTCAAGGGTTACGTCGAGGCGTGACCTCCCAGACGGATCGCGTGGCGTGCTCCGTTGTCAACTCGTGGCAAAGTAGACCCCATGACGCAGCCTGCCGGATGGTACGACGACCCAAAGGACCCCAGTCAGCTTCGCTACTGGGACGGCGTGGTCTGGTCCAGCCACGTCTCGCCAAAAGTCTCTCCTACCCTGGCACAGTCCACGATTGGTATGCCGTACGGCGTCACCCCGGCCTCAGCGCGTCCGCAATCGCCCGGCTCACGGGGAGCACAAGGCGCCTCCACCACCCCACGCGGCTATGACTCACCCCTGCAGGGCCAGGTTCCACCTGCCGACCAGTGGCCGGCCTACGGACAGGGCCCAGGCTCGCTCGGGCACCAAGACCTGGGCTGGCAGTCGCACCCGGCGACCACCCCCGACGGTGTCTTGCTCTCGGGCTGGTGGCTGCGCGTGGCAGCGCGGGTGCTGGACTTGATCTTCACCTTCGTGCTCTCACTGCCCTTCACTGGCTGGTTCTACTACCGCTACTTCGACGGAGTGCTGAGCTGGAGCAAAGATCTTGCCGCTCAGTCGGCCTCCGGGTCGGCGCCGGTCATTGCGTTCCCGCCGTGGAGCATCTACCAGTACGCGTTCGCCGCCGTGATCATCCAATTGTTGATCGCCGGCGTCTATGAAGTCTTCTTCCTGAGCCGCACCGGTGCCACTCCGGGCAAGAAGATCGTCGGCATTAGTGTGCGTCTGCGTGACCAGGCGGGACCCCTGCCAATGAACACCGCGCTGATCCGAACCGGCTGCTTCTTGGGCATGCAACTGATCAGCATCGCCTACTACCTTGACGTCTTGTGGCCGCTGTGGGATGACAAGAAGCAGGCCATCCACGACAAGGCCGCAGCCACCAACGTCGTGGTCGGACCCCAGCCCAAACGCGACGCCTGACCGCAGGTCGGATTGACGCTCTGGCGCGAGGTTCAGGCCAGCGAGAGGAAGAGCTTCTCCATGGTCTTGAGGTCCACAGAGTCCTGACCCTCGGACTCAGCAAGGCACTGCTTGAGGCCGGAGCTGATGATGGCGAAGCCAGCGCGGTCAAGGGCGCGGTTGACCGCCGCAAGCTGGGTGACGATGTCTTTGCAGTCGCGGCCATCTTCGATCATGCGCAGCACGCCGCCGATCTGGCCCTGGGCGCGGCGCAGTCGGTTGACCACCGGGCCCATTTCCTCGGGGTTGAGGTCAACCATGATGACTCCTTGGGTTGTTGAGTGAGGTTGTTGAGTGAGATCCCTGTCCCATTGTGATGCCGCTCAGCTTCCCGCGAGTGCAGGCGTCAGTGTCTCCAGTGCCGCTGCGAGCCGGCGCCCGGCTTCGTCAGCCACCAAGGACAGGGCCTCATTGTGCGTCACGGAGACCATGACCTTGGGGTCGAGGGCCTGGACGACTGTCGTTTCATCGTCCAGGTATCGGACGACGACGTTGCACGGCAGCAGCAGCCCGACGGAGGGTTCGGCCTGAAGTGCGGCATAGGCCAGTGGTGGCCGGCAGGCGCCAAGGATGACCTGAGCGGGCACGTCGACGTCCAGCTTGGCCTTCATGGTGGCCTGGATGTCGATCTCGGTCAGGACGCCGAAGCCCTGGTCCATGAGCGAGGCCCGTGTGGCCTCCAGGACGTCGGCGAAGGAACGGTTGACCGTCGTGGTCAGTGCGTAGGACACGGTTTCTCGTTTCGGTTGTGGGCTTCAGGAGGTGGCGCTGGCGGCCTGTGAGTCGCCCGTCGGTGAGTCTTCTGCTTGTGACTTGGCGCTCTGGGCCCGGATGTCGTCCATGTCTAGCTCGCGGATCCCGGTGAGGACCTGCTCCAGGGAGGCGGCCGGTAGGGCGCCGGGCGAGCTGAAGACGAGGATGCCCTCGCGGAAGGCCATCAGCGTGGGGATCGACGTGATCCGGGCCGCGGTCGCCAACGACTGCTCGGCCTCGGTGTCGACCTTGCCAAAAACGATGTCGGGATGAGTAGCGCTGGCCTTCTCGAAGATCGGGCCGAAGGTACGGCACGGTCCGCACCATGACGCCCAGAAATCCACGAGCACGATGTCATTGTCGAGCACGGTCTGCTCGAAGGATGTGGCGGTCAGGGCTTCGGTAGTCATGAGAATCCTTTCGGGCATATGGATAATACCTCCTGGGGTATCAATGTATCGCCACGACAGGCATTCCGCCCAGTGACCGACACCGGTCTGAAGGTGATGCAGTACAGCCCGCCATCCCCCAGCTGGATGGCGGGCTGCCCGTCGAGATGAAGCTGACTAGATGAACAAGAGCTGGGCGCCCTCGGTCTTCTCGATGAAGTCGGTGGCGCTGATGATGTCCTCGACCTCGTCGTAGAGGTCTTCCATGGTGAGCTTGTTCATGTCGGCGGACATCCGGCAGGCCCACAGGTGCCCGCCGGAGGCCACGATCTGCTCGAGGAACTCGGGGACATCTGGCACGTCGAGGTCCGCGATGGACTTCTTCAGCCGTGACGTTGCCATACTCGTCATTCCCGGCAGCCCGCCCAGGCCCTGGGGCATGTGGGTGGCGGTGTTGCCCAGCATGGTGAACTTCAGGTCTCCCATGGTCTTCTTGTTGATCATGTCGAAGCCCCAGAAGGTGAAGAACATGTGGACCTCGGCACCTTCGCCGAGCGCTGCGTTGGCCAGGATCAGCCCCGGGTAGGCCATGTCGAGGCTTCCTTTGGAGCAGATGATTGCCAGTTTGCGGCCGGCGCCGGCCTCGGAGTCGAAACTGGGGACGATCGCCGGGGAGGCGTCTGTGTTGGTCATGTCAGTGTCTTCCTTCGTGGGCGGGAGTGGGATCAGACGCAGCCGACCGGCTTGGGCAGGCCGGCGACGTAGGCCATCTTCTTTGCCGGCTTCTGCGGGAACAGGACGAACAGCGTCTTGATCGGGATGCCGCCGACGGTGGACACCCGGCGCAGGGTCGGGGTCTCGCCC
>CABDZW010000363.1_pt1 | contig 10853 bp, 7 predicted proteins | sample 3132261 | NCBI WGS metagenome assembly CABDZW01 (sample SAMEA5534341, study PRJEB31848) | metagenome | biome: tundra; feature: field; material: soil | place: USA | collected 2013-05 | depth 0.45 m | reverse complement strand
GATCATGGTGGGCGCAGCTGCCGGCAAGATCCTGGCCGCGGCAGGTTACGGCCAGACCAAGCCGGAGCAGTCACCCAAGAGCACACAAGCTCGCTGATCGCCCCCAAGGGGGTCGGTTCTCCTGTTCGCCCAACTCGCCGATAGCCTTGTCAGGTGTCCACAGTCCTCGACGAGATCATCGACGGCGTTCGCCAGGACCTCGCAATTCGCAGCGCCCTTGTCCCGCTGGATGAGCTGAAGGCCCGCGCACAGCGGATTGCGCCGGCGCTGGACGCTTACGCGGCTCTGCGGGCCGGAGACGGCGTCAAGGTGATCGCCGAGGTCAAGCGCTCCAGCCCCAGCAAAGGCGCCCTGGCCATCATCGCCGACCCGGCCGGGCTCGCCGCGGACTACGCAGCGGGCGGGGCCAGCGTCATCAGCGTCCTGACCGAGCGGCGCCGTTTCGGTGGCAGCCTGCAGGACTTGGCGGCGGTGAGGGCAGCAGTTGACATCCCCGTGCTGCGCAAGGACTTCATGGTGTCCTCCTACCAGCTGTGGGAGGCGCGCGCCTATGGCGCCGACGTCGTCCTGCTGATCGTCGCAGCTCTTGACCAGCCCACCCTGGTCGGCCTGCGTGAGCGCGCCGAGTCACTGGGGATGACCGCTCTGGTCGAGGTTCATGACGAGGCCGAAACCGACCGGGCGCTGGAGGCCGGTGCCCGGGTCATCGGCATCAACGCCCGAAACCTCAAGACGCTGGAGGTCGACCGTGCCACCTTTGCCCGGCTGGCCCCCCGCGTTCCGCCGGGGATAGTCAAGGTCGCCGAGTCCGGAGTTCGCGGACCGCACGACGTGATCGAATACGCTCAGGCCGGTGCATCCGCCGTACTTGTCGGCGAGAGCCTGGTGATCGGTGATCGCCCCCGTCAAGCAGTGGCCGACCTTATTGCCGCTGGTGCCCATCCAGCGTTGCGCCAGCAGGGAGTCTGATGAACAACGAGTCCAGCCCGACTCCACCAGGACCGAGGCCCGGCCGCTTCGGTGCCTATGGCGGTCGCTACGTTCCCGAGGCCCTGATGGCTGCTCTTGAGCAGCTGGACGAGGCGCGACTCAAGGCGAACGTGGACCCGGCCTTCCAGGGTGAGCTCGAGCGGCTGCACCGCACCTACACCGGCCGTCCGAGCATCATCACGGAGGCTCCGAAGTTTGGCGAGCACGCCGGGGGTGCCCGCATCCTGCTCAAGCGAGAGGACCTCAACCACACCGGCTCGCACAAGCTCAACAACGTGCTGGGCCAGGCGCTGCTGACCAAGCGAATGGGCAAGACCCGCATCATCGCCGAGACCGGCGCAGGCCAGCACGGGGTGGCGAGCGCAACAGTGGCGGCCCTGATGGGCCTTGAGTGCGTCGTGTACATGGGCACCAAGGACATGGCGCGTCAAGCGCTGAACGTCGCCCGGATGCAGTTGCTGGGTGCCGAGGTCATTGCGGTCAGTCATGGCAGTGCGACCCTGAAGGACGCCATCAACGAGGCGATGCGGGACTGGGTGACCAACGTCGAGACCACCCACTACGTGATCGGCACGGTCACCGGTCCTCACCCATTCCCGGTGATGGTGCGTGACTTCCAGCGCATCATCGGCGTCGAGGCGAGGGCTCAGGTGCTCGACCTGGTCGGTCGCCTGCCTGATGTCGTGTGCGCCTGCGTCGGCGGAGGCTCCAATGCGATGGGCATCTTCCACCGATTCATCGACGACCCGTCCGTGCGTCTGATCGGGCTCGAGGCCGGCGGCCGCGGTGTTGACACCGAGCAGCACGCATCCCGGTTCAGCACCGGGCTGCCCGGGGTGCTACACGGCGCGTTCACCTATGTCCTTCAGGACGAGGACGGACAGACCATCGAGTCCTACTCCGTCTCGGCCGGGCTGGACTACCCCAGCGTCGGGCCCGAGCACTCGTTCCTTCGGGACAGCGGCCGGGCGCAGTACCGCCCGATCACCGACACCCAGGCCATGGACGCCTTCTCGCTGCTGTGCCGGACCGAGGGGATCATCCCCGCCATCGAGAGTGCCCATGCGCTCGCGGGCGCCCTGCAGATCGGGCGTGAGCTCGGGCCAGGCGGTGTCATCCTGGTCAACCTGTCAGGGCGCGGCGACAAGGACGTCGACACGGCAGCTCGTTGGTTCGGGTTGCTCGGCGACGCGAAGGAGCAGCTATGAGCCGCGTGGCAGAGGTCCTTGCCGGGGCCAGGGCACAAGGGCGGGCGGCGCTCGTGGGATACCTGCCCGTCGGGTTCCCGGACGTGGCGGGATCCATCGATGCCATGGTCGCCATGGTCGAGGCTGGTGTGGACATCGTTGAGATCGGTGTTCCGTACACCGATCCGTTGATGGACGGCCCGGTCATTGCGCACGCGGCCGACGTCGCGCTTGCCCATGGGACCCGAATCAAGGATGTCTTCACCGCGGTGCGGGCTGTGGCTGACGCGGGTGCTCCTGCGCTGGTCATGACCTACTGGAACCCGGTCCTGCGCTATGGCGTCGACCGGTTTGCCGACGACCTGGCCAAGGCCGGCGGGTCCGGCCTGATCACGCCAGACCTCATTCCCGACGAAGGCGCCGAGTGGATAGCCGCCGCTGAGCGCAACGACCTGGATCACATCTTCCTGGTGGCACCCAGCTCCACCCCGCAGCGGCTACGGAGCACCGCCTCGGCCTGTACCGGCTTCGTGTACGCCGCCTCCAGCATGGGGGTCACCGGCGCGCGCGCCACGGTCGGCGACGCGGCTCAGGTGCTGGTCACCCGAACCCGTCTGATGACCGACACGCCGATCTGTGTGGGACTCGGCGTCTCCACCGGCGCCCAGGCGGCGCAGGTTGCGGCCTTCGCCGACGGCGTGATCGTCGGCTCGGCGCTGGTGCGCGCCCTGGCCGACGCCGGTTCGCCCGGTGAGGGTCTCACCGCTATCCGCAAGCTCACGGCCGAGCTGGCCGCCGGCGTCCGAAAGGGGCGCTGAGATCGTGGGTCGATGGGGCGCCGGTCGTCTGCCCGACCTGATCGGCCTGCTGGCCAGGCTGATCCTCGGGATCGTCCTCATCTGGGCCGGTGCGGCCAAGGTGACCCATCCGGCGGTCTCAGCGGCGGCGGTACGCGCTTATCAGCTCCTTGACTACAACGTCGCGGGTTACGTGGGCTACGCCTTGCCCGTGCTGGAGATCCTGGTCGGCCTGCTCCTGGTCGTAGGCCTTTTCACCCGCGCGTCCGCAGCGGTGGGCGGCCTGCTGATGGTGGCTTTCATATTCGGCATCAGCTGGGCCTGGGCTCACGGTTATGCCCTTGACTGCGGCTGTTTCGGCGGCGGGGGAACGATCGCGGCCGCTCAAACGCAATACCCGTGGGACATAATGCGCGACGTAGGGCTCGCAGCCTGCGCTTCGTGGCTCGTCGTTCGTCCTCGCACGGCATACAGCCTCGATCACCGTTTGTTCGGATAAAGGAGACCACCCAGATGCGCCCCGACGCCTCCAAGAAGATCGCCAAAGTCACGCCGAAAAGTGGCCCTAACCCCGTCATCATCGGCGCGATCATTGCCGCCGTGGTCGTGCTGGCAGTCGTGGTAGCCATCGTGATCGGCAACGGCAGCAAGTCCGGGTCATCAACTGCTGCTTCGGGCAGCCCTGTTCCTGTGGGTGTGGTCGGCGGCACCGGTGGCGGCATCCTGGCCAACCCGGCGACGGTCAAGCCCAACGCCCCCACCATGGACCTGTATGAGGACTTCCAGTGCCCGACCTGCGGGGAGCTCGAGAAGGCGCTTGGGCCGCAGATTCGGACACTGGCAGACGCCGGCCAGATCAAGCTGGTCGTGCACATGATGTCCTTCCTGGACGGCAACCTGAGCAACGACTCCTCGACGCGGTCCGCCAACGCAGCAGCGTGCGCGGCCGACGCGGGCAAGTTCCTGCAGTACCACGCCGCCGTATTCGCGGGACAACCAGCCAAGGAGGGCGCCGGGTACACCGACGCCCAGCTCACGGCGTTCGCCCAGACCGCTGGGATCACCGGTCCCGCACTGACGACCTGGCAGAAGTGCGCCACGGTCTCTCAGCACGCCCAGTACGTCACCGACGTGGAGACCGCTGCCGGGAAGGCTGGAGTGACCGGCACACCCACCGTGAAGCTCAACGGCACTGACATCAGCAAGACCCTGACGACCCCTGAGGCACTGGTCGCTGCGGTGAAGGGCGCCACGCGTTGATCGCATCCATTCCCAGTCCCGGACAGTCGGTCTGGCACATCGGCCCGTTCCCCATCCGGGCGTACGCGATGTGCATTCTCGCGGGCATCGTCGTGGCGGTCTGGATCACCCAGCGGCGGCTCAACCCCCGGGGGGGGAAGCCCGGTCAGGCGCTGGACGTGGCGGTGTGGGCTGTCCCGTTCGGGATCGTCGGTGGTCGGATCTATCACGTGATCACGGACCCCGAGCTCTACTTCGCCGCGGGCAGGAACCCGTGGAATGCGTTCGCGATCTGGAATGGCGGACTAGGGATCTGGGGAGCCGTCGCGCTGGGCATTGTGGGGGCCTGGATCGGCTGTCGTCGTCACGGAGTTCGCCTCCTGGACTACGCCGATGCGGCTGCCCCCGGGATAGTCCTCGCCCAGGCGATCGGTCGCTGGGGCAACTACTTCAACCAGGAGCTGTTCGGTGGCCCCACCTCTCTACCGTGGGGGCTGGAGATCTCACCGGCTAACCGGCCCCCGGGGTACACGCAGTATGCGACCTTCCAGCCGACCTTCCTCTACGAGTCGTTGTGGTGCGTGCTTGTCGCCCTGGCCCTGGTGCAGATCGACCGCCGGTTCACTCTTGCCAGGGGCCAGATATTCGCGCTCTACGGGATGCTCTACACGATCGGTCGCGGATTCATCGAGTTGTTGCGCACCGACCACGCCAACCACATCCTGGGGCTGCGGCTCAACGTCTGGACTTCGGTGATCGTCTTCGCCGGTTCAACGTTCGCCTTCTGGTACTTCGGGGTTCGGGCGCGACGCACCGACCAGGGAGTCAACGGGTCGACCGGACCTGCGCCGGGCGAACCTGTCGTGGATTCCCCCCAACCATCTCAGCATTCGGACTAAGGGGATCGACCGTCAAGTAGGGATTTAGAGGTTTCCGGTATTCTGACAAAACTCCTCGCTGGCCAATGCCGTCCATGCAGGTTCTCCGAGGTGTTTATCGAGACGTCAAGGACGGTGTCTGATCGTGGCTTTTTCGCTGTTCTCGGCTCAGCCGATGAACCAAGGGTTGTACAGCTCCGAGTTCGAGCACGACGCGTGCGGTGTCGCGCTCGTGGCCACCATGCGCGGCAGCGCGGGACATGACATCATCGACCACGGTCTAACCGCCCTGCGTAACCTGGAGCACCGCGGTGCGACCGGGGCTGACCCGCTTGTCGGTGACGGGGCCGGGATCCTCACCCAGATCCCGGATGCGTTCCTGCGCGAGGTCGTGGACTTTGAGCTCCCAGCACGCGGCGCCTACGCCGCAGGTATCGCCTTCCTGCCCTCCGATGAGGACGAGCGTGCTGCCGCCGTGGCCGAGATCCTGATCATCGCCAAGGAGGAGGGGCTGAAAGTCCTCGGATGGCGAGACGTGCCGATCCAGTCCGAAATCGTTGGTGACGCGGCCCGGGCGTGCATGCCCTTTTTCCGCCAGCTGTTCGTCACCGCCTCCGCCGGTCGCGTGGTGGGCCTGGGCCTGGAACGTCTGGCCTTCTGCCTGCGCAAACGTGCCGAGCACGAGGCCTTGGTCTACTTCCCGTCGCTGTCGGCACGCACCATGGTCTACAAAGGCATGCTCACCACCGACCAGTTGGAGCGATTCTTCCCCGATCTGTGCGACCAGAGGTTCGCCACCGAGCTGGCACTGGTTCACTCGCGCTTCTCGACCAACACCTTCCCCTCGTGGCCGTTGGCTCACCCCTACCGACTGATCGCCCACAACGGCGAGATCAACACGCTCAAGGGCAACCGGAACTGGATGAAGGCTCGCGAGAGCCAGCTTGCCAGCGAGGTCATCCCAGGGGACCTGGAACGTCTCTTCCCGATCTGCACCGAGGGGGCTTCGGACTCCGCGACCTTTGACGAGGTGCTGGAGCTGCTGCACCTGGGCGGCCGCTCGTTGCCGCACTCAGTCCTGATGATGATCCCCGAGGCGTGGGAGAACCACGACGAGATGGACGCGGCGCGCAAGGCGTTCTACGAGTACCACGCCACTTTCATGGAGCCTTGGGACGGTCCGGCCTGTGTCACCTTCACCGACGGCACCGTGATCGGCGCGGTCCTGGACCGCAACGGTCTGCGTCCGGGGCGGTACTGGGTCACCGACGACGGCCTGGTGGTCATGGCTTCCGAAACCGGCGTGCTGGACCTCGAACCAGGGCGGGTGGTCCGTAAGGGCCGGTTGCAGCCAGGGCGGATGTTCCTGGTCGACACCGAGCATGGCCGAATCGTCAGCGACGACGAAGTCAAGTCTTCGCTCGCGGCCGAGAACCCCTACGAGGACTGGCTCCATGCCGGCCTGATCAACCTGAGCGCACTGCCCGAGCGTGAGCATGTCGTGCACACCGCGGCCTCGGTCGCTCGTCGTCAGCAGACGTTCGGATACACCCAGGAAGAACTGCGGATCCTGTTGTCCCCGATGGCCAGGACCGGGGGAGAGGCGCTGGGCTCGATGGGCACCGACAGCCCTATCGCGGTGTTGTCCGAGCGCCCTCGCCTGCTCTTCGACTACTTCACCCAGTTGTTCGCCCAGGTGACCAATCCGCCCCTTGACGCCATCCGCGAAGAGCTCGTCACCTCTTTGGGGACCGTGATCGGACCGGAGGGCAACGCGCTCGCGGCCGGGCCGGCCCACGCCCGTCAGCTCGTCCTGCCGTTCCCGGTGCTCGACAATGACGAGCTGGCAAAGATAGTTCACATCAACGCGGACGGTGACCTGCCCGGTTACGCCACGTACCTGGTCAAGGGCCTCTACGAGGTGGCCGGCGGGTCCGACGCGATGAAGGCTCGTCTTGACGAGATCCTTTCCGAGGTGTCCGTGGCCATCGCCGCGGGGGCACGCTTCGTCGTCCTGTCCGACCGTGACTCAAGCCGCGCACTGGCGCCGATTCCGTCGCTGCTGCTCACCTCGGCTGTGCACCACCATCTGATCCGGGAGAAGACCCGCACCCTGGTCGGGTTGCTCGTCGAGGCCGGAGACGTCCGCGAGGTCCACCACGTGGCGCTCCTGATCGGCTACGGCGCTGCAGCTGTGAACCCCTACCTGGCCATGGAAACCGTGGAGGACCTGGTTCGTTCCGGTGCCCTTCCCGCAGAAAGTGCCGAAAAAGCGGTCAAGAACCTCATCAAGGCACTGGGCAAGGGCGTGCTCAAGGTCATGTCCAAGATGGGCATCTCCACCGTGGCCTCCTATCGCGGCGCGCAGGCCTTCGAAGCCATCGGGCTCTCTCAGGAGCTGATCGACACCTACTTCACCGGAACCACCTCGCAGCTGGGTGGCATCGGCCTCGACGTCGTTGCCGAGGAGGTGGCGGCGCGCCACGCCACGGCATACCCGCTGGACAGCGTGCGGTTGCCGCACCGCAAGCTCGCTGTGGGCGGGGAGTACCAGTGGCGACGTGAGGGTGAGTCCCACCTGTTCGACCCGGGCACCGTCTTCCGGTTGCAGCACTCCACCCGCTCGCGGCGTTACGACATCTTCAAGCAGTACACCTCGCGGGTCGACGAGCAGTCGCAGCGCCTGATGACGTTGCGCGGAATGTTCAGGTTCACCGCCGGCCGCACGCCGGTGCCGATCGACGAGGTGGAACCGGTCAGCGCGATCGTGGCCCGGTTCAGCACCGGGGCGATGAGCTACGGCTCGATCAGCCAGGAGGCGCACGAGACGATCGCAGTGGCGATGAACCGCCTTGGGGGCCGGTCGAACACAGGTGAGGGCGGGGAGGACGAGGACCGCCTGCTGGACCCGGTGCGCCGCTCGGCGATCAAACAGGTCGCCTCGGGCCGCTTCGGGGTGACCTCGCTGTATCTGACGCAGGCAGACGACATCCAGATCAAGATGGCCCAGGGCGCCAAGCCGGGAGAGGGCGGTCAGCTGCCCGGCCACAAGGTCTACCCATGGGTGGCCAAGACCCGTCACTCGACTCCCGGGGTGGGACTTATCTCGCCCCCGCCGCATCACGACATCTACTCCATCGAGGACCTCGCACAACTGATCCACGACCTCAAGAACGCCAATCCTTCGGCGCGAGTGCACGTCAAACTAGTGGCGGAGATCGGGGTGGGCACAGTGGCCGCGGGCGTCAGCAAGGCCCATGCCGACGTCGTGCTCATCTCGGGCCATGACGGTGGTACGGGCGCTGCGCCGCTCACCTCGCTCAAGCACGCCGGCGGGCCATGGGAGCTGGGGCTCGCCGAGACCCAGCAGACGTTGGTGCTCAACGGTCTGCGTGAGCGGATCGTGGTTCAGGTCGACGGTCAGCTCAAGACCGGGCGCGACGTCGTGATCGCGGCGCTGCTGGGCGCCGAGGAGTTCGGCTTCGCCACCGCTCCGCTGGTGGTCAGCGGCTGCGTCATGATGCGCGTGTGTCACCTCGACACCTGCCCGGTTGGTATCGCCACCCAGAACCCTGAGCTGCGTTCACGGTTCTCCGGCAAGCCCGAGTACATCGTGACGTTCTTTGAGTACATCGCCCAGGAGGTCCGTGAGAACCTGGCCGCCCTGGGGTTCAGAACGATGGCCGAGGCCATCGGTGAGGTGTCGCTGCTCGATACCTCGGCCGCCGTCGATCACTGGAAGGCCAGCGGTCTGGATCTGACTCCGATTCTCGCCGAGGTGGCCTCCCCAGACGGTGCGCCCCGGCGCAATACCGTCGGCCAGGACCACGGACTGGCTAAGGCCCTGGACCACAGGCTGATCGAGCTGAGCCAGGAGGCGCTGCGCGACAAGACTCCGGTGCGGATCGAGCTGCCGGTCCGTAACGTCAACCGCACGATCGGCACCATGCTGGGTCACGAAGTGACCAAGGCTTACGCGTCCGGTCTGCCCGACGACACGATTCAGATCTCGCTAACTGGGTCGGCCGGGCAGTCGCTGGGTGCCTTCCTTCCCGCTGGCATCACGTTGTGCCTGTATGGGGATGCCAACGACTATGTGGGCAAGGGACTCTCGGGTGGGCGGATCGTGGTTCGCCCCGATCGCGCGGCTTCGCTGCCGGCAGAGCACAACGTCATCGCAGGCAATGTGATCGCCTATGGAGCCACCAGCGGTGAGGTCTTCCTGCGCGGTCAGGTGGGGGAGCGGTTCTGCGTACGCAACTCTGGCGCCACGGCAGTTGTCGAAGGGCTCGGTGACCACGGCTGCGAGTACATGACCGGTGGCACGGTGCTGGTCCTTGGGCCAATCGGTCGTAACTTCGCGGCGGGTATGTCCGGTGGTGTGGCCTATGTCCTGAATCTGCGTGAGGGCCGGGTCAATCGCGAGATGGTCGATCTCATGCCCCTGCGCGAGCGGGACGAGGAGGTTGTGCAGGAGCTTTTGACCAGGCATCGCCGGTGGACCGGATCCGCCGTTGCCGCGAGGCTGCTCGCGGACTGGGACAACGTTAAGAGCCAGTTCACCCTGGTCCTGCCACGCGACTATCAGCGTGTCCTGGACGTTCGTACAACGGCCGAGTCCGAGGGGCTCGACCTCAACGGCCCCGACGTATGGGAGCGGATCATGGAGGCTTCTCGTGGCTGATCCTCGGGGATTCTTGACCACCCGTGAGCGCGAACTGCCCAAGCGCCGTCCGGTCCCGGTCCGGCTGATGGACTGGCGTGAGGTCTACGAAGCCCAAGATGTGGCCCAGGTGCAGAGGCAGGCCGGACGCTGCATGGACTGCGGTATCCCTTTCTGCCACAACGGCTGCCCCCTGGGGAACAGGATTCCCGAGTGGAACGACCTGGCGTGGAAGGGCGACTGGCGTGAGGCGATAGAGCAGCTGCACGCCACGAACAACTTTCCGGAATTCACCGGCAGGCTGTGCCCGGCGCCCTGCGAGATGGCCTGCGTGCTGGGTATCAACCAGCCCGCCGTGACCATCAAGCAGATCGAGGTCACCACGATCGAGCGCGCCTTCGATGAGGGCGCAGTCACCCCCAAGGCCCCGGACCGTCTGTCCGGCAAGACCGTTGCCGTTGTCGGCTCCGGACCTTCCGGCCTGGCCGTCGCCCAGCAGCTGACCAGGGCCGGGCATACCGTCGCGGTCTTCGAGCGAGCCGACAAGCCGGGCGGCCTGATGCGTTACGGCATCCCCGAGTTCAAGATGGAGAAGTCCATCCTTGACCGTCGGTTGGCCCAGATGGAGGCCGAGGGCACCCGGTTCCGAAACGGCGTCGACGTCGGCGGCGACCTGACCGGCAAGGCGCTGCGTGAGCGGTATGACGCCGTCGTTCTGGCGATCGGGGCCACTGTTCCTCGTGACCTGCCCGTCCCGGGACGCGAGCTGGACGGGGTCATGCAGGCCATGGAGTTCCTACCTCCGGCCAATCGCGTCGCCTGGGGCGAAAAGGTCGAGGGCCAGGTCGTGGCCACCGGCAAGGACGTCATCGTCATCGGCGGTGGAGATACGGGGGCGGACTGCATCGGCACCGCACTTCGCCAGGGCGCCAAGTCTGTGACGTCGCTGGAGATCATGCCACGCCCTGGCCACGACCGCCCGCCGACCCAGCCTTGGCCGACATACCCCACCCTGTTTCGCATCGCCGCCGCACACGAAGAGGGCGGGGAGCGCGTTTACGCAGTGAGCACCAAGGAGATCCTGGGCGACGATTCAGGC
>CABDZW010000361.1_pt1 | contig 10881 bp, 8 predicted proteins | sample 3132261 | NCBI WGS metagenome assembly CABDZW01 (sample SAMEA5534341, study PRJEB31848) | metagenome | biome: tundra; feature: field; material: soil | place: USA | collected 2013-05 | depth 0.45 m | reverse complement strand
GCGCCGGGATCCGGTAGCCGACCATCAGCTGGGCGGGTTCCCGGTCCCCGCGCTGCAGCGCTTCCATGAGCTCAAGGGTCATCGGCACCAGATTCAGGTGGTCCGAGCTGACGTCAGTGTGTGTCAGGTCCCCACGTCTCCCCCAGCGCCGATGCGACCTTCCAGTGCCTTGTTGTGGCCACTACTCCCCCGCGTTCGATCCGAGCGTTGCTGAGCTTGGCCTGATGAGACGGGTGGGTAAACCACAGGTGGACCTCTCGGCCGTGGACGTGTGCCCGCTCCCCGGCGACGTCCCAGCCGTTCATGGTTGCGGTGAACTTGTCATCCGGATCCTCCTTGAGCAAGGTGACATAACGTCTCGCCCCTGCTTCCAGCGGGCCGGGAGGCCCTCACCGTAGGACGTCAGCTCACCCAGTTGGACAGGTGTTCGAATGATGGCGCTCACTGTGAACCCACGGAGCTCCTCCAGTGCGGTCTCGAAAGCGAGCTCCGTCTGGGGAACCGAACGCGGGCCTGAGGGAAAGCGTAGGTTCCCGCTCTGGATGTAACTCTCAACCTCACCGAAACCTTTATGGATCAGTCCGGTTCGAAGATCAGCCATCTTGGCGAATCGCCCGCCGACGTTAAGTGCCCGCAGGAACGCGGTGTAGGTAGGCATCAGAACGTGAACGTCCCTCGACCCACTTCACTGACGGCCCCACTTACCAGGATGGTGCCATCATCTCCCACAGCCAGGTCCAGGACTGATGGGCGCTGCAGAGCGCTCCCCTGGTGGATACGTCGGGCAATCCCCCGCTGTCCGTTCGCCAGGAACCAGCCGCCGAGGTTGGCACACGCCGAGCCGGTTGCCGGGTCCTCGATCACCGAGTGGCTCTGGGTGAAGAAGCACCGGGCCTCGATGGTGTCGGGACCCGTCGGGGCCCAGAGGTAGACCAGCGACTCGCCGTCCGGCTTCGTGGCGAACTTGGCCAGGAGCTTGGGATCGGCGCACGCAGCGCGAACGTCACTGGCCGACCGAAGCGGCAGGATCAGCTGGAGGGTGCCGGTGTCGACCCACAACGGCTCTCCCGCAACGCGATCCTCGGTCAGCCCGATCATGGCGCTCAGATCTGAGCGGGCCATGTCAACGGGGAAGGACACCGGTGCGTTCGCCTGCAGCGTCCAGACATTGCCGCTCAGGTGCACGGGGATGTCTCCAGCCGGCATGCGCAGCAGGACCATGTCCCCTGAGCTCGACAGCTCACGCACGACGTGCGCCGTGCCCAGGGTCGGGTGACCGGCGAAGGCCATCTCGTAGTTGGGCGTGAAGATGCGGATGTTGGCGCTCACATTCGCGCCGCCGAGCGTGATGAAAGTCGTCTCCGAGAGGTTGAGCTGGCGGGCGAGGTCCTGCATGTCCTGCTCGGACAGCCCTGTTGCATCCTCGAAGACGCACAGCGGGTTGCCGGAGAAGCGATTGTCACCATCGGTGAAGACGTTGAGGATGCGGTAGTGCAGCACCCTGCTGTTGGCCAACATGGCGGGTCAGGGCTCGATTCGCGTTACAACGGGGGTGCCGAGCTCAACCGTGCGGCTCACGGTGCAGAGCCGGTCGTGCGATCGCTGTACGGCTTCGGGCAGGAGTGCGCGAGCGGCGTCCCCACCCTCGCCCTCGGGGAACTTCAGCCGGAAGGTCACCGACAGTTCCTGCATCCGGTTGCCGCCTCCGCCGTCTTTGCTCTTCTTGCCGTCGACCTGTACAACGAAGGACTCCGGCTCGGCCCGACGGGTCGTGAAGATGTCGACGTCGACCGCTGTGCACCCGCCGATGGCGGTCAGGAACAGCTCAACCGGGGTGAAGTCCTCGACATCCCCGGTGCCAAACTCAAGGGTGCCACCCCGACCGTTTACCGCGGCATAGCGGCCGGCCGACGTACGGGTGATGGTGACCGTTCGATGTGTGTCAGCAGGCATCCCCCTACCTTGTCAGAAGTGATCACCACCACTACATTCGCGGGCCTGTCACTGGTCGGTCGTAGCCTTCGGACGTGCGCTTCATACATACCTCTGACTGGCACCTGGGACGGTCCTTCCACCGGGTGGGTCTGCTCGACGCCCAAGCCCGCTACCTGGACCATCTCGTGGAGATTGTCAGATCTGAAGGAGTCGACGCGGTACTGGTGTCAGGTGACGTCTATGACCGGGCACTGCCCGCGCCCGACACGGTTGAACTGCTCTCGGCCGCTGTCACCCGGATCATCGACGCAGGCGCTGTCGTGGTCTTGTCCAGTGGCAACCACGACTCGGCGATCCGTCTGGGCTTCGCCTCAGACCTCCTGGCCCGGGCCGGGCTCCATATCCGGACCAGCCTGGACTCGGTCGGGGCGCCGGTGATGATCAAGGACGTTGACGTCTATCCGCTGCCCTACCTCGAGCCGTCGGTTGCTGCCGACGCGGTTGGCGCGCGGGAACGCACCCACGCGGCCGTACTGAGGGCGGCGATGGACACCGTTCGCACCCAGGCATCCTCTCGACCTGGTGGCGCAGTGGTGATGGCTCATGCCTTCGTCACCGGCGGGGCTAGCAGCGCGTCCGAGCGGGACATCAGCGTCGGCGGGGTTTGCGCAGTTCACCCGGACGTCTTCGCGCAGGCAGACTACGTCGCACTGGGGCACCTGCATGGCCCACAGCGCATCTCCGAGACCGTCCGATACTCGGGCTCACCGATAGCCCTTTCGTTTAGTGAGGTCGACCATCAGAAGGGTTCCGTCCTTGTCGATGTCTCGCCGGGCGCCATGAATACCCAGTCCATCCCTGCCCCGCCCGCCAAACCGCTTGCCATTCTGCGTGGTGACCTCAAGGACCTACTGCGCGATCCGCGACACCATGGCGCCGAGTCGGCCTACTGCCAGATCACCCTCACCGACACGGTGCGGCCGATGGGCGCCATGGAGCGGGTGCGACGACGGTTCCCCGACACGTTGGTACTGGCGTTCGAACCAGTTGGAGCTCAAACGATTCCACGCATGAGCGCAGCCACGATGCACCAGCGCAGCGATCTTGATATGTGTTCTGACTTCCTAACCCACGTTCGCGGTGGCAATGCCGCCTCCGAGCGGGAGCGCGCTCTGCTGGCCACCGCCGTCGAGCACTCCCGGGTGGCCCGTGCAGACCACGATGACCAGCGGCGCGCCGTCGACACTGGCAGTGCCGCGTGAGGCTGCACCGTCTGGCAATCACCGCTTTCGGTCCCTTCGCCGGTTCGGAGGAGGTCGATCTCGACGCGCTCGCCTCCTCCGGCCTGTTTCTCATCCATGGCCCCACCGGCGCTGGCAAGACGAGCATCCTGGATGCCATCTGCTTCGCCCTGTATGCGGCCGTGCCCGGCGCCCGTACCGGCGCCCGGGGTGGCCTGCGCAGCGACCACGCCGCTGACGGCGTCGTTCCTGAGGTGACTCTGGAGTTCACGGCTGCCGGGCGTCGTCTGCGGGTCTGCCGGTCACCGGAGTTCACTCGACCCAAGAAGCGCGGTATCGGTAGGACCACAGTTCCCGCCAGGGTGGTTCTAGACGAACTGGTGGAGGCCGGCTGGAAGAACCTCGGGACCCGAAATGACGAGGTCGCGATGGAGCTCAAGGACATCTTGGGCATGGGTCTGGAGCAGTTCATCAAGGTGGTGCTTCTCCCCCAGGGCGACTTCGCAGCGTTTCTGCGGGCCAGCCCCGAGGAGCGTCGTTCGGTGTTGGAGAAGCTGTTCGACACCCAGCGGTTCACCGATGTCGAGACCTGGCTGGCCGAGCGCCGTCGTCAGAGCACCACCGCTGTTGGCGCTGCCCGCGACACCCTGTCGACCGGTCTCCTGCGCGTAGACGATGTGATCGCACGTCTGGACGAAGGCGACGACCTCATCACTGTGGATTGGCCCGAGCTCCTGCACCCGAAGGTCGGCACTGTTCCCGACCTCGATACGGCGCCCGACATCGACACGGTGCTGCAAACGCTGTCGAAGGCAGTCGACGAGCGTGCTAGCACGGCCTTGGCCGGCGTCGAGGTCGCCCGGTCCGCGGTTGTCCGGACGGAGGCCGCGGTCTATGCCGGAACCGCCGTCCTGCGCCATCAGGAGACTGCGGCGCAGGCGCGAGTTCGCCTTGATGCCTTGGATGAGCAACGCGAGGTCTATCAGGACGCCGTGCGCCTCGTCGACCTCTCGGAGCGCGCGGGAGCTGTCAGCGGCTTCCTCGCGGCAGCCCACAGTGCCAACCTGGCACGCGATGACGCCCTGGTCCAGGTCGTTAACCTACGCGAGCCACTCGCGCTCATCCTTGAACACGTTGACGTTGAACATCACTTTGATGCGGACGACGCAGACGCTCTGCGGGTGGATTCACTGATCGACCAGGTGGCCGGTCACAGCGACGCATTGCAGCAGGTCGTTGCCCAAGATCGCCAGGCGCACAGGCTGGCCGAGGAATCGGCTCGGCACAGCCAGGCTGCGGTGGTCGCCGATGAGGAATCCGCGGCCTTGGCTCTGCGGCGGTACGAGGCTGAAGTGCACTGGGCAGCCGCCGAGAAGTCGAGAGATGCGGGTCGAGCCGCACTGGCCGAGATTCCCGCGCTGCAAGCGCGCCAAAAGAGCCTGGCAAGGATCCGCCAGCTCCTGGGTGAACAAGAGCGCTCCGCTGGCGACCTCGAGACCCTTCAGCGGCAGGCGGATTCGGCCGAGAGACTGTTGCTGGACCGGCGAAAACGGCTTCTGGACCTGCGTGAGCAGAGGCTGTCCGGGCTGGCCGCCGAGCTCGCCAGCGGACTCAAGGCCAGCGACCCCTGCCCCGTCTGCGGATCCTGCGTTCACCCAGCTCCGGCGCTGACAACCGACGTCGTCACGTCGGTGAATCTTGAGTCGGCGGAGGCCGACCAGATTCGTGCTACTGAGGACCTCAACCTCATCAAATCGTCGATCTCGGCCGAGGCGGCCGGCCGCGACGCGCGGGCATTGGAGCTTGCAGCACATTCTGGAGAGTTTGGACAAGAGCCGCTGATGACGGCCACTGATGTTCTTGATGCCCTGACGCCGGCCGCCGCTACCATCGCGCAGGCTCAGGTGGCAGCGGCGGCGCTGCCAGAGGCACAGTCGCGGATGACCGCACTGGCCCAGGATGTGGAGCTGCTGCGAGGACGGATCGAAGGAGCCGTCGCCGCTAGGACATCTTCTCTGGCGCTGGCAGCCTCGAGCCTTTTGCAGTCCCAGACTGCCGAGGCCGAGGGCACGAAACTTCTCGCCAACCATGGCCGAGCTTGTCCTTGCCACATTGGCGAGCTCACCGAGATCACCGGCGTCAACTCCCGGCACCGGGAGACTCTGGGTCACCTTCGCTCGCTGGCCGCCGCACTCCATGAGCTGGCCACCCAAAGGGGCAACGCCCGCGAGACCGTCACCAGACTGTCAACAGCACTGCAGGCCAATGGTCTTCAGAGCATGGAGCAGGCTCAGGCTGCCGCATTATCGCCCGCGAGGGTTGCCGAGCTCACGGCGTTCTTGCGAACTGCCGAGCAGCAACGGGCGCAGGCCACTGCGTTGTTGGCTCAGGCTGATGTGAGCGCTGCGCTCCAGATGCCAACTCCTGACGTGGCCGCGTTGGCGCAGGCGCACAGGCAGGCAGCAGAGTCACTGACCGAGGCCAGCCGGCGACACACGTTGTCGCAACAGGCTCAGCGAGAGCTGCGTGCACTCTCTCAGATCGTTCACGAAGGGCTGGCTGACCTTGGGCCGGCACAGGAAGAGGCTGATCTGGTCCAAGAGCTGGCCGACTGCTTTGCCGGCAACAGTTCTGACAACTCACTGCGGATGCGATTGTCCTCATACGTCCTGGCCGCACGGCTGGCCGAGATCGCGACCTTGGCCAACGAACGCCTCACGACCATGAGCGACGGCCGCTACACCCTGGAGTACACCGACGCCCGCGCCGCAAAGGGGGCCCGCAGCGGTCTTGGCCTGCTGGTCAGGGACGCCTGGACCGGACAGACGCGTGAGACGTCCTCGTTGTCGGGAGGCGAGGCGTTCATGGCCTCTCTGGCTCTGGCGCTGGGAATGGGCGACGCCGTGCGGGCCGAGGCCGGGGGCTTCGACCTGCAGACGCTGTTCGTCGATGAGGGCTTCGGTTCGCTCGATGAGGAAAGCCTGGAACAGGTGATGGCCGTCCTTGACACGTTGAGGGAGGGCGGCCGAGCGGTCGGCATCGTCAGTCACGTCACCGAGCTGCGCACGCGCATTCCCCACCAATTGCAGGTGCTCAAGCAGCAGTCCGGCTCACGTATCCGGACGGAGAATCAAGATAGTCCGGCTGCATGAACCCGCCTCGAGCTCGGCTCAGTCTTCGAACGCCTCAGGCGGGGGGCAGGAGCAGACGAGGTTGCGGTCACCGAACGACTCGTTGAGACGACGCACGGGTGGCCAATACTTCGAGAGCTTGTCCACGCCCCCAGGGAAGGCTGCCAGCTTGCGATCGTAGGGGTGATCCCACTGCTCGACCAGGCACGCCGCGGTGTGCGGGGCATGGTGCAGCACACTGTCTGCCGCTGAGACCTCGCCGCGGGCAACCTGCTCGATCTCGTCGCGGATGGCGATCATGGCATCGCAGAAGCGGTCGAGCTCGATGAGATCCTCGCTCTCGGTCGGTTCCACCATCAGGGTGCCGGCGACAGGAAAGGACATCGTCGGCGAATGGAAGCCGTAGTCGATGAGGCGTTTGGCGACATCATCGACAGAGACTCCCGTGTCGTGAGTGATCCCCCGCAGGTCAAGAATGCACTCGTGGGCCACGATTCCCTCGTTACCTGAGTAGAGCACCGGGTAGTGCTTACGCAGCCGGGCCGCGATGTAGTTGGCCGACAAGATGGCGACCTGAGTGGCTCGGGTCAGTCCGGCGCCGCCCATGAGCCGGACGTAGGCCCATGAGATCGGCAGGATGCTTGCTGAACCGTAGGGCGCGCCCGAGACCGGGCCAATACCTGTGACGGGGCCCGCTTCGGGAGCCAGGGGGTGGTTCGGAAGATAGGGCGCCAGGTGGCTTCGAACGGCCACCGGACCAACCCCGGGGCCGCCGCCACCGTGTGGGATAGCGAACGTCTTGTGCAGGTTCAGGTGCGATACGTCGCCACCGAACTTGCCCGGTTGCGCGAGGCCGATCAACGCGTTGAGGTTGGCTCCGTCGATGTAGACCTGACCACCGGCTTCGTGCACCAACGCGCACAGTTCGGTGATCGTGTCCTCAAAGACACCATGGGTCGAGGGGTAGGTGACCATGATCGCGGCGAGCTTCTCGCCGTGAGTGGCAACCTTGGCCCGCAGGTCTTCCATGTCAATCTCACCGGTCCCGGCGGTCTTGACCACAACGACCTTGAGACCGGCCATAGCCGCGCTGGCCGCATTCGTACCGTGCGCCGAAGCCGGGATCAGGCAGATGTTGCGGTACGACTCTCCTCGCGACTCGTGATAGGCGTGAATGGCCAGCATGCCGGTCAGCTCACCCTGCGAGCCGGCGTTGGGCTGAAGGGTGACGGCGTCATAGCCGGTGATCTCGCAAAGCCAGGCCTGCAGGTCCCTGATCACTGACCGAATTCCTTCGGTCTGGACGGTCGGGGCGAAGGGGTGCAACGACGAGAATTCCGGCCATGACACCGGCTCCATCTCGGTCGTGGCGTTCAGCTTCATCGTGCAGGATCCGAGCGGGATCATGCCACGGTCCAGGGCGTAGTCCCGATCGGAAAGCTTGCGCAGGTAACGCAGCATCGCCGTCTCGCTGTGGTGGCTGTGGAACACCTCATGTGTCAGGTAGTCCGACTCACGGATGAGCGCCGAGGGCCAGCTGAAGCCCTCGACTGCAGTCAGGTTCGACAGCTCGGGCACACCGAACGCGGCCAACACCGCTGAAAGGTCCTTGACGCCGGTGGTCTCATCGGTGCTGATCGAGACGCGATCAGCGTCCACCTGCCAGATATTGACCCCACGGGCGGCCGCCTCTGCGACGACCTCGCCGGCCCGGCCCGTCACCCGGGCCGTGATGGTGTCGAAGAAGTGCTCGGTCTCGACCTCGATCCCGCCCCCGCGCAGAGCTTCAGCCAGAGCGGTGGCGTGAGCGTGAACTCGCCGGGCGATCCCTGCCAGGCCGACCGGGCCGTGGTAAACCGCATACATGGAGGCCATGACGGCCAGCAGCACCTGGGCGGTGCAGATGTTGGAGGTGGCCTTCTCGCGGCGGATGTGCTGCTCGCGGGTTTGCAGTGCCAGACGGTAGGCGGGGTGACCGTCAGCGTCGATGCTGACTCCCACCAGACGGCCAGGCATCGTGCGCTCGAGGCCGGCCCGAACCGACATGAAGCCTGCGTGCGGACCACCAAAGCCCATGGGCACACCGAAGCGCTGGCTGCTTCCGACGGCGACGTCGGCGCCCCACTCTCCCGGAGGTGTGACGAGGGTCAGGGCAAGCAGGTCGGCTGCCGCGGTGACCAGGGCGCCGATCTCGTGTGCGGCAGTGGTCAGAGCCGACCAGTCACGTAGCTCACCATCGGCACCGGGGTACTGCACGATGACGCCGAAGACTTCCTTGCCCCCGGCGAGCGCGGTCAGCGCCTCGGCCGAGGTCACCGTCGTGAGGTCGGCGACCACGACACTCAGCCCCGCAGGCTTGGCGCGGGTCTGCACGACGGCGATGGACTGAGGAAACATCTGTTGGTCGACGACCAGGACGGCGTCATCGGAGACCTTGCTCGCCCTGCGCATCACGGCCATGGCTTCCGCCGCTGCGGTGCTCTCGTCCAGCAGTGAGGCGCCGGCGATCTTCAGACCGGTGAGATCGACGATGACCGTCTGGAAGGTGAGCAAGGCCTCGAGCCGGCCCTGGGAGATCTCTGGCTGGTACGGCGTGTACGCGGTGTACCAGCCAGGGCTCTCGAACACGTTGCGCTTGATCACGGCCGGTGTGATCGTGCCGTAGTAACCCAGGCCGATCATCTGCGTCAGTACGGTGTTGTGAGAGGCAAGGGCCCGCAGCTCCTCGATGACGGCTTCCTCGGTGGGTGCCGCGTCAAGGCGCAGGGCGCGTTCGTTGCGGATGACCCCCGGCATGGCGGTGTCAAGCATCGCCTCGAGGCTGGGCTGGCCCACAACCTTGAGCATTGCCGCGACATCGTCGTGGTTGGGGCCAATGTGCCGGGAAACAAAGTCCGGCTCAACAGCAGGGATGGAATCGATGGTCACCTGAGGCTCCTCACGGCGGCGGCACGCATGTGCCAGCGGTCATTGCCTCCCCGCCTGTCGCCCGAAGGTGGCTTCAAGTTGCCTGCCCGTTGCAGTCCTGGCGCCTGAGAGGTTCCGGGGAGGTTTGCCCCTTCGGCGCCCCATCACCATGCGCTCCCGGAGGGAGATTGCACGGCACGGGGACTCTCCCGCACGGGGTAATCAGCGCCGCCAATATAACACCGGCGAGCCGGCCCTCCGTCGTCGCGATCTACGGCTCAGCTGATCTTGCGTGCCCGCCTGCGAGAGGTGAGCTCATCGCCAGGATGGGTGGCGAGGCCCTCATCTTCGGCGCGCTCGCTGGGAAGGGAGGCAAGCTCGCCCTCCACCTCGCGCCAGACGTGACCCACGGCGATGCCAAAGACGCCCTGACCCCCCTGCACCAGGTCGATGATCTCCTCAGCCGAGGTGCATTGGTACACACTTGCGCCGTCGCTCATGAGGGTGATCCGGGAGAGGTCCTCGACGCCACGCTCGCGCAGATGGCTGATAGCGACGCGAATCTGCTGCAGGGAGACCCCGCTGTCCAGCAGTCGCTTGACCACCTTCAGGACCAGGATGTCGCGAAAGCCGTAGAGACGCTGGGTCCCGGAGCCGGTTGCACTGCGAACGGAGGGTTCGACCAAACCGGTACGGGCCCAGTAGTCGAGCTGTCGATACGTGATGCCCGCGGCCCTGCAGGCGGTGGGGCCGCGGTAACCCGTGTCCTCACGCAGTTCGGGAAGGTCGTCGGTGAACAACAGACCCTGTGCCGCGACCGGGGCGGAACCGGGGTCATGCCGCGCTTCTCCAGTGGAGTACACGCTTTCCTCCTTGCGAACTACAGCTACGTTATTTGTTCTGACGGTACGGCGGACGGTGGGCAACGGTCAATCACCGAGCATGACAGTTGGCGTGTCGCATCACTGTCGGTCAAACTCTTAACGTCTACTTGAGATTTATTCCTGTCCCGGAGGCCAGGTCTCGGGCTGACCGGTATCGCCGGGGTTGTCGAAATCCTCCGCAGATACGTGATCCAAGAACTCGCGGAAACGCTCGACCTCGTCGTCCTCTTCGGCTGCGATTGCCACGCCAGCTTCGTCCAGGAGACTGTCTTCGACCAGGATCGAGGTGCCGGTACGAAGTGCCAGGGCGATAGCATCCGAGGACCGGGCGCTCACCTCGACTGCCCCGTCAAAGACAAGGGTGGCATGGAAGATGCTGTCCTTCAGCGCCACGATCCGCACCTCGACCAGCTCGTGCCCGAGCTCCTCGATAACATTCTTGAGCAAATCGTGTGTCATCGGGCGCGGCGGCACAACTCCCTGCTGGGCGTAGGCGATGGCAGTGGCTTCGGCTGCACCGATCCAGATGGGCAAGTACCGTTCACCGCCCCGTTCACGCAGCAGGACGATTGGCTGATTGGTAGGCATCTCGACGCGAACACCCAGGACGTCCAATTCTCTCACCCAACCAACGGTACTCGCTTAGTCGGCGGCTAGACCCGCCTTCACCAGAGCCGTGTGCAAAGCGATGCACTGGGAGAGGATCTGGGGGGTCGGATCGCGCCCAACTTTGCTGCCTGTCCCCCGGCTTCGACCGCGAATGGGGGAAACGACCTGCTGGAC
>CABDZW010000322.1_pt1 | contig 11524 bp, 9 predicted proteins | sample 3132261 | NCBI WGS metagenome assembly CABDZW01 (sample SAMEA5534341, study PRJEB31848) | metagenome | biome: tundra; feature: field; material: soil | place: USA | collected 2013-05 | depth 0.45 m | reverse complement strand
GTGCAGGGGCCCACGAGGTGGCAGAGGTCGGTCCGCGCGACGGCTGGCCGACAACTGTTAGCCGCCGAGGCCGCCGGGCGGGTGGTGAACGTCCCCAGCGACCGGCACCTGGCGGCCTGCGGGATCACCAGCGCACCGCTGCCCAAGGCCGTGCTACGCGCCGGCCGGCAGATCTATACGCGCGTTCTGGCCGCCTACCCACAAACGCCGGGGGCCCAAGACCGTCCGGGCTCGTTTTGGCCGACCAACACGGAAATGGACTGTGGACATGATCACTGCATTGATTGACCGCGCACTGACTGATCGCGCTGTGCTGGCCTGGCTTTCGGGCGTGTGTCCGCAGGCACCCCCGGGGATGCAGCAGTACCAGGACCAGCTCGTGGGGTGGGTCAAGTGGGCAGTGATCGGGCTGCTCACTCTTGGCGCCCTGGTCTCACTTGCCGGCATTCTGGTTGGCCGGCTGTTCAGTCAGCCTCACGCTTCGCGGGCCGGGGCGATGGGGCTGGCAGTAGTGGTGGTGTGCGCCATCTTGTTCGTGACGATCCTGGGAGTTATCAACGGGATTGTCGGGTCGGGCTGTTGATGGCCGCCCGCGACCGTAGGTCTGGCGCGGCACCGGTGGGTGTGTGGGGCAGAGAGAAAGTGTTGACGCTGCTGGTGGTCGGCGCACTGGCGGGGGTGGTGCTTCTGGTCGGCCTGGGGTTGGCGCTCTACTACGCCATCGATCCGCTGACGGCGGCGGCAAGGCTGGGTTCGAGGGTCTCTCCCGCCGCGGCGGCCGCAGGGCCACGACATCTTGGCGACCCCCAACGAGCCCGGCGAGACGAGCTGGCGGCACGCCCGATGCGGCCGGCGTCGGCATCCGACGCACAGCCTTCGGTGATGTCGACCCGGGACCCTGGCTCCATCTTGCTGCCCAGGAGCACCACCGTTGGCCCGGCCGGTGTGCCGGCCGGTTTCGCCCACACCCCGGCCGGCGCGATGGCCCAGCTTGCCAGTATCGACAAGACCGCCCTGGACGCCGCCAGCCTGGACGGTGCCCGCTCCGTCATCGAGCACTGGGCCGCCCCCGGCGGGCCTACCGCCGCGACCTGGTCGGGAGTCAAGGCTCTGGCGGACTTCCTGAGCGCTGCCGGTCTGTCGGCGGGGAAGTCGCCGGGCCTTGTCCTGAGCGCCACGCCCCTGATGGGGATGGTCAAGGCCAGCGACGGACCGGACTGGCTGGTGGCCTGCGTGGACTTCGAGGTCGACGCCACCCTGGCTCGGACCGCGCGGGTGGCTGTGGCCGACTGTCAGCGGATGACCTGGCAGGCGGAGCGCTGGGTGATCGGGCCCGGCGCGGAGCCGGCCCCGGCGCCGTCCACCTGGCCGGGCACCGACGCGGCTATCGACGCCGGCTACAAGGAGCTACGCGATGCGTGAGCGAACCGCGGGCGGTGTGAGGCTGCACGGCCTGACACAGCATCGTCTGACCCTGCTGGCCGCCGTCCCCGCGTTCGGCATCGACCTGGGTAACTTCAGCCCGATGACCTGGCTTGGAGATGCTGCCGCAGTGGCCAGCGCCGATGGGTGGAAGGGCGCCATGGTCGCGTTGTGGTCGGCGGCCATGTGGGCGCTGGCCGTGGCGTTCAGGATCATTGACGCCTTCAGCGGCCCCGACCTGTCCGCCACCGGCCCGCTGCGCGAGATCCTGCCCTACACGTTCGGCATCGGCGCCTCCGTCGCGGTGTTGATGGCGCTGCTGCAGTTGGGCGCGATCGCCTGGAAACGGGATGGCCAGTCCCTGGCCAGGCTTCTGGTCGGCACCGCCCAGTTCGGCGCCGTCTGGACCATGGGGTTGGCCGCGGCTTCGGCTATCACCGCCTCCTGCGCGGGCCTGACCACAGCCCTGCTGCGCGCGCTGCTTCACGTCGACTCGTTCGCGGCCGTTGCCACTTCGTTCAGCGGACCTCGAGAGGTCACCGATACCGTGGCGGCAACCGTCCTGGGCATCACCGGCCTGCTGGTGGTCCTGCCCGCCGCGTTGGGGTACGTGTTCATCCAGCTGGCCCGGTGCGCTGCCCTGATGATCCTGACGACGACGTCGGCGATCTGCGCAGCCGGGCTGACCAGTGACATCGGGCGCACCTGGTTCTGGAAGTCCTGCCGCTGGTTCATCTCCGCCTCGCTGATCTCGCCACTGGCCGCCCTCGTGCTCGGCATCGGAGTCAAGATCAGCCAGGGAGTGGTCGCCGGCAGCGGCGACAAGAACGCGGCCGCGGTCGGCATGGCGCTGGTGTCGTCCATGCTGATCCTGATCGGGGCGGTGTGTCCGTTGGTCGTGTTCCGGATGCTGGCATTCGTGGACCCCGGAACCTCCTCGGGTGCCGCGGTGCGGTCCTCGTTCGCCGCCTCTGGGGGAGTCGCGTCCCTGATCGGAGGCAAGGGCAGTGGCGCCGACGGTGGGAGCTCGGCGGGGACCGCGCAGGACGCCGAAGGTCGTTCGATGGGTGAGTTCGATGCCGACTCTCAGACACAAGGGCGGTTCGCGCAGTCGATGAACAGTCTCAGCGGAGGCCTGGCCACGGCCGGCAACACGATGGCTGCGGGGGTCTGCGGGGCGTCCAACATCGGCGCCGACGTTCTCGGCGCCGCCGGGGTGGGTCACCAGGCGCCCTACTTCGGGCAGACCGGTGGCACCTCGGGCGGACCGGCCGGTTCCACCTACGGTTCCCGCAGTGGACAGGGCGCGGGCGAACAGTCGCCTGCCTCAGCCGGCCAAGGGGTCGCCGATGGCGACCCTGGGGTACCGGCGATCCCTGCGCCACCCCCGATGCAGCCACCCCCGGTCCAGCCACTGCAGATTCAAGCACCGGTTGGCGGATCGCAGGGTTCGCAAGGGGACGCCGGCGTCGCCGGCGGAGAGGCTGGACCGGGCGCGGCAGCCGCTGGCGCCGCCGGAGCGATCCCCGTCGTGCCCGTCTGAGCCACCGGCAGGTGTTGAGAAGGCAGCCAGTTATGCGTAACCGTTCACCCCACCCAGCGGCGGACTTCGAGTGTCCAGAGGTCCAGACGCGCCCGTTGCACCGGCAGGTGCTGTACCGGAAGCCACGAAACGCCCCGCGGTCGTGGGCAGGGCCTGGCACTGGCGATGCTGCGCCCTGACGCAGTCACCAACACGGCAGGTTGGTCGTAGGTGCGGGGTGTGGAACCAGCCAGCGGATGTAGAAGGCCAAGAATGAGCTGGCGGGCTCTGGCCGCGCACGCGCTCACGGGGTTAGGTTTCAGGGGTGAGATCAAAGGGGGACGGTGAAGCTGATGTTAGCTCTCATGAGCTGGCTCTTCCACCGCGGCAGGACACGCGAAGGCTCGGGAGAAGATTTCGGTAGGTCCCGTCCGCTGCCCGGAGAAGAGACGGCCCAAGAATGGCGCGTTCCCTCCTCGACCATCGAGGGCAGGACCACCAGGGGCGATGCCCACGTTCTGGAGGGGTCCCTGTTCGTCGACTTCGAGGCCCTGGCAGAGCGACTGAGCGCCCTCCTTGAGGGTTTGACCCTCGTTCCCGAGCGGGCCGCTTTGATCAGCTTCGTCGGGACCGGGATCACTGACCCGAGTCGATATGAGGATGCGGCTGGGGCATTCAACCAGCTGCGACACATGGCACCCGCTGATGAAGGCGCGCTTATCCAGGTGTTCAGGCAGCAGCTCCGTGAGGAGTCAAAGGGCGACGACTTCCTTTTCGTCCATTTCGCTGGCGACCCTCTTTCCTTCGGCTTCCTGATCTGCGCGCTGACTGGTGGCGGTCTCATGGCCGGCCGGAGACTCGGCTGATCAGCGGGCGCTGGGCGTTCGGCCAGACCATCTGTGTTCGGTATCTTCTGGTGTGATCACTGACGCAGCGGCTCGCACGCAGGTCATGGGTACGGCCCGGTGGATCGCGGCGTCCCGGGCCCGTGAGTCGGCTCGACCCGACCGGCTCTTCGAGGACCCCTGGGCGGCGGAGCTCGCCGGCTTTGAGGGGTTCGAGATGCTGGCCGCCAGTGAAGCCGGTGGTCAGGAGAACTGCTTTCTTCCCGTACGCACGCGCTTCTTCGACGACGTCCTTGCGGCCGCGGGCAAACCCGGCGGACAGGTCGTTCTGCTGGGGGCCGGCCTGGACACTCGCGCGTGGCGCCTGCGGCTGCCAGCGCAGACGACCGTTTACGAGCTGGACCATCCAGAGGTTCTTGCGGCCAAGCTCGCGGTTCTGCGCGAGGCCGACTCATCCTGCGAGCGGCGCGCCGTGCCTGCGGACTTGCGGACCGACTGGGCTCAGCAGCTGCTGGCCGCAGGTTACGACCCAACGACATCGACCGTCTGGATCGCCGAAGGCGTGTTGTTCTACCTCACGGACTCCGAGGTACATGCGTTGCTCGCTCGGGCAGCCACCCTGTCGACGCAAGACGCCGTGTTCGCCGCAGACACGTTCGGAACCGGCCTACTGCGGCTACCCGCGACGCGGGCTCTTGTCCAACGTCGCGGGCGAAGCGGCGCCCCCCTGCCGTACTGCACCGACCAACCCCGCCACTTGTTGACAAGCACCGGCTGGCCGCCCGAATCGGTCCTGGACCTCGGAGCGTCGCAAGCCAACTTCGGACGTCTTCAGCCCGTCCCAAGCCACTGGGATGGCGGAACCGACCCGACAACCCGCACCTACCTGCTTGTCGGGAGCCGCCATGGGGACCCTCGGCAGACCACGGCTTAGCCAGGCCGAAGGATGAGGGCCCAAGCCGCAGATATGGCAGGTGGCACAGCCGGCTCACGACCGTGGCGACGGGTTCACTTCAAGGTGAGGTAGACGAAGTCGCGCTGGTCGGCGGCCAGGTAACGGTTGGCGGGCCGGTCCATCCCGGGCAGGAGCTTGGTCGGCTTGACCTTGCCGGTGGGCGAGGGTACCCACGAGGCGAACGAGACCAAGGCCGAGTGGATGTCCAGCTCCATCCCGCGAACGACCCCGGCATCGGCTAATGCGGCCGCGAGGCTCTGGAGTGTGAGGTTCTCCCCGCTCACGTAGATGAGGTTTCCGCCTGCGTCGACCCCGGCCCCAGAGCGCCAGGTGTACTGGCTCTGGTTCTCGAAGCTTCCCCAGCGGTGCCCCGCATTGGTCGTCAGGCCGTTCACGGGCCGGCGGTTGTCCACGATGAGGGCAAGGTTCTGCCGAACGGCAACCACGTGGGGGTTCATGGTGACGTCGCGGGCCCATTGCCCGACCGTGGCCGCGCCCGAGTCGTCGATCACCAGGGACGCCTGCCCGGCCATTAGTCTTCCTCTGGCGCGCCCGGCAAGGTAGAAGCCGCCGTGCGCGTCGCTCATCTTCCAGCCGGAGTTGAAAGTGGCGACCAGCCTCGGCACGTCGCCGGGTACCACCCGTGCACCACCTGGCCATCCCTGGCCGCCTGGTTCACGCGTCCCGGCCACGAGATGAGCGCTGGTGTGGCGGGCGCGGATCCAAGCGGCTCCGGCGACCACGCTTGGGTAACGGGTGTCAGGGCGGAAAAACGAGGTATAGATGGCTGGCACGCCGCTCGGGTCGAGCCTGCCGGGTACCCAGATGCCCTCACCGGGCATCGTGGGATGCCCGGCCGACGGGGGCGGTGGGGCGAGCGAGGCGGGCGAGTGGCCGGCTGAAACCCCTTGGGCCGTGGTAACCGGCAGGGCTGCCCGGTCAGGAGCTGACCCGGTGGGCCTGTTGGCCGTGTAATACCAATTCTCGACGCGGTCGACCAAAGGGCTGCCACCGTGGTCACGTAGCCACTCCACCGAGCGCATCTGCCAGGTGGCGCTGCCCGGGTAGGTCAGGGCCTGAGCGTAGGAAACCCCGGGCACCGAGAGTATCAAGGCAAGCACGACGACGACCGCCCGCCAACCGACCCGGTGGCGGGGCCGTCGCGGGGACCCGGAGGTGGCCGCCGGCGGCGGATCACCTGTGATCCCTACAGTGGCCAGGTCAGCGTCCAAGATGGTCCCCAAATCATGTCTTCCTGTTCGGACACCGTTGCTTGGCGACTGCCAAGGGCGTCCGGCGTAATTTCGAAGCTGTTCGGTCTCTCGCTGCGGCAGTGAGGCCCACCCCACCCCCAGGGCGCTGAAGCGATACCTACACTCAGAATAGCGATCAGCGCCCCAGCAGCAACGTCCTAGCCGTGGCGAGCGGCTCGCGGCGTTCGGGCGGTCACCATGGCCTACACGGCGTTGGTCGGCTGGTTCGACTGTCTCACCGGCTCCGGCATCGTGTTCCTCGCTGCCGTCCCCAGGCAATGGCTCGTTGCCCGTCGGTGCTCCGCCAAGTCGGCCAGCCCCGCGATCAGAGACATCGCCCCTGACGCCAGAGCAGGACAGGTCCTGGATGCGGCGTCCTGATTCAAGGCGTCCTTCTTTGACCAAAGTGCCCCAGTGGCATGCCTTTGCCGTGTTCGAAGGCGGCTACGACGCTGCGCCCCCACCAGAGCAAAGGGTGGCCAGGTCACCGGTTTCCACCGGTCCAGCCCAGTGCTCTTGGGCAGCCCAGGCGGCGTGGTCGTCGAACACCCATGAGGTTGGGGTACCCAGCGCGCAGGCGGATCCTATGGAGTTGACCAGCAGTGCCACGGATGCTCCCGGCTCGGGGATGAACCCCAGGCCCTGAGCGTCGTCAGTCCACAACGTCCCGATGAGGCCACCGCCGCGGTACAGCCGGACCCACCGGCCCTGGCCGTGGCGGTCCTGAGCGTATCGGGGGACCGGGCGCATCTGGGCCTGGTGGTCCTCCACGAAGTTGAGGGGCTCGCCGATGTCGCGCTCATCGGCTGGTAGGCCAGCTCTGCTTGGGGCGGCATCAGGCAGGGGCCAGATCTGAAGCGGCTGTGTGGAGAAAGCCAGCCTTCTCTCTTGTCGCCGCTTGCTCTGGTCCAGGGCCTCGCGCAGCCGGTCGGCTGGTTTGCCTGCCGCCTGGTCTACGACGGCCAACCCCCAGACGCCCTGGTGATCGCCCTTAACCTCAGCCAGCCAGCCTTCGCCATGGGCGTGCTCGGTCAGGACTGTGAAGACTCCGAGCGGTTGTCCTTGGTTCTGCCAGGTATCGAGCACTCCCCAGGGAGCGCGCTGGCTGCTCACGAACTTGCGCATACGGCCACCTCCAAGACGACCTTAAAGAGTAGCGCGTCAGGTCGAAACCTGCTGTCTTAGGAGCAGTCGCCGGGCAAGAGCTTTGCAGCGTGACCCCAACTCAGGTCCATGTTGGGCACTGGGGAGCCTCCGGGCTGTGCCATTCCTGAGTCGACTCACCACAGGTGCCCGCGTAGCAGAACCTCTTATCTCTGCGCGCTGCAGGAGATACCGTGTCAGCGTCGGGCGCCAAGACTGCAGGGAGTGATGACATGCGGAATGAATGTGTCGACGGGAACGGGGCGGCGGCCGCGGTCGCCTATTCCCTGAGCGAGTTGGTGACTCTCTATCCGATCACCCCCTCGTCACCGATGGGGGAGCTCGCCGATGCCTGGGCGTCGTCCGGCCGGACCAACCTGTGGGGCGTGGTGCCTCGGGTGGTCGAGATGCAAAGTGAAGGCGGCGCGGCCGGCGCACTGCACGGCGCGCTGCAGACCGGGGCACTAGCCACGACTTTCACCTCGTCTCAGGGATTGCTGCTCATGTTGCCCAACATGTTCAAGATCGCCGGTGAGCTGACCTCGGCTGTCATTCATGTTGCAGCCCGCACTGTGGCCACGCACGCCCTGTCCATCTTCGGTGACCACTCCGACGTGATGGCCGCGAGAACCACCGGCTTCGCCATGCTGGCCTCCAGCTCGGTCCAGGAGGCGCAGGACCTGGCCGCCGTTGCCCACCTGGCCACGCTGCAGACCCGTGTCCCGTTCCTGCACTTCTTCGACGGGTTCCGCACTTCCCACGAGATGAACCGGGTGGCAATGCTCGAGCAGGACGACCTGCGGGCCCTCGTCGACGACGCCGGCGTCCTGGCTCATCGTGAACGAGGGCTGACCCCGCAGCGCCCGGTGCTGCGGGGATCGGCACAGAACCCGGACGTGTTCTTCCAGTCCGCCGAGGCGGTCAACCCCTTCTATAACGCGGTGCCGGGCGCGGTGCAGGATGCGATGGATCGCCTCGCCGGGCGCACCGGGCGTGCATACCGGCTGGTGGAGTACGACGGGCACCCACAGGCAGACCGGGTCATCGTGATCATGGGCTCCGCGGTGGGCGCTGTCCAGGAGACCGTCGAGGAGCTCAACCGCCGCGGGGAGCGGGTAGGGGTGCTTACTGTGCGGCTGTACCGGCCGTTCCCCGCCACCGAACTGGTCGCCGCGCTGCCCCTGAACGCACGCCGGATCGCGGTGCTCGACCGCACCAAGGAGCCAGGCGCGCATGGCGAGCCACTCTTCCTTGACGTCATCGCGACCCTTGCCGAAGCGGCCACCGGCGGTCAGCGCGACCGGGGCTCCATGCCGCTGGTGATCGGCGGCCGCTACGGGCTCTCGTCGAAGGAGTTCACCCCGGCCATGGTCAAGGGGGTCTTCGACGAACTCGCGTCTGCGTCGCCGCGGCCCCGGTTCACGGTCGGCATCGTCGACGACGTGACCCACCTGTCGGTGCGCCCCGACCACGACTTCGAGCTGTCCACCCCCGCGGGAGACGTCCGCGCGGTGTTCTACGGGCTGGGCTCTGACGGCACCGTCGGTGCTAACAAGAACACCGTCAAGATTGTGAGTGAGAACAGCGACCTGCACGCCCAGGGCTACTTCGTCTACGACTCGAAGAAGGCCGGCGCGATGACCGTCTCGCACCTGCGGTTCTCCTCCCAGGCCATCCGCTCCACGTACCTCATCGAGGCGGCCGACCTCGTGGCCTGCCACCAGTTCGGGTTCCTGTTGACTCAGGACGTCCTCGCCGTGGCCAAGCCGGGAGCGACCGTACTGCTCAACGCGCCATACCCTCCTGAAGAGGTGTGGGACGCTCTTCCCGAACCGGTTCAGCGAGCCATCATCGACAAGGACCTGAAAGTGCACGTTATCGATGCGCACCGGTTGGCCCGCGATCTCGGCCTTCGAGGGCGCATCAACACCGTCATGCAGCCGTGCTTCTTCGCCCTGTCCGGGATCCTGCCCCAGGAGCAGGCCATCGAAGCAGTCCGCTCTGCGGTGGAAAAGACCTACGGCCGGCGCGGGCGACAAGTGGTCGAGCGCAATCTCGCTGCCGTTGATCGATCCCTGGCCGAGCTGCACGAGCTCGTGCTCCCGCGGGAGGTGACCTCGACCACGTCCCTAAGAGAGGTGGTCCCGCAGGGGGCGCCAGACTTCGTGACCAGGGTGACCTCGCGCATCCTCGCCGGCGAGGGTGACCTGCTTCCGGTGAGCGCACTGCCAGTGGACGGAACCTTCCCGACCGGCACCACGCGATACGAGAAGCGGGCGCTCGCCCAGGAGATTCCGATCTGGGACCCAGATATCTGCATCGACTGCGGCAAGTGCGCGATCGTGTGCCCGCACAATGCAATGGGGATGAGGGTGCTCGCCCCCGACAACCTTCAGGGTGCGCCGGACACCTTCGCGTCCAAGCCCTTCACCGCCAGAGAGCTGGCGACCCCGCACCTGCTGAGCATCCAGGTCGCCCCCGACGACTGCACCGGATGCGGGGTGTGCGTGGAGCAGTGCCCGGCGAACAGCAAGAGCGTGGTGGGGCACAAGGCCCTCAACATGGAACCGGTTGGCGAGCACCGGGACCGCGAGCGCGCCAACTACGCGTTCGCCGAGACCATTCCTGCACTGGACCGCGAGCTGCTCCCGCATGACACCATCAAGGGCTCGCAGGTGCTGCAACCGCTGTTCGAGTTCTCAAGCGCTTGCGAGGGGTGTGGCGAGACGCCATACCTGCGCCTGCTCACCCAGCTCTTCGGGGATCGGATGATCGTGGCAAACGCCACGGGATGCTCCTCGATCTACGGCGGGAACCTGCCGACCACTCCGTGGAGCCGCAACGCCCAGGGCCGAGGCCCTGCATGGTCCAACAGCCTGTTTGAGGACAACGCAGAGTTCGGCCTGGGCATGCGTCTTGGCGCCGATAAGGGTATGGCGACCGCACGGGCACTGGTGAGCACCCTCGCCGATGCGATCGGTCCCGAGCTGGCTCGCGAGCTCCTGGACGCGGACCAGTCCACCGAGGCTGGTGTCAGCGCTCAGCGGGAACGGGTGGTGCGCCTGCGCGAGCGGTTGGCCGCGCTTGAGGCGGACTCCACCACCAGCCACCTGTCGAGCCTGGCCGACACCCTGGTGCGCAGCGACGTGTGGATCATCGGTGGTGACGGGTGGGCCTACGACATTGGGTACGGCGGACTCGATCATGTGCTCGCCTCCGGGGAGAACGTCAACGTGCTGGTGCTCGACACCGAGGTCTACTCCAACACCGGAGGCCAGGCGTCCAAGGCCACCCCCAGGGGCGCGGTGGCGAAGTTCGCCACCTCCGGCAAGGAGACCCCGAAGAAGGACCTCGGCGCCTTGGCGATGCAGTACGGCAACGTCTACGTCGCCCAGATCGCCCTCGGGGCCAACGAGGTACAGACGGTGCGGGCCCTTGTGGAGGCAGCCGCGTGGCCCGGCCCGTCGCTCGTACTGGCGTACTGCACGTGCATCGCGCACGGCATTGACATGAAGAACTCCATGACGCATATGCGTGACGCGGTCAAGAGTGGTCACTGGCCCCTGTTCCGTTTCTCCCCCGGAGCTGACGAGGACACCAAGCCGTTCCGGCTGGACTCCCGCAAGCCGTCGATGAGGCTCAGCGAGTTTGCGCGCGTGGAAGCCCGCTTCGCCATGCTGGAACGCTCCGACCCCGAGCGGGCACACCACCTGATGGCGCTGGCCCAGTCCGATGTCGACGAGCGCTGGCGCTACTACGAGCAGCTCGCCGGAGTCGAACGAAGCGTGCCGCACGAGCCCGGGGCAATCGTCGACCCCGAGGGTGTCGCCACCGAGGAGGTGCCGAAGTGAGCGCCGAATCGAGCGCCCAATCGACTGCTGTTGCGGACTTCGACCTGACCACCACGTACCTGGGCCTAACCCTGCGTAGCCCGCTGGTCGCCTCGTCAGGACCGCTGACCGCCCGGATCGACTCGCTGCGGGCCCTGGAGCAGGCCGGCATCGCCGCGGTGGTGCTTCCCTCATTGTTCGAGGAGCAGGTCGAGTACGAGGACATGGAGGCCGACCGCCTCAGCGACTTCGCTACGGACAGCAACCCCGAGGCCTCCGGCTACTTCCCCGACCTGGGCGAGCACGAGTCGATCGCCGACCGCTACGTGCGCCACCTCGAGGAGGCGAAGAAGGCTCTGTCAATCCCCGTGGTCGCCAGCCTGAACGGGGTGACCGGGGGCGGCTGGGTGAGGTACGCGCGACTGCTTGAGCGCGCCGGCGCCGACGCGCTCGAGCTCAACCTTTATGGGGTCGTTGCCGACATGAACGTGACGGGGCGCGAGGTCGAGGACGGCCAGGTGGAGCTCGTAGACCTGGTCAAGTCGTCCCTGTCG
>CABDZW010000319.1_pt1 | contig 11582 bp, 10 predicted proteins | sample 3132261 | NCBI WGS metagenome assembly CABDZW01 (sample SAMEA5534341, study PRJEB31848) | metagenome | biome: tundra; feature: field; material: soil | place: USA | collected 2013-05 | depth 0.45 m | reverse complement strand
GTGAGCTCGATGTCGGACTCCGCCAGGTACTTGGCCTCGAAGTCGTAGAACTCGTGACCCTGGACGACCTGAATCTCCCCGACCTCGCTGGCCCGGGGCGGGGCGCCGTCGCGACCCTCCAGCACGCCGCACTCGATCTCTCGCCCGATCATGGCGGCCTCCACGACGACCTTGGGATCGTGCTCGCGGGCGAACTCGATGGCTGCCTGCAAGCGGCCCGGCCCGGGCACTTTGGTGATGCCTATGCTCGATCCGGCGCGGGCCGGTTTAACGAAGACGGGCCAGCCCAGTGAAGCAACGGCGTCCATCGCCGCGGCCGGGTCGCGCTTCCAGTCCCGGTCGGTGATCACCACGTACGGACCGATCGCAAGCCCATGCCCGGCGAAGACGACCTTCATGTAGTGCTTGTCCATCATCACAGCCGAGGCGAGCACACCCGACCCGACGTAGCGGATGTCAGCCAGCTCCAGTAGTCCCTGAATGGTGCCGTCTTCGCCAAAGGGGCCATGCAACAGCGGAAACACCACGTCCACCTTGGCCAGAACCCTGGGCGGGGCTCCCGGCTCGAGCACGCGAACCGAGCGGTCGGTGGTGCTCAACGGGACCAGGACGGTGTCCCCGGCGCCATCGACCTCGGGAAGGTGCCCGGGCGAAAGCTCAAGCGCCCCTGCATCTTCGGAGGCCACGACCCAGCGACCGTCCTTGGCGATGCCGATCGGAAGCACGTCGTAGACATCACGGTCGATCGCCTGCATCACCCCGGCGGCGGTGGCACAGGACACCGCATGCTCGGAAGACCTGCCGCCGAAGACGATAGCCACGGTCGGCTTGCGTGGCGGCGCGTCGGTGGACTCTGGGCTGGTTTGACTGGTGTTGGTCATCGCCTGCGACCCTATCGCCCGGGCGGGCAAAGACCGCCAAGGCCGGGCACCACGGCCTGCCCCGACACCCCTGGCCCTACCCTGAATATGTGAATACCCATGACGCAGGACTGGCCCCCGCCTCCATACTGGTCTCGGCCGGCCGCCAGCCACGCTCCCCGGGAGCCGGCGTCAATGCCCCCCTGGAGTTCTCCTCGACCTACGTCGCGGACGGTCCGGTCGACTACGCGCGCGCTGGCAACCCGACGTGGACCGCGTTCGAGCAGGCACTCGGCGCTCTCGAGGGCGGATCAGCCCTGGTCTTCTCCTCCGGCATGGCGGCTATCGCAGCAGCCCTGTCCCTTGCACCGCCGGGAGCCGTCATCGTGGCTCCCACCCACGCTTACGGCGGCACCAGCGCGATCATGGAGTCCCTCCAGAAGGCCGGACGGGCAAAGCTACGTCGGGTGGACATCAGCGACACGGGAGCCGTGATCGCGGCACTGGCCGGGGCTGACGTGCTGTGGGCCGAGTCCCCCACCAACCCGATGCTCGAGGTCGCAGACCTGCCGCGGCTCTTCGCGGCTGCCCACGCGGTCGGCGCGGTCGCGCTGTGCGACAACACGTTTGCCACCCCGCTGGTTCAGCAGCCGTTGTCGATGGGCGCCGACGTGGTGGTCCACTCGGTCACCAAGTACCTCGCCGGGCACTCTGACGTGATTCTGGGCGCCACCGTGACGGCCGGCTCCGGGCGTGGGCGGGCGCTGCAGGAAGCTCTCGCCCAGCACCGACTGCTCCACGGCGCCATCGCCGGCCCGATGGAGACCTGGCTGGCACTGCGCGGGATGCGGACAATGCACCTGCGGGTTGAACGCTCCAGCGCCAACGCAGCAGAGCTGGCCAATCGTCTGAGCGGCCATCCCGCCCTGCAGCGGCTGCGCTATCCGGGATTCGGGTCGATCATCGCGATCGAGGTCCACGGCGGCCTGCAGGGGGCTGAGACCGTTGCCGCCCGCGTCCGTCTGTGGACCCACGCGACCAGCCTGGGCGGGGTGGAGTCACTGATCGAACGTCGCCGCCGCCATCCCAGCGAGGCACTTACCGTCCCGGAGAACCTGCTCCGCCTCAGTGTCGGGGTCGAGGACATCGAGGATCTGTGGCGCGACCTGCAGTCTGCCCTGGCCGAGGTGATCCCGCCTGGCTGAGCTCCTGGTGCGACCGGGTCGAAGCAGTGCGCTCAGGTCCGCTCGGGCTTGCGAGCGCGGGACATCAACATGTCGGCAACGTCGCGGGGTCTGCGGCCCTCGTGCACGACCGCCGCCACGTTCTCGATGATCGGGACATCGATGCCGTGATGATGGGCCAGGTCCAGGATGGCCTGACAGGATTTCACGCCCTCAGCCGTCTGCGTGGTCGTGGCCACCACCTCCTGGACGGTCATGCCGCGGCCAAGCTTCACACCGAAGGTGTGGTTTCGCGAGAGAGGAGACATGCACGTGGCAATCAGGTCGCCAACACCGGCCAGGCCTGCGAAGGTGGCCGGATCGGCGCCAAGAGCCACACCCAGCCGCAAGGTCTCAGCCAGCCCCCGGGTGATGATCGTGGATTTGGTGTTGTCCCCCATGCCCATGCCCTCGGCCATGCCGACGGCGAGGGCAATTACGTTCTTGACCGCCCCGCCGAGCTCTGTGCCCACGACGTCAGTATTGGTATACGGCCGAAAGTACGGCGCGGCACAGGCCATGGCCACCCGTTCGGCCATCGACTCATCGATACAGGCCACGACCGTGGCTGCCGGCTGCTTGGCCGCGATCTCCCTAGCCAGGTTGGGCCCTGACACCACGACGATGCGTTCTCCGCCGACATGTGCCACCTCAGAAATGACCTCGCTCATCCGCTTGGTCGTGCCCAGCTCGACGCCCTTCATCAAGGACACGACTGCCGCCTCAGGGGGCAGGAAGTCGACCCAGTGCGCCAGGTTGGTCCGCAATAGCTGCGACGGGACGGCGAGGACGACGATGTCGACACCGTCCACGGCCTCCCGCGGGTCGGTTGTCGCCGAGATTGCGCCGGGCAGAAGAAGATCCGGCAGATAGTCGCCGTTGACGTGGGAGGCGTTGATCTGGTCGACCAGCTCGGCCCGCCGCCCCCACATCTGGACCTGGCATCCGGTGTCGGCAAGCACCACGGCGAACGCCGTTCCCCAGCTGCCCGTGCCGAACACGGCCACGTTCGTCATGCGGACCCTCCGTTCGTGGTGCGGGCGGACTTCTTGGCGCGCCGCTTGTTGGGGTTGCCGGTTTCCGGCACGCCGGCAGTGCGCGAGTCAAAGCGGATGGCGGGTGCCTTCGCGCCCCGGATCGTCTCCAGCTGGGCCGTGATGGCATCCAGGATCCGGCCCGTGGCCTCGATAAGGGTCGCCCGATCCTGAGGCCGGTCATAGAGGTCACTCAGGTCCACCGCAGGTCCGGCCAGCACCCGCATGGTCTTGCGCGGGAGCAGGTGCAGCGCCTTGCCGTACGGCCTCATGATCTCCTGCGGTCCCCACTGGGCGACCGGGATCACCGGGCACCGCGTCATCAGAGCCACCCGGGCGGCGCCGGTCCTGGCAGTCATCGGCCACATCTGCGGATCCCGGGTCAGCGTGCCTTCGGGAAATATTGGGACGCACTTGCCGTCCTGTACCGCGGCGACAGCGGCTGAGAAGGCCTTTGCGGCCTGGCTGGTGCCGCGGTAGACCGGGATCTGCTGTGCCCAGGTCAGCAGTTTGCCCAAGATCGGGACCTCGAAGACCTCCGACTTTGCCAGAAAGAACGGCGGATGCCCGTTGTCGTACAGGAAGTGGGCGAACGCGAACGGGTCGACGTGCGAGATGTGGTTCGGACACACCACGAACCCACCAGCGGACGGGAGGTGCTCGGCACCCCTCCATTCGCGGCGGGTGAACATCATGAGCAGCACGCGCAAGAACGTGGCAAGTCCACGGTATGACCTGGGCAGCTGCCGCTCTGGTCGAATTCTCCGCACCGAGGCTCCGCCCTGTCTGTTCTGTGTTGGCTATCTTCGTCGTTGCAGTGGGTCGGTGTCGAGACGAGGATGACTGTACTGACACGATCAGCGAGATGTGTTCAACAGATATCGACCGCTGGCGGGTGGTCGTCCCGGTCAAGGGTCCGTTGACGGCCAAGAGCCGTCTGCATCCACCCACGGGGGTGGCGCGCTCTGATCTGGCTCACGCGTTCGCTCTGGACACGATCACCGCAGCGGTGGCCTGCATACCACCAGCTCATCTGGTCGTCGTGACTTCGGACGAGCATACTTCGACTTTCGTGCGCGATCGGGGCGGCATCGTCATCGCCGACCAAGGTGATGGTCTCAACCCCGCCATTCGCCTGGGGATCGGGCACGTGGAACGGGTGCTGGGTCCCGGCCCGACGGCGGTACTGCTCGGTGACATCCCCACCCTGCGACCCCAAGATCTGGTCAGTGCCCTGACGGCCTGCGCAGCGCACCGGCGGGCCCTGGTCCCGGACGCGTCCGGATGGGGCACTGTGCTGCTCAGCGCACTGTCCCCGCGGGACCTGAATCCGCGATTCGGTCCGGACTCCGCACGAGAGCACTCGCGCGACTGCGTCAGACTGGATCTGGATCTGCCGGCCCTGCGCACCGACGTGGATGACGACCGCGCGCTACGGACGGCCATCAGCATCGGGGTCGGAAAGCACACCGCGGTCGTGCTCCGTGCGGCCCAGGACTAGCGTGGTCCCATGCAAGCAAGCGTGCACCGGTACAACGACGAGAACGGCTCAGGCAGCGTGCTGCTTGACGATGGCCGCGAGATTCCCTTTGACGGCAAGGTCATGGACGCCAGCGGCCTACGCCTGCTGCGCCCAGGCCAGCGGGTGAGCATCGAGATGTCGCCCACTGAGCTGACCCGGCTGTGGATTGTCGGCATTGGCGACGGTGAGCCCATCCGCTGAGCAGCGCTGGTCAACAGCAGCACGACAACCCGACACCAGCAATCCAAGAAGGGCCGGCGCCCAAGGGTGCCGGCCCTTCTCGGATGTGTCGCGTCAGGGTTTCCTGACGGAACTGCTGGCTGCGCTCTTGGTCACTTGGCGGTCTTCTTGACCGCCGTCTTCTTGGCCGGGGCGGCCTTCTTGACCACAGCGGTCTTCTTGACCGCCGCCTTCTTGGCCGGAGCGGCCTTCTTGACCACAGCGGTCTTCTTGACCGCCGTCTTCTTGGCCGGAGCAGCCTTCTTGACCACAGCGGTCTTCTTGACCGCCGTCTTCTTGACCGCCGTCTTCTTGACCGCAGCGGTCTTCTTGACGGCCGTCTTCTTGGCCGGAGCGGTCTTCTTGGCCGGAGCGGTCTTCTTGGCCGGAGCAGCCTTCTTCACCGTGGCCTTCTTGACTGCGGTCTTACTGGTGGCGGCACTGGTGCTGGCAGAAGCCCGGGCACCTGCCGCCGAGGTCTTGGGAAGCTTCTTCGGGTCGGCGACCACGTCACGAAACTGGGTGCCCGCCTTGAACTTCGGAACGGCGGTCTTCTTGATCTTGACGGTGTCGCCGGTACGCGGGTTACGGCCGATCCGGGCGGCACGAAGCGCCTTCTCGAAGGTACCGAAGCCGGTGATGCCGACTTTCTCGCCGCGGGCCACCGTACGGATGATGACGTCGAGCACGCCCTGGACGGCTTCGGCCGCAGCCTTCCTGCCGCCGAGACGATGCTCGAGTTCGTCGATCAGTTCTCCCTTGTTCACGTCTTCCCCTCCTGAGGAAAAAGTTCACCGAGCCGTTGCCCGACGAATTGGGGCTGCCGGGCCACCGCCCGACCTGCTACCGACGTTAAGGCCACAACCCGCCCGGAGTCCACCACCGGGCCATGTTGGAATCGTTGTGTCGCAACGTCTTTGGTTCCTGCCGTTCATGCCTGGCGGAACCCCGGCAGGTAGCTCCCGGGGGTCATTCGCTTGGCAGGGACATTTGCTCAGCTCAACGACACACCGTGAATCACCGTGATCTATAACACTATTCGCGATCTAAATTCGACAGCATGAAGGGGCACCGACGGTGTTGAACGGCATCCCGTTACCCGCCACGATGACCTCAGAGGGTGCCCGCGGCGCTGGGAAAGCTTCTGAGAAAAATCTTCGTGTTTGCCGGCGATTGGCCCGGTTCGGCGTGTCAGGCGTCGATGGTGACCGGCATGTAGCTCGGCCGGCCCGCCTCGAAGGCTGTCACTTCGGCCTCGTGGCGCAGCGTCAGACCGATGTCGTCCAGTCCCTCCAGCAAGCGCCAGCGGGTGTAGTCATCCAGCTCGAAGGCCGCCGTGATGCCTGCGGCACTGATGGTCTTGGAGACAAGGTCCACGGTGACCTGCGCGCCCGGCTCGTTCTCGAGCACACCCCAGATCAGCTCGACGTCGCCCTGGCTGGCCTGTGCGGTGAGCAACCCCTGTTTCCCGCTGTTGCCCCGGAAGATATCCGCAAAGCGGGAGGAGATGACAACCCGGAACCCATAGTTCATCAAGGCCCATACCGCGTGCTCGCGAGAGGAACCCGTCCCGAAGTCAGGGCCGGCTACCAGGACGGACCCGGCGGCATACAGCGGGTTGTTCAGGACAAACGTCTCATCCTTGCGCCAGGCGGCAAAGAGCCCGTCCTCGAAACCGGTTCGCGAGACGCTCTTGAGGTACTCGGCCGGGATGATCTGGTCGGTGTCGACGTTGCTGCGCCGCAGCGGCACACCGACACCGGTATGGGTCGTGAACTTGTCCATAGCGATATTCCTCGAATCTGGTTCGGTAGCTCGGTGTGGCTTCAGAGGTCGGCGGGGCTGGACAGGGTGCCTCGCAGGGCGGTGGCCGCTGCCACGACCGGGCTGACCAGGTGGGTGCGGCCGCCCTTGCCCTGACGACCCTCGAAGTTGCGGTTGGAGGTCGACGCGCTACGCTCCCCCGGCGCGAGCTGGTCAGGGTTCATCCCCAGACACATGGAACATCCGGCCAGGCGCCACTCCGCCCCGGCCTGGGTGAACACCGTATCCAGTCCCTCGCTCTCAGCCTGCAGCCGCACCTTGGTCGAACCGGGGACAACGAGCATCCGAACGCCTTGGGCGACATGGTGACCTGCCACGACCGCAGCGGCCGCTCGAAGGTCCTCGATCCGGCCGTTGGTGCAGGAACCGACGAACACCGTGTCGACCCGGATCTGCTTCAGCGGGGTACCGACGGTCAGACCCATGTACTCCAGGGCCCGCCTGGCGCTGGCCTGGTCGGACTCGTTCTTGAAAGTCTCGGGATCGGGGACGCTGGCCGACAGGGGAAGGCCCTGGCCCGGGTTGGTCCCCCAGGTGACGAATGGGGTCAGCTCGGCGGCATCGAAGGTGATCTCGGCGTCAAAGACGGCATCGTCGTCGCTGCGCAGGGTCGACCACGCCGCGAGCGCGGCGTCCCAGTCAACGCCGGTCGGAGCGTGCGGGCGGCCCTGCAGATAGTCAAAGGTGCGCTGGTCCGGAGCGATCATGCCGGCGCGCGCACCCGCCTCGATCGACATGTTGCACACGGTCATTCGTGCTTCCATCGAAAGCGCCTGGATCGCCGTCCCGCGAAACTCGATCACGTACCCCTGACCGCCTGCGGTGCCGATCTTGGCGATCACCGCCAGGACCACGTCCTTGGCGCTGACGCCCTCTGGCAGCTCGCCGTCGACGGTCACAGCAAGGGTCTTGAAAGGCATCAATGACAAGGACTGGGTGGCCAGCACGTGCTCAACCTCGCTGGTGCCGATACCAAAGGCCAATGCCCCGAAGGCACCGTGGGTGGACGTGTGGCTGTCGCCGCAGACGATGGTCATGCCGGGTTGGGTCAGACCGAGCTGGGGGCTGACGACGTGGACGATCCCCTGGTCGACGTCTCCCATCGGATACAGCTTGACGCCAAACTCGGCGCAGTTGCGTCGCAGAGTCTCGACCTGGGTCTTGCTCACCGGGTCGGTGATCGGGCCGGGAGTCGTGGGGACGTTGTGGTCCTCGGTGGCCAAGGTAAGGTCCGGCCGGCGCACTGAACGGCCGGCCACTCGGAGCCCGTCGAAGGCCTGAGGGCTGGTCACTTCATGCAGCAGGTGGAGATCGATGTACAGGAGGTCGGGCTCACCCGGGGCGCGACGCACCACGTGTGCGTCCCATACCTTCTCGGCCAACGTGCCTGCCATGTCTAGCTCCTTCGTGATGCCGGCGAATCAGATCCCAGGACCCTGCTTTTCTTTCCCAACCACCCAGCCCGATGGCTGTCCACGCGACGAGCCTTCAGACACCTCAGTCCGAGGTTTGCGCAGAATCTCGCCAGATGAACTTGCGTCTCAGGCTCTGAGACGGCAATATCAGGTTATGGACAACTCTAGCGGAGTCGGCGTTCTTGACAAGGCCGCAATAGTTCTGAGCGCGCTGGAGGCGGGACCATCGACGCTGGCGCAGCTCGTTGGCGCCACCGGACTGGCCCGCCCGACCGCACATCGCCTGGCCGTCGCACTCGAGCATCACCGCCTCGTGGCGCGCGACATGCAGGGTCGCTTCGTCCTGGGGCCCCGTCTGGGCGAGCTCGCCGCAGCCGCAGGGGAGGACCGCCTGCTGGCGGCTGCCGGTCCCGTTCTCGGCGCACTGCGCGACCACACCCATGAGAGCGCCCAGCTCTTCCGGCGCCAGGGCGACCAGCGCATCTGCGTGGCAGCAGCCGAGCGGCCGATGGGTCTGCGCGACTCGATCCCGGTCGGCGCCAGCCTGTCCATGCTTGCCGGTTCCGCAGCGCAGATCCTGCTCGCGTGGGAGGAGCCAGACCGTTTGCATCGCGGGCTCCAGGGCGCGAAGTTCACCGCCACCACCTTGTCGGGCGTCCGGCGTCGCGGCTGGGCCCAGAGCGTCAGCGAGCGCGAGTTCGGCGTAGCCTCCGTTTCCGCGCCAGTTCGTGGTCCCTCTGGTCGAGTCGTGGCCGCAGTATCCATCTCGGGATCGATCGAACGGGTCTCGCGTCAGCCCGGTCGCCTGCATGCGGCAACAGTGGTCGCCGGCGCCAACAAGCTCACCGAGATCCTGCGTCGGGTCCCGGCCCCCAAAGCCTCCTAGCCCCCCGAACGCAAGAATCCCCGTCCTGGGTACAGGATGGGGATTTCTGGTACGAGTAGCCCCGACGGGATTCGAACCCGTGCTACCGCCTTGAGAGGGCGGCGTGCTAGGCCGCTACACAACGGGGCCCTAGCTGTGCTCCCGAGACGCGAGATTGCGCTTCGGCAGCGGAGGAAACCATACCGGTAAGGGCGGCTTATCTCCGAATCGCACCCCATCGCGAGGACTGGGGCGATACACGCTGGGGTACAAGGACTCGAACCTAGACTAACTGAACCAGAATCAGTCGTGCTGCCAATTACACCATACCCCAAGGGGTATCACTGCCCGGTTGCCTTTCAGCGCCCGGACGGTGACCCGAGGATGAACCTTACCGGCCCGATCACTCGGTGCCCAAATCGGTCCTATCCATCTACCAAAGTACGGCGTATCGGCCCGAGGCGCAGGCCGCAGACACTCGGCAGACTGAGCAGTTCGCACCAACATCAGCGCCTCGCCCACAGGGCTGGCACCTGGCTCAACGAGGTGACCACGGGTATGTCCAGGGTGCCAGCGCGGACGGCGCCCGGCGGGTCGGCGGGCTCTCGTTGCAGCCAGGCTGCGCTCAGCCCGGCGCCGCTGGCTGCGATCGCGTCGATCTCGATGTCGTCACCGACGTACATGGTCTGCGCTGGGGGCGACTGCAGGAGCCGGCAGGCATGGTGAAACGCCCGCGCGTCGGGCTTGCCAAAGCCCAGGCTGTCCCTGGTCGCCACCGACGCAAAGACATCGCAGAGCCCGGTGATCTCCAGCTTCTGTCTCGTGTACTGCGACGAGGAGTTTGTCAGCAGGCCGATCGGGATCCCGGCTGCGCCGGCCGCCTCCAACAGCGGCAGGACGTCGTCGAAAAGCCGCACGTTGGCAGCGAAGGCCGCTTCGTAGGCATCCTCGAACCGCCCGTTGACCTCCTCGACCGCGCCCAGAGCGAAGGACTCGAGCAGATCGGCGACCCGCGCCGCCCTCATCTGCTCGAAACTGATCTCGCCCCTGGTGAACCGGCCGAAGAAGCCGCTGGGGTCACCGTGGAAGTGAACGCCCGCGGCGTGCTGGGCCGCCGCGCCCGCCTGGGGCCACAGCTGCGCCACCGCTGACCGCCCGGCGGCCACCATGGCCGTCCTCGTGTCGATGAGCGTGTCGTCGACGTCAAGCAGCAGCGCTGTGATCACCGGCCCCTCCCGGTGCTTCAGAGCGTGGCGCGCAGCGAACGCAGACGGGCCAGCGCGGACTCGCGGCCGAGGATCTGCATGGACTCGAACAGGGGCGGGGAGATCCGCCGGCCAGTGACCCCGACTCGAAGCGGGGTGAAGGCAAACTTCGGCTTGATCCCCAGACCGTCCACCAGTGCGGCGCGAAGGGCTGCCTCGATGTCGGCAGAAACCCACGTCGGCAACGCCTCGAGCACCGGCAGCGCCACGTCCAGCACACCGGCCGGGTCGCCCTTGAGCTGGGCCAACGCGTCGTCGGCAACCACGAGGTCGTCGTCGCTGACGAGCAGGAAGGTGAGCATGCCCTCGGCCTCGGACAACAGCTGCATGCGCTCCTGAACCAGGGGGGTCGCAGCCCTGATCAGATCAATCTGCTCGGGCTTCGGCTCCGCGGGCAGCACGCCGGTCAGCACGAGGTGTTCGACGATGCGCTCGGCGAGCTCGCCGGTGTCCAGCGACCTGATGTAGTGACCGTTGAGCCAGCCGAGCTTGTCGAGGTCGAAGATCGGACCGACCGGGTTGACCTTGGCCCAGTCGAAGTCGGCGACGAACTCCTCGAACGTCATCACCTCACGCCCGTCCTCCTTCGGCGGATAGGCAAGAAGGGCCAGGAAGTTCACCAGAGCCTCGGGCAGGTAGCCCTGCTCGCGGAACCAGGTCAACCTCGCCGCAGGATTCTTGCGCTTGCTGATCTTGGACCTGTCGAGGTTGCGCAGCAGGGGCATATGGGCGAACGCCGGCTGCTGCAGACCCAGCCACTGGTAGAGCAGAACGTGCTTGGGCGTGGAGCTGATCCACTCCTCACCGCGGACAACGTGGGTGATCCCCATCTCGTGGTCGTCGACGACCACCGCCAGGTGGTAGGTCGGGAAGCCATCTGCCTTGACGATGACCTGGTCGTCGGGGTACGGGGCGTGCAGCTCGCCACGGATCAGATCCGTGAACCGGGTGTCCAGGTCGGCCGGGATGAGCATGCGCACGACCGGGATCTGCGAGAAGCCCGCAAGAGCGGCTCGCTCTTCGCGGGTCTTGCCGTAGCACAGCCGGTCATAGCCGGTCGGCTGCTTGGACTTCTGCTGCGCCTCACGCATCTGTGCCAGGCGCTCGGTGGAGCACCAGCAGTAGTAGGCGTGCCCGCTGTCCAGCAGCTGGTCGACATAGGGGGTGTACCGGTCCAGCCGTTCCGACTGGCGGTAGGGGCCAAACGGCCCCCCGATGTCCGGGCCCTCGTCCCAGTCAAGGCCAAGCCAGTGCAGCGTGTCGAAGATCTGCTGCTCGCTGTCCGCGCGGAACCGGGCCCGGTCCGTGTCCTCGATCCGCAGGATGAACTGCCCGCCCTGCTGCCGGACGAAGGC
>CABDZW010000318.1_pt1 | contig 11605 bp, 10 predicted proteins | sample 3132261 | NCBI WGS metagenome assembly CABDZW01 (sample SAMEA5534341, study PRJEB31848) | metagenome | biome: tundra; feature: field; material: soil | place: USA | collected 2013-05 | depth 0.45 m | reverse complement strand
CGCTCCATCTGGTCGCCCACCACGCTGTAGCTGCCGATCGCCAGGGTGTGCGGACGAAGCGTCGGGAACTCCTCTACGGCGCTCTGGGTGATCACCGCGGTGCTGATGACGTCCCGATCGTCTGTAGTGACCGCCAGGCTGAGTGTGTTCACGCCAGCGGTCTCGAGCCATAGCCGTGACCACGCGTGTAGATCGCGACCCGAGGCGCGCACAAGGTGGTCGAGCAGATCGGTGAGCGTCGTGTTCTCCCAGGCGTGGTCCGAGAAGTACTCACGAATTCCGGCTGTGAACGGCTCGCGACCGACGTAGGCCACGAGCTGCTTGATCACTGAGGCGCCCTTGGCGTAGGTGATGCCGTCGAAGTTGACTTCGACATCCTCGAGGTCGCGGATGTCGGCCACGATCGGGTGCGTTGAGGACAACTGGTCCTGTTGGTAGGCCCAGGACTTCTCAGCCGTGCCGAACGTGGTCCAGGCGGTGTCCCACTGGGTTGCCTCGGCCTGGCAGGTGGTTGAGGCCCACTCCGCGAACGACTCGTTGAGCCACAGGTCGTTCCACCACTGCATCGTGACCAGGTTGCCGAACCACATGTGCGCCAACTCGTGCAGGATCGTCAGCGCCCGGCGTTCGATGATCGCCTCGGTGACCTTGGCCCGGAAGACATACATCTCGTTGTATGTCACTGCACCGGCGTTCTCCATCGCGCCCATGTTGTACTCGGGAGTGAAGATCTGGTCGTACTTGGTGAAGGGGTATGCGCAGTCGAACTCTTTCTCGTAGAACGTGAAGCCGCGTTTGGTGACGTCAAAGATGTTGTCCGCGTCCAGGTGTGGCGTCAGCGACTTGCGGCACAGGATGCCCAGCGGCACGGTGCCGTTGCGGGTCTGGACCTTGTCCCTGACCACGTCGTAAGGCCCGGCGATGAGCGCAGTGATGTAGCAGGACATGCTCGGCGTGGGTGCAAAGGTCCACGTCGCGCTGGGCACTTCTCTGGTCACACCGGTCGTGCGTACCCCCTGAGGGTCGGGTGTCGGTTCGTTGGAGACGACCTGCCAGTGCGCGGGGGCGGTCACCGTGAAGGCGAAGGTGGCCTTGAGGTCGGGCTGATCGAAGACGGCGAACATGCGTCGGCAGTCGGCGACCTCGAACTGGGTGTACAGGTAGACCTCTTCGTCCACCGGGTCGACGAAACGGTGTAGGCCTTCGCCGGTGTTCATGTAGACCCCGGTCGCGTCGATCGTCAGCTTGTGAGCGCCAGAGCTCAGCGCGGGGAGCTGGGCCCGCACCCCGTCGAAATGTGTTGCCGGGTCGAGTGACTCGCCGTCTAGGGTGATCTGCTCGACCGAGGCCGCGATCAGGTCGATAAAGCTGCTGGCCCCCTCTCGGGCGACCGAGAAATAGACGGTTGAGCGGGTCCGGAAGGTGGTGGGTCCCGTCGTCAGGTCGAGGGCGATGTCGTAGGCCGCCACTGACAACAGGTCAGCGCGTTCGTGGGCTTCGTCGCGAGTCAGGTTCTTGCCGGGCACGGGGTCATCTCCTGTGGGGACACGTCATGGGGTCACAACATCCTGACACGATCGGTGCGGGAGCCCTCACCGGCTCATCGGCGCCGGCCATCGGCTGGCAGGATGACCCCTGTGACTGCCAAGACTTCTATAGAGATGTGGTTCGACCCGATCTGCCCATGGGCGTGGCTGGCCTCGCGTTGGCTGATGGAGGTCGAGCAGGTGCGCGACGTCGAGGTCACCTGGTCAGTGATGAGCCTGGCTGTCCTGAACGACGGCCGTGAGCTGCCACCGGAGTACCAAGCGGTGATGGAGCGATCCTGGGGTCCGGTTCGGGTCATCGTCGCGGCGGCCGGAGATCACGGCCCAACGGTGATCAAACCTCTCTTCGACGCGATGGGCGCCCGCATCCACGTTGGCGGCGAGCAGGACTACGTGCTCGTCATCGCTGCTGCGCTGAAGGAAGTCGGCCTGCCCGCGGACCTGCTCAGGTTCGCCACCTGTAGCGATGTCGACCATGACGTGCGCGCCAGCCACAAACGGGCCATAGACCTCGTTGGTGAGGAGGTGGGCACCCCTGTGATCGCCATGGGCGGGGCCGCGTTCTTCGGTCCGGTGGTGACGCCCGCGCCCAAGGGTGAGGCGGCCGGCAGGCTGTGGGACGGCTGGGTTCTGATGGCCGGCACGCCCGGATTCTTCGAGCTCAAGAGGACCCGTACTCAGAGCCCCATCTTCGACTGATCGTGCTCAGCAGCTCGTTTCCTTCATTGTTTGTTCCCTCCAGACTCAAGGAGCCCAACCCATGCGCGTTCACATCGGCGGCGATCACGCTGCATACGACCTCAAGTGCACCCTGGTGACCTTCCTGCAGGCCAAGGGCTATGACGTGGTCGATCATGGTCCTCAGTACCTGGACCCGGAGGATGACTACCCGGTCGCCGTCCTGCGCGCGGCGGAGGCTGTGTCCGGCGATCTCGGAGCGTTCGGCATCGTGCTGGGCGGATCAGGCAACGGTGAGCAGATGGCTGCCAACAAGGTCCGGGGTATCCGGGCGGCACTGGCCTACAACGTCCAGCTTGCCGAGCTGGCGAGGTCACACAACAATGCGCAGGTCCTGTCGATCGGTGCACGGATGAACACGCCGGCGCAGGCCAAGGCGATGGTCGAGGCCTTCCTGACGACGGAGTTCAGTGGTGACCAGCGCCATGCGCGGCGCCTGGCCATGGTTGAGCGCTACGAGCAACATGGTGAGCTGCCGCCGATTCCGGCGGTCGAGGACTGAATCTGATCCCAAAGCCGGGGTCTGTGACCTGGCAAGACGTACAGTGCGAACCGTGAGCACACGCGCCCAGCGGTTCGCCCGTCGGAGCCTTTCCACGGCGCGCCGTCTGTTGGGGCGCCTCAGCGTGATGGTGCGCCTCTTCCCGGGCTTTGCGGCGCTGGCCCTCATTCTAGTGGCCGTTCTGGTGGAAGCTCTGGTGCTGGGCCGGCCGACGGTCACGCCATGGTCGGCCTTCTTGCCGGTGATCGTCCTGGCCGGTTTGTTCCTGCCGCCGAGATGGCTTGGCGTGGTCCTGGCGACCACTGCCCTTCTGCTCGCCTTTGACGGGTGGTCGCTGGGAAGGGACCACGGGGACTACGTCGGGGCAATGATCGTGATTCTCGTCATGGCGGCCATGATGATCTGGCTGGCAGTGTCCCGGGCACCGTTGGGTGTTCAGGGGACGCTGGCCGAGTCGATGCTGGTCGATCTGCGCGATCGGATTCGCGCCCAGAGCGAGCTCCCGACGCTGCCCGAGCCGTGGCACGCCGAGGTGGAAGTGGAGCCGGCCCACTTTGAGCCCTTCGCGGGCGACTTCGCGGTGGCCAACCTTTCGGATGCGGGAGACCGGTTTGAGGTAGCCCTTGTGGATGTCTCGGGAAAGGGTCTGGATGCCGGGACGCGGGCGTTGCTTCTCTCGGGTGCCTTCGGCAGCCTGCTGGGTGCGATGGACCCGGACGGACTCCTGGGTGCCGCCAACTCGTATCTGCTTCGCCAGGACTGGAACGATGGTTTTGCCACGGCAATCCACGTGGCGCTCGAGCTCGACACCGGCCGGTTCTCTGTGGGTGGTGCCGGGCACCCGCCGGCAGTGAAGTTCTGGGCCGGTTCTGGTCGGTGGCAGGTGATGGATGCGGTCAACGGTCCGCTGCTTGGCGTTCTGCCGAACCCAATCTTCCCCCGGTCCTATGGCCAGCTGCTGCGTGGTGATGCCTTGCTGCTGTACACCGACGGCGTCATCGAGACGCGCTTCCGCGACCTGACCGTCGGTATCGACCGGATGCTCGGCGAAGCCGAACGCCTGGTGTCAGAGGGCTTCACCGGAGGGGCGACACGAATCTGCTCAGCGGCTCTGGCCGGCCGCAGCGACGATCGTGGCGTCGTGCTGATCTGGCGTAGCTGAGGACCTGCCGCACTGACGACTCAGGCGGGGCCGGCAGCGTACGCGGCGGCGATCAGTCGCACGCTGACCTCATCGACGACACGGGGGAAACGAGGCTCTGTGGTTCCTGCAGATGAAACACGTTGGGTGGCCGAGGTAATCCGTGGAGTTGGCCACGTCGTGGAATGTGAAGGGTTCAGCATACGAAGGGCAGTCCTTTGCGGGACTATGAAGAGGTCACCAGGAGACCCCCAAGGGTGGGACATTGGTCCCTCCTGATTCGGGTGTCGCTCGTGCTAACCTACGGTGACGTAAGTTACGTTTCCGTAAGTTGGAGGTTCTGCCCATGCCGGTCTCGCCCAGCGTTCGCCCCACCGCCGCGCTCTCGACCAATGAGGGTCGCTTACCTGTGGTCATCCAGGGCGGGATGGGTGTGGCAGTTTCCTCCTGGCAGCTTGCCCGGGCGGTGTCACAGGCCGGGCAGCTTGGCGTCGTCTCCGGGACCGCGCTGGACGTGGTGATCGCCCGTCGGCTGCAGGACGGCGATGCGGGTGGTCATGTTCGACGCGCCCTGGAGCATTTTCCCGTTCCGGCGATGGCGCAGCGGATCTTGAGCCAGTACTTTCTTGAGGGTGGCAGGGCACCTGAACAGCCCTACCACCCCGTCCCCAAGCTGAGCATGGACACACCGGTAGCGGGCCTGGAGCTGTCGATCGTGGCCAACTACGCAGAGGTGTGGCTGGCCAAGGAAGGCCACGACGGTCTGGTCGGGATCAACTTCCTGGAGAAGGTCCAGATGGCTACGCCGAGTGCGGCGTACGGGTCGATGTTGGCCGGTGTGGACTACGTGCTGATGGGCGCCGGCATCCCCGCGGAGATTCCCCAGCTCCTGGATCGGCTGGCTGTTCACCAGTCGTGCTCGCTGGACCTGCATGTGGATGGGGCCACTATCGAATACAGCGTTGGGCTGGACCCCCAAGCCCTGACCGGAGGCGGCCTGGCCCCGCTGCGCCGGCCGATGTTCCTGGCCATCGTGTCTGCGCACGTGCTGGCCGCCTATCTGGCCCGCGAGGATGCGACCCGGCCGGACGGGTTCGTCGTGGAGGGTCCCAGGGCGGGTGGACACAATGCCCCCGCGCGTGGTCGCCCGGTGCTGGATGACGACGGGCAGCCGGTATTCGGCCCTCGTGACAATGCGGACCTGGTCAAGGTTGCTGCGGTCGGGCTGCCGTTCTGGCTGGCAGGTGGCTACGCCACGGCGGAGCAGGTCCAGCAGGCACGGACGGCTGGCGCAGCAGGGGTTCAGGTGGGCACGCTGTTCGCGCTGTGTGAGGAGTCGGGGCTTGACCCCGCCATCCGCCAGGAGTTGCTCGCCGAGCTGAGTGTCGGGGAGCTCGTGGTCCGCACCGACCCGCGGGCCTCGCCAACGGGGTTCCCGTTCAAGGTTGCGACGTTGAAGGGGACAATGTCGCAGGCCGAGGAGTATGCCGACCGGCCACGACTGTGCGACCTGAGCTATCTGCGCGTCCCCTACGAGCGTGCGCCTGGGGACGTCGGCTATCGCTGCCCGGCTGAGCCGGTCCACATGTATGTCCGCAAGGGCGGGGATATCGCCGACACCGTCGGACGCAAGTGTCTGTGCAACGGCCTCACGGCGGGAATCCAGCTCGGGCAGAATCGCCGCGACGGGTACCGCGAGGTGCCTATCGTCACGCTGGGAGCGGATCTGGAGGGCGTGGCTCAGATGCTGTCGGACCTGCCCGACGGCTGGACCGCTGTCCAGGCAATTGACCGCCTTCTAGGGAAGTGAAGGCGGTTCTGGAGCGGGCGACGGGAACCCAGCCCGCGTTGTCAGTTTGGAAAGTTGAACGGGAGCGGGCTCGCTTCGGCGCGGTTTGAGCGCAGGGATGAAAGCTGGCGACACCTGGCTGCAATGTCCCGCTGGCCACCTCTGCCGAACAGCACCCTGCCGCTACTCCAGGTGTTGACGCGTCAGCCAGCAAGGACGTCTAGATGGTTGGCATCGGGCGAGGACTGCTCATCGACGAGTCCGTGAGATGGCGTGTTCGTGCGAAGACTGAGGCCCGAGCCTGACGTCGTCGCTGGACCACGCCCGCCATCGCCGACAGCGCTTAAGAACTCATCGCCTCATGGTCTGCTCGAAGCGGTTTCTATTGCTCGTCATTGACCGGACACTGCTGGCATCTGCAGGACGTCGCAGGCACGAGGTCAACTCTCATGACGTCACGATCGCATTGGACTGCGCCCCAAAGCCATGACCAACTGCCCTTGGTATCAGAGCTCCGCCAGCCTCAGGCCGAGCCTGGGAATCGTCTGCGACACGTTGGCGGGAGCCAATAGGCACGAACACCCTCAGGACCAGGCGCGCTATCTCGGACCCTACCCATGGCCACTGGTGGAGGCTACCGTTGACTGGCCAGCCCCGCCTGCAGGCGCAGTCCGACGGTTGGATACGCGAAGGGGAGCCGGATATGGCCATCATGCGCTCGGGAGGACGTGCCGGCGCTGCGCCGACAGGAGGGCGTCACTGTCTTCCTGGCAACCCACCACATGGACTGACCGACGTCGGCGACCGCATCGGCATACGGGCGTGTGGCTGCGCTCGACACTCATCGAAAGGCGGCGTAGGTGATCCTGAACTTAGGTGAGGCGCCGCATGAGGGTGTCGTCATTGTCCATCGACGCGACCAACCAACACGAGAAGGAGAGGTTTCGGTTGGTCCGACGGCAGCCGCGATCGGCAACGCACAGTACGACGCCCCAGGTGCGCGGGTTGGCGACATGCCTCTTGCACCACAGCAGATCATCGCCGCCATGGACAACTGAGGAAGCAGTCATGCTGAGTTTTCCCTCTGACCTGATGGCCCACCTCGTGGCTGGAGAAAGCTTGGCTGTCGGCACCGTGGTTCGAACATTCCGTTCCGCCCCCCGGTCGGCGGGAGCGGTGATGGCTGTTGCGCCGAACGGGGAAGTTCACGGATCTGTCTCGGGTGGATGCGTCGAAGGGGCGGTGTACGAAAAGTGCCTGGAAGTCCTAGCCACGGGAACGCCCGGCCTCGAGCAGTACGGGGTGAGCGATGATGACGCTTTCGCGGTTGGCCTTACCTGTGGCGGCATCATTGACGTATTCATCGAGAAGGTGTCCCTGCAGGCTTTTCCCGAGATCGCACAGGTCGTGGACAGCGTCGCGGCGGGGGTGCCCGTTGCGATCGCCACAGTCACCAGCCGAGGTCCTTTGTGTGGCCGACATCTGGTGATCTGGCGGGATCGAGTGGCTGGGTCGTTGGGCTCGGCGCCTCTTGATGATGCGGTTGCTGCCGATGGTCAAGAATTCTTGACCGGCGGCCGCACCGGATTCCTGCACTCCGGTGCCATCGGTCGGCGGCAGTCAGCTGGACTTGAGGTCTTCGTGTCCTCCCACGTCCCAGCGGCCCGGATGCTGGTATTCGGCGCCATCGATCTTGCTGCGACAGTTGCTCGGATGGGTAAGTTCCTTGGATACCACGTCACGGTATGCGACGCGCGACCGGTCTTTGCCACGGCCAAGCGATTCCCGGATGCCGACGAGGTGGTCGTGCAATGGCCGCACCGGTTTCTCGATTCAATAGTGGTGGATTCCCGTTCCGCGATTTGTGTTCTGACCCATGATCCGAAGTTTGATGTGCCTCTGTTACAAAGGGCTTTGCGCACGCCAGCGGCCTACATCGGAGCGATGGGATCACGTCGAACTCACCAGGACCGGCTCCGCAAGCTTCTCGATGTCGGGGTTACCGATCTTGAACTCGAGCGACTGTCCTCCCCGATCGGGCTCGACATCGGGGCTCGTACCCCAGAAGAGACGGCCGTCTCTATTGCCGCTGAACTGATTGCGTTGCGTTGGGGCGGTAGCGGGCGTCGGCTGCGCACCATCGATGGACCCATCCACACGTGATCGGTTTGGTGCTCGCGGCCGGGGGAGGCCGGAGGTACGGGCGGCCAAAAGCAGGGGTCGTGGTTGCCGGTGAGCGGTTGGTTGATCGGGCCGTTCGAATTCTCCGCGAAGCTGAGGTGCGGCAGATAGTCGTGGTTCTTGGTGCTGAGGTCAGTGACGTGCCCGGCGCCAAGGTGGTGGTCAATTCACGGTGGCCCACTGGCATGGCGTCATCACTTGCTTTGGGGCTGCAGACCTGCGCTGAGTTCGAGGGCACCGCTGCGTGTGTGACCTTGGTTGACCTACCAGGCTTGACCAGCGACGCCATTGGCGCAGTTCGGTGTGAGGATGCGGCGGCACTGACTGTCGCGGTCTACAACGGGACCCGCGGTCACCCGGTCGTGATCGGCCGAGACCACTGGGCCGACGTCGCCGCGAGCGCCGTTGGCGACCATGGGGCTCGGGTCTTCCTGGAATCCCACGGCGACCTCATTCGGCTGGTCGAGGTGGGACACCTGGCAAATGGTACGGATCTTGATCTGGAAGACCCCGGGGCCCACCTCGGTGAGCCCACCGATGCTCTGCCAGATGGTTGAGCGGTCCGGGTGACGTGACCTGGGCAGGTTGATCCGGGTCGAGTCAGCGCCTTGTCTGCGACGTCCTGGGCAGTTACACGTGATCACCTTGACGACGGCCCGGCTACGAGCATGTGGCCGACAAGCGCGCCCCGGTTGATCGCATGCGGGGACAGTGATCTACCCCGGCTGTATCAGGGCTAAGGACCAAGAACCTACCCATAGCGGCACAGTGGGGCTAGCGTTGCGATGTGGTGCGACTCATCATCAACGGCAATGAGCAAACAGTCGATGAGCCGTCTGGGCGGACACTCCTTGACGCGCTCCGTGAAGATCTGGACCTGGCCGGGGCTAAGTACGGGTGCGGCGAGGGGCAGTGCGGGGCATGCACGGTGCTGCTCGATGGGGTCGCGGTCCGGGCCTGCATGGTGGACGTCGAGATGATCGACGGTGGTGCTGTGAGCACGGTGGAGGGGTTGGTTCGCGAGGGACGTCTGCATGCCGTGCAGGCCGCGTTCGTCGAGGCACGTTCGCTGCAGTGCGGGTACTGCACACCTGGCATGGTGATGTCGGTCGTGGCGCTACTCGCGCGGGACCGGACGCCGAACGAGGCGGCGATCCGCCAAGCACTTGCCGGCAACATCTGCCGGTGCGGCGGATACCCAAAGATTCTGCAAGCGGTTCACACAGCCGCCGCGATGCAAAGGGACGTCGACCGGAGCACCGCCACCGACCAGATCCCGCTGGCAGGGGCGGTGCATGACTCCGCAAGCGGAGCCGATGTCTGGACGGTCGTAATGCCGCCAGTCCAAGGCGATCCGCGCGCTGGACGCGACTGGGGTTGGTCCACTTCCGGTGGAGCACGTCTGACTATCGACAACGACGGGCGGATCACGGCGTTCACTGGAAAGGTCGACGGTGGGCAGGGCAACCGCGTGGCGTTGACCCGAGTTATCGCCGCCGAACTGGCTACATCGACGTCGATGATCCGTCTCGAGATGGGAGACACCGCTTGCGTACCGTTCGACATGGGAACGTTCGGCAGTCGGTCCCTGCCTGATGCGGGCCATGCGCTGCGGTTGACCGCCGCGGCCGGGAGACGTGAACTGCTGCGGGAGGCCGCGCGGCAATGGCAGTGCGGCCCCGACGATCTTCTCGCGGTCCACGGAGCCGTCTGCGAGCGCGGTGGTGACCGTGAGATCCCCTATGGTGCCCTGGTTGGCGGTGACTCACGAACCATTCGGGTCGATCCGGACGACCCGCTTCCGCCCGCGCCCCCTGGACTAGCCGACGTCGATGGCGTGAGGCTGCGGGAGTCCCTGATCGCCGCGACGACTGGTGCCAAACAGTTTCCGTCCGACGTGCGGGTCCCGAACATGCTGCACGCAAGGGTGCTACGACCACCTGGTTATGGGGCGAGGCTGAGCACGGTTGACACCACCGCAGCGCGGCGGATGCCAGGGGTGAACGTCGTTCAGGACGGCGATTTCGTCGCGGTCTGCGCCCCGACCCGCGCGGCAGCAAGGGTGGCGGTTCACGCATTGCAGGCGCACTGGGAGTGCGCCGCGCAGCCGGCCGAAGCCGACTTGGAGAGCTACCTGCGTTGCCACCCTGCCGAGAACACGGGATGGGAGGGCGCCGTGGACCGCGACATCGGTGACGTCGACAAGGTGCCCGGCGACATCGATGTCTGCCTTGCCGCCACCTACACCAGTGCCTACATCGCACATGTCCCGATGGAGCCCCGCGTTGCGCTGGCCCAGTTCCACGGGGACACCGTTACGGTGTGGGTCGGTACCCAACGACCGTTCGCTGTGCGCGGTGAGGTCGCCGCCGCGCTGGGTCTTGCCGAAGAACAGGTCCGTATTGTCGTGCCGGACTTCGGCGGCGGCTTCGGCGGCAAGCACACAGGTGGGGTTGCGGTTGAAGCGGCCCGGCTGGCGCGGGCCACGGGCGCGCCGATCAAGGTCTCCTGGACACGCGAAGAGGAGTTTCGGTGGGCCTACTTCCGGCCGGCGGCTGTCATCGACGTACGTAGCACGGCCACCCGCGACGGAAACCTGATGAGTTGGGAGTTCACCAACACCAACTCTGGTGCGGCGGGATTGTTCTCTCCCTACGACGTCCCCAACCAGCGGGAACGCTTCCAACCCGCGAACTCGCCGTTGCCACAAGGCTCCTACCGGGCACTGGCAGCCACCGCTAACCACTTCGCCCGCGAGTCTCACATCGACGAGGTCGCCGCTGCGCTGCAAATCGACCCACTCGAACTGCGGCTGCGCCACCTGCCCGACACCCGACTCACCGAGGCGCTCAGGGAGCTCGCAGAGCTCATCGACTGGCAGCACCGCCCTAGTGGGGCCGGGCGAGGAGTCGGCATCGCCTGCGGCATCGAGAAAGATGCCCGGGTCGCCACCGCCGCTGATGTTGCGGTCGACCCTGACGGTGCACTGCATGTGCTGAGAATCGTCACGGTCTTCGAGTGCGGTGCCGTCGTCGACCCCGACGGACTGCGCAACCAGATCGTCGGCGCTACTGTCATGGGGCTCGGTGGCGCCCTGTTCGAGGCGATCCACTTCGACGCCGGACAAATCCTGAACGCGTCCCTGTCCAGTTACCGGGTCCCGAGGTTCGCTGACATACCGCCGATCGACATCACCGTGCTCGACCGCCCCGACATCCCCTCCGCAGGAGCTGGCGAGACTCCGATCATCGCCATCGCCCCAGCGATCGCCAACGCCATCCACGCCGCGACGAGGCGACGCATTCGCTCGCTACCTCTAGCGCCCGATGGTCTAGTCCGCTGAGCCAGCGCAGCCAGATCCTGTGCCTCTGCTCGCGACGCGCACGGACAGTATCCTAAGGTGACACGCCAACCACCTCCCGGAGACAAGTTCCGACATCGGTTCCAGCGCCCGGACTTCCGCAGTAGGTCGGAGGCAACCATCGTTTGTGCCACAAGGACTTTGGACCCTATATGGAACCACCGCGGGCCAAGACACTGGACATGTCGCGGACGTGTCGCGCCGCGCGGGCACGACGTCGACGCGAATGGAGGGTTCATGATGCTCACCGCCGCCAGCTGGATCGGAGCAACGAGCCCCGCCAGTCCTGGCTGCCGCCATACCTGCGCGGCTCGGTACAGATTCGCCCCCCTGCTCGCGGTCCGTG
>CABDZW010000315.1_pt1 | contig 11660 bp, 9 predicted proteins | sample 3132261 | NCBI WGS metagenome assembly CABDZW01 (sample SAMEA5534341, study PRJEB31848) | metagenome | biome: tundra; feature: field; material: soil | place: USA | collected 2013-05 | depth 0.45 m | reverse complement strand
CTGACCCAGCTCGACATCGAGCTGGCGCATCGGATCTCGGCTGCTGCGTCGCGGCTGGGAGCGACAACAATGGAGCCGAAGTCATAGGCGAGATCAATGGAGCCGAAGTCATAGGCGAGATCAATGGAGCCGACATGGGCGAGCAGGCGCTGGAGCACGACGAACCACACAAGGGCAACATTGCGCAGCGGCTGAACTGGCTGCGGGCCGGGGTCCTGGGGGGCAACGACGGCATCGTGTCGACCGCGGGCATCGTCCTGGGCGTGGCCGGGGCGACTGCAACGCGAAGCACGATCCTGACCGCAGGCATCGCCGGCCTGAGCGCCGGTGCGATGAGTATGGCGGTGGGCGAGTACGTCTCGGTCAGCGCCCAGCGCGACACGGAGCATGCGCTGCTCGAGAAGGAACGGGGCGAGCTGGCCGACACCCCCGACGAGGAGCTCGCAGAGCTCACCGACATGTACGCAGCCAAGGGGCTCTCGCGCGAACTGGCGGCCGAGGTAGCCGAGCAGCTGACGGCCGCCGACGCGCTCGCAGCGCACGCCGAGGTAGAGCTGGGCATCAACCCAATGAACCTGACCAGCCCCTGGCGCGCGGCCTTCGCATCAATGGTCGCATTCACGCTCGGCTCCCTGCTTCCACTGATCGCGATCACCGTGGCGCCCGCACATCTGCGGGTGCCGATCACGGTGGCCGCAGTCCTGGTGGCCCTGGGTGTGACGGGCGCCGTGTCAGCGCGAATCGGAACGACTACACTGACAAGACCGTTCTGGCGCAATGTGATTGGCGGAAGCGTGGCGATGGCGGTCACCTACGGCATCGGCACCCTGGTGGGCCACGTCATCTGATCGCGAACTCGCCTGTCCCCGTTGGCGCCCGGCGTAGTTTCGGCAGTTTCTTGCTTGGAATGAACCAGATGCAGGAAGATCTGCGCTGAGTCACGTTTCCGCAACGCCTTGCTCAAAGACAGTGGTCTTATGGCGGTCGGGGCCGCATGATAAGCCGAAGCCCATTGCAATGGCGATCCCAGATGGGATCTGCCAGCGCACCCGCATGGGCTTCTTAACGCATCAGGAGGTGTTGCAGCCGGTGACCTTAGGGCTGGAAGTCGATCCCACAGCAACGCCGCCGCCCGAGGCGGTGCTCCAGGGACCCACCGGGAAGATCGAGGGGCGTTCGCTCGGCCAGATCGCGTGGATGCGGTTGCGCCGGGACAAGGTCGCGATGACCGGCGGCGCCGTGGTCATCTTCCTGATCGTGGCCGCGGTCTTTGCCCCCCTGATCGTGGACCTGCTGGGGCACCCTCCGAACGAGTTCCATCAGGAGCTGATCAACGCGGACACCCAGGTGCCGATCAAGGGCTTTGGCGGCATCTCGGGCAAGTTCCTGTTCGGGATCGAGCCGGTCAACGGACGGGACCTGTTCAGCCGCGTCCTGTATGGCGCGCAGATCTCCTTGCTCATCGCCTTTCTGGCCACCTCGTTGTCGGTGGTGATCGGGACGGTGATGGGCGTGACCGCCGGTTACTTCGGTGGTTGGGTCGACACGCTCATCAGCCGGCTCATGGATATCTTCCTGGCGTTCCCGCTGCTGGTCTTCGCGCTGGCCTTGGCCGGCGTCATCCCGGACCAGGCCTTTGGCCTGAAGGGTGACCAGCTGAAGATCGCGGTCATCATCTTCATCATCGGCTTCTTCAACTGGCCCTATATCGGCCGGATCATCCGCGGGCAGACGCTCTCCCTGCGCGAGCGGGAGTTCGTCGACGCGGCTCGCAGCATGGGCGCCAGACAGCCCTACATCCTCTTCAAGGAGCTGCTGCCCAACCTCCTGGCCCCGATCCTCGTCTACTCGACGCTGCTGATTCCCAGCAACATCCTGTTCGAGGCTGCGCTGTCCTACCTCGGGGTCGGCGTCCAGCCGCCTCGCGCCACCTGGGGCGGCATGCTCTCAGATGCCACCCAGTGGTACCAGGTCGACCCGGAGTTCCTCCTCCCGGCGGGCCTGGCCATCTTCGTCACGGTTCTTGCCTTCAACCTCTTCGGTGACGGCCTTCGTGACGCTTTCGACCCTCGGTCGCGGTAGTCCCGCTAGTCCCGATCGATCCCAAACCGGCTCCGCCCACAAGAAAGAACAAGGAGTGCAACCCAGATGAAGCAGAAACGGATGATGGCAGTCGCCTCAGGCGCTGTCCTTGCCCTGGGCATGACAGCATGCTCGGGGGGCACGACGAGCACCGCCAGCAACTCTGGCGGGTCCACGGCTGCCACCCAGAATGCCGCGGTGGGCAAGGTCTACAAGCCCACGGCCACCAAGGGCGGCACGCTGCGCTTCGGTCTGGCGGGTGACTTTGACTCCGTAGACCCTGGCGATACCTACTACGCGTACTCGTGGAACTTCCTGCGCAACTATGCCCGGACCCTGGTCGTCTTCAAGTCAGCCCCCGGGCAGGCGGGCACCAAGCTGGTCCCGGACCTCGCCACGACTCTCGGGGTGCCCACCGACGGCGCCAAGACGTGGACCTACAAGCTGCGTGACGGCCTGAAGTTCGAGGACGGCACCCCCATCACGTCCGCGGACGTCAAGTACGGGGTCGCGCGCCAGCTCGACAAGGACACGTTCCCCAACGGCCCGACCTACTTCAACGACTTCCTGGCGAACGTCCCCAAGGGATACAGCGTCTACAAGGACAAGAACCTGAACGACCTGAAGTCCATCACCACCCCGGATGCCAAGACGATCGTCTTCCATCTGAACACGCCGTTCTCCGGATTCGACTACTTCGCCCAGCTGCCGGCCACCGCGCCGGTGCCCGTTGCCAAGGACACTGGTTCGAAGTACAAGGAGCACGTCGTCTCCTCAGGCCCGTACATGTTCGACACGGTCCAGCTGGGCAAGAAGTACACGCTCAAGCGCAACCCGAACTACGACCCGAAGACCGACCCCGACTCGGGCCGACTGGCGCTGCCAAACAACATGACCGTGGAGCTGGGACTGAACGCAGCAGACGTCGACAACCGTCTGATGGCAGGAGACCTCGATGTCGACATCGCCGGCTCCGGCGTCCAGGCCGCCGCACAGGGCAAGATCCTCAGCGATGCCACGCTCAAGGCCAAGACCGACTCCGCGGCGTCATCACGCACGTGGTTCTCGGTGCTGAACTCCGATGTGCCCCCGTTGAACAACATCGACTGTCGCAAGGCCGTCCTGCTGGCCGCCGACAAGACCGGTTACCAGCGGGCCTACGGCGGCGCCACTGGCGGCGACATCGCGACCAGCCTGCTGCCACCGATCATCCCCGGCCACAAGGCCATCGACCTCTACGGGGCCAAGACCAATCCCACCGGTGACGTCGCCGGAGCCAAGGCCGAGCTGGCCAAGTGTGGTCAGCCCAACGGGTTCGCGACCAACATCTCCTACCGCGCCGAGCGCCCGAAGGAGAAAGCCACAGCCGAGTCCTTGCAGCAGTCCCTTGCGAAGGTGGGCATCCAGCTCACCATCAAGCCCTACCCGGCCGGTGACTACTTCAAGCTGTACGCAGGCAAGCCGGACTTCGCCAAGACCAACAAGCTCGGCATCATGGTCTACGGCTGGGGTGCTGACTGGCCCGACGGCTTCGGCTTCCTCTCGCAGATCGTTGACAGCCGCACTATCCGCGCGTCAGGTAACACCAACCTGGGCATCAAGATTCCGGCCGTTGACGCCGCGATCGACAAGGCGCTGGCAACGACCGACGCCACTGCCCGCAACGCGATCTGGGGCAACATCGACCAGATGGTCATGGAGAACGCCGCGGTACTGCCTGGCGTCTGGTCCAAGGGTCTGCTGTTCCGTCCCGGCAACCTGACCAACGTGTTCGTCAACGACGGCTTCAGCATGTACGACTACACCGCCTTGGGCACGTCCAACAAGTAACACCCGCTCGGCCCGACTAAACAGAGGTAGGTGAAGGCATCGATCGATGGTGGTCACGCAACAACGAGCGTGACCACCATCGACCAGGCCACCCACAGTGCTGACGTACATTATTCGTCGCCTGATCGGAGCAGTGATCCTGCTCTTTGTTGTCAGTGCGGTCGTGTTCTCAATCTTCTTCCTGGTGCCGCGCATCGGCGGGGCGACCCCCGACGACCTCGCGTCGCGCTACGTCGGCAAGAGCGCCGGCGCCGAGCAGATCCACCAGACGGCGGTCAAACTCGGCTTCACCGACCCCATCTACGTGCAGTACGGCCGGTTCGCAAAGGGCATCGTGGCCGGCGAGGACTACAACTACGGCCCCGCCGTCGAACACTGCCCTGCACCGTGCCTGGGGTACTCGTTCATCACCCAGAGCCCGGTGCTGCCTGACCTGCTGAACCGCCTGCCGGTGACCCTGTCCCTGGCAGCGGGTGCGGCAGTCCTGTGGCTCGTCGGCGGCGTGGCCACCGGCGTCATCTCTGCCCTCAAACGTGGGTCATTCCTGGACCGCAGCAGCATGGGCGTGGCTCTGGCCGGCGTCTCTTTACCGATCTTCTTCACCGGGCTGCTCTCACTGTCGATCTTCAGCTACGGGCTGGGCTGGACCGCACCCGGCGGCGCCAGCCCGATGGACGCCACCAGTCCCCTCGACTGGGCCTATCGGATGATCCTGCCGTGGATAACCCTTGCCTTCCTGTACGCAGCCGCATACGCCAGGCTGACCCGCGCCGGGATGCTGGAGACCATGAACGAGGACTACATCCGAACCGCCCGGGCCAAGGGCCTGCGCGAGCGCGACGTCGTCGTCAAGCACGGCCTGCGCGCGGCACTGACCCCCATCCTGACCATCTTCGGCCTCGACCTCGGTCTGCTGCTCGGTGGCGCGATCCTGACCGAGACCACGTTCTCGTTGCCCGGTCTTGGGCAGTACGCCGTACAGGCGATCACCAACAACGACCTGCCCAAGGTTCTCGGGGTCACCCTCATGGCCGCCGTCTTCATCATCGTGGCCAACCTGGTCGTAGATCTCCTGTACGCCGTCGTCGACCCGAGAGTGCGGACCCAGTGACCATGAGCGCCACTCAGGAGTCCGGGATTCCCCAGGACGGCACCGGGCCCTCGCAAGCGGGGGCTTTTCTCCAGGTCAAGGATCTGCGGGTGCACTTTCCCACAGATGACGGTGTGGTCAAGTCGGTGGACGGGCTGAGCTTCAGCGTCGATCGTGGCCGCACCTTGGGCATCGTCGGCGAGTCCGGGTCCGGCAAGAGCGTCACCAGCCTGTCGATCATGGGTCTGCATCCGGAGGGAACGGCCAAGATCTCGGGTCAGGTCGTTCTCAATGGCGACAACCTGGTCGGCGCCTCCGCGGAGCACATCCGCAAGCTGCGCGGCAAGAGCATGGCAATGATCTTCCAGGACCCGCTTTCGGCCATGCATCCGTACTACACAGTGGGCCACCAGATCATCGAGGCCTACCGCGTCCACAACAGCGTGTCCAAACGGGTGGCGCGCGAGCACGCGATCAACATGCTCGACCGGGTAGGGATCCCCCAAGCCAAGTCACGCATCGATGACTACCCTCACCAGTTCTCCGGCGGCATGCGCCAGCGCGCGATGATCGCCATGGCCCTGTCATGTGACCCCGAGCTGCTCATCGCTGACGAGCCCACCACTGCGCTCGATGTGACAGTCCAAGCCCAGATCCTTGACCTGATCCGCGACCTGCAGCAGGAGTTCAACTCGGCCGTCATCATCATCACTCACGACCTGGGGGTCGTCGCCGAGCTCGCCGACGACATCCTCGTGATGTATGCCGGCCGTAGCGTCGAGTACGCAAGTGCCAGTGAGATCTTCACCGCCCCGCGGCACCCGTACACATGGGGGCTCCTGGGCTCGATGCCACGGCTGGACCGCGAGCGCACCGAACGACTCAAGCCCATCCAGGGTGCGCCTCCCAGCTTGATCAACGTTCCGAACGGTTGCCCGTTCCACCCGCGCTGCACCTATGCCGACCTCACCGCCGGCGCCAGCAAGACCCAGCTCCCGGAGCTCCTGGAGACCTCCCCCCGCCACTTCCTCGCCTGCCACCTCTCTGAGCAGGACCGTCAGAGGGTCTGGGAGAGCGAAATCAAGCCAAACCTGTGAGGATTGCGATGAGCCAGAACGTGAGCGTGGAATCCACCAACGGAGCCACACCGTGACCGTGACACCGACCGACGCCACGACCACGCAGTCGCGCTCCTCCGGGGACAGCGAAGACCTGCTCGTGGTCACCGACCTGCAGAAGCACTTCCCGATCCGTCGCGGTCTGCTTCAGCGACAGGTCGGCGCCGTCCAAGCGGTCGACGGGATGAGCTTCACCGTACGCAAGGGCGAGACCCTCTCACTGGTGGGTGAGTCCGGATGTGGCAAGACGACGACGGGGCGCATGCTGACCCGACTGATCGAGCCCACCGGGGGCACGATCCTTTTCGAGGGCCGGGACATCACCCACCTGTCGACGGGCAAGATGCGGCCGTTACGTCGCGACGTGCAGATGATCTTCCAGGACCCGTACGGCTCACTGAACCCACGCCACACGGTCGGAACCATCGTTGGGGCACCTTTCCGCCTGCAGAACGTCAAGACCGAGCACGGCACCAAGAAGACCGTCCAGGAGCTCCTCGAGCTGGTCGGGCTCAGCCCGGAGCACTACAACCGCTATCCGCACGAGTTCTCCGGAGGTCAGCGTCAGCGCATCGGTATCGCGCGCGCGCTTGCACTCAAACCCAAGCTGATCGTGGCCGACGAGCCGGTTTCCGCACTCGACGTGTCGATCCAGGCGCAGGTGATCAACCTGCTCGAGGACCTGCAGGACGAGCTTGGCCTGACCTATGTCACGATCGCGCACGATCTGTCGGTCGTGCGGCACATGTCCGACAGGGTCGCGGTCATGTACCTCGGTAAGATGGTCGAGATCGCGGACCGCACCCCTCTCTACGAGCGCCCGATGCACCCCTACACCGTTGCGCTGATGTCTGCGGTGCCGATCCCCGACACCGGCCGGCGCACCAAACGTGACCGCATCCGGCTGGAGGGCGACGTCCCCTCACCCATCAACCCTCCGACGGCGTGCCGGTTCCATACGCGGTGCTGGAAGGCCCAGGAGATCTGCAGCACCATCGAGCCGCCCTTCGCTGAGCTCGAGCCGGGTCACCATGTGGCCTGCCACTTCCCCGAGAATCTCGTCGACCTGCCGATGCCGACGGTGCACCCCGACGGTCCCGGGTCATCGCCAGCTAGGTGACCCGGGCGGTTCTGGCGGACCGCGCGGCAAAGCACTGGACGGCTCCCTCCGGGCAGTCGACAGCTTCTGAGGCGGACAGGCAGCCAGGATCGCCCACAGCCCGTCTGGCTCCACGCTGGTGACGGGTGTCTGGGTGGACGCAAGCCCAGTCCCAACAGGTCTGGGATAGCCACTGTCGGGCCCTGCTGCTGCCTTCCAGGTGCTGGGCGATAACCAAGGCCTGCATCGCCGTTCAGCAACGCTGAACACGGTCGCCGCCGGGCTGGCGGAGACCGTGAACGCTCGTGGAGGCGGCCGCAGAGCGGGACCTGATTCAGCCACTGCCTATGAAGCCAGAACCCGCCGGGATGCCGCGCGGGTCGCACGGGTCGCACGGGTCGCACGGGTCGCACGGGTCGCACGGGTCGCACGGGTCGCACGGGTCGCACGGGTCGCACGGCAGGAGTCCCGGTCATGGATGGCCGCAAGGATGCCAACCAGACTCCGTACTTCGCCGTCACCGCGATCTGGCCCGCCGCATACGACCACCAGTGGCGCTGTTGGTCACCGGGCCCGCCGCGTTGAAGCCGAGGCGCGGCGCGGGACCGGAGGGCCTGCGCCCCCATAGGGCAGACTGCTCGCATGGTTCTGGGGATGGCATGCGCACTGTTCGCAGCATTGGGCTACGGCAGCGCATCTGTTCTGCAGAGCGTTGCCGCGCGCAAGGCTGAGTCCAGCCGCGGCCTTGATCCACGGCTGTTTGTGCGCCTGGCCGGATCGGTCCCCTACGTGTCAGGCCTCGGCCTCGATTTTGCCGCCTTTGTGGCGTCGCTGGTTGCCCTGCGGACGCTGCCCCTGTTCTTCGTGCAGTCCGCCGTCGCCGCCAGCGTCGGGGTCACGGCCGTCATCGCTGCAGCCATCGGCGTCCGGCTGCAAGGACGGGAGATCGCCTCACTGGTCGTGCTCGGCGGCGGGCTGCTGCTGCTGGCCGCCTCGGCCCAGCCGGATCGGGGAACGCCCCTGACACTCGGAGTCCGGTGGGGACTGCTCTTCTGCGCCGTCGTGCTGGGTGCGGCGGGGGCGCTGGTCGCCCGAGGCAACGGACGCTCAAGTGCACAAGCACTTGCTGTCCTTGCCGGACTCGCCTTCACGGTCGTCGCCGTCAGCGCGCGCGCGCTGACGGTACCCACTCCGCTGTGGCATGTTCTGGCCGACCCCGGGTTGTGGGCGATCCTTGCCCTCGGCGCGCTGGGGATGCTGCTGTTCACCACGGCACTGCAACGCGGATCGGTAACCAGCGCCACAGCCTTGACCTTCGCTGTCGAGACGATCGTTCCCGCAGGGATCGGGCTGGCATTTCTCGGAGACACCACACGCCCTGGTTTTGCCCTGTTCGCAGCCGTGGGATTCATGCTGACCATCGCAGGATCACTGGCCCTTGCAGCGGACCCGACGGTCTCTGGCTAGAATCCGCCCAACAGAACCGTCACGCAAGGAGATGTCAGATGGCTTCAACCAGTCCCGGCTATTCGATCACGGTCCGCGTTGAGGTGCCCGCCGGAGGGACCGCCACGGCCGCGCTCACCAGCGCCGTGGGCTCAGCCGGTGGCGCACTCACCGCTCTTGATGTCGTCGAGAGCCACACAGACCGCATGGTGGTCGACGTCACCTGTGACACCTCCGGCGAGACGCACGCCGACGTGATCACTAAGGCTATCGCCGCGATTCCCGGCGCGAAGGTCCGCAAAGTCAGCGATCGTACCTTCCTCATGCACCTCGGCGGCAAGATCGAGGTCACTCCCAAGGTGCCGCTGAAGCACCGCGACGACCTCTCCCGCGCCTACACCCCGGGGGTGGCCCGTGTTTGTCTGGCCATCGCCGAGCACCCCGAGGACGCGCGACACCTGACCATCAAGCGCAACACGGTGGCTGTGGTCACCGACGGCTCGGCGGTGCTGGGCCTGGGTAACATCGGGGCGGCCGCCTCGCTGCCCGTGATGGAGGGCAAGGCGGCCCTGTTCAAGCAGTTCGGCGGCGTCGATGCCTGGCCGGTCTGTCTGGACACCCAGGACACTGACACCTTGGTGGAGATCGTCCGGGCCATGGCTCCCGTCTACGGCGGCATCAACCTGGAAGACATCTCGGCGCCCCGTTGCTTCGAGATCGAGGCCCGGCTACGCGAGCTCTTGGACATCCCCGTCTTCCACGACGACCAGCACGGCACGGCCATCGTGGTGCTTGCCGCGCTGACGAACGCGCTGCGAGTCGTGGACAAGCGCATCCAGGATGTACGCATCGTTGTGTCCGGAGTTGGCGCCGCCGGGAACGCAATCATCCGGCTGCTGCTGGCCCAGGGCGCCGGTGAGATCATCGGGTGTGGCCGCAATGGTGCGGTGCACTCCGGTCAGAAGGATATGGACCAGTTCCGCACCTGGATCGCCGAACACACCAACAGCGCCAACCTCGTCGGCACCCTCAAGGAGGTCCTGGTCGGGGCGGACGTCTTCATTGGAGTCTCTGCCCCGAACCTGCTGACCGGCGACGACATCGCGACCATGGCCGAGAACTCGATCGTCTTTGCGCTGGCCAACCCTGTGTCCGAGGTGGACCCGGTGGAAGCGAGCAAGCATGCGGCCGTGGTCGCCACCGGACGCTCCGACTACCCGAACCAGATCAACAATGTGCTGGTCTTCCCCGGGTTCTTCCGCGGCCTGCTCGATGCCGGCGTCTCGGACATCACCGACGAGATGCTGATCGCCGCTGCCCACGCCATCGCCGACAAGGTCCAGCCCGAGCAGCTCAACTCCAGCTACATCGTCCCCAGCGTCTTCGATACGAGCGTGGCTCCAGCAGTGGCCGCCGCGGTGCGCTCGGTGGCCACCCCGCAGGGGTGAGCACCGCGGGATAGCACCCAGAAAGGCTCAAGGTCAGGTCTTCCCGGAGATCGCCCTGGTGCCGCCACGTACGCGGGTCACATGGTCGAGTCCCCCACGCACGGGTGGGCGTGTGGGACCACCGGAGTACTTGCGGCGAGTGTGGGGTCGTCTGATGTCTGTCTTGTGCACAAGACGGGTCTGACAATTCTCTGGGTTGCGACCGTGTCTGTCCGAACTGGCTCTTCGAACTGACACAGAGCGCTGCCAGCGTCCACTTCAGGACAGCGCTCGGTGCTGTCCTGAAGTGGACAGCCGCCGACGCCGCGGTCATCTGTCTGCAGGTAGACCCGGCCCGTTCACCGCAATGAGCTGAACCGCCCGCCACCTGGCCGGCGGTTCAGCTCATTGCAGGCAGTTAGCGACGAGGATGACCCGGCCAGCAGGAATGGACTGGCCGGGTCATCCTCGACCGGCAGGGTCCACGGCCTGATGCTCTGGCGCTGGCACGCCGTTGGTTAGGCGCCCTCCGGGCGATTGCGCCGGGCGACGGCGTCGATCGTGACGGCAATCAGAAGCACCAGCGCCGTGACGATGTACTTCGCGGCGGCGCTGAAGCCCAACAGGCCCATGCCGTTGTCGATCGCAGCGATCACGACACCACCGATCACACCGTGCATCGCCTTGCCTCGGCCACCGAACAAGCTTGTGCCGCCGATAACGGCTGCTGCGACCGAGTACAGGACAAGGGTGCCGCCATCCAGCGCGGTGGAGATTGACCGCAGCCGTGACGCATAGACGATGCCGGCGATCCCAGCCGTGAACGAGCAGAGCATGAAAGCCATCGTCCGGATCCTTCGCAGATTGATTCCGGCCCTGCGGGCGGCTTCAGCGTTGCCACCGATCGCGTAGATGTAGCGTCCGAACTTCAACCTACCGAGCACGAAGGTCCACAGTGCGACGACGGCGAAAACCAGAAGGATGACCCAGGGAACGCCATAGACCGGGATCAGTACGCCTCGATCGGCGTTGCACAGCAGGACGAGCAGCACTCCTGCCAACAGCGCACCGCCGATCTTCGCGATGGTCAGCGACTGCGGAGGAGCCATCAGGCCGGCGTCCCTGCGACGCGCGTCGCGACGCCAGGTCTGCAGGGCAAAGACCCCGACGATCACCAGCATCACGACCCAGCCGCCAACCTTCGTCAGCGTCCCGCTGCCAATGTCGTTGATGGTGTTGTCCTGGATCAGGAGCGACCCGCCATCGCCGAGGATGTAAAGCATCACCCCTTCCCAGAAAAGCAGGCCGGCCAGCGTCACGACGAATGACGGCAGTCCGATGCGGGTGATCAAGGACCCTTGCAGGACCCCGATCAACGCGCACACCACCAGCGCGGCGAGGATCGCCGCCCACCAGGGCCAGCCTCGGCTGGGCTGGACCATCTCAGCCATGACCACCGCGCTGAGACCGGCAACGAATCCGCTCGACAGGTCGATCTCGCCCAGGAGGAGCGCGAACACCTCGCCCATCGCCAGCAGGCTGAAGACGGCGGCCTGAACCAGGAGGTT
>CABDZW010000313.1_pt1 | contig 11711 bp, 10 predicted proteins | sample 3132261 | NCBI WGS metagenome assembly CABDZW01 (sample SAMEA5534341, study PRJEB31848) | metagenome | biome: tundra; feature: field; material: soil | place: USA | collected 2013-05 | depth 0.45 m | reverse complement strand
GCCCGGATCATCCCGGTGGCGTACTCCCCCGTGATGAGCAGCACGCCAAGAACACCGATCGCCAGCTGCGCGAGAAAGATCCCGCTCAGGGTTCGAGTCGTGGGATCAAAGCCCAGCGCTTCGCGCGGGTCGCGAGGCGGCCAGTGCGACACGGTCACCGATGGCACCAGCACAGCGAACCCGACGATGAACACGACCGCTGCCAGCAAGGAGAAGACCGTCGAGCGCAGAGACCTGATCTTGGTCCACTCGGAGAGCAGGACTCGTGCCTGAGTGACCTTCTTGTGCGCTGAGGCGGGTGGACGGGTCGGGGTGGCCGTCGCAGTGCTCATCGGTCGGCTCCAGCGGTCTCGAGCGAGCTGGCGTCCTCGGTGGTCATCGTGGCGCCGTGGTACTCCACATCGTCCTTGGTCAGGTCCATGAATGCTTCCTCAAGGGAGGTCTGCTGAGCAGACAGTTCGAGAAGGGTGATACCGGCGCGGCCGGCGGCCATCCCGATCTGGTCGGTACTCAGGCCAGAGACCTCCAGCGCGTCCCCTTGCGCTGGCGCGACGCTGACGTCGGGGCCACTGAGGATCGAGGCCAGGTGGTGCGGGTCGGTGGTGCGAACCCGCACCAGGTTGTGGGAGGCGCCGGCGATGAACTCGTCCATGCTGGTGTCAGCGATCAGGCGTCCCCGCCCGATGACGATCAGATGCTGGGCGGTCTGCGCCATCTCGCTCATGAGGTGCGAGGAGACGAAGACCGTGCGGCCTTCAGCCGCCAGTGACTTCAGCAGGTTGCGGATCCAGCGAATCCCGTCGGGATCCAAGCCGTTAACCGGCTCGTCAAGGATCAGCGTGTGCGGGTCGCCGAGAAGCGCCGAGGCTATCCCGAGCCGCTGACCCATCCCCAGGGAGAAACTACCTGCGCGCTTGCGGGCCACCTCACGCAAGCCCACCAGGTCGATGACCTCTTCCACCCGCGCGCGGGACATGCCGCCGGTCTGAGCCAATGCCAGCAGGTGGTTGTACGCGCTGCGACCTGTGTGAATCGAGCGCGCCTCGAGCAGCGCCCCGACTTCGTGCAGCGGTGCGAAGTGCTCGCGGTACAGCTTGCCGTTCACACGAACGGTTCCTGCGGTTGGGGCGTCCAGGCCAAGGATCATTCTCATTGTGGTGGACTTACCAGCCCCGTTCGGGCCGAGGAACCCTGTGACAATTCCTGGTTTGACCGTGAAAGTCAGGTCATCAACGGCCCTTTTGTGGCCATAGAGTTTTGTTAGATCGAGGGCCTCGATCATGGACATCTCCTTCGTCGGTGAGTGTCGATAAATCGCCGTACCAGACACCATCGACGTACGGCGCGGGTCAGGCGGCCTCCGCACCGGGAGGCACAGGTACCCGCCGAACCGGCAGGTCTGCATATCGTGCCCGCTGTTCCTGTGCGCTGACTGTGACTGTTTCTCGAGCCCCGCTAGGCTCACACCCCGTCATCCCGCTCTGACGTGTCGGCAGAGCCTTCGGCAACCCTTGCGTGCTCGTAGACACGATGCCGCGCGGCCCGGGCCTGGCTGAGGCAAGATGGCTGCGTGCTAACCACTCTGATGGCCGTTGCCACCTCCAGCTCTGAGACTATGGCCGCCCCTACCGCGCTGTTCGCCACCAAGGCGTTCGGAGTTGGCCGCGGGTTTGCGGTCCTGGTCGTGATCTTCGCATCGATGTTCGGTCTCATGGTTCTTGGCGGACATCTTCGGGCGTCGTCGCAGCGCAAGCGCAGCCAGAAGCGCCCTTAACAACCGAGCTCGAGCGCCTTCGCGCCCGAAGGCGGGGTCCAGAGCGGTCAGCTCGGCTGATGCTCCGGAAGTGCCCAGGCTTGCGGACTCGGAGTCTGCAGAACGAGATCGCCGACGGCCCCCCACAAGGCCCTAGGACTGCCCGCCGTGCGCCGTGAGATCTGTGGCGGCGGCAGCGCCCAAGATGCAGATCATCTGTGAATGACAGGTCGATGCAGCTCGGCCGGTTGCTGATGCCGAGCAGCTGGGAACCGAGATGCGGGTCAGCCACGCCCGGATACGCCGGCCACCACGATCGCACCCGCCCCCACCTGGCCAAGTCACTGCGCCAGCTCCATGACGACCCGGTCAGGAGTCCTGCTGAGTTCGTGAGCAGCAGAAGACTAGACGGTGTGTCTCCTCATTGGCTGACTGTTTGGTCGGGGGCGACTGGGCCGCGGCGGACTTTGGTCAGGATGGATTCTGCGGTGGCGGTCCACACGAGGGGTTTGGGCTCGTTGTTGTGGATCTTCATGTACTCCTCGATCGAGGCGATCAGGTCAGGCACGGAGTGGAATACGCCTCGGCGTAGAGCCTTACCGGTGAGCTCTCGGAACCACCGCTCGACCAGGTTGAGCCAGGACGAGGACGTTGGTGTGAAGTGCAGCTGGAACCGGGGATGTTTGACCAGCCAGGCCAGCACGTCCTTGTGTTTGTGGGTGGCATAGTTGTCCAGGATCATATGAACCGCAAGGCCTTTGGGTACTTCCTTGTCGACCGCGGCCAGGAACTTCAGGAACTCCTCGTGGCGGTGCTTGTCTATGCATGACCCGATGACTGTCCCATCCACTGCGTTCAGAGCGGCGAACAGTGTCGTGGTGGCGTGCCTCTTGTAGTCGCTGGTGGTTGTGCCCACCCGGCCCTTGGTCATTGGCAACGAAGCCTGCGTGTGGTCCAAGGCCTGGACGGAGGTCTTCTCGTCCATGCACAAGACCACCGCCTTGGCCGGCGGGTTCAAGTAGAGCCCGACGACGTCGATGAGCTTCTCCTCAAAGGCTGGGTCGTTCGAGAGTTTGAACGTCTTGACCAGGTGCGGCTTCAGGCCCTGTCCGGACCAGACCCGCTGAACTGTGGCCGGAGAGACCCCGACTTGTTTGGCCATTGACCGACAGCTCCAATGGGTTGCCCCGGAAGGCTTTTCGTGCTGAGTCAGGCGCACGATCTCCTCGACCTTAGCCGCGGAGATCCCAGGTTTGCGGCCACGCCCTTCACGCACCTGGCCGAACTTGGACAGCCCCTCATCAGCGAACCTGGTCCGCCACGACCTAACCGTCATCGGGGTGACGCCAACCGTCGCGGCGATCTTGGCGTTGGCCACACCGTCAGCGGCCATCAACAGCACCTTGGCCCGTTGCACCTGCCGATGGGCTGCGCTCGAGGACCGGGCCAGCACCGTCAACGCCTCGCGCTGACCAGTGGACATGAGCAACGGGGCTGCAGCCTTGTTCATACGAACAGGTTACCGTTAAACCGCCTATATATTTTGGAGACACACCACTAGTTCGTCCACCATGGGCGCCCACGTCAACCTTGCCGACCGTTCGATCCACGGACGTCGGCTGAGAGCTGGCCGGTTACGGACTCATCGACGCCTTGGCTCGTGCGAGACGGACCGCATTGGAGAGTGTTTCGATGTCGTAGGCCCCGTAGTGGCGTCGGCCGTTGATGAAGAAGGTCGGAGTGCCGGAGACCCCGCTGAGATCGGCGCTGTCGACGTCCTGGGCCACCCGGGGCGCGCCCGCGTGGCGGTGGAGATCAGCGGTGAAGCGTGCGACATCCAGGCCGAGCTGCTTGGCATAGCGCACGAGGTCCGGAGTGGACAGCGCGCCCTGACGGTCGAGCAGGAGGTCGTGCATCGCCCAGAATGCGCCCTGGCGCGCGGCTGCCTCTGCGGCCTCGGCGGCGAACTGGGCGCGCGGGTGCACGTCCCGAAGCGGAAGGTGCCGCCACACATATCGGATGTCGCCGAAGTCGGCGAGCAGCTCACGGACGATCGGCTCGGCCCGGCCGCAGTAGGGGCACTCGAAGTCCGCATACTCGACCAGGGTGATCGGTGCCTCGCTGGGACCGCGAACGTGGTCGCGGTCCGGGTGCACCGCGTCGGCGAGGTCAATGATGGATTCTGCCGTGCCCAGCAGCGCACGGGCCCGCCGTGCCGGTGGGAGGGCGGCCGTGATCCGGAAGAGCACCCAGGTCAACCCTGCGGCGCCCAGGGCAGCGGTCAGGATGCCGAGCTTGGCTTCCTGCAGGTCCCGACCACTGAACGCCAGGGTGGCGATGAGCAAGCTCACGGTGAAACCGATGCCGGCGATCGTGCCGCCGCCCGCGACCGCCGCCCAGCCCACCGGCGGGCGAAGCCGTCCAGCGGTCAGCAGGCTGACGATCCAAGATCCGGTCAGGATGCCGATCGGCTTGCCGAATACGTAGGCACCGATGATGCCGAGGGTAATCGGCGACCGGTACGCCTGTGACAGGAAGTCGGCGTGGATGGCGATGCCCGCGTTGGCCAGCGCGAACAGCGGCACGACGACATAGCTGGTCCAGGGGTGGAAGGCGTCCTGAAGACGTTCGTTCGGTGAGATCGCTTGCTGCAGCCCTGCTCGGGCGGACCGGGCAAGCTCTGGGGTGGGTTGCTCGCGAAAGTCGCGGAACCGGTTCGAGGCGCGTTCGAGGTCCTCTCGACCCACGGGGCTGGCGTAGGTCAGCAGACCCATACCAAGGCCGACCACGACGGGGTCGACTCCCGAGGCATAGAGCGCGACCCAGGTGGCGATGCCGACGACGAAGTAGACGATCCCGTAGCGAACGCGCAACCGCAGTAGTGCCAGGATTCCAGCAAACAAGACGAGGGCCACCAAGAGCGCTGCGACGTGCAGGTGGCTGGCGTAGACCGTTGCGATCACCGCCAGCGCGACCATGTCGTCGATGACCACGACGGTGAGCAGGAAGGCGCGTAGTCGCTCGGGGAATCGGGGGCCGATGAGAGCCAGCATGCCAAGCGCGAAGGCGGTGTCGGTTGACATCGCCACTCCCCAGCCTCGCGCCGAGGACCCACCGGCGTTGACCACCAGGTAGACCAGGACTGCCATGGCCATGCCAGCGATCCCGGCGGTGACGGGCAGTACCGTCCGGCGACGTTCACGTAGCTCGCCCATGTCAAACTCGCGGCGCGCTTCGAGGCCCACGACGAAGAAGAAGAACGTCATCAGGGCGCTGTTCACCCAGCCAACCAGGTCGATCGTGACGGCCGAGCCACCGAGCTGGACCGACAACGTAGTGTGCCAGACAGCCTGGTAGGAGGCGGCGGCGAGATTCGCCCAGATCAGTGCTGCCACGGTGGCCGCGAGCAATACCGCCGCACTGCCACTCTCGGTTGACAGGAAACGGCTCAGCGGCGTTTCGCGGCGCCAGGTCCAGTCGGTATTACCTGATGCAGTGCTTCCCGACCCGGTGTCTCCGCGCGACGTGGGCGGCGGAATCTCTGCCATGCTCGTCCAAGCCTCACTCAATGGTGGCCGCGTAGTCGGCCACCTCGGTCTGCAGGCTGCGCGGCGTGCGGACATAGCCGGTCGGCGGCGGGCGCTTGGGCAGCTTCAGCTGGGGCCGGACCACCTGCTCGTAGGGAATGCTCGAGAGCAGGTGGGCGATCATGTTGATTCGGGCGCGTCGTTTGTCGTCGCTCTCGACAACGAGCCAGGGTGACTCTGAAGTGTCGGTGTGCACGAACATCTCGTCCTTAGCGCGCGAGTAGTCCTCCCAGCGGGTGAGCGACTCCAGGTCCATCGGCGAGAGCTTCCACTGGCGCATCGGGTCGCTCACCCGGGAACGGAACCGCCGCTCCTGCTCGCCGTCGCTGACCGAGAACCAGTACTTGCGCAAGATGATGCCGTCCTCGACAAGCAGCCGCTCGAAGATCGGGCACTGTTGCAGGAATCTCTGGTGTTCTTCGGCGGTGCACAGACCCATGACCCACTCGACACCGCCGCGGTTGTACCAGCTGCGGTCGAACAGCACGATCTCGCCGGCGGCGGGCAGATGCTCGACGTACCGCTGGAAGTACCACTGCGACTTTTCGCGTTCGGTGGGGACGGGCAGCGCCGCGATGCGGGCAACCCGAGGGTTCAGGTACTGCGTCACCCGCTTGACGGTGCTCCCCTTGCCTGCAGCGTCGCGGCCCTCGAACACCACGACGACTCGCTTGTTCTCAGCTCGCACCCACTCCTGCAGGACGACGAGCTCGGCCTGCAGGCGGATGAGCTCCTTTTCGTAGATCGTTTTCTTCACCAGCGCCCAGCTCCTGTCGTCATCCGAGTTCAGTCCGGGGTGAACGCGACCTCAGCGTCACTAATCGGCACGTTACCGCGGCGAACGCTTCCAACGCGGTGTGTGGATGCATAGGCACGGCTCGTTCATTGATTTCGCCTGCGAGCTCTGGACACTCAGTGTCAAAGACTTCAGAAACTCCGTCTGAGAATGCGCGATCCTGGGGAAGCAGCGGGTTCCGTGGAGTCGAAGTCATCTCCGACGAGAACTCTGGCCGTGTCAACGGCCCTGGCGCGCCGGTGGCCGCTAGCAGGGTGAGTGCAATCGCGGGTGAACGTCACGGTAACCGGTACCACCGCCCCGGGGTTCGTCACCGCATACCCCACCGCCTCGCAGCCACCGAGCACGTCGAACGTCAACTTCGTTGTCCGTACCGGTTCTTCCCTAGACTCAGGGCCGTTTCGTCGTCCTTGATCGGTGGCATCACCGCCATCGGAGGCGGCTTTCAATACCCTTACGCCGTAGCCCATGGATGAGCGGTAAAAAGCGAACTCTGTCGAGCCAACATCTGAGGTAAGCCCCAAACCTGGCCCATGTGGCGCATGATGCAGACGTGTTGCCTCCGCTGACTCCCCTGACCCTGCTGACGTCCTGGACGTTCGACCCTCTGGGCGCTGGCCTCGCCGTGGCCCTCACCTGCCTGTATGTCGTCTGTCTGGTCCGCGTGCACCGCACCGGTACGAAGTGGCACTGGGCGCGCAGTGCGATGTTCCTGATCATGGGCATCGGCACATTGGTCTATGCGACCTGTGGCGCGCTCGCGGTGTACCGCTCGTCATTGTTCTGGGTGGCCGCGGTCCAAGCGGCAGTGCTGTCGGCAGTGACGGCCATGGGACTTGCCCTCGGGGACCCCATCGCACTGGCCGGAAGAACATTGGGCGACAAGGGTGTTCGGCGGCTGCGTCAGGCGCTGACAGGACCACTGCCCCGGATCTTGATGTTTCCGCTGGTGAGCTCGCTGCTGGCGGTGGGGTCGCTCATCGTCGTGTTCTTCACGCGGTACTTCACCGCGTCGCTCTCCCATCTACTGGTCCGTGAGGTGCTCTATCTGCAGCTGCTGGGCACGGGTCTGCTAGTCGTGCTTCCCCTGCTGGGTGAGGACTTGCTGCCGCCGTGGTGCACCCACCCGGTGCGGGCACTGGTCGCCTTCGTCGACGGGCTGCTCGACGCCATCCCGGGAATCCTGGTGATGACCGCACCAACCCTGCTGGCGCCCGGGGTTGCGAGTTTCACCGACCGGACGTGGGGGCCGGGGCCGGCGTTGGACCAGAAGCTCGGCGGAGGCGCGATGATCGCCATCGCTGAGATTGTCGGTCTGCCCCTGCTGACAGCGGTTTTCATAGCGTGGGTTCGCGCCGACGACGCTGATGCCCGTGAGACCGATGCCCTCCTGGACGCGCGTGCGGCGGAGTCCACCGAGTCCTCAGCGCCTGTGCTTGAGCGCCCTTGGTGGGAGACCGATCCCCGCTTCTCCAACCGACGTCCTTAGCGCGGACTGTCTATTCGGTGAGGCCACCGAAGGGCAGTTGTGAGCGGGCGCCGAATGGCAGCTCAGCTAGGCCGCGGGCGTCCTTGACGATGAGTGACTCCTGGTGTTCCTTAGCCGAAAGGTGCGTGCTGCCCGATGAGTTTGGGCGCGGTGCATCGAGCACAGCCCAAACGACCTTGCCGCCGTCGGCTGTGGGTAGAACCCCGAACACGCGTGAGAGGCCGGCGACCACAGTGAGCCTTCGCCCGTGCAGGTAAAGAAGTGAAGGCCGCTGACCCGGCAGGGCGGGACCGTGATCTCGAACTGTCAGGCGCAAGGCTCCAAGGTTCCAGACGACGGACACATCAATGTCGGTGCCGGCGTTGATTGACGAGCTGGCCACGAGCTCGCTGATCACCTGACTTGCGAAGGGAATGACCCGGCCCAGCTGCCAGTCCATCAGGGTGCGAGTGACGAATTCTCGCGACGCCCGGGGCGCGGTCGGGTGAGCGGCGAGTTTTCGCCACGCGACGGCCAGGGTGGGAGTCGCCAACACCGCAGACACCGCGGAGAACAAAGATGGGGTCACAACCAGGTCCCGGCCCAGGGGCTGGGCACGCAGTGCCTCGCGAACCTGCGGATCCGAGCAGGCCACGGCCACGAGGATCCCGGGCCAGTCGCGAACATGGCGCCCTGCGGTAGCCAGGACCTCCACCGCCACCGGGTCGGCACCGTCGACGACATTCGACAAGTCGCAGACCACGCCACGCGGTCCTTCGGCCAGAGCCAGCTGGATCGCCCGGTCCAGCTCCTCAACGGCCTCACTCAGCCGGCAGGAGACCTCAAGAACCACTACCTGCCGAATAGCGTGTGTTCTGACCCGCCCATGCGGCCCTGTGGCCGGATGGGCGGCTGACTGCATTGCCAGCTCGCTCTGTGCGTCGGCGGCCCACCTGGTTGGGAAAAGAACGACGTGGTGGTCGGAATCGGTGGGAAGGTCGTGCGAAGTACTCAGCTGCTGCGCCATGACGAACTCGATTCGATGGTCCCAGGACTAAGGACACGAGCCACCGAGTTTCGGGAGCAGCACGGGCGAAAGACGACGCCCCCAGGGTCCGGAGGAACGCAGCAACTATGACGCTACACCCCGGGCACTTCCGGACCGATGGCTCGGGCCGGATGGCCACGGGCTCAGACCTGAAGCCCCACGGAGACGATCGTCTCGGCAACCAGCCGCAGGCTGGCGTTGTTGTTGCGGGCATGCCGGCGCATCAGCTGGTAAGCCTGATCGATGGTGACCGCATTCTTGTATGCGGTGATCCCCTTGGCCTGTTCGATGACGACCCGTGACTCCAGCGCCTCCTGCAGCTGCTCGCTCAGCTGCTCCTGCTGACGCAGCTTGGAGGCATTGACTACATAGCTGGTCGCCACGTCGGCCAGCACCCTGGCCACCGCGATGTCCACATCCGACCACTCTCGCGGCTCGGGAGAATAGAGGTTGAGGGCGCCTATGATCTGGTCGTCAAGCCGCATCGGGATCCCCGCAACGCCGGCCACAGAAAGGCTGGTGGCGATGGCCGAGAACTCAGGCCATCGGGCGGACTCCTTACGCACGTCGGTCACCCGAACCACCTGACCGGTTTGATAGGCATCCCGGCAGGGGCCCGCCTGCTGTTCCTCCTGGCTTCGCTCCAGCTCCCCCGATGCCTGGCTCACTGCAGTCACAAAACGCAACCGCCCATCCTCGGCCATCGTGACCCCGCTGCCGCACAGGCCCAATACGGCAGTGACGCTCTCCGTGAGCTCGCTCAGCGCCGCCTCGAGGTCGTAACGCACAGGCAGAACCACGGCGAATCTTGACAGTGTCTGGAGGAATAGCGGTTGGTCGTACATATCTAGCGCCCCTCGGTTTTTGCCACCGGCTGGCAGCTCATCGCAACGCGGGACCGAAACCGAGGGATCGAGAGTCACCGCTCAGGCGCCACATGCTCAAAGCGGACACTACTCGGAAGAAATGGTGGGGGACCCATCGGACATACGACACAAATGCACCTAAATCCGACAATCGCTGAAGGTGGACAGTATGACGGACGCCTGATCCGCGCCCTCGAAGACCCGCTGACAGGCGCGTCAAAGGTGGCGCGGGCGCACGTTTCCGTAGTTCATCAGGGCGTTTTTTGGTGATATCGGATCTTAGGCAACCTGACCAAGCTGATCAGACCCAGGCCGGATCAAAGTCAGCGTGGTCCCAGTGCACTGCGGCGAGCTGCTTCAGAGCAGTTTCCGCAACGGCGCGACCTGGCAGGTCGCCGAGTGCATCCAGACGCAGGAACTCGGCGATGACCACGCGTGCGGCCTCGGTCTGGCGAAGGACCCGGACCGGGCTGTGTCGGGCAATGTGCGCAGCCTGCTCAGCTGTCGGACATTGTCTGTCGGCTAGTACGACGTAGTGGCCATCGCCGTCCTTGATGTCCCGATAGGCATAGAACACATGCCAGTCGGCCGCGCCCTCGATGGCGGCGGTGGCCATCAGCTCGTCCTCGGCGAGTCGCGCCTCTAGGAACTCCACCAGGTCATGACCTGGTCATGACTTGACGGAGTGGCGCTTGCCGTTGCTGGCGATCTCGATCTTGTGTGGCTTGGCCTTTTCGGCGACTGGAATGGTCAACCGCAGCACCCCCGCGTCAAATTCGGCCTGCACCCGGTCTGTGTCGAGGTTGTCCCCCAGGAACAGCTGCCGGCTGAAGACCCCACGCGGGCGCTCGGCGGCGATCATCTCAGTGTCCGTGCCAACGGAGACCGGCCGCTCGGCCTTCACGGTGAGCATGCTGCGCTCGACGTCCAGGTCGACGTCCTCGGCCTTCACCCCTGGCAGGTCAAACTCCACGATGAACTCGTCCCCATCGCGCCATGCATCCATGGGCATGATCGCTGGACGGGTGGTGGTGCCCAACACCTGTTGGGTGAGACGGTCAAGCTCCCGGAAGGGATCGGTGCGCATCAACATCTTCCTCGCTCCCTTACTGCGGTTTCGGTGTTCAGATGTCGACAGGAGCCATAATCTGACATGGCCTCTATAGATTTTTTATAGCATCTGTGTCACCATAATTCAAGAGGTCGCTGCAGATTTTGATGGAAGGTGATCCCCGATGCCCGTGACCAAAGTTGAGCCCGACCCAAGCCGTGGTGTGTACGCCATTTCCGTGGCCGCAGAACTGGTGGGTATGGGGTCCCAGACGCTGCGCCTTTATGAGCGTCGGGGCCTGCTTGAGCCGGCTCGCTCCGACGGGGGCACCCGTCGCTACAGCAGCGAAGACCTGGAGCAGCTGCGTCGCATCGCTCATCTGGTTGCAACGGGCGTGAACCTGGCCGGCGTTGCCATGGTCCTCGACCTGCAGGACACGAACGACCAGCTACAGGCAGATCTGGACAAACGGGAGACGAGGAACAGGTGAGTCGGCCATCGACCACGGCGGGGCTGGCCAACGGCAGACCGCCCTGGCCACCCTTGGGTGACGGCATACGACGTCGCCGGTGCAGTTGGCCTGAGCAGAGGGCGGCCATCTGATGCGGAAGCCCACCTGGGTCTGCCCCCAGCCGGACCCCCGGCACTGACGAGAGCACCACCAAACCCTTCTCACCCCTGAGGAACCGCCCGCTGCCCTGTCTCCAGCGCCACATTGTTCGTCGAACCAGGCGCCGACTTCAAGGCCCTCCGGCCGCTACGCGCTCGGGCTCCGCCCATGCCTTGACCCCGACGCCCATCTCGACATGTGCGCCGCTATCGAAAACCGCCCCAAACCCGAGGTCACCAAGGCCTTGACACCGCCCCGTTCCTTGCGGGATGACCGGCGGTGCTGGTCGCCGGATATAGTGGTAGACACCGTTCCGAGTGCTTGCACCCGTTGTTCTTCGACCATGCACGGGAGGTTGGTGGCGTCGTCGTGTGCAGCACGCTCTAGGATCCGTGACGAACGGACCAAAGGGTGACGATCTGTGAAAACCACGCTTAAGGATGACGATGACTCAGAAGAATGCCGACCCGGCCCAGGTACTTGCCGCAGCGATGATTGATGCCACCGAAGCTCATGGTGGGTTGCATGACGC
>CABDZW010000298.1_pt1 | contig 12015 bp, 8 predicted proteins | sample 3132261 | NCBI WGS metagenome assembly CABDZW01 (sample SAMEA5534341, study PRJEB31848) | metagenome | biome: tundra; feature: field; material: soil | place: USA | collected 2013-05 | depth 0.45 m | reverse complement strand
ATGAGGTCCACGGCACTGGCCGACGCGCCGCCGACCAGCGCGCTGACTCCAACGCCGGGATTGACAGCCCTCAGATCCCTGACAACCTGTTGCGACTTCTCGGTCTGGCCATTGCCCGGCCAACTGACGACCCCGCGATGATCGAGAGCGGGGCTCTCTTCCGCGCGATGCTCCAGGACAACGGGCGTGATCTCGGATTCGGCGACGACCAGGAGCGGCTACGCACGCTGACCGAGCTAGAAATGACCGTCTAAACGCCACCGGCTGCCAACGTCTGCGCCGACTGAACTGGTCGCCACCACCCTCAGTGGTGAACCGGCTCTGACACGATCGAGGTCATCGCCGTGACCAGCGCCTCGAGGTCCGACTGCGCGGTGTACGGCGAGAGGCTGGCCCGGACAGCCCCACCGGTCTGGCGGATGCCCAGCGCCCTGGTGAGCTCCCACGCGTAGGCATGGCCGCTCCACACGCAGATGTCCCGCTCCCCCAGCCGCGCCGCGACCTCACCCGGCGTTAGGGAGTCCACCGTGAAGCAGATGGTCCCCGTACGAAGGGTCGGAGCCCCGACCATCCGAACACCCGGTATCGCGCTGAGCCGGCCGATTGCGCCCCGCACCGTGGTGTTCTCCCGTGCCCTCAGCACCGCGAAGGAACGATCGAGCCGCTGTGGCCGATCGCCGGTTCCGGCGACCAGATCTGCAAGATGGTCTATGGCCGCGGTGATGCCCGCCATGTTGGCCAGACCCGCGGTGCCGAGCTCGAACCGTTCGGGCACCTCATCGGACGACGGCTCGAGCTTGTCGGGGTGAAGCGTCTCCAGCAGGTCAACGGAAGCCACGACGGCTCCGGCGTGCGGACCGCACCACTTGTATGCCGAGACAGCAATGAAGTCGGCGCCCAGCGACGCCATGTCCAGCCGAAGGTGCGGCGCAGCGGCGACCGCGTCGACGTAGACCAAAGCCCCTGCGGCGTGGGCGATTGCGCTGATCGCCGCGACGTCGGTCATGGTCCCGATCAGGTTCGACGCGGCGGCCACGGCAACGAGCCTGGTGCGCGGGGTGACCAGCTCGCCATACTGGCCGGCGGGCAGATCGGTGGTCAGCGGATCCACCCGCGCCCAACGCACCGTCACGCCGGCGCAGGCTGCGGCCTGCACCCATGGCCGGACATTGGAGTCGTGGTCGAGCTCTGAGAGCACGATCTCGTCGCCGGGCGACCAGGTCTTGGCCAGGGCACCTGCCATCCGGTAGGTCAGCGTGGTCATGTTGGGCCCGAGGACAACCCCACCCGCCGGCCCGCCGGTGAGGTCCGCGACCGCCTCGCGGGCGTCGGCGATCAGCTGAACGGAGCGGCGGCTGGATGCGAAGGGGCCGTGCACATTGCTCAGTCCGCTGCGGTGGGCATCAGAGATCGCCTCGATCACGCACTCGGGCACCTGAGTTCCGCCGGCACCGTCGAGATATACCGTGCCGTCCTTAAGCGCCGGGTACTGCGAACGAATGCCCTCGATGTCCCACGTCGTATCCATAAGGACGAGCATGCCCCTGCCTGCCGCCGAACGATCCACCGGCTACTCGGGTGTACGAACGCGCTGAGCCTTTGAGCTGTTGCGTCCTCTGCAGGGGGTTGATCACCTATCGTCGAGACGTAGAGACAGTGCCGGTCTACACGTGCCAGAGTCCACTTCAGCGCCCCGCCGAAGAGAGTGGAGAGTCCCATGGAGAAGGTCTTCGAGATCTACATCCGAACGACCCCGGAGCGTCTCTGGGAAGCGATCACCGACCCTGAGATCAGGGGCAAGTACCAGTTCGGCAACCGGATCAACTCGGACTTCACGCCCGGCTCACGCTTCGAGATGACGCACGAGGGCGCCGCCGAGCTCTTGGGCGAAGGCCAGAACCTCGAGGTCAACCCCCCACACAAGCTGGTCCAGAGCATGGTCGCGCTCTGGGGCGAGGACGTGAAGAGCGAGGGCACCTCGAGGATCACCTGGGCGATCGAGCCCGTCGCCGACAGCTGCCATCTGACCGTGACCCACGACCAGCTGCGCGAGGGCGCTAACAACCAGCTCTATGGCGGCTGGCCGATGATCCTGTCCGGACTGAAGACCTGGCTCGAGACTGGCGAGCTGCTCACCACGCCCGGATCACTGATGTATGGCTCAACCTGATGAGTTGGCAAGCAGCATCACGTGACGCACATCCCTGAGAACAGCAAGCGGGAGAACCAAGCCGGCGCACCGCTGGCGTCCAGTGACCTGGCGGACGAGTCTGGAGCCGTGGTCGATCCCCATTCCGCCGACGACGCCCGAGCTTCGAAGATGCCCTCCGAGGCCATCCACGCCGCGGCCTACGCCGCGGAAGGGGCTGGGTCGGCGCAAACCCCGGTAACGCCCGGCTCGGTCAGGCTGCGAATCCACCCAGCCCTTCGCTTCCTTCTGCCACGTCGTGCCCGCGACAACGGCGAAGTCGACCTGGCTCACGACCCGAGCGCCACCGTCGGGCATGTCGTCCAGAGTGTGGGCGTGCCACTGACCGAGGTCGGAGACCTGGTCGTGGCCGAGGTTGCGGTGTCCTTGCGTAGCCGCCTGCAGGAGCAGGACCGGCTCGACGTCGGCGTTCGAGCCCGGCCGCAGCCGATGGAGGGGCCGGCGCGCTTCGTGTTAGACGTGCATCTCGGCGCGCTGGCCCGCAGGCTTCGACTGCTGGGCGTCGACACGGCGTACGAAAAGTTCGCTGACGATGACCATCTCGTCGAGCAGGCTGGACGTCAGGACCGAGTGCTGCTCAGCCGAGACAGGGGCCTGCTGATGCGTCGGGCGCTGCGCCGAGCCGCCTTCGTACGCGGACAGGACCCCGACGACCAGTTGGCCGACGTCATCGAACGGTTCCAGCCACCCTTGCAACCATGGAGCTTGTGCCTGGTCTGTGGTGGAACGCTTACGCCAGTTTCAAAGGCCCTGGTGGCAAACCAGCTTGAACCGGGGACCTTACGCACTCAGCAGGAGTTCTCCCGATGCCAGGCTTGCGGACACGTGTACTGGCATGGCGCGCACGACGTCAGGCTGCAGCAAGTGATCCGGCGCCACACCTGAGGCCGGGTGCTCGTCCAGGTCTTCCCGATCCCACGCGTCATGAGCATCCCCCTAGGTCAGGTTCTGGCATAAAGTGATATTCAGGGTCCTGCTCTTTGCAGGTTTCGAGTTCTGTGCGACAGCTCGAAGGGTAACCAGATGTCTCCGAAGACGACGAAGTTCGAGAACCTGCTTGAGGCTGTGCCTGGTGCCTTGGTGGGGATGGACCAGAAGGGCATAATCCGGTTCGTCAATCGCCAGACCGAATCGCTGTTCGGCTATGACCGCCACCAGCTGATCGGTAATCCGATCGACACGCTGGTACCGGAGCCTCTCTGGCAGATCTACGCCGAGCACCGGCAGGACCACTTTACAGACCCCACGACCCGGTCCACGGGATTCGAGCTGGAGCTGAACGGACGGCAACAAGATGGCACCGAGTTCCCGATCAACATCAGCTTGTCCAGCATCGACACCGGAGAGGTCTTGTTGGTGATCACGGCGCTGGGGGACGTGAACCAGCGGAAGCGGGCGGTCCAAAGCGCCCAGCACACAGAGGCGATGGTCGAGTACTCGGACGATGCCATCATCGGCCTCACCCCCGACGGCACGATCACGAGCTGGAACCCGGCTGCAGAACACATGTACGGCTACTCGGGCAAAGAGATCATAGGCAGGTCCGGTGACCTCCTGACTCCCGAAGATCGACCCGGCGAGCTCAACGCCATCCTGGCCAGGATCAAGCTTGGCCATTATGTCGAGCATGCTGAGACCACGCTTGTCACAAAAGACGGAACAGCGGTCCCGGTCTCGATCGCCGCCGCGCCGATCCGCGACGAAAACGGCGAGATCGTCGGGGTGTCTGCAGTCCACCGCGACCTAACAGAACAGAAGGGAGCATTGGCCTTCGCAGAGAGCATGGCGGCAATCGTCGAGTGCTCGGAGGACGCGATCATCAGCAGGACACTTGACGGCATCATCAAGAGCTGGAACCCAGCCACGGCCAGGATGTTCGGCTACTCCAGCGAGGAAATCGTCGGCAGGTCCATCGACCTCCTCGTTCCGCAGGATCGAGCCGGCGAGATGATCACCATGCTGGCTGAGATCAGCGCGGGCCGGGCTGTCTGCGACTTTGAGACCACACGCATCCGCAAGGATGGGACCGTCTTCCCGGCATCCCTCACCGTCTCACCGATCTGCAACGACATTGGCGCGGTCGTCGGCGCCTCGGTGATCTACCGCGACGTGACCAAGCTGAAGCATGCAGCTCAATACGCCCGAAGCTTGATCGAGGCGAGTTTGGACCCGCTGGAGACGATCAGCCCCGAAGGCAAGATCACCGATGTCAATGAAGCTGCGGTCAAGGCCAGCGGCGTCCCACGCAACAAGCTCATCGGGAGCGACTTCTCTGGGTACTTCACCGAACCCGACAAAGCCCGCCAGGGCTACGAGCGGGTTTTTGAGCAAGGGTTGGTCACCGACTACCCGCTGACCCTGCGCCGTCAGGACGGCACCCTGACCGACATTTCATGCAACGCCTCTGTCTACCGCGATGCAGGCGGCAACGTGCTCGGCGTACTCGCCGCCGCCCGCGACATGACTCAACAGAAAGAGGCGGTCGAGGCGGCCCAGCACATGGCAACGATTATCGAGTACTCCGACGAAGCCATCATCAGCAGCACTCTCGACGGCATCATCACCAGCTGGAACAAGGCCGCGGAGAGGCTGTACGGCTACTCCCGCGAGGAGATCGTCGGCAAGTCCATCCAGCCCGTGGCTCCTCAGGATCGACCAGAGGAGATCAAGGACATCCTGGCCAAGATCAGGGCCGGCCAACGTGTCGAGCACTATGAGACCAACCGGGTTCGAAAGGACGGAACCGTGTTCCCGGTCTCACTCACAGCCTCTCCGATCCGCGACATGAACGGCACCATCGTCGGCACAACGGTGATCTGCCACGAGATGACCGACCATAGATAAGTGCTGCGAGAGCCAGTCCTTTCGGTGGGACTGCTCGGCGCCAAAGGGACTTCGACCAGGATCACGCTGGTGAGCTGCGCGGTGGCCATTCCCGCACCCCGTCCCGTTCAGGAATAGCCAGGCGGCCAACACCGAGCCACTCACGGTGAGGCTGATCCATAGGCCTAGCCCGGTAATGGCGACGGCCTCCAACAAGAGCCCGATGCGCACCATGCAGAGAGCACCCAGAGGCTGGGTCAAGCGCAGGTGTTGCGCTAGAGGTAACGAAGGTTCCGATCGCCAGGGCAAGGATGAGCAGTCCGGTCTTCAGAGCCGAGTGGCCGGGGCACTGTGCAGGAACACAAGCAGCTTGAACAGCATCCCGAACTCATCGAGTGCCACGGTCAGCGCCGCGATGGATCCGTAGCGCAGGCTTCGGATGCGCAGGAGTCAAAGATCGAGAAGCGCCGGCTCTCCCAAGAGCGCGGCTCATCGCCCGCTGATGGCGGTGAGCCGTCGTCTGAAGATCAGACACGTTCTCGTGGTGTTCGCGCCTGCAACTGCAGACCCATCAGGGCTGCCTGCCGTCCGGCTGAGGTCAGCGTCCACGTCCGGTTCTGCCCACCGTCCTCCTGCTCGATCCAGCCGAAGACATTTGCGAGCAAACCGAATTCGCGTGTCGCATCCAATCCGGACCACTCCTCGAGTGCCTCACCTGAGACGGCGCGCCACCGACCCACCAGACCGGCGCCAACCTTGGCCTCCACCGTCGGATATGGCACCGGCATGTTAGCTCGAAGCAGCGTCGCCGCAGCCATGGCAGCGCCCTCACCCTCGTAGGTTCGGGCCGAAAAGATATCGGCCACGGCGATGCGCCACAGCAGACTCGGGTCGCCCAGTGCGCGCCGCCCCTTAGCGGACAGGGACACCTTGCGGCCCTTCTTGGTGATCAACCTGGCGCGCCGGGCCAGCTCGTCCAAGGTGGCGAGCTCGGGAAGGTCGGCCTCGGTACGGACCGTGAGCCCGAACAGGTCGAACCATCCGAACGCGTGATCCGCCTCGAGCACCAAGGCCCTGGGCAACCACCCGGCCTGGGTCAGGGTGGTTCCCTCACCGACGTGATCGAGCAGCCAGCACAACGGCCTCAGGCATTCGCTCGCCGCCGCCGGGACGGCAACCTCGCCGTCTAACAGCGGCAGCATCTGGGTCAGAAGGTCTTGACGCACCGCGGGGTAACCGGCCGCCCAGCTTTCCCCTCGCTCCCGGGATACGGCCTGAAGCAGGGTTCCCCCGCGAAGATCTAGCCGTCTCATCGTGAGTGAGATCTCAGTGATGTGAGCGGCGAGCTGCTTCCAGCCTCGCTCACCCGGCACCAGCTCGCCGGCATCGATAGCTTGCTCCAGCGCCTGGCTGACCCGTCGCCTAGCTAACTGCTCGGACACACCCAACACCAGACCCCAGCACAGAAGAGGCGTGTCCGGCGGGTCCACGCCCGAGGACCTGACGGCCTTCTTCATCGTCCTGCGGGCAGGCTCATGGTCGCTGTCCTGCCAGGCATCCAGGAGCAGATGGGTCTGCGGCGCCCGGCACACAGCGGCATAGCGCTCGAGCCCCGCGGCGGTGAACAGATCCGCCAGAGACCACGCGACCTCATGCAGCTCGCTGATCTCGGCCAGCCACTTCAACGGCAGTTGGTACCAGAGGAACTCCTGCAGCTCGATCTGACCTAGCTGAGTCAGGGCCGCACCCTCGGGCAGTAGCCAGTCAACAGCCGCCCGGGCCAGGTCCGCCGAAGACGGGTCCAGGTCCGCAAGCAAGGTCTCGAGCGGCTGGTCGCACGTGCTGGTTCGATCACCCATGCGCGGCACGCCAGGGAATCGCGTGGCAAACGTTCCACGGCTACTCGGGCTCATGACCCGAACTCCAGCACATCGTGAGCCTGCTGACTAGACAGACGAACCCGAATTCCCTGACAAAGTAGCAGACCAAGAAGTAACCGTGTCTTGAGTTGCCTTCTCGACGTAGTGGCACAAGGCGTTCACGGCACGGAGCTGTTCAGGGCTGTGGACCTCGGCGTCGAGCAGGTCCGGGCTGGCCACGATGGCGGTCAACGCCTTGGCCCGCGATACCGCGACGTTGAGCCGGTGCAGGTCATAGAGGAAGTCGATGCCTCGCGGGGCCTCGTCCGCGCTGGAGCTGGCAGTCGAGTAGATGACCACCGGCGCCTGCTGCCCCTGGAACTTATCCACGGTGCCGACTCTCGCGCCGACGGGCAGCTTGTCGATGAGCCTGGCGACCTGCCGGTTGTATGGTGCCACCACCAGCACGTCGTCCAGCGTCAGCCGGCGCTCAACTCCCTTGGCGTCCGACCAGGTGCCACCACAGAGGTCGTCGATCAAGGCGGCGACCGCCACGGACTCCTCGTCGCTGGCCGAGGTATTGCCCTCATGAGCAACAGGAAGCCACCGCACACCTGACCCGGACAGCGCTCCCGCAGCCTGGATATGTTGGATCTCAAGGCCTTCGACCGAATCCAGCCGGCCGTCGTACGAGGTCTGCGAGACGAATGCCGTGATCGCAGGGTGCATCCGATAGGTCCTGTCAAGAAACACTCCTCGATCGGCGGGAATCGTGTCATGGCCGTCAAGCAGGTGATCGAGGGCAGAGATACCCGCGCCAGCGGGGTGGAGCGCCTGCGTCGGCTGGGTCAGCTGCTGCGGGTCACCGAGTAGCACCATCGAGCGGGCGGCGGACGAGACTGCGACGGCATTGGCCAACGAGAACTGCCCCGCCTCATCGATGACCAACACGTCAACCAGGTCTTGCATGTCCTCACGCGCCCACAGCCACGCGGTCCCGCCAACGAGGTTGGTAGTGGCGCTGGAAAGGCCCGTGACAACGTCGCCATTGCTGCCCGCGACCGTGATCTGGCCCGACCCGCCGACCTCCAGCTGATCCCACTTCTGCAATGCCGGGCGACCCACTGCTTTGAGCAGGTTGTTGATGACCTTGTGTGACAGAGCTGTGACCCCGACCGTGAGACCGTCGTCAAGCAGGGCCCGGATCAATGCAGCTCCTGTGGTCGTCTTGCCCGAACCCGGAGGGCCCTGCACCGCCAGGACCTGCCCGGACAGCGTCCGGCCCACGCGGACCACGAGCTCCGATGGCGACTCACCCGCGTCAACATGCAGCTCCGGCGGCACCCGGCGCTCCAGAAGCGCTCTACCCAAGGGCGAGTCACCGGCCAGTACCTGTGCGCAGACGCGCGCGATGGAGGCCTGCAGCACCTTGACGTTGATCGGGCCGTCCGGCCCGAAGCCACGTGGCTGCGCCGGCTCAGTCTTCTTGGACCTCTTGAGCACGATAAAGCCGGCCACCGGGTCCAGCTCGACCACCGTGCCCAGGGCGGCATGCGGCTCATCGACGTCAATGGCGCCGTTGCCGACGGAGAGTTTGCACTCCTGCGGCTCGAATTCATAACGCCACAGCCACGACGCCTTGACCTCACCCACCTGACGCGGTGCCGACAGGCCCCCGATCGTCGAACCGTCCTCGACCAGCATCTCGTCATCCAGATCCCCGACCCGGAAGAACTCCCACCACTTGGGACGTTCCTCACGCCGGTGCCAGCCGGCCAGCCCTGCCAGCAAAGGCTGCCCGGCTTCCCTCAGCCGCTCGGCCAGCGCTCCTTCGGCTTGTTCGGCCGCTGACGCCTCTTCGCTGGCAGTCCCGTCCTTCAACTCGGGCCTGGCCTGCCTCCCGTGGATGGTCTCGAGCTCACGGCGGCGCTCCTCCAGCCACGCATGCAGGTCGTGCGTCGAACGGACGTCGTCGCGGTTGTAGGCCTCGATCGAGGCAAGGATCGCTTCATCCCCCTCAACCAGGAACCGTTCGTACTCAACAACACTGGTCATCGCATCCGCGACCTCGGCCTCCGAGCCCGCCTTGCGCGTGTGACCCCAGTAGAAGTCCTCGAGCTTCTTGATCGAATAAGAAGGCTTGCTGATCCGGATCCCGTTGCGCACCACGGCATACAGGTCGACGAATCGCTCCCCGCGCAGGAGGGTGTCCAGTTCGGTCTCGCGTGTCCCGTGGCGGCCGGTCAGTCGCTTGAGCGCGCTCTGCTCGTACGCCGCGTAGTGATAGACGTGCATTCCGGGGTCGGCCTTGAGCCGGCCGATCAGATCATCGATGAGCTGCTCAGTGAGCGTCTGCTCCCGCTCGAAGCTGTGCGCCCACCACGAGGTGAAGGTGCCGTCGCGCTCCCAAAGACCAGCGAGGTACTCACGACCAGCCCCGTCATGGGCAAAGGGATCACCCTCGAAGTCGAGATAGACATCGCCCGGGCTAGGAGTGGGCAACCCCAGCAACCCCTTGCCCGCCTGAGGGAACAGCAGCTCGTAGGTCGGCACACCGGTGGTGCGCTCGGCCATCTGAAGCCGGGCCTGCTGGGCGAGCCGTTCCCGGGACGGCTTGCCGATGCCACGCGGGAGGTCTGTGGAATTGGCCTTGGCGAGGTCAGCGACAGTTGAGATCCCGGCCGCGACAAGGGTTTGACGATGGTCTTTGCGCATCCCGGCGACCAGCGAGAGATCATCGGCTGCTTCCCACAGATCACCACACCTGGTCTTCCACCGGCACTGAGAACAGTGGGCCACGGGCACTGGTTCGCTGACCGGGCGGTCTTCGACGGCACGACGCAGACGGCTTCGAGCGTGTCGGGCGTACGAGGCGACATCCGCCAGGCGCCAGGGACGTTCGACACCATCGCCTGTGACGACGGTCAGGAACTGGGGGTGCACTCCTTGCAACTCAGCCAGCCGCTCCGCGTAGGTGGCCATCTGGAGCAACGCCGGGACCTTGAGCCTGCGGGCGAGCTTGGTGTCGGCGATGTCGTACGACCAGCTGCCGAGCTCGCTGGGTTGATCGGTGCGCAACAGGAAGTCGGCCTGACCGCCCCAGCGACCGTCGTAGAACGTCGCCTGGTAGATCACGTCCGCCCCGGCACGCATCGCATCAAGGGTCTGCTGCTCGGCCTCGATCCGGCCCGCCACGTCATAGCGGGTGGGGATCTCGGTGACCACCCGTCCCTCTTGGCGCAGACGCTGCAGGTAGGCCCTCTCGTGGTCCATGCCCTTGCTGAAGACAAGGTCGAGTGCGTCGTCGGCTGCTTTGGCTCCGCCTTGGGCTTGGCCATCCAAGGCGGCAAGATCAAGTGTTGTGACGTGCGGGCAGGAGAGATGTTTCGTGAGGTCCGTCGGGCTCAGGACCAGCTGACCTTCAATGCGCTGCACGCGCCTCATCTCCCTGCTCCGAACACACTTGACAGTGCTAAACGCAGGCTAAGACCTGCCACTGACAACCAGGACGGTAAGGCGGGTTGGATGGGCGCACCCCGTGTTCGGCCGGGAGAGGTCACCTTGACACCAACCGGCCACGACCTTAGACCCCATCGACAGGACCCGACGGGCAGGATGGACAGATGGTTGAGGCAGTAGACAAGGATGGACCATGCGTCATCTGAAGATGAGCATGACAGAGGCAATGACCCCGTTGTCACCGAAAACCAAAGCGTCGGAACCCGCGATGTTGGATGCCGCCCATCTCAGCCGAAGCTTTGGCACACGCATCGCCCTGGACGACGTCCCCTTCCAGGTGGCGCCCGGGCAGACAGACAACGGCGATCGGCCCGGCCGTGAGCATCACCTTCGGGATGTCGGGTGGATGTATGTGGCCGCCGGAAATCGTCCCCCAGTCGGTGCGCCTGGTCGGGTACGCCACTCCTCAGGCATGGGCGGTGAATTCCTGGGTGACCGTGTCGTCGGGCGGCGGGCCCTGGTCGACATCGCCGGCCACCTCGCGATCCTCGCCGTTATCCCGTGGAGCTGTTCGCCTTCGCATCCATGCGCCTTCGCAGATCCCTGGTCACAGCGTGAACTAGAACCACGCGCGCGGAACCCAGCCGCCCGGGGCTGTGGGCAACCAAGGGGACGTAGGTCCCTTGAGGTGATTGTGTAGGCGGCGAGAGGATCAAATTCGGAGGCGCTCATGGACGACATCAGAGGAATGGTCCTACTGCTTCCCGGGCTGCAGTTGCTCATCGACCTCCTGCGCGAGCGGGGATGGACCGTCGTTGGGCCGACAGTGCGGGACGGTGTGGTCGTCCATGCCGAGATCGAGTCGGTCGACCAGCTTCCGCGAGGCGTGGGAGATGTCCAGGACAGTGGAAGCTACCGGCTCCGCCAACGTGGCGACGAAGCAGTATTCCGCTATGCCGTCGGCCCGCAAGGGTGGAAGTCGCTGCTGTTCCCCTCGCGCGAGCTGCTCTGGAGCGGACAGCGGACCGACGAAGAGATGAAGGTGAGGCCAGCTGACGTCGACGCGCCCCGCCTGGCATTGCTCGGCGTCCGGTCCTGCGACCTGCACGCGCTCGCGATCCACGACACCGTCCTGGCCAACCGGGCCGCACCCGACGTGGCATACGCCGCCCGGCGCCAGGACAACTTCATCATCGCGCTGACCTGCTCGGATCCGGGAGGCACATGTTTCTGCGTCTCGATGGGCACCGGACCTGTGCCGGACAAGGGCTTTGACCTCAGCCTGACCGAGCTGATCGACCAGGACGGACACCGTTTCCTTGTCCAGCCCGGCAGCGAGTGCGGCGAAGAGATCCTTGACGAGCTGACGACGCGGGCAGTCGAGGACGAGGTTCTGAACGCCGCCAGGGCGGATCGCGTCGCGGCCCTGGAGGTCGGCACCGCGGCGGCGCAGCGGATGGGTCGCTCACTGGACACTGACGGACTGCGGGACCTGCTCTACGCCAACACCGAGCACCCGCAGTGGGAAGACGTGGCAAGCCGCTGCCTGGCGTGCACGAACTGCACACTCGTGTGTCCCACCTGCTTCTGTACGTCCATCGAGGACGCCAGCGACCTGTCCGGGTCGGAAACCCAGCGATGGCGGGTGTGGGACTCCTGCTTCAC
>CABDZW010000283.1_pt1 | contig 12334 bp, 11 predicted proteins | sample 3132261 | NCBI WGS metagenome assembly CABDZW01 (sample SAMEA5534341, study PRJEB31848) | metagenome | biome: tundra; feature: field; material: soil | place: USA | collected 2013-05 | depth 0.45 m | reverse complement strand
ACCCAGACGGGGGTCTGGCCGTCGGCTTCGGCAGCCTCAGCGGAGGCGATCAGATCGGCGGGAGCGTGGATCGACCACTCCACCTCAAGCCAGCTGCGACGACCCACCAGAACGGCGTGACCATCGACAACCCCTGTGACGCCTCGGCCGTCGTGATTGCTGAAACCGTCGACTGCGGGAAGGGTGTTGTCCGGGGCCGGCATGGCTGCAGTGGTCGACTTGGCTGGCACAGCAGCCCTGGCCGCGTCGGCGATAGCCTGTGCGATGGGGTGTTCGGAAGCGTCCTCGAGAGCGCCGGCAAGATTCTGGATCTCGGCGACGCTCTCGTCTGGGGCGGCGTGGACCGCCGCCACGCTCATCCGCCCTGTGGTGACTGTGCCGGTCTTGTCGAGCACGATCGTGTCGACCCGCCGGGTGGACTCCAGGACCTGCGGGCCCTTGATGAGAATGCCCAGCTGGGCGCCGCGACCGGTACCGACCAGGAGCGCGGTCGGGGTGGCCAGTCCGAGGGCGCACGGGCAGGCGATGATCAGAACGGCCACCGCTGCGCTGAACGCCGCTGTCGGTGAGTGTCCGGTCAGCAGCCATCCGCTCAGAGTGGCCAGGGAAAGAAGTATCACGATCGGGACGAAGATGCCGGACACCCGGTCGGCCAGGCGCTGGACCTCGGCCTTGCCGTTTTGAGCGTCCTCGACCAGACGGGCTATCTGCGCCAGCTGAGTGTCCGCGCCGACCCGGGTTGCCCGTACGGTCAGCCGACCACCAACGTTGACGGTCGCACCGACCACGGCGCCACCAGGGCTGACTTCCACCGGCACCGACTCCCCGGTCAACATCGAGGCATCGACGGCGGAAGTGCCCTCGACGACGATTCCGTCGGTCGCGACCTGTTCTCCTGGGCGGACGCTGAAAACGTCGCCCACAACGAGCTGATCGGTCGGGATCCTGATTTCGATGCCGTCGCGAAGGACGGCGACGTCTTTGGCGCCCAGGTTCAACAGTGCTCGCAGTGCAGCGCCGGAGCGCTTCTTGGCCCTGGCCTCGAAGTAGCGACCGGACAGGATCAACACGGTGACCACGGAGGCGACTTCGAGATAGATGTTGCTCGTGGCGTTCTCGCGTGAGGGCAGGAGGCTGAAGCTCATCCGGGTGCCGGGCATCCCGGCGCCGCCGAGGAACAGCGCCCACAGCGACCACAACCACGCAGCGCTGACACCCACCGAGATCAGGGTGTCCATCGTCGCCGCCCCGTGACGGGCGTTGGTGAAAGCGGCGCGATGGAACGGCAACGCACCCCAAACCACGACAGGAGAGGCCAGGGTCAGGGCCAGCCACTGCCAGTTGTCGAACTGCAACGGCGGGATCATTGACATCAGCAACACCGGAAGGCTCAGGAGCGCCGAGATCACCAGTCGCTGTCGCAGCCGGGAGAACTCATCGTCCTTCTCGTCCTGCTCAGCCTCACCTGAGCCCGCCGTGGCGGCGCTGTTGACCTTGGGAACCGGCAGCGCGGCGGTATAACCGGTCGCCTCGATCGTGGCGACGAGGTCCCGCGGGGAGACGCTCCCGGCATAGGTCACCTTGGCCTTCTCGGTGGCGTAGTTGACGGTCGCGGTGACGCCGTCCAGCTTGTTCAGCTTCTTCTCGATCCGGGCCGCGCAGGAGGCACAGGTCATCCCGCCGATGACGAGTTCGACACTGCGTTGCTCGGCGAGCGCGTCGGCGGTGGTGGTCATGAGATCCCTCTCCTCCTGCGCCTTCTCAGGCGACAGGTCGTGTCACGGTCAGTTGGTGGAGCGCACTTAGACGGCGGCGATCTTGTAGTCGCCAGCCTCGTCCAGGGCCAGGGCCACCTCGTCTTCCGTGAGTGGCTGGTCAGCAGTGACTCTCAGCGTTGAGGTGCCATCGGCCACGAGGTCGATCTGCACGTCCGTGACCCCTGCCAGCACACTCAGCTCACTGGTGACGGCACCGACGCAGTGCTCGCAGGTCAGTCCGGTGACGGGGAAGGTCTGGGTGCTCATGATGTTCTCCTTGGCGATAGTGCCATTCGATTTGATCGACTCATGTGTGGTCTGCTGTTGTTGGGTCATCGGCTGCGGATGGTTCAGGAACGCACCAGGCGTGCAATTGCTACCGAGGCTTCCTTGAGCTTGTCCGATGCCGTGTCGCCCCCTGTGTGGATGGCGTCGCTGACGCAGTGACTGAGGTGCTCGTCGAGCAGGGCCAGCGCGACCGCCTCCAATGCCTTGGTCGCCGCAGAGATCTGGGTGAGCACGTCAATGCAGTAAGTGTCCTGCTGCACCATGCGCTGCACGCCGCGGACCTGTCCCTCGATCCGGCGCAGTCGCTTCAGGTGGGCATCCTTGTTTGAGTGGTATCCCGGCTCGGTGCTGTCCACGATCCTCACTCCTTCACATGTACCCTGTGGGGGTATGTCTCTATGTTCCTACAATACCCCGCATGGGTATATCTCCGCCACCGCAAACACAGAGACGAGCACACGCCGACAGCAGCGTGTGCTCGCTGACGACACGAGGTCAGTGGGCCGGCCTGGCCTGACGCGTGAGCGCCGCCAACAGTGGGCGCACCTTCTCGTGCACCTCAGGTTCCTGCCAGTGGCGCCGAACCGTGCTATCGCCATGCCGGATCTCGAGCTGGTAGCTGAATTGGTCTGCTCCGCCCTGTGGGCTCACGCCAGGGCCCCGCAGATCCTCGGTGAGCAGCGTGGAGACGACCTCCTGCTGGTCGGCGGGAAGGTCGGCTGAATCGACCGTGGCGACCATGTCCAGACCCGCCAGACCACCACTGCGGACTAGTTTCACCTGCACGACCACTCCTTAACCACGCTCAGGTCCCGAACACTCCCACAATCGGCCATGAGTGTCAGCGGACCCGGACCTTGACAGCCTCCCAGCCTGCTTGCACCGCCTGTGCCTCGTTGCTGCCCACACCGTACCGGGACCGCGCGTGGCGCAGAGTCACTCCCGCGAACAGCGCGAACGTGCTCTTGTGTGTCATCTTGGGGTCCAGGAGCGCGTCGTACCAGATGTTCCCTGGCGCGTCCCACGCCTGGCCTCCAAGCGTGGTGGACGTGACGTAAAACGCATGGTTGGGGATTCCGGAGCTGGTGTGAACACCACCGCTGTCAGTGGAAGTGTGCAGGTAGTGGTCCATGTCGGCCGGTTGGACATCGTGCCTGTTCGCGGTGCCCGGCGCCTTCATCGACCGCAACGCTGGGGCGAGCTCGGGGCCGACGATGTCCGCTCCGATAAGCCAGTCGGCCTGCGCCACCGTCTGTCCCAGGTGGTACTGCTTGACCAGCGATCCGAACACGTCCGAGATCGACTCGTTCAACGCACCTGACTGACCGGAGTAGGTCAGGTTCGCCTCATGCTGGGTGACCCCGTGAGTGAGCTCGTGCCCGATCACGTCCAGACCCTTGGTGGTGTCGGTCAACAACTGGCCGTCGCCGTCACCGAAGAACATGTGGCCTGCACCGTCCCAGAACGCGTTGTCGTAGGCGTCGCCGTAGTGAACCAGACCCTCATGGGCATTCCCTGGTCGTCGATGGAGTCGCGGTGGAAGATGTCCCAGTACAGCTTGTAGGTGAGACCAAAACCGTCGTACGCCTGGTTGATCGAGACGTCACTGACCGGACCCTGCCCCTCCTTGCGCACCAGCGTCCCCGGAATGTATGCCGTCGAGTGCGCCTGGTCGTAGATACTCCGGTTAGGGGTACCACCCACTCCCACGACCATGGAGCCGAGAGGTCGGGGGACCTGGCGGGCCGCGAGCTCGGCGCGGCGCAGCCGGAAGCTCTGGTCCAGCTCGAGGGTCTGAAGCATGGCCCACCGATGCTCGTCGGTGGCCTCACGTGCGAGCTTGTGCAACAGGTCAGGGGAGAGAATGCAGGCAAAGGGTTGGTGACTCATGGGATGTGCCTCCGAGTTCGCATGCCTGGGCAGGTCCGCCTATGGGTGCAGGCCAGTGAATTATCCCGCGCCGAGAATGGGGGCACCAGAGCGTCAGACCCGCTGGTTCAGCGGTCTTCATCACTTCCGGACCGAGCGCGGCGCACAGTTCTGATCAACTGCGCAGACTGGGGGCGTTCGCGCTTCCACGCTCGATAACTTGGTGGGTTGACGACAACGCATACCGCTACCGAGACTACCCACGGTCACTAGCTTTAAGATCCTGCGAACACCTGACGATGAGCGTCTAGACGCGAGGCCCGCAATGGCGACGACGGGACCCGACGTGCCCGCGCAAGACTCGAGAAGATTGACGCCAAAGACTCCGCTTGCGAACAACGCAACGCAGGCGCCCAAACCGTGTCCATTCTTCAGCAGACGGCGATCACTTCGACGCGCCGCCTGCCTCCCGGTCTTAAGAAAGCCCTGGCGAGCCGCAAGGGGCAGGCGGAGTGGTTGGCCGGCCGAATCGCCGGCTAACCGCGTGGTGCAATCTCCCTGCTCGCCGTTGGTCTTCTGTCCCCGACGGTCAGGGGTGCGCTGACGGTTCATGGGAGGCATGGCCACTGGCCTCGAACTGGAACGTGCAGTGATCGACGTCGAAGTGGCCGGCCAGGCAGCGCTGTAGCTGGTCCAGCAGCGCAGGTAGGTGTCCGTCCTGGAAGCAGGAGTCGTTCACGACGACGTGCGCGGTCAGCACAGGCAGGCCCGTTGCGACCTGGCTGGCGTGCAGGTCGTGCACCCCCTGAACCCTTGCGACCCGGAGCAGATGCTCGCGTACCTCGCCCAACTCCAGCCCCCTGGGAGTGGACTCCAGCAGGACGTCAATGCTCTCGCGCAGGATCTTCAGGGTCCGGGGAATGATCAGCGCCCCGATGAGCAACGAAACCACCGCGTCGGCACGCAGCCAGCCGGCGACTGCAATGAGGACGGCGGCGCTGAGTACCGCCAGTGAGCCGAGCGCGTCGTTGACGACCTCGAGAAACGCGGCTCGCATGTTCAGGTTCTCTGAGCGCACTCCGACTAGGACCGCGATACCGATCACGTTGCCGACCAGTCCGATCACACCGAAGGCCACCATGGCCCCCGAAGCCACTTCGGGAGGCTCGATCAGCCGGCGGATGGCCTCGATGATGACGAAGCCGCCCACCGCCAGGAGCACGGCCGCCTGTCCCGCGGCCGCAAGCACCTCGGCTCGGCGGTACCCCCAGGTGCGGGCCAGAGTCGCTGGTCGCTGGGCCAGTACCGACGCGACCCAGGCCAAGGTCAAACCGGCCACGTCAGAGAGCATGTGACCAGCGTCGGCCAGCAACGCCAGGCTTCCCGACACCGCGGCACCGATGACCTCTGCGATCAGCACGGTGACGGTGATGATCAGCACCGTCCTCAGCCGGCCTCGGTGATCGGCCAGGTGGTCGGCAGGCTGGCTGATGCGTTTCGGCTGCATCTCAACCACTCCGCTCATGCGTGATCCCACTCGAGTTCGCATGCCAAGTATCAGAGTTGGACACCTCGGCGCGCAATCCGAACCGGTTCCGGACTGGGTCGAGTTCGTGCCTACGAAAGCAGCGTGTTCAGATCTGGCCAGGTGGGAATCGGTCGTCTCAGCTCCACCAGGGCTATCGGGGCTATCGGGGCTCGCAATGGAGCTTGGCTGATCGGGGCGGGACACGAGCCCAGAACATGCGTGAACATCCTGCGACACGGTCTGGGAGCAGGGACGGCCACCCTGCCGGTGGCTGCGGTCATGATCCTCCCGGACTTTTGGCGCTGTTCAGGGGCAAGGTCATGTCCACCACCGATCTCATCGGATGGCGGCTTATCCTGGCGTGGTCACTGGACTTGACGCACCGCCCCGTCGGCGCGCGCGACGGGGCCCGCATGGACGCTCGACCGGGCGGTCTTTGGCTTGACGCCGAAGACGTACAGGGCCGCTGACGACACGACGCCGCGCACTCTCCTCTCCGGTCAACAAGTCAACGGGAAGGCTGGTCCGCCCCGATCACCGACCTGGACGGTTGACTTCATCGACGGTGCCGAGGTCATGATCACCCGTTGTTACCGGCCTGAAGTTGGCAGCCCGGTGGTCGCGACGACGCCCCGCCGGAGACTCGATTCGTCAGGTCACAGGCAGGAGGTTCGGGCGCTTGCAGGTGACGTCTTCCCCCGGGGACTGTCCACGGACGTGCTCCCACGCCCAGGGAAGCAAGTGGGAGCCCGCCCACGCAGCCTCGCCGAGGGCAACGCGCACAAGGCTCGACTTGGGCACAGGCGGCGGCTCCGCCCGCCAGTCCTGCACTTCGTACCCCAGCGTCTCGGCCAGTGCGGCGGCGATGCGACGGTGCCCTTCGGTGTTGCCGTGCAGCCGATCGGTGTGCCACAAGGCCGGATGGCTCGCGGCGGGCACCGATGCGAGATCAACGACGATAGAGCCGTAGCGCTCATGACACTGCAGCGTGAGCGAGTTCAGGTACTGCAGTCGCCTGCGCAACACGACCGCGAGCGGCGCGACGCGCGCCATGTCTGGCATCGTGAACGTGAGGACCTGAGCGCTCGCCGCGGCCAGCTCGGCGTGCATTGCGAACAGGTCCTCGCGCAGCGCCTCGCGGTCGAGTTTGGGCCGCAGAATGTCGTTACCGCCGGCCACGACCACGGCGAAGTCAGGCGCCAAGGCCAGCGCCGGCCTTAGTTGCGTCTCACGAACCTCACGCGAGGTCTGTCCGCGCACGGCGAGGTTGGCATAGAGCAGACCCGGATGGATCACGTCCAGGTGACTGGCAAAACGATCAGCCCAGCCGATGTAGACCCCGTCAGGGCCGGGGTCCTCAAGGCCCTCAACAGTGCTGTCACCGATCGCAACAAGCCGAAACGGCATACCCATGCTCCTCACCATCGCAATCGAGGCCTCACACCCGCGAGCCTGTTCCTCACGAACCTCTTCCGAAGGTCACACCGTGAACCCGGTGGCATGACCCAACTTGAGCCGTTAGGCAAAGTATCAAAGTTGAGCACATTCGCGCGCAACCTGAACCGACGCCTTGATCAGCCGCCCGGGGGGTGCCACACGCACCGTCTTCATCACCCAGATGAAGTTCCGCAGGCGCATCCGCGCAGCCGAGGGAGAAGCTCGACTTCCGGATGCCCTTGTTGCCCGTCGCGAACTACGTCGTCCTCGCCTTCCTGGCCGGAGTCGTGGTCCTCATGGGTTTCCTGTCCGACTTCCGGCACGCCCTCTACGTCGGTCCGGTCTGGGTAGCCGGCCTGTACGCGGCGTGCCGGATCAAGACATCCTCCCCGCGCCGGTCAAACGCGGCCCTTTGAGACTGCGCTGCCGTGGGGTGCCACACCGGCGGGCCGCGACGCAGACTTCGGCGGTTCGGTAGTGGCCGCCCACTAACCCAGCTCAGGGTCGCCGAAGTCCCGCCTCGTGTCACCTTCGTGCGTCAACTTCGAGACCAAGAGCCGTACCTGATGTGATCGAGTAACGCCAACTCAAATCGGATCGAGCATCAGAAGTTGGTCGCCATATTCGTGAACCGGGAATAGTGACCTTGGAAAGCCACCGTGATCGTGTCGGTCGGACCGTTGCGGTGCTTAGCAACGATGAGGTCGGCCTCGCCTTCGCGCGGCGACTCACGCTCATACATCGACTCGCGGTGAAGCAGGATGACCATGTCGGCATCCTGCTCGATGCTGTTGTGGACGGCGATGCCGTTCGCGATGAAGTTGTGTGCGCCCAGAACGGTCGCGTCATAGACCTCCTCGACGCCGTCGGGCTCGATGGATAGGACCGAGTCCCAAAGCACATCGTTGACCGCTTCGAGGTCCAGTTCCGCTTCATCCAGCACCTGCACAACCTGGCCAAGGCTCTGCGCACCAACTTGCCCCTGGTTCGTCGAGGCGAAGTTGGCTGCCGTGATCACCTCACGGACCCGGCCCCACACTGGCGCGGTCATCTCAGCCCCGGACTTGTTGCCTGAACGTGCACGCATGATGGCCAGCAGCTCAAGCCCGGCGGCAGTCCCGACGCCGTGAACGTCGATCTCCTGCAGAAAGCGTCGCTGATCATCCACGCCGGCAACATCGAGCGTGAAGTCGTTGCGCTCCTCACGAATCCGGCACGAGATGCCAAAACGCAGCAGGAGGCGAGACACCTCATCAAGGAGATAGCGCGACTTCGACGTCAGATAGATGCGCCCGCCACGGCCAGAGCTGTGCCGGCGAACCGCACCGTCCAGCACCCATAGATGCTTGATGAAGATAGCGATCTGGCGCTTGGACGAATGAAACACCGGCGCCGGGACGGAACACTCGACGGCGGCCCCCCTCATGGGAGCACGAGCCATACCGCTGAGGTTGTGAGCGAGCAGAGCGATCTCATTGTCGTCCGCCCAGGGCTGGAACTCGTGCGGAGCCGGGACGTGCCGCGGCACGGCCACCCGCGAGCCGGTGCGCAAGTCACCCAGCTGGGTCCAGCCTTCATAAGCCAGGAACGGATGGTTCTCGGTCGCACGGATGGTCTTGCCCGACGCCAGGGTCAGACGGAAGACCGGCTTGACCCCGGTCGGGAACACGTGGGTCAGATGCCGCTGAACGTAGTGCAAGGAGTCATCCAGCGCCCACACCGGAACATCCGTGGAGCCTCTTCTATACAGCTCGCCCAACGTGCTCTCCGCGCCGGTGTCCGCCCTCATGATCCGCACATCCGCAGTGAGACAGCCCGACTCACGAAGGTCACTCATCTGCGGCCTCTTGTCGGTGCGCTGCTCGCTGCCACGGTTCAGCTGCGAGATGGCGATGACGGGAACCTCGAGCTCCTTGGCCAGGAGCTTGAGAGCACGGGAGAACTCCGCCACCTCTTGCTGGCGGCTCTCGACCCGCTTGCCCGAGCTCATCAGCTGCAGGTAGTCGATGATCACCAGGCGCAGGTTGTCACGCTGCTTGAGCCGCCGGCACTTGGCCCGGATCTCCATCAGCGACATGTTCGGCGAGTCGTCAATGAACAGCGGCGCATCGGAAACCTCGCCCATTGTGCGCGCCAGCCGGGTCCAGTCCTCGTCGCGCATGGTGCCCTTGCGCATGTTCTGCAGCTGGATCGAGGCCTCGGCCGAGAGCAGCCGCATCGTGATCTCGGTGCGGCTCATCTCCAGACTGAACAGGACGGTGGCCATCTTGTGCTTGATGGCCGCAGACCGGGCGATGTCCAGTCCCCAGGTCGAGTTGTGGGTGGGGATCATGGATTCACCGGCGAGGTAGAGATGTGCCTCGTGGTCCACTTCGATGCAACGCACCGGAACGGACTCGACCGCACTGATGAGGGTGACCTTCCAGATGGCCGTACCGATGGTGCCGCCCGGACCGATTGGCGACCCGCCTGTTGGCGGTTCACGGCAGATGGCCACAGGCCACCCGTCGCAGAGAAGACCGAGCATCTGAACCGTTGTCCGCACGATCTCGTGCGAATCGACAGTGACCAGCCATTGGTGCTCTGCATCGGCGACGATCTTCGAACCGTCCGAGAACTCGACCTCGAAGCACGGTCGACCCGTCATCACGTCGGTGACTCGGGTCACCGCTGTCGGCCGCCCGTCGGCGCCAAGCACGAGATCGCCCACTGCGACCTCACCCATCGTGGTCCAGCCCCAGGGCGTGGGCAGCGGGGTGTCCAGGGCCAGCGCCTTGCCAACCGCAGGCCTGGCCGCCACGACAATCATCTGACCGGGGTGCAGACCATTGGTGAGGTTGTCGAAGTCGGTGAATCCGGTCGGGACGCCGGTCATCTCGCCCGATCGACCCGAGGCGTGCTCGATCTCGTCGACGGTCGCCTCGAGCACATCGCCGAGCCTCGCGTAGTCATCGCCGCCACGCTTGTCGGCCACCGCGTAGATCTCTGCCTGCGCGGCGTTGACGATGTCCACGACGTCGCCGCCACCTTGGCCATAGCCCATCTGGACGATTTTTGTGCCGGCGTCGACCAGCCGCCGCAGCACCGCCCGCTCGGCCACGATCTCCGCGTAGTAGCCGGCGTTGGCCGCTGTCGGCACCTCGGAGATCAGCTGATGCAGGTAAGCCTGTCCGCCGACCCGGACCAGGTCGCCGCGTTTGGTCAGCTCATCGGAGACGGTGATGGCGTCGGCCGGCTCGCCCCGGCTGTAAAGATCCAGGATCGCGTCGTAGATCAGCTCGTGAGCCGGGCGGTAGAAGTCGGTCCCCTTAAGGCCCTCGACGCAGTCGGCGATCGCGTCCTTGGAGAGCAACATGCCGCCGATGACGCTTTGCTCCGCGTGCACGTCCTGGGGAGGCAGCCGGTCGTCCGCCGATCCGTACGAGGACTGGGCGGTTCCGTCATACGACTTGGTGTTCAGCTCCGCAAGCGACACGAGCGTCCCCCTTCCATACCGATCCTGCACGCGGACTGTGACCAGCACACCACCCGGTTCTGACAACCCCCCACCACACCGCCATTCGGGAGTCGCCCCGCGCAGCGATCGGTACGAACCAGCCACGTTAGGACCGGACGCCCCCGGACTCAACTGTGGCTTGTGCACAACATGGGGACAAGGTGTGTGTAACAGCCTGCGCCCATGTGCACACCCTGGGGAGGAGGCTGTGAACTTCGGAATAGATCCTCGCAGTCCGGACCACCGACCTGCACAAACACTGTGCACCCCCTGTGGACAAGAAATAGTTGGAGCGCGTCGTCCCGCCTACCCCACTGGAGATGTGGACAGGTTCGGCGAAGCCATATCCTGACGCGATGGGGGACGTTCGAGGTGACGTGGTCGAAGCCGTACGCCGCGTGCTCGCGGAGGCGGGGAATCCCGACCGGGCGAAGAACCAACAGGCCTACTTAACGGTTCCCCACGGCTGAAGCCGGGGGATTTCTGGCTCGGACCGCACCCACTACATCCCCGAGGGGAGGCAGCAAGTGTCTTACGTCGTCAACACCAGCACGGATACGCTCACCCGTGGCCAGGATCACCCTGGCAGCGTTCAGGTCGCGCCCTGCGCTGAAACCGCAGTGCTCGCATTTGAAGGTTCGTTCACCCAGTCCGAGGCGTTGCTTGGCTCTCACGCCGCACTCGGAGCAGGTCATTGTTGTGTAGGCGGGCGGAACCATCACCACCGTTCGGCCCGCCCGCGTGCCACGCTCGACCAGTTCACGTTTCGCTGCACCGATCGCAGCATCAGCGCTCTTGCGTGCCATCGTGGATTTCGTCAGGAACACCGGTTTGAAGTCCTCGACCGCGATCAGTTGATGGTTGTCGACCACGGCTTTCGCCCAGACGCGCCCTGCGTGTTTGTTCTGGTTCGCGGCCTTCTGGTGGAGTTTCGCGGCTTCCCGCTTGGCGCGCTTGTACCCGTTCGAAGTTGTCTGTCCCCTACGGTATCGGCGGCTCATCTTCCGCTGCGCTTTCGCCAGCTCGGCCGCGCACCGCTTCCGGTGGCCGAGGTAGGGCAAGTCGTAGATCGGGTCTGTCGTCGTAGCCGTGGTGCTCACGCCCCAGTCGATGCCGATGGAGCCTTCAACCTCGGCCGCTGCCTCAACATCGCGGCGGACTACAAACGATGCGAACCAGTGCCCAAGGCTGTCTTGATACACACGGACACTGCTCGGGTCAGACGGCAGATCGCGGGACCACACCACAGGGACACTCACCCCAGACGGCAGGCGCAGGCGACCGTCACGGATCGAGAACCCGCGGGTTGTGTAGTCCAGCGAAGGGAAGGCTCGTTTACGGGCCTTGAGTTTCGGCCGGCCGCGGCCTTTGACGTTGAACGAGTGGGTCAAGGATTGCGAGTAGGTGCGAAGCATCTGCTGCTGTGCGACCTGGGAACCCTCACGCAACCAAGCGAACCGGCCACGCGCGTCAGTGAGCAGCTTCGACAAGCCACACAGAGTTGGGCGCCGCCCGGACTTCTGTTGGTGGACTGCCTCGTTCCACAGGAACCGGCACCGTCCCCACTCCGCGAGCAACGCACGCTCCGCCTGAACGCCGGGGCGCAGGCGGTACGTGTAGCGCACGGTCTCGATCACCAGAAACACTATACACGTTCCTGTCGTATAGTGTTGGGATGGACGAGATCAGATCCAACCACAACGTCGTATACCGCTGCACCTATCACGTGGTCTGGTGCCCGAAGTACCGGCGTCCCGTCATCGAAGGCGCCGTCGACCAACGACTCAAACAGATCATCTCGGAAGTGTGCGCCGAAAAGGACGCGCCAGTCATCGAGCTCGAAACGATGCCCGACCATGTGCACCTACTGGTCACCTGCGACCCGCAGTACGGCATCCACCGCCTCGTCAAGACGATCAAGGGCAGGTCATCCCGGCTGCTTCGCCAGGAGTTCCCCTC
>CABDZW010000219.1_pt1 | contig 13693 bp, 11 predicted proteins | sample 3132261 | NCBI WGS metagenome assembly CABDZW01 (sample SAMEA5534341, study PRJEB31848) | metagenome | biome: tundra; feature: field; material: soil | place: USA | collected 2013-05 | depth 0.45 m | reverse complement strand
CGTTGTCCGCAAAGGCCTGCCCGGTGCACAAAGACTCGACTGGGACAGCCTGTCCCAGCGGATCCACCCAGCGGACTCCCGGGTCCAGCGCCTCGCAGCAGAGACCCCTGCGGAGCTCATCTGCTTCGACATTCTCGCCCTGGATGACGACGACCTGACAGGGCTGCCGTTCGGCGAGCGCCGAGAGCGGCTGGAGTCCGCGCTGTCCAGCCTCCCGGTGGAAGCTCCGATTCACCTGACCAGAAGCACAACCGATGCGGCCACCGCCCGAGAATGGTTCGAGCGGTTCGAAGGCGCGGGCCTCGACGGTGTTGTCGCCAAGGCATTGGCAGCTCCTTACCAGCAGGGCAAACGCGTCATGTTCAAGATCAAGCACTCCAGGACCGCCGAGGCCGTGGTCATTGGTTACCGGATCCACAAGTCCGGAACTGGGGTCGGCTCATTGCTTCTGGGCCTGTATGACGAGCACGGCACCCTCTATCCGGTGGGCGGGGTCTCGGCCTTCACCAACACCCGACGCGTAGAGCTGATTGATGAGCTTGCGCCTCTGGTGCTCACCGACGATCAGGGTGATCCCGTCAAGGGCGCAACGGAACGCTCCCGGTTCAGCGCCAACAAAGACACGAGCTTTGTCAGGTTGCGCCCCGAGCGGGTAGTGGAGGTGAAGTTCGACCAGATGGAGGGCCCGCGATTTCGGCACACCGTGACATTGCTGCGCTGGCGTCCGGACCGCGATCCGGAGTCCTGCGCGGCAGCGCAGGTCGACCGGCCAATCGCCTACGACCTTGACGCCGTCCTCCAACGCTGAACGGCAGGCGGCGCGGCGTGTTCACCGCGCCACCCCGACTTAGACGTGGCAGCATTGACAAGATGTGGCTTTGTATTGTCCAGATATGGCTTTGAGCGATCACCAGTCCGAATGGAGAACGATCATGACCGTGGTGGCCGAATGAGCACGCACACCTTCCCCGCCCGGAGCTTGGAACCGATCCTCTGCCAGCCGTGGTGCGAAGCCATGGACGGACACCCCAACCAGAGGTTTCGTGAGGACCAGTGTTGCGTCGGCCCCGAGCACCGAGTTCCACTTTCACGCGAGCCTGACGAGCTCTTCGGCGAAGCCAGCACCGAACAGCAGTATCTCAACACGTACCTGATGCGGCCTGCGGACGACGAGGCGCCCCGAGTATTCATCGGCTACAACGAGGCACCCGGCAGGCCGGCCACCCTGGATGAGGCGCGACGCTTCGCTCTCGAGATTCTCGCCCTGGTCGACGGGCTCGAGGCCAACTTCTCCTGACCTAGCCTCCCAAGAACACAGTAACGCCCCGCATCCGGAGAAAGAGGGGCGTTACTTCGTGCAGGGCGGTTGGCGCAGGTGAGGTCTCAGGGAGAGAAATGTTGTAACAATCCCTAGCCCATCTTCGGTCTGGTCCGGCTCAGGTGAGGACGAGCCAGGTGACGTTGACGCGATCTGCCAAGTTCTTGACGTCAGCATAGGAAGGCACCCCGAAGAGCCCTGACCTCTGGATGCTGTATGTCGGGTCAGGGACAACCACCTCAAGCCAGTGGGTTTCGTTGAGATCATGACGTTTTCGGCTGGGCTGAACCCTGCGGCTCGCCGCGCGTCCTGGCAGTACTCATCTGCTCAGCGTTGCGCTCTCGAACCGCTGAGCGTGCCCGCTGCGCGCGTTACGGGCCAAGCTATCGGGCCAGTTCTCGACCTACCGGACCGATCCAATCGCCGGCTCATCGTGCAGGAGAGCGGCAGGGGCGATCGCCATGATGGTCTTCGTGGTCAGTCATGAACGTGCGACTTTCCGTAAAGCACCAACGGGGCAAGTCCATCCGAACAGGTGGGCCCACATGGCCCTCTCCCGCGAAGAAGGCAGCGCGGGTTGAACAACAGTGGGCGATAACCATGGCGCTGATCTCTTCATTTAAGGTTCCGTTAGGCTCTCCTTGAGAGTCTGTGACTACTGACATAGACACCGACTACCGCACGTGGAGGGGACCAGCGGCTGTAGGGCTCGATGGTCCCCTCCGCCAGAGACAGCCCGGCGCCGTCATGATCGCTTCGCGGTCCCCAGCGGTCGACGCACGCGCTCGCCCTCGCCTCATTGAGATGAGAGCGGGCCAGCCTCTTTCGGACCGAAGTGCGGTTCAGTTTGAGCGCAAAGAGCTGATCAGTGAGTTTGGTTGGGATCAGGACGTTTGCGGCTGGGCTGAACCCTGCGCGGCTCCCCCGGCATCTTCGGAAAGTCGGGCGGGAACGGCATCTCCCCCAGTCCTCGCTCGGCAACGTCCCGGTCCCAGAGCGCAACTGCCGCGGATACGTCACCGACCGCGTCATCGATCCCGGCCCACGCGTCGCCCTCGGCGCCAAGAATGGGCGGCACCGTGCGTATCGTGAAATCGCCCGGTGTGACATCTGCGAGTCGCTGCCATGGGACAGGCATCGACACCGGTGCGCCCGGCAGAGGCCGGGGGCTGTAGGCGGAGGCGATGGTGCGATCACGGTTGGCCTGGTTGAAGTCGACGAAGACCTTTTGGCCACGTTCTTCCTTCCACCAGGCCGTGGTGACCTCCTGGGGCATCCGACGTTCGAGCTCGCGCGCGATCCCGATGACGCCGTGACGCACGTCGAGGAACTCGTGCCTCGGGCGGATCCGGACAAAGACGTGCACCCCGCGGTTCCCGGACGTCTTGGCCCAGCCGGTAAGACCGATCTCCGCCAGCAGGTCCTTCAGGACGCATGCCGCCCGTGCCGCGTCCGCGAAGCTGGTTCCTGGCTGGGGGTCGAGATCGATCCGCAGCTCGTCTGGATTGTCGTTGTCGGCACTGCGGACCGGCCACGGGTGGAAGGTCACCGTGTTCATCTGCACAGCCCAGATGGCAGTGGCGATCTCGTCGATGACCAGCTGCGGGTGGCTCCGGCCAGAGGGATAGGTGCACATCACCGACCGCGCCCACTGCGGCACTCCGCGCGGAGGGTTCTTGGAGAAGAACTCCTCGCCCTGCACACCTTGGGGGAAGCGCTGCAACGTCACCGGCCGGTCCCTCACTGCGCGCATCAGCCCGTCCTGGACCGAGGTGAGGTAGGTCGCAAGGTCCCACTTGGTGATACCCGCGTCTTGCCACATGACCCGGTCCGGGTTGGAGATGCGAACCTCACGCACCAGACCTTCGCAACCTTGGACCTGCAGAACTCTAGCGCCGCTCGCCATGCTGCGAGCCTAGCCGCCGGCGACAACGGCACGAGGTGTCCGAGCCTCGGGGCCTCATGAAGGCGCATACGAATCTCATCAACCGGAAACGTCGTCTGGCCGAGTTGTGGACCCGCGTTCCTGATCAGCAAGGACCTGACGATTGCCCCGTCCGCCACCTGGTCCCCGGCCGTTCGACTACGACGTGGTGCACGCCAACTCGCAGTTCCATCACCAGGACTGCGACCACGACCGGGGTCGTGCGGCCCACGATCGCAACGGCACGAAGACAACGCCCGATGGGAACGTTTCCGGCGAAGCGTTGTTAAGTAGATCGTGAAGTGGTTTTCAGCCCTGCATAGGAGAACTCCCATGAACGACGCTCGTGCTTATCCCCTGACCAAGACCGAGCAGCAGTGGCGTGAGGAGCTCACCCCGGCGGAGTATGAGGTCCTGCGCCAAGCCGGCACCGAACGCCCTGGTGTTGGGGAGTACACGGACACGAAGACCCAAGGGGTGTACTCCTGCCGCGCATGCAACACCGAGCTGTTCCGCAGCGATACCAAGTTCGACAGCCACTGCGGCTGGCCCTCCTTCTACGCACCACTAGCCAAGGACCGGGTCGAGTACCTCGAAGATCACAGCACGGGCACCAGGCGGGTCGAAGTCCGTTGTGCCAACTGTGGTTCGCACCTCGGTCACGTGTTCGAGGGTGAGGGCTATGACGTCCCGACCGACCAGCGATACTGCATCAACAGCATCAGCCTTCGCCTCGAGACGACGTCGGAATAACGGTCTGCAGACAGACAGGGACCTCACCCCACCGGACCTGTTTGGGCGCGAAGGGCTTCGGCGGCCCGGATGACCTCGTCGGCGACCGCTCCTGGTCGTCATACCCAAGCTGGATCACGGCGATGCACGTGTCAGTCTCCTGAGATCCCAGGCGTGGGCGCGCCAGGCCCGGATCCCCCCGATAGTGCACCCAAGTGGGCGTTGTAGGCCTTCAGCTCAGCGTCGTCGTCGCGATCGGCCTGGCGGTCCAGCCGGGTGGACTCAGCACTGTCGGAACGGACCCAGGCGCGGGTGACCAGCAAGGCCAGGACCAGCGTCGGAAGCACGTCGATTACCCAGCCGGCGGCGCCACCGGTGCGTTGGTCGGCCAGCAGATCCACGGCCCACGGCAGGTGCAATCCCTGGAAGAAGTTGGGCGCCAGCAACGTCGTGCCGCTGGTCAGGGCCACACCGAAGAACGCATGGAACGAGATCGTGCCAAAGAGAATGATCAGCAGGAGCACGGGCGGCCAGCGCCTGGGCCCGGGGTCGATCCCTACCAGCACCCACGCGAAGAGATATCCGGCCAGAAGAAAGTCCAGAGTCATCATAACGTGCCCGGTGTGGGTGCGAAGGGCCAGCTCGAACAACGGCGAAAAGTAGAACCCGATCAGGCTGCCGAAGAAGATGGCGGCTGCGACGATCGGATTGCCGATCACCGCCAGGAATCTGGAGTGCACCAGGGCCAGCAGTAACTCGCGAGGACCCAGGGTGTTGTCCCGGCGCGGGGTCAGGGTCCGCAGGGCAACGGTGAGCGGCGCACCCAGCACCATCAGGATCGGTGCCACCATGAAGACCGTCATGTGCATGACCATGTCCATCGAGAACAGGACCCGTCCGTAGACACCCGGCGCCCCGCAGGTGGCCCACCCGAAGATCGCCCATCCCAGCACCCAGCCGATGGTTCGCGTCGCCGGCCATGAGTCGCCGCGGGCGCGCATCCGCGAGGTGCCGAGGAGGTAGAGGGTCACGGCGATCACCGCCACCGCCAGCCACAGCCAGTCGATGCGCCAGACGGTGAGCCAGCCAACAACCGTGAGCGGACCCGCGGGAGCGGGGTACCCGGTCAGGGCATATGCCGGGTCTGTGCTGAACGCAGGAACGTCCGTGCCCGGTGGCGCACTGCGCGACAGTGCGGCCCCCAGGGCAAAAGCGGCGCCCATCACAACCAGCTCGAACAGGGCCAGTCGCCCGAAGAGCCGCCCGGCGAGCGGATCCGCCGCGATCCGGTCCACCACCCGTGACCGCTGCTGCCAGCCTGCCAGGCCGAGAATGAGCAGCGCGACGACCTTGAGGATCACCAACGCGCCATAGGTGGAGGCCAGATTGCCGATCGAGCCGACCCGGATCCAGGCGTTGGCCGCCCCGGACACCGCGACGGCCACGAAGCACCACCCGGCGAGGACCGAGTACCGCTGGACGCTGACGGCGAGCGCTTTGCCGAGCAGGGGGCGCAGGATCACCAGCGCGAGCAGGCCCCCGACCCACAGGACGGCCGAGACCAGGTGCACGGCGAGGGAGTTGACGGCCGTGTCGTGGTTTGCGGCGCCCGCGGCGTGACCGGCCAGGGACAGCGGAAGTATCGCCAGGATGCTGAGCGCGGCCAGGGCGACCATCCCTGAGCGGCGCCGAACCACACCGGCGCCGACGGCCACGACCAACGCCAGAGCGGAGCTGATCGCGGCGACGCGCAGGAAGTCGAGCTGGAAGACGAAGGTCTGGAACTGGGTGGCGAACGTCGGGTCGCTGATCGGGGTACCGGAGATGTCGGCGAACGAGAAGAGCAGCCCGACAACCCCGGCTACCACCCAGACGATACCGCAGGCACACGCGTAGCGGGCCGCGGTGATCCGACGGGAGGTGTGGCGTTCCTCGGGGATGATCGTCGCGGCCACCACGAGCAAACCGATGGTGCTCGCCGCCGCCAGGTCGTGGATGGCCCGCACGATCGGCAGCCCCCAGCGCACCAGCGCGCCGACATCCGGCAGCCCGGCGACCGGGGCGGCGAAGGCGCCCCCGAGCAGACCGGCTGGGATGACCACCGCAACGACCACCACAGCCGCCAGGATCAAGGGCAGCTTCTCGGCCTGTGGAGTGAGGCCGGGTGCGGTGGTCATGGCCACACCCTAAACCGAAGTTCCGACTCCGCTGAGGTGGGATCCGCCCTCTGATGACCTGCGTCGAGGCGTAGGAAAGGGGGGTCGGCCCCCCAGAGGAAGGCGTTGCGTCGACCGACAGAATCTGCCGGCCTGAGCTGGCGAGACTCGCAGAGTCCTGAGGTGGCGCAAGGAAGCGATTGGCCATTCATGCCCGTGAGGCTTCATGCAGTCCCAGAACTCCCGATGATCAAGCCAGGACAAGGTCGCTTCTGCTTCGAACGGCCGCCGAATAGTCGTACCGCGTTCAGAGGCAGGGGTGCGCCACACCATCAAGTCCTTACGGGCTTGCTGAGGTATTCACGCTTCAGCAGCAACAGCAACAGCAACAGCATCAGGCTCGAGCCCGCAGCCGAGCGAGCGCTCACCCGGGACAGGGCACGCGTGCGTAGGTTGAGGCCATGACCACTTCGGATGCCACCACTGCAGATGAGAGCCAGTTCCGCCACGATCCGCCCCACGTCGGCGACGAGCGCACGATGTACCAGGGCTGGCTGGAGTTCCATCGCGGGACACTGTTGTGGAAGTGCGCCGGTCTGAGCGACGACCAGCTGAAAACTGCCTCGGTCAGTCCTTCGAGCCTGACGCTTCTCGGCCTCGTGCGACACATGACCGAGGTCGAGCGAGCATGGTTCCGCACCAGGGCTGCCGGTCTCGGGCTGCCTGCTCTGTACTGTCCCGAGGAGGACAGGGACGGAGACTTCGACAACGTCGCCGATGCCGATGCCAAGCAGGACTTGGCGACATACGCAGCTGAGTGCCAGGCCGCTGACGAGGCTGCCCGGGCCAAGTCCTTGGACGACACCTTCGAACGAGGGGGGAACCAGATCTCGTTGCGCTGGGTCTACGTCCACATGATCGAGGAGTATGCCCGTCACAACGGCCATGCCGATCTGCTCCGCGAATGCATTGACGGGGCGACCGGCGACTGACCCAACGCCGGGTAGGGCACCAAGACCCTGCCCGCGATCAGGGCAGGGAGTCGACCAGTGCCGCGACCTCGACCCGGGGCCCGCTGTAGAACGGCACCTCTTGGCGGACATGGCGGCGAGTCTCGGAGCCCCGTAGGTGGCGCATGAGATCAACGATGCGGAACAGGTCGTCCGCCTCGAACGCCAGGATCCACTCGTAGTCACCCAGCCCAAATGAGGCGATCGTGTTCGCTCGCACATCCGGGTAGTCGCGCGCCATCTGCCCGTGCTCAGACAGGAGGCCGCGGCGTTCCTCATCCTCCAGGAGGTACCACTCGTAGGAGCGCACGAACGGGTAGACGCAGATGAAGTCCTTGGGGTGTTCGTCCGCCATGAACGCCGGGATGTGCCCCTTGTTGAACTCCGCCGGCCGGTGCAGCGCGGCAACCGACCACACCGACTCAAGGTGCGCGCCGAGCTCGGTGCGGAGCAGCCGGTGGTATGCCGCCTGCACTGTCCGGATGTCCTCGGCATGCCACCAGATCATGAAGTCCGCATCGGCCCGTAGCCCGGCGACGTCATAGACCCCTCGCACGACGACACCCTGCATGGCGACGTCGGCAAAGAGCGTCTCGATCTCGGCGGCGACCTTTTGGCGATCCTGGGGCAATGGGGTCGTCACCTTGAATACCGACCACATCGCGTAGCGGATGCTGTCGTTGATGTCGCGGATCTGGCCTGCGGATGGCTTCGGGGTCATGGCCTCATCCTGTCCGATGGCCTCAGCTGTTCGCAGGTGGGTCACGTGTGTCTACGTCTCGTGACCAAAAGGACACCCCGGGGCGTGGAACGAACGTGGCCGTGCACCTGTCCAAGGAGCATGCCGTTCTTCAAGCGCTCGTCCCCCGGAGGTCTGTCATGAAACACGCTTTCACCCACCGCCGCGAGTCCCGACTTACTCGGCCGCTCAGAAGGCTGACCGTCCTGGCGACCCTGTCCGCATTGTTGCTCGCCGGTTGTGCCGGCGGCGGTTCAGCCAGCACCAGCAGCGTGGGAAGAGCAAGTAGTGGTGCTACTGCCCAGGACAGTGTCGGGGCCAACACTGCTCCCGCAACGAGGAACAACGCACCCGGCGCCCAGTCCACCCCAGGCGCGCTTACCCCAGCACGAGGGCCTCAGTCCGGTGCACCTGTGGTGGGTGTTGGCCCCAGGCTGACCAAGAGCGCGAGCCTCGACCTTCAGGTCAAGAACATCGACACCGCCGCAGCTCAGGTGCGCACGATCGCCGCTGGGCTGCAGGCTCAGGTGCTCAATGAGCAGATCGGAACGAGCGGTCCCATCGGTCCGGTGCCGCCGGCCACCAAGCTCGATGTCTTCGGCGGCTTGGGCACCCTGACCCTGTCTGTCCCGGCAGCCACGCTGGACGCCGCGCTGGACCAGCTGGCCAGGATCGGCACGGTGCTGCAGCGGACCCTGTCCACGCAGGACGTCACCGCCCAGTACGTCGACACCGAGAGCCGCCTCAAGACCATGCGCTCCAGCGTCGAGCGCGTGCGTGCCCTGATGGCGCAAGCCAAGGACGTCGGTCAGGTGGTGGCTCTGGAAGGCGAGCTGAGCCAGCGTGAGGCCGATCTGGAGTCGTTGGAGTCACAACAGGCCGCTCTGGCGAACAGTGTCGAGCGCTCCACTTTGACGGTCTCGTTGAGCACGCCCGGGAACCAGCCCGTGACCAAGACCGGTTTCGTCGCCGGCCTGCGCTCCGGCTGGGACGCGTTCGCGGCCTCGGTCACGGGGCTGCTGACCGGCATCGGAGCGGTTCTGCCCTTTGCCGTGTTCTTCGCCCTGGTCGCAGCACCGATTGCGTGGTGGCTGCGCAGGCGCCAGCCAGACTCGGCAAGTCAGATCCAGTGAGGTCGCTGGCTCAGACCAACTGAGTAAGGTCAGCTGGCGGATGCCTCGTGCACCAGCTCGACGACTCGGGTCAGCACGTCGGGGTCGGTGGTCGGCAGGACTCCGTGGCCCAGATTGAAGATGTGCCCCGGCGCCTGCGCGCCCTCAGCCACGATCGACCGGACAGCCTTCTCCAGCGCTGGCCACGGTGCGAACAGCAGCGCCGGGTCCAAGTTGCCCTGCACTGCGTACCGGTCTCCGATGCGGGCGCGGGCATCGGTCAGCGACGTGCGGAAGTCCACGCCCACGACGTCGGCGCCGGCGGCACCTATCGAGGCCAGCAGCTCACCTGTTCCCACACCGAAGTGAATCTTGGGGACATCAAGGTCGGCCACGGCCGACAAGGCCACTGCCGAGTGAGGTTGGACGAAGGTCTCGTAGTCATTGCGGGAGAGAACGCCCACCCATGAGTCGAACAGCTGCACAGCCGACGCCCCGGCCTGTACCTGCACACGCAGGGTCGCCCCGGAGATCTGTGCCAGCCGCGCGCACAGCCCATGCCACAGCTCGGGGTCGCCGTGCATCATGGCCTTGGTGTGTTCATGGTTCTTGGACGGCCCACCCTCAACGAGGTACGACGCGAGAGTGAACGGCGCGCCAGCGAATCCGATCAGAGGGGTGGCGCCCAGCTCGGCGAGGACCATATGCACGGCCTCAGTGATATACGGGAGGTGCTCGGGCGTCAGCTCCGGAAGACGATCGAGGTCGGCGCGCTCCCGGAACGGCTTGGCCACCACAGGTCCCACCCCGGCGACGATGTCAAGATCGACGCCGACGGCAGCCAACGGAACGACGATGTCGCTGAACAGGATCGCCGCGTCGACCCCGTGGCGGCGCACCGGCTGCATGGTGATCTCGGCGACCAGGTCCGGGCTGCGGCAAGAGTCGAGCATCCCCACGCCCTCGCGCACCTTGCGGTACTCCGGCAGCGACCGACCCGCCTGGCGCATGAACCAGACCGGCGTATACGGCACGCTCTGACGTCGGGCGGCCCGGATCAGGGCACTATCGCGGGGGCTGTTCGGAGGGGACGTCACCTGCAGATTCTCGCATGGGGAGACCACCCCCATCCCGCGGGTCACAGCGCGATGGCGACCACTCCGACCAAGGTCAGCGCGACACCTAAGGACTGGACTCGGCGCAACCGCTCGGCCAGGAGCACTCTCGCCCAGAAGAGCGTGGCGACCGGGTACAGCGAACCCAGAACGCTGGCCACGCTGACCATGCCCCGGGACGAGGCGAAGGCGAAGAGCCCATTGGCGGTGACGTCGCCCAGCCCGATCACCGCGAGCGCCGGCAGGTCCTGCGCGCGGGCGCCGCCGACCGAGCGCAGCACCAGTCCGGCGATGAGGAACACGGTCACGCTGGTGGCTCGCATGCCCCACAGCGTCTCGAGCAACGCGTAGCGTGCCCCGCGATCAAGGCAGTACAGCGCGGTCCCGAAGCACGCCGCGGCGATAATGGCCAGCATCACCGGGCGCGGTGGCACAGCGCCGGTCAGCTCGGGCCCGGAGGCCAGTGCCGCGCCGGCCACAGCCACGGCCATCCCGATCCAGGCGGTGGTGCTCGGATGCTCCCCGGTGAGCAGGCCGAGAAACACCGGCACGAGTGCTCCCAGGGATGAGATCGGCGCGACCACGCCCATCGTTCCCGAGGCCAGTGCGGTGTAGAAGCAGACCAGTCCCAGTGCCCCGGCCACCCCGGCCCCGATCGCCCAAAGCGGGCCGTTACCGGTGAAAGACGGCGAGAGGCCGGTATTGCGGACCAGCAGGATCAGGCTTAGCGCGACCAAGGCAAAACCCTGAGTGAGGGCTACGACGGCAGGCGGCGCGATGGTCCGGGCCTTGACTCCGGCGAAGAAATCCGAGGTTCCCCAGAACACGCTTGAGGCCAGAGCGAGCAAAGCCAACATCGCAGAACCGTATCTCGGCGTGCCGCGAGTCCTGCGAGGGACCGGCCGACATACCCTTGCGGGGTGGACAGTCGTAGCGTCCCCGGCGAGGACTCGGCCGAATTCGCGCAGGCACTTCGGGACCTGCGCGCAGCTCGGTTACGTCCTGAGGTTCGCCTCACAGAGGTGCCTGCCCCCAGCCGGATTGCCCCGCATGCCGTGGCTGTGTCTGCGGAGATTGTCACCGCCGACGGCCGCGGCCAGGGTGACGAGCTCGCCTCTGGCCGTTTCGTGCTTCTGTACGACCCGTCCGAGCCTGATCCGTGGAACGGGGTCTGGCGAGCAGTCACCTTCGCCCGCGCCGTGTTCGACCCGGAGCTGGCCAACGACCCGATGCTCGGTGCCGTCGGATGGTCGTGGTTGAAGGAAGCGCTGGAGAACCGTGAAGCCACCTACGTGGCCGAAGCAGGAACCGTCACCCGGGTCGTGTCTGAAAGCTTCGCCGGCCTGGCCGAGCGTGGTGCCACGGTGGAGATGGAGATCCGGGCGTCCTGGACACCTACCGGCCCCAACGTCGGTGTGCACCTACAGGCTTGGGCCGATCTGCTGTGCACGGTGGGCGGTCTGCCACCGTTGCCCGACGGTGTCACGGCTCTTCCGCGACAACGTCGCTGATCGCCAGTTGTTGCGCCCGGCTAACCCCCAATACCTGCATGTCAATAGATTGAACCTGTGAGCATCGGATCAAGCGACACCCTAGAACCATCAGATGTGCCTGCCCTGGACATACCAGACACGGAAGCGGCGGAGCGGGTCATGGTGGCCTTGAACATGCCTGCCGAAGGCGTTCCAGACGTCGCTGTGACTGAGCGTGACCTCGTGCGTGCGGCCGAGGCCCTGGCCTCCGGGACCGGCCCGGTGGCCATCGACGCAGAGCGTGCCTCAGGCTACCGCTACGGCCAGCGGGCCTACCTCATCCAGCTCCGTCGCGAGGGTTCGGGCACCTGGCTGATCGACCCGATCGCCTGCCCGGATCTGTCACCGATCGGTGATGTCCTCGCCGCTGTCGAGTGGATCCTGCATGCCGCAACCCAGGACCTACCTTGCCTTGCCGAGGTTGGTATGCGTCCGACGCGCTTGTTCGACACCGAGCTGGGAGGGCGCCTGGTGGGTCTGCCGAGGGTCGGGCTGGCTGCCGTAGTCGAGCACTATCTCGGCCTCACCCTTGCCAAGGAGCACTCGGCCGTGGACTGGTCGACCAGGCCCCTACCGGAGCCCTGGTTGCGTTACGCGGCCTTGGATGTCGAGGTTCTCGTCCAGGTCCGCGACCTCATGGCAGACGACCTGGTCGCTCAGGCAAAGATGCCTTGGGCCGAGCAGGAGTTTGACGCCCTCACCAGGTTCACCGGTCCCCCGGTCCGGCTCGAGCCGTGGCGTCGCACCTCGGGGCTGCACAAGGTCCGCAACCGACGTGGCGCCGCCATGGTGCGCGAGCTGTGGCAGACCCGTGACGCGATAGCCATCGAGAACGACATCGCCCCGGGCCGGATCATGCCGGACGCTGCGCTGGTCGACCTGGCCCTGCGGTCGCCGAAGAGCGATGCCGATATCAGCGATACCGGGGCGAGCCGAGCCTCCAGGTCAGTGCGCCGATACCAGCGCGAGTGGCTCGCCGCGCTGGAGCGAGCCCGTCAGCTGCCCGAGGCGGATCTTCCCGCTCTCACCGTGCGCTCAGACGGCCCACCGCCGGCGAGAGCCTGGGCCGACCGTGATCCGGTTGCCGCCGCCCGTCTGGTTCAGGCCCGCACAGCGCTGAGCGAGTTCGCCCAGGCCCACAACATCCCCGTCGAGAACCTGCTGTCTCCGGACCTCCTGCGCCGGACGCTGTGGACTCCCCCGGCCGAACCGACGCTGGAGTCCATCTCCCAGTCCTTGCTCAAGCTGGGGGCCCGTCAGTGGCAGATCGACATCGCGGGGCCCATCGTTGAGGAGGCCATCAACCGACCCGTCACGGTGGGGGTTACCAGCGAAGTTACTGACGGGTAGCATCACTGTTCGAAGGTCACTCTTCGATCCATCACAGTTCTCCTCAGGGAAGGCTCCCCGTGTCCCGCACTCTGCGTGAAGTCGTGTTTGTCGAAGGCGTCCGCACCCCGTTCGGCAAGGCTGGTGACAAGGGCATGTACGCCCAGACCCGCGCCGACGACCTCGTCGTCAACTGCATTCGCGAACTGCTTCGCCGCCATCCCGAGCTTCCACCTGAGCGGGTCGAGGAGGTCGCCATCGCGGCGACCACCCAGATCGGCGACCAGGGTCTGACTCTGGGCCGGGTGGCGGCGCTGCTCGCTGGGCTGCCCAATACCACCCCGGGTTACTCCATCGACCGGATGTGCGCCGGCGCGATGACCGCGGTGACCAACGTGGCCTCAGCCATTGCCTTTGGGTCGGCGCAGGTCGCTATCGCCGGCGGAGTCGAGCACATGGGACGCCACCCGATGGGCGAGGCGGTTGACCCCAACCCGCGGATCTTCGCCGAGAAGATCGTGGACCCGTCAGCGCTTTCGATGGGCTCGACCGCAGAGAACCTCCACGACCGCTACCCTGCGCTGACCAAGGCGCGCTGCGACGCCTACGCCGTCGCCAGCCAGAGCAAGCTGGCGAAGGCTTATGCCGACGGCAAGATCCAGCCTGACCTGGTTACGGTCGCCACCCGCCACACCGAGCTCGGGTATGGCATGGCCACCGCTGACG
>CABDZW010000206.1_pt1 | contig 13804 bp, 12 predicted proteins | sample 3132261 | NCBI WGS metagenome assembly CABDZW01 (sample SAMEA5534341, study PRJEB31848) | metagenome | biome: tundra; feature: field; material: soil | place: USA | collected 2013-05 | depth 0.45 m | reverse complement strand
CCGACGACGGTTGTTCGGCTGGAAGGTGCGCTTGCTCACGAGGTTCTCCGTTACTGCACAGCCATCCGGGGATCTGTGCTGAAGGTGGTGCGGGGTACAAGGTGGGACGAGTCAACTCATTCAATGGGGCAAGAATCCCCACTGCTTTCGAGACGCTGATCGGCCACAATCGGAAGTCCGCGGCCACCACAACTGCGTGGGATACACGGGCACGCGAAAAAGGCCCTCAACACAGGCTTCCTCCACGGTACGGGAGCCAACAGGGCACGGTCAAACTCATATCGTTTACCACTGCACTGTGCCACCGAATCGGGCGAAAACAGCCTATGGTGGTGCGGCGGGACTATCCCTGTCAGGTGACACGCCGGTAAACACCCGGTTTTATGAGCATGAACACTACGACTTCGACCCTCGTACGGCTCCCCGTGAGGGCAGACGCTCATAGGCTTCGCGCCCCAAAAGCAGCGTCCACAGCATATGCACAGGCTGTGGAAAACCGTGTGGAAAAAGGGCATAAGATGCTCTGGCGCCCCACGGAATGACGCGGCTCGAGACCACGACAACGGGAGTGGAGATGTACCGATCGTGACGCAAGTACAGGTTGATTACGGCCACGTCTGGCACAACACGTTGACCGCACTCGATGCCAATGGGCTGCCCCCGACCCAGCGTGCGTTCCTGCACCAGGCCAAGTTCGTGGGCCTGCTGGAGCAGACAGCGTTGCTGGCCGTTCCGGACGAGTACACCAAGGACATCGTCGAGACCCGGGCGCGCCAACAGGTTGTGATGGCGCTGTCCAGTCAGCTCGGCATGGAGATCCGGTTGGCGGTCACCGTTGACCCGGCACTACGCGCCGAAAACGCGGTCGAGGAGCCCCCTGAGCCCGAGACCATCGCGGATCTAGCCAGCCTCACCGAGCTCGAGGCCGACGAGCTTCCGGATCTGAGTTCGCCATTCAGCACGATCCGGGCCACCAGCGCAGGTGGCCAGTCCGGTCGGCCGCGGATCGCCGACCGGGATGCAACCGAGGTTGAGGCCACCCGCCTCAACCCGAAGTACACGTTCGACACCTTCGTCATCGGCGCCAGCAACCGCTTCGCGCATGCAGCAGCAGTGGCTGTGGCGGAGGCGCCGGCCAAGGCGTATAACCCGCTGTTCGTCTATGGCCAGTCCGGACTGGGCAAGACCCACCTACTCCACGCCATCGGCCACTACGCGCGCAACCTCTATCCGAACGTGCGAGTGCGCTATGTGAACTCCGAGGAGTTCACCAACGACTTCATCAACAGCATCCGCGACGACAAGGCCTCGGCTTTCCAGAGCCGATACCGCAACGTCGACGTGCTCCTCATCGATGACATTCAGTTCCTGCAGGGCAAGGTGCAGACCCAGGAAGAGTTCTTCCACACCTTCAACACTCTGCACAATGCAAACAAACAGGTTGTGATCACCTCCGACCTACCGCCCAAGCAGTTGGGTGGCTTCGAGGAGCGGATGCGCAGCCGCTTCGAGTGGGGTCTGCTCACAGACGTTCAGCCGCCCGACCTCGAGACCCGGATCGCCATCCTTCGCAAAAAGGCCATCCTGGAGAAGATGACCACCCCCGATGAGGTGCTGGAGTTCATCGCCAGCAGGATCACGACAAATATTCGTGAACTGGAGGGCGCACTCATCCGGGTCACCGCGTTCGCCAGCCTCAACCGGCAGTTCGTGGATCTCAACCTTGCCGAGATCGTCCTCAAGGACATTTTCCCGCAGGATCAGAGCAGCCAGATAACGTCCGCGACGATCATGGCCCAGACTGCGGCGTACTTCGGCCTGACCATGGAAGACCTGTGTGGGGCGTCGCGCTCCCGAGTCCTGGTCACCGCCAGGCAGATTGCGATGTACCTCTGCCGTGAGCTCACCGAGTTGTCGCTGCCCAAGATCGGCCAGCTGTTCGGCGGGCGCGACCACACCACGGTCATGCACGCCGACCGCAAGATCCGTCAGTTGATGGGTGAACGCCGAGCGACCTACAACCAGGTCACCGAACTGACCAACCGGATCCGCAACCAGTCTCGGCAGTAGCACGGGCCCTGTATCCACAGGGTTGTGAACAACCCTGTGGCCTTGTTATCGGCCCGTGACCAGCCATACACCCCCGCGTCATCTCGCTCATCCACACCCTGGGGATAACTCTGTGGACGTGTGTTCTGTGGAACGCGTAACCCGCCTGTGGATTCACCGGGGACAAACTGTGCATGACGACCCTTCAAGTGTTGGTAACTCGCCTCTCACAAGAGCTGCCCTGTGGACAACTGCACGTCCTCCACAGGGAGACCTAGTTATGCCTGGGTCTCATCCACGGGTCATCCACACGCCGCGGGACGTATCACCTGCAACGATGTGGCTTATCCACACAACCCACAGGCCCTATGACGATGACGAGACTTAAGAGAGATAGATCCCGCCCCGAGTACCTGGGGACGACCGGTCCCGGTCAACCCACATGACTGCCTTACTCAGAACGGCAAGAACTCAACGCCAGATGTTGGCCAGAAGACCTCGTGGCACTAAGGTCGATCCGCACCTCTGTAAAACGCACTGCTGTCTCGCAATCAGCACCCACGCATGTCGAAGGGCGGGTTACCGATGAAGTTTCGGGTTGAGCGCGATGTTCTTGCAGAAGCTGTGATGTGGGTCGCAAGAGGCCTGCCGAGCCATCCGCCGGTTCCGGTACTGGCCGGCGTCCTAGTCGAAGCCAGTGACGAAGGAACGCTCACCTTGTCGGCCTTCGACTATGAGGTCTCGGCCAAGATCACGGTCGCAGCCGAGGTCGGAGAGTCCGGCACAGTCCTGGTGCTCGGTCGACTTCTAGCCGATATCTCACGCAACTTGCCTGATCGGCCCATCGACGTGGTCACTGAGGGCACCAAAGTTCAGGTCACTTGCGGTTCTACACGGTTCAGCCTGCTGATGATGCCGGCCGACGACTACCCCACTTTGCCTACTGCCCCGACTTCCACCGGCACCATCGCCGGAGACGTCTTTACCCACGCTGTGGCTCAGGTCTCGATCGCGGCTGACCGAGGCGATACGTTACCCATCCTGACCGGCGTAAGAGTCGAGATCGAGGGTGACAAGATCACCCTTCTGGCGACTGACCGCTACCGGCTCGCAATGCGTGAGCTGACCTGGAACCCTGAGGCCACCGACGCCAGCCATGTCGCCCTCGTTCCGGCCCGGACACTGTCCGACACCGCTAAGGCCCTTGGCGCTCTTGGTTCGATCGAGATTCATCTCGGCAGCGGTGCCTCGGGCGACCGCCTGATCGGTTTTGAGGCCGGCCAGCGGCTCGCAACCACGCGGCTGCTCGATGGTGAGTATCCAAAAGTCACCTCGATCTTCCCCTCTAGCGCAGACACCGAGTCGGTGATCGAGACCGCCCTTCTAGTCGAAGCGGTCAAGCGTGTCGCCCTCGTTGCGGAACGCAATACCCCGGTTCGCCTGCGCTTCAGTGACGGTCAGGTCGCCATCGAGGCCGGCACCGGCGACGGAGCCCAAGCCAGTGAGGCAGTCGAGGCAGTGCTGACCGGGCCAGAGATCGAGATCGCGTTCAACCCGCAGTTCCTGCTGGACGGGCTGGGAGCGGTAGGAACGACCTATAGCCGGCTGTCCTTCACCCAGAGCAGTCGCCCAGCCGTGCTCTCCGGTCAGGACGAGATCGATGGACCTGCTGACACCTCCTACCGTTATGTTTTGATGCCGGTCCGTTTCGCCAGCTAGCCGTCACCCTCTTACGGGTCACCTTCACTGCGGGGCCAAAGCCACCGCGTACATTCACTGCAACGGGAGTTATGTCATGCATATCGGTCTCATCGGGCTCGGCAAGATGGGCGCCAACATGCGCGACCGGATCCGCGACGCAGGTCACGAGGTCACCGGATACAGTCGCACCTCACCGACCCGCGACGTATCAAGCCTCGAAGAACTGGTCGCAGCCCTTCCGATCCCTCGCGTCGTGATAGTCATGGTGCCTGCAGGCGCTGCAACAGCACAGACCATCACCGCCCTGGGGGACCTTCTATCCGAGGGCGACCTGCTCGTGGACGGTGGTAACAGCAAGTTCACCGACGACATCGCGCACGCGCAGGAGCTCAAGGCCAAAGGAATCGGCTTCGTCGACTGTGGCGTCAGCGGCGGCGTCTGGGGCAAGGAGAATGGCTACGGTCTGATGTGTGGCGGTGACGCCGCGCACGTCGAGATGGTCATGCCGATCTTCGATGCTCTTCGCCCGGAGGGCCCGCGCGACGAAGGTTTCGTCCATGCCGGCGAGGTCGGTTCGGGCCACTACGTCAAAATGGTTCACAACGGCATTGAGTACGGCCTCATGCAGGCCTACGCCGAGGGCTTCGAACTGCTTCTGGCCAAGGACACCGTTAAGGATGTTCCCGGCAGCTTCAAGGCGTGGACCCGTGGCACCGTCGTGCGTTCATGGTTGCTCGATCTCATGGTCAAGGCGCTCGAGGAGGATCACGACCTCGGCCAGATCCGGGGGTACGTCAACGACTCAGGCGAGGGCCGCTGGACGGTGGAAGAAGGCATTGCCCACGCTGTGCCGATGCCGGTCATCACCGCTTCACTCTTCGCCCGGTTCTCCTCACGCCAGGACGACTCTCCGCAGATGAAGGCCGTTGCCGCACTACGCAACCAGTTCGGCGGGCACGCAGTCACCAAGGCCGGCGAGTCCGGTGTGCTGACCGATCACTGACCTTGTGACGCTGTGCACCTGAGGCATCTGAGCGTCACCGACTTCCGCAGTTACCCGAGCGCCGAGCTGCCGTTGGCACCAGGGGTCACCACGCTGATCGGGCTCAATGGTCAGGGCAAGACGAACCTGGTTGAGGCCGCCGGCTATATGGCGACGCTCGGTTCACATCGGGTGGCAGCCGACGCGCCGCTGGTGCGTGCCGGTACCCAGCAGGCGATAATCCGTGGCGTTGTCGTCCGTGACGGCCGTGAAACGCTAATCGAGCTCGAGATCAACACCGGTCGTGCGAGCGGTCGGAACAGGGCTCGTCTCAACCACTCACCGGCCGCTAGTCCCCGTGCGGTTCTCGGGACACTGCGCACGGTCTTGTTCGCCCCCGAGGACCTGGGCCTGGTCAAGGGTGATCCATCCGAGCGTCGCCGGTTCCTTGACGAGCTGCTAGTGGCTCGTCAGCCGCGGTGGGCAGGCATCCGGTCCGAGTACGACAAGGTGCTGAAACAACGCAACGCTCTGCTGAAGTCTGCGGCGCCGGTGTTGAGACGCGGCATTCGTGGCTCCTACAAGTCATCCACATCTTTATCCACACAAGCTGTGGATAAAGATGTGGATTCGACGGACAACGCACTGCACACCCTGGACGTGTGGAACAGCCATCTGGCCAAAGTCGGCGCTCAACTGCTATATGCGCGGCTGCGGCTGATGCGTGACCTCACCCCTTACCTCACCACGGCGTATGACGAGGTCAGTGCAGCGCACTCCGAGGCCCGTATCTCTTACAAGTCCTCGCTGCGCGAGGAAGCGTCCGCCGCGATTGCTGCGGGAGCGGTTCCTGAGATTCAGGAGCTGTATGACGAGCTCTTGGCCTCGCTCGAAGCGGTACGCGCAAACGAGATCGAGCGAGGCATCTCGCTGGTCGGACCTCATCGTGACGATGTAGTGCTCACCCTCGGTGGACTGCCGGCCAAGGGGTACGCGAGCCACGGCGAGTCCTGGTCCTTTGCACTGGGCCTGAGGCTGGCGGCATATCAGCTGCTACGGCACGACCTTGCCGAGGATCCGGTGCTGATTCTGGACGATGTGTTCGCTGAGCTCGACTCCGGCCGTCGCGAACGGCTAGCCACGCTGATCGCCGACTGCGAGCAGGTGTTGATCACCGCCGCTTTCCCCGGTGATGTGCCGGCCATTCTGTCAGACTCTGGTACGACCTATCGGGTGACCCTGGGGCAGGTGGTCCGTGCCGATTGACGATGCACCAGATGATGACGTCCCGGATGATGCGGCATCGGGGGATGCAGCACTGGATGATTCGGGAAGCAATCATCTGGAGGCGGACACTGCAGATACGGCGGCAGCCTCGGCGCTGGCGCGGGCGCGCGAAGCCGCCCGGGCAAAGGGTCTGCGTCCGGGCAGCAGGCCTAGGCGTAGCCGCAAGGGTCAACCCGGGGATGGATCGGGACGCAACGGCCGGGATGGCCGTGACGGGAGGGACCCATCGTTGCTTGGCGACCAGATGGACCGACTGCTACTTGATCGCGGATGGAACATTGACGTGGCCATCGGCTCGGTCATGGGGCGGTGGTCGGCAATCGTGGGCACAGAGGTCGCCGCACACTGCACGCCCGTGACGTTCAGCGATGGAGTCCTAACAGTGCGGGCGGAATCGACGGCGTGGGCCACTCAGCTGCGGCTGATGTCATCGACGATCCTGGGTCGGCTTGAGACCGAGGTTGGCAAAGATGCGGTGACCGAGCTTCGGGTGCAGGGTCCGGGCGCGCCGTCGTGGTCCCGTGGATTCCGAAAGTCGACCGGGCTCGGTCCGCGTGACACATACGGATGACCCCTGATGACAACTCGCACATAACGGCCATCTCCCGGCGGTGAGATACCCAGCCGCGTAGGGGGAGTAGGAACTGGCCGACTTTTTGCCGGAAAATGCCGCTAACGGGCCTCCTGAGCACTTTCTTGTCAGTACCGACAGGTAGACTAGACACGATTCGGCGGCCTGATGAGGTGCCCGGGGTTTGGTTCACGTGAAACATCGCGGCGGCCCCTTGGGCACCTGACACTTGGTGTGGCCGCATCCACTGCCCGACCTTGGCCGACAAATCCCGCGATGCAGGTCCCGGGCCGCACGGACCACTGGACCACTGTAGAAGAGCCAAAGGAGCACCGTGTCCCAGGTCAGCCCAGAGAACGTGCCCGACGCCAACGTCCCATCAACGATGAAAGCGCTCAGACCAGACGGACCGGCCTACGACGCGAGTGCCATCACTGTCCTGGAGGGGCTCGAGGCGGTCCGCAAGCGCCCCAGTATGTACATCGGTTCCACCGGCGAGCGCGGCCTGCACCACCTGGTCTGGGAGGTTGTCGACAACTCCATCGATGAGGCACTGGCCGGTTACGCCACTCACATCGAGGTCACTCTGCTGCCCGACGGCGGGGTCAAGGTCGTGGACAACGGTCGCGGCATCCCGACGGACATCATGGTCGGTGAGGGGAAGCCGGCCGTCGAGGTCGTGCTGACCCAACTGCACGCCGGTGGCAAGTTCGGCGGCGCCGGCTACTCGGTCTCCGGCGGGTTGCACGGAGTTGGCATCTCTGTGGTCAACGCGCTCTCGGACAAGGTCGAGGTCGAGGTGCGCCAACGCGGCCACGTGTTCCGGCAGACCTTCCTGGTGGGAGCGCCCGCAGCCGATCTGTCCAAGGACGAAGCCACCAACGAGACCGGCACGACGGTCACCTTCTGGGCCAGCGCCGACATCTTTGAGACCACGACATATGAGTACGAGACCCTGCGTGCCCGGTTCCAACAGATGGCCTTTCTCAACAAAGGCCTGACCATCACCTTGACCGACGAGCGCCCCAGGGCCATCGAGGCAGCCGCGGATGCCGATGAGGACGAGGAACTGGACGAGGCTGAGGTGGAGGTCAAGCCGGCTAAGCCGCGCACGGTCGCCTACCGTTACGAGGACGGCCTTGTCGACTACGTGAAGCACCTTGTTTCTTCAAAGCGTTCCGAGCCGGTGCACCCAGAGGTCATCTCCTTCGAGCTTGAGGACAAGACAAAACACATGTCCCTTGAGGTCGCCCTGCAGTGGACCAGTGCCTACTCTGAGTCGGTTCACACATACGCCAACACCATCAACACACACGAGGGCGGCACGCACGAAGAGGGCTTCCGGGCCGCGATGACCAAACTGGTCAACGACTTCGCCCGAAATCAGAAGCTACTCAAGGAAAAGGATGACAACCTCACCGGAGATGACATCCGGGAGGGCCTGACCGCGGTCATCTCGGTCAAGCTTGGGGAGCCACAGTTCGAAGGTCAGACCAAGACCAAGCTCGGCAACTCCGAGGTCAAGGGATTCGTCCAACGGGCCATGACCGACCAGCTTGGTCACTGGCTGAGCGCCCATCCCGCCGAGGGGAAGGACATTGTCCGTAAGTCTGTCCAGGCGGCAGCAGCCCGGATGGCGGCCCGCAAGGCACGCGAGGCGACTCGGCGCAAGGGCTTGCTGGAGTCGGGTGGTCTGCCAGGCAAGCTGCGAGACTGCCAGAGCAGTGATCCCACCATTTGTGAGGTCTTCATCGTCGAGGGTGACTCGGCTGGCGGTTCAGCGGTTCGGGGCCGCAACCCGCACAACCAGGCGATCCTGCCGATTCGGGGCAAGATCCTCAACGTCGAGAAGGCCCGGATCGACAAGGTTCTGGCCAACAACGAGGTTCAGGCGCTCATCTCGGGCTTTGGCACCGGCATCGGCGAGGATTTCGACCTGACCAAAGCGCGCTATCACAAGATCGTGCTGATGGCAGATGCGGACGTTGACGGTCTGCATATCCGGACCTTGTTGTTGACGCTGTTGTTCCGCTTCATGCGCCCGCTGATCGAGGCTGGTTACGTCTACCTCGCGCAACCGCCGCTCTACCGTCTCAAGTGGAGCAACCACCCGCACGAGTACGCCTACTCCGACCGTGAACGCGATGTCATGATCACGGCCGGCCAGAGCCATGGATGGCGGTTGCCCAAGGAAGCCGGGATCCAGCGCTACAAGGGCCTGGGCGAGATGGACTACCAGGAGTTGTGGGAGACCACGATGGACCCGCATCACCGCATTCTGCTCCAGGTCACCCTCGACGACGCTGCGGCCGCGGATGAGATCTTCGCGATCCTGATGGGCGAGGATGTCGAGAGTCGACGCAGCTTCATCCAGCGCAACGCCCGCGACGTTCGCTTCCTTGACATCTAGCACCAACCCGTACCGCGGGTTCTGCGCCATACAGACAGAAGCACCGGAAAGTAAGGACATCGCGTGACTGAGCAGCCGCCGATCATTGAGCACGACCGCATCGAGCCGGTCGACATCAACCTGGAGATGCAGCGCAGCTACATCGACTACGCGATGACGGTCATCGTCAGCCGGGCACTGCCGGATGTGCGCGACGGCATGAAGCCCGTGCATCGGCGCGTCGTCTACGCGATGTACGACGGGGGTTACCGTCCCGACCGCGGTTACAACAAGTGCTCGCGCGTCGTCGGCGAGGTCATGGGTCAGTACCACCCACACGGTGACGCCTCCATCTATGACGCGTTGGTACGGCTGGTGCAGGACTGGTCGTTGCGTTACCCGCTGGTCGACGGGCAGGGCAACTTTGGCTCACCGGGGGACGACCCGGCGGCTGCGCCGCGATATACCGAGTGCCGGATGGCAGCTCTGGCCATGGAGATGGTCCGCGACATCGACCAGGACACGGTCGACTTCAAGGACAACTACGATGGCAAGACTCAGGAGCCGACAGTCTTGCCGAGCCGGTTCCCAAACCTGCTGGTCAATGGCTCGGCCGGTATCGCGGTAGGCATGGCCACCCAGATCCCGCCACATAACCTGCGCGAGGTCGCTGCTGGGGTTCAGTGGTACCTGCAGAACCCTGAAGTTCTACGCGAAGAGTTGCTCGCATACCTAATGACCCAGATTCAGGGTCCGGACTTCCCCACCGGCGCGCTCATCCTGGGTCGCAAGGGTATCGAGGACGCCTATCGGACCGGGCGAGGTTCGATCATCATGCGCGCTGTGGTCGAGGTGGAAGAGATCCAGAACCGCATCTGCCTGGTCGTGACCGAACTGCCATACCAGGTCAACCCCGACAGCCTTGCCCAGAAGATCGCCGAACTGGTAAAGGAAGGGCGTCTGGCTGGGATCGCCGACATCCGCGACGAGACATCAGGGCGCACCGGCCAGAGGCTGGTAATCGTGCTCAAGCGTGACGCCGTGGCCAAGGTCGTGCTCAACAACCTCTACAAGCACACCCAGCTACAGACCACGTTCGGCGCCAACATGCTTGCCCTCGTTGACGGTGTGCCGCGCACGTTGCCGCTGAGCGCCTTCATCCGGCACTGGGTCGAGCACCAGATGGATGTCATTCGGAGACGAACGGCGTTCCGGCTGCGCAAGGCCGAGGAAGAGGCTCACATCCTGCGGGGCCTACTCAAGGCCCTCGACGCGCTCGATGAGGTCATCTCCCTGATTCGCGCCTCGGCCACGGTCGAGGTCGCCCGTGACGGTCTGATCCAGCTGCTGGGTATCGATGAGCTCCAGGCACAGGCGATCCTCAACATGCAGCTGCGTCGTCTGGCGGCACTTGAGCGGCAGAAGCTGATCGATCGCCATGACGAGCTGCAGACAATGATCGATGAGTTCAACGCCATCTTGGCCTCACCGCAGCGTCAGCGCACGATCGTCAGTGAGGAGCTGGCCGAGATCGTCGCCAAGTACGGCGACGATCGCCGCACCAAGATTGTGCCCTTCGACGGTGATATGTCGATGGAAGACCTCATCCCCCAGGAGGACGTTGTCGTGACCATCACCCGGGGCGGCTACGCCAAGCGCACGAAGGTCGACCTCTACCGCTCTCAGCATCGCGGCGGCAAGGGCGTCAAGGGCGCCTCGCTGCGCGGTGATGACATCGTGGAGCACTTCTTCATCACGACTACCCATCACTGGCTGCTGTTCTTCACGAACCTCGGCCGGGTCTACCGCGCGAAGTCCTACGAGCTGCCCGAAGCCGGCCGTGACTCCAAGGGTCAGCACGTCGCGAACCTCCTGGCCTTTCAACCAGGTGAGCAGATCGCTCAGGTTCTGGCCCTGCGCGACTATGTCACCGATCCTTACCTCGTCCTCGCCACTCGCAAGGGGCTGGTCAAGAAGACCCAACTCTCGGAGTATGACTCCAACCGTTCCGGCGGCCTGATCGCGGTCAACTTGCGTGACGGCGACGAGTTGGTCGGAGTGGGCGTGGCCTCTGCCATCGATGACCTGTTGCTCGTATCGGTCAAGGGCCAGTCGGTCCGGTTCACTGCCGACGACATGACCTTGCGCCCGATGGGTCGTTCCACCAGCGGAGTGACCGGCATGAAGTTCCGCAATGGCGACTACCTGCTGTCGATGAGTGTCATCGTGAATGGCTCTGACCCTGACGTGTTCGTTGTGTTCGAGAACGGCCTGGCCAAGCGGACTCTCGCCTCGGAATACACCGCCAAGGGTCGCGGCATCCTGGGTGTCAGGGTCGCCCAGCTCTCCGATAGGGGCGGCGACCTGGTTGGCGCCCTTACGGTGGATGGCGAGGACGAGGTCATGGTCGTGATGGAGAAGGGCAAGATCGTCCGCTCACGGGTCGATGAGGTGCGTCGGACCGGGCGCAACACCATGGGTGTGCAGTTCGCCACCCCGGACAAGCATGACTCGATCGTCGCGGTGGCACGCAACGCCGACCGCGGAATTGAGGTCGTGCTTGACAGCGTATTGGGTGATGCAGAGGGTGTCGTGGCCGAAGAAGAACCCGGCACGGTCGTGACAACCGACCCAAGTGCCCCAATACTGACGGATAGCGCGGCGGAAGACGTGACTGCGGCCGGTAGCGTAACGTTTGATCACGATGCGGACGACAATGCGGACAACAACGCAGGAGGCGACGAGTGAGCACTGTTGGTCAGACCGGCACCACACTGCGCACTGACGGTGCACCTATACCTGTCCAAGCGGCAGGCGGTGGCGTGACCCCCGGATTCGACCGCTCTGCCGTACCTCGCCGGGTCAAGCTCAGCGTCTCGCGCGTCGACCCATGGACGGCGATGAAGTTGTCATTCCTGTTGTCGGTGGCGGTCGGCATCGCAGGGGTGGTCATGGTCGTGGCGCTGTGGACGATCCTGTCCGGAATGGGTGTCTTCACAGACATGAACCGAACGGTGGACAGTGTCCTGAATACCACCAACGGCGCGAAGTTCGATCTCATGAACTACATCGGGCTGGGCCGCGTGGTGTCACTGTCGATCGTCATTGCGGTCATCGACGTCATCTTGATCACGGCGATCTCGACGCTGGGCGCGTTCCTTTACAACGTTTGCTCGAGCCTTGTCGGCGGTCTGCAGATCACGCTGACAGACGACTGAAAGCCTGGCATCTCCCCGCAAGTAAGGGGTATCGTCCGGGCCGTTTTGCAGGGGACGACACGGGTGGGGTAACGTCGGGCGTCGCGCGCCTGTGACTCAGCGACTTGAGGGTGTTGGCGCGCTGGAGATGGCGAACGGGCCTATAGCTCAGACGGTTAGAGCGCTTCCCTGATAAGGAAGAGGTCAGAGGTTCAAGTCCTCTTAGGCCCACCACCTTCTCCTTGTCTTCCCGTGACGGACGATGAGCGGGACAATGGTGGTGCACGATGAGGCACACGACTTGCACGCTGAACTGCACGAAGGAGCATCGGTCATGAAGAAGATCCTGTTGCTGATCGCCGCCGTTGTCGGGGCTCTCGCCATCCAGAGGAAGTTCAAGGACCAGCAGGCCGAGCAGGACCTGTGGGCCGAGGCTACGGACAAGGCCTAGGCTGCTCAAGTTCACCTCAACGACCGCTTAGACTGGTCCAGCACCACTGGATGCACCTCGGGGACATAGCTCAATTGGTAGAGCGCCTGCTTTGCAAGCAGGAGGTCCGGGGTTCGATTCCCCGTGTCTCCACTCAGGTCAGAGGCCCTTTCCGCTCGTCGGGAGGGGCCTCTTTCATGCCCGCACTCCAGAAAAATACGGCAACGGGGTCGCAGGACCCCCTCCCCGAACTCGTTGCCGGGGCGCTTGAGCGCCTCCTTGGTCGACGACGAGGACACCTGGGTGTAGATGTTCATCGTCACGGCGATCTTGCACACTCGTGGTGATTGACGAGGCTGGCATGGCCGACACCCTGTCCCTGGACGCGGCCGTGGCCTACATCGTGGGTCGCGGCGGCAGCGTCCGGCTCATCGGCGATGACCAGCAGCTGGCCGCGATCGGCGCTGGCGGGGTGCTGCGCGACATCCAGGCCACCCACGGAGCGACCCGCCTTGCCGAGCTGCTGCGCTTCAGTGACCCGGCCGAGGGCGCCGCGTCCCTCGCGCTGCGTGAGGGACGGACCGAGGCCCTCGGGTTCTATCTTGACTCCGGCCGGGTTTACGTCGGTGACCTTGCCACCATGACCGAGGACGTCTTCACCGCGTGGCAGGCCGACCGGGGCCGGGGCCTGAACTCGATCATGCTCGCCCCGACCCGCGAGATGGTCAGCGAGCTGAACCAGCGGGCTGAACCAGCGGGCTCGCGCTCACCGCCTCGGCGAAGAGCAAGCCCCAGCGGGTATTCCGGCCGGGCTGGCGGCGCGCCTGGCTGACGGGAACAAGGCCAGCATCGGCGACCTGATCATCACCCGCTCCAACGATCGCACGCTGCGCACCTCCCCTACGGACTGGGTCAAGAACGGCGACCGGTGGATGGTGCTGCGCATCCACGACGCCGGCGACCTGACCGTGCAGCACACCCAGCCCGGGCGCATCGTGCGGCTGCCCGCCGACTACGCGCAGGCCGCCACCGAAGTCGGGTACGGCCACCACCGTGCACACCGCCCAAGGCGTCTCGGTGGACACCATGTACGCGCTACCCAGCGGCCAGGAGACTCGCCAGCAGCTCTACACGATGATGACCCGCGGCAGTCTGGGCAACCACCTCTACCTGCAGGTCGTCGGCGACGGCGACCCGC
>CABDZW010000202.1_pt1 | contig 13856 bp, 12 predicted proteins | sample 3132261 | NCBI WGS metagenome assembly CABDZW01 (sample SAMEA5534341, study PRJEB31848) | metagenome | biome: tundra; feature: field; material: soil | place: USA | collected 2013-05 | depth 0.45 m | reverse complement strand
GATGATGTTCCTCACGCTCTGCCTGATGTTCCTGCCCTTCATCCCAGGTCTGCGTTCCATCCCCCGGTGGATTCCGCTCCACAAGCTGATCTGGCGCAACTACTACCGCAGAACCAAACGCGCCTAACACACCACTGACACTGAGGGCCCGTTCCTACCTGAACGGGCCCTCAGTGTTGTTCATCTTCAGTGCGGTGCATCTGTTGCCGTGGTCCTTGACATCCTCTCGGCCATGAATGACCGGGACTCCTACCGTGCTAGTGCCGCGGCACCTCGGCGGGTTCTGGCTTCACAGGCAGCCGCTGGGACAAGTCCGGCTCTGACGCCGCCTCCACGAACGTTTACGGTCTTCGCCAGCCCGGCGGCGACCATGCTCAGTGTTGCGGAACAGCGACGCAGGCCTTGGTCATCGCCCAACAACACGGAAGCCAGCAGCAGGCCGCGACACTGGCTATCCCTGACCTGTTGAACTGGGCTTGCGCCACCCAAACACCCGGTCATCGGTGTTGCTGATCATTGCGCCTTGATGGACCACAGATCGTTGGGGGGAAGCAGGTCCATCCCATCCGGGTTGGCCAAGTACCCGGGCGCTTGGCCGGCGGTGCCCTTGTGACCGTACTGCCAGACGACCCGGTTGGTCCGAGGGTCAACAACGATGACGCGGTGGTTGGCATCATCGGTGGAGAAGATGTCGCCGTTAGGCAACGTCAGCGCGAGTGAGGGTTGGCTCAGTGCTGCGGCACCGGTTGGGCGATATCTCCAGACAGTGTTGCCGTTGCGGTTGAAAACGACGATCTGGCCTGGGGTGCTGTAATCCACGGTGAGGTATCGGTCTGCGGAGATCTCGTTCGTGTCCGAGGGGTAGGCGACCCCGGGTGGGTTAGTGCTCCATGCAATAGACCCGTTAAGGCTCATGGCGTTAACCCAGTCCCCGTTGATCTCGGTGACCAGATAGTGCCCGTCGCGCATCGGGAACACCCCGTTGGGGCTGCCGAAGTATGTCGGAGGCTGGTGGTGGCAGGATCCGGTGGTCCCCAGCTGGGCCAAGGGGCTGGACGCGCCTGGGCGGATGAAGAGCAGTCGGCAGTTGCGAACGTCGGGGATCAACAGCCGGCCGTCGGGCAAGATCATCGCGTCGTCGGGGTTGGACAGCTGCCCCACGTTCGAGCCGGCACGCCCCGGGGAGCCATACCGGTAGACGATGTGGCGGGTGGCAATGTCGATGATGCTGACCACCTGGTTCTCTTCCTGGGTGGCGACGATCTGTTTGCCATCCGGGGTGAAGAAGACATCGTCGGGACGTATGAAGGTCTGGCCGGGAGCCAGATCCCCTGGTCGGGGGAACTCCCACAACGTGCGACCCTGCGGGTCAACGATGACCAGGCGGTTGTTGTCCTCGTCGGCAATGATGACCGGCGCGGGAAGGACGCCAAGGGTCCGAGCCGGGAACCAGGAAGGATCCGGTGAGCAGGCGGAGCTGAGCAAGGGCACCAGCGACGGAGACTACAGTTGGCGCCGTGGATGGCGGGTCAGCTCGCGTCACTGACGACGTAACTGCGGACGAGGACCCCTGCGACATCGCGGACCGCGAAGATGCTGAGGCGGGTGGGCGCACTGATGTGCCGGAGCACCCCGAGAGCATGAGCGCCGAGAGGGCCCCGGCCGCAATGACGATCTCGACAGTTGGTCGAGGCTTCATGAGATTCCTCCACTCGCTGGCTAGCGTGCTTTTCGGTAGATTTCTTCGCCGGAAGGCTAACTGGAAGAAGGGCAGATTTGGTCCGGGACCTGCACTCAAAATCGCGGTCATCGGAACCTCTACAGATGAGTAGACGTGTCCTTTATCCAGTGATTTGTCGCTCAGAACCTCGTTCATTCGTGGACGCTCATGAGCCTGGCGAGCCAGAGATTCGGTCTGAACGGACCGTTTCGTGGCATAGGCTGAGCGCGGCAATGACCATGGCGAGCACCCCCGAGGGCCAATAGGACGAGGAGAGATCGATGTGGCGAGCGACTTCAATCGGCCTCAAGAAACCTCGTTCGCATCCCGCCTCGCGACTGTTCAGGTCAACGTCTGCCGTTGCAGCCATAGGGCTACTGGCAGTCGGCTGCTCCAGCCAAACCGTCTCAGCCCCGACCCGGTCGCAGTCAGCAAGGCCGAAGACCTCACCACCGGCAACCTCACCCGCCCGCACACAGACGGTGACGTTCTCTTCCTCCATGGCAGCGTTCAAACTACCCGAAGCCGTGTCGCGCCCAACCGTATTCGCGGCACTTGAAGGGCTACTCGTCGTAGGAGGCTTGATCGCCGCCGACACCACGATGCAAGCGATCCTGCGGGTTGATCTCACCCAAGGGACGGTGAACCCGGCAGGACAACTGCCGGTTCCGGTACACGATGCTGCAGGCGCTGTGGTGACTGGCCGGGACCTCATCTTCGGCGGTGGGGCGACCACAGTGACCAGCGCAGTCCAGGACGTGACACCAGGAGCATCCCCCCAGGTGATCAGCCACCTCCCCCAGCCACGCGCTGACCTCGTCGCGATCAGCGACAGCAACGTGGGGTATGTCCTGGGTGGATTCGACGGCGCCCAAGGATCGACCACGATTTTGCGGACGCAGGACGGCAAGACATTCGTCGTCGTCGGCACTCTGCCGGTCGCCGTGCGCTACCCGGCCGTCGCGGCCAGCGCCGGGTCCATCTGGCTCTTCGGTGGCGAACACGACGGTAAACAGGTCACGGACGTCCAACGGGTCGACCTGGCGACCGGCCATGGCAGCGTGGCCGGGCATCTGCCGACTCCGCTGGCGCATGCCGACGCCTTCACGTTGGGGGGCACGGTCTTCTTCGCCGGCGGGCGCATCGGTACCGCGGCGACAAGCGATGTCATGCGCTTCGACCCCGTAAAAGTAAGCCTTACGGCCGCCGGGCACCTGCCCGCTGCCCGGTCCGACTTTGGTGTCGCGGTGGTTGCCGGCAACGCCTACCTGGTCGGCGGGGAAAGTCCCAAGCCTGTGGACACAGTCGTTCAGGGCCGTGCCCAAACTGGAGGAACACCATGAGCGGTAATCATCGACTGACGCCATCGCCGGAATTGCGTCGGCACTGGCGGCTCGTACGGGGGCTGCTCATAACGCTGATTGCCGCCATCGGCGTCGGGTCCTGGTGGTTCGTGGCTGAGGCCAACCCTTCGACAACGTCACCGAAAACGGCAGCGGGAATGGCATCGCACTTTCCGCCCAGCGTGACTCCATCGGCTGCCCCCGCGGTGGCAGCAACTACGCCTAGTGGGGCCGTCGTGCTCCCAGCCGTTTCGGGCCCGAGCTGGCTCGCGGCCGGTTCGGACCCCTCGGTGTTGCCAGGGCCCGTCCTGATCGCAGACGGCGGCGGCAACCGCGTGCTGATCATTGACTCCAGTGGCCGGAACATGTGGCAGTTCCCCCGACCTGGGGATCTGGCTGCAGGGCAGAGCTTCAGGGCCCCCGAAGACGCGTGGTTCAGTCCGGACCAAAAACAGGTCGTCGTTGCCAGCGAGGACACCAACATCCTCTACGTCATAGACATCGCGACGCACAAGATCGCCTACACCTATGGCAAAGTTGACACCCCCGGATCAAGCCCCAACTTGGTGAACGCCCCCGACGGCATCTTGATGCTGAAGTCCCATGACCTGCTCGTCCCGGACGCGGGGAACTGCAGGATCATCCAGATCCCCGCAGGGAGCCAGTCGCCTAGTCGGCAGCTGGGCGAAACCGGCAACTGCGTGCACAGCCCGCCAGAGAGCTTCAGCGACCCCAGCGGCCTGTATCCGATGTCCGACGGCAACCTCCTGCTCACCGAAGGCATCGGCCATTGGGTCAGTGAGATGAGCTCGTCGGGCAGCATCTCCTGGAGTGTGCAGGTGCCCGGCGTCTCCGCTATCTACCAAACCGCTGAGGTTGCTCCTGACCGCTACCTGACCGTCGACCACGTCTTCCCAGGCCAGGTACTGACCTTCGATCACACCGGAAAGGTGTTGTGGCGGTATGCACCCACCGGAAGTCAAGCCTTAAACAAGCCATCGCTGGCAATCGGGCTGCCAAACGGTGACTTCATGGTGAGCGACAAGGTCAACAACCGGCTCATCGTCGTTGACCCCCGCACCAACGCCGTCGTGTGGCAGTACGGTCACACCGGCGTGGCTGGCAACACCCCCGGATTCCTGAACAACCCCACGGGGATGGACCTGTTCCCACCGAACTCGATATCGGCCAAGACCCGCTAGATAGCCTTCTGGAACACCTCGACCACAGGCACGATCCAACTGTGACGCGACGGCCAAGTCACCACTTACCGAACGACGTCAGGCGCGGTTTGACGCCGGACAGATCGACGGTCGAAATCGTGTCGACCGGAAATCCGGCTGAGGCCTGTTCGGCTGCGTCGTTGGCGATGATGTCAGCCGCGGTGTTCAGCGGGAACTTGTTGCCAGGGTCGTGTCCAGGTACCTTGACGAACTCAACGGTGCCTTCACGGCTGTCGAGGGCGGCCCAGATAGCCTTGACGATGTCGGCGTTAGCCACGGGCTGCCGTTTTGAGTTGCGCATCCCGTTACGCTGCCAGCCAGCACGCCAGGTTGTGGAGCAGTCCCGGGCATATGTCGAGTCGATCTGGATGACTAGATGTGCAACATCTGGATGGTCCGTCAGCGCGTCGAGCACAGCCCTCAGCTCGGCAATGTTGTTGGTGCCCTTGGCTTGCCCAGACGCATGGTAGTTCCCATATTCGTCCACCCACGCCCACCCAGCCGGCCCCGGGTTACCCAAGCACGCACCGTCGGTACCAACCGTCAACGAAACATCCGACATGTCAGTCCCTCTTGTTTGGTTTCGAGGTCGGCCTTGTGAACTCGACACAACGGCTTATTCGACGCAAAGGTTGATTCGACACAGTTGTTCATCCGACCCCGCGGTGCCCGCTGAAGTCGACATCTGGTTCAGGGCTGGGGCAAAGGTCAGTCCAGGTAGTCGCGCAGAACCTGGGAACGCGACGGGTGACGAAGCTTGCTCATCGTCTTGGACTCGATCTGGCGGATCCGCTCGCGAGTCACGCCATAGACCTTGCCAATCTCATCCAGAGTCTTAGGCTGACCGTCTGCCAGGCCGAAACGCATCGAGACCACGCCGGCCTCACGCTCGGAGAGTGTGTCCAGCACGGAGTGCAGCTGCTCTTGCAGGAGCGTGAACGACACTGCATCGGCGGGCACTACAGCCTCGGAGTCCTCGATGAGGTCACCGAACTCGCTGTCACCATCCTCGCCCAGAGGCGTGTGCAGGGAGATCGGCTCACGACCGTACTTCTGAACCTCCACGACCTTCTCGGGGGTCATATCGAGTTCTTTGGCGAGCTCCTCGGGTGTCGGCTCGCGACCGAGATCCTGCAGCATCTGGCGCTGGACGCGAGCCAGCTTGTTGATGACTTCGACCATGTGCACCGGGATACGAATCGTGCGTGCCTGGTCGGCCATCGCGCGGGTGATGGCCTGGCGGATCCACCAGGTGGCATAGGTCGAGAACTTGAAGCCCTTGGTGTAGTCGAACTTCTCGACCGCACGGATCAGACCAAGATTGCCCTCCTGGATCAGGTCCAGGAAGAGCATACCCCGGCCTGTGTAACGCTTGGCCAGCGAGACCACCAGTCGCAGGTTGGCCTCCAGCAGGTGGTTTTTGGCATTCTTGCCATCCTGGGAGATCCACCACAGTTCGCGCTTGAGCTTCATGTCAATCTTGCCGCCGGCGTTGAGCTTCTCTTCAGCGAAGAGACCAGCCTCGATCCGCTTGGCCAGCTCGACTTCCTGCTCAGCGTTGAGCAGGGCAACCTTGCCGATCTGCTTGAGGTAGTCCTTGACCGGGTCAGCGGTCGCTCCTGCGGTCACGACCTGCTGCGCGGGCGCGTCATCCTCGTCGTCGTCACGGATGACGAAGCCAGCGGTCTCGCTCTCTTCCTCGCCGGGCTTGGTCTTGGCCCCGTCGCCGTCCGTCTTGACGGCGGTTCCGTTGACCAAGGACTCAGCCAGAGGGTTGTCGGCGTCGATCTCGGCGGCCTTCTTAGCGTCCGTCTTCTTCGCGGCGCTCTTCTTTGCCGCCGTCCTCGTCCGTGCCTGGGGCGCTCCTGCCTCGGGCGCAGCATCGGCGGCCGTCTTGGTCGTGCGAGAAGGAGCGGCCTTGGCGGTCTTCTTCGCGGCGGTCTTCTTGACCGCAGCAGTCTTGGCGGCCGGCTCAGCCGCAGCCTTCGTCTTCTTCGCCGCAGTCCTCTTCGTCGCCGAGGCGGTTGCGGTGGCACGAGCTGCGGTTGCCGCGACAGCCCTGCGTGCGGTCGCCGAGTCAAGGGTCACGTGGATCCCCTGACGGTCCAGCGAACGCAGGACGACTTTCATTCGTTTGGGGCTGATCTCAGCCTGCACCAAGGCAACCCGCAACTGTTCGCTATCGACCGAACCATGGGTCTTCCCGATCCGCACCAGTTCCTGCAGGGCGGGGTGGGCAAACTCGGCTGGCACCTTGGTGGGTTGAACTATCTCAGACAGGGATGAAACGCTAGACACAGTCGACACCGACTACCTTTCGTCGCGAGGCCATTGCAACGCGTGGGTCAGTCGCCGGCACAGAAGCCTGAACGGTGACCAGTGATGGGACGGGAGGAGTTCGCCGCGACCGGGTCCGGCGGGAAGGTTTTCCGGTCGTGCTAATGACCATTGTAAAACCTCTGAAGCCATGCTATCTCGTCGGTGCCCCGATACGGTGCTCCCGAGCGGGTCGTTTCACGATCACGAACCTCCAAAATAGGGATCCTCAGCGCTCAGACGGCGCCCGGCCGCTCCCGGCGGCATCCACTGCCGCCAGGTGAGCACAACCAATTGCAGCCCGAGTCCGATGCGATATCAGAGAGAACAACGCACAAGCCACGCGAACCTTTCCCGGCACGGGTGAGTTCAGGCCTGTAACAGGTGAGTTCAAGCCCGGACCGGCGGTCGGAAGAGCTCCGGGCACCCCACACTCATCCCGCATCTGCCAAAAAAGACCGCGCCAGGAAATCCGGACGCGGCGTTCGTCTGCCTCTTGAGCAGAAGATCAAGTGCGCGTCAGTCGTTGACACCGGCTTTGACGGCAAGCACCGGACAGGAAGCGTCAAGAAGGATGCGTTGAGCATTGGACCCCAGGATCAGCTTGCCGACCGGCGTACGTCGGCGCAGCCCGATCACGATGAAGTCTGCGTTGACCTCATTGGCCACCTCGATCAGGTCCTGTGAGGGTTCGTTGCCGCGGACGAGCTGTCGGACCTCGTGCTCGACACCAGCCTCGTCGAGATGGTTCTGAACGGAGAGGAGCTCAGCTTCGAATCGGCGGGCTTCATCCGCGTCGAAGTCCTTACCACCACGGCTGGAGTTAATCACGATCAGTTTGGCGCGCCGCAACAGTGATTCCTCGGCAGCACGGCGAAGTGCGGCGCGACCTTCTTTGGTCGGCACATAACCCACGACAACGGACACCTTGGAACCTCCTTGTTCACCACATCGCGGCGACACTGCCACGGAGGGCAACGCTACCGGATGATCCACCTGATGGCTCTCAGCCCCCGAAAGAGCCAGACAACGATTCACGCACGATCTTACCGACCTGCTCGATCTCGACGAGGAATCCATCGTGACCATGATCTGAGGTGATCACATGCGCGGGACCAGAACTGGCGCTGGCGCGGGCGATCTCGTGAGAGAGCCGAGGCGGATAGAGCCGGTCGGAGTCGATGGCCACGACAACCAGGTCGGCCGTCACGCGTTCCAGCGCAGCCTGCACGCCGCCGCGTCCTCGCCCAACGTCGTGAGAGTTCATCGACTCGGTCAGGACCACATAAGAGTTAGCGTCGAACCGAGCCGTAAGGGCGTCCGCATGATGGTCGAGGTAGCTCTCCACCGCATAGCGACCACGCCCGCCGAGGGGCTGCTCATCACCTTGGGCCATACGACCGAAGCGGCTGTCGAGCTCAGGTTCGCTGCGGTAGGTGACATGCGCGATCCGGCGGGCCAGGCCCAATCCGAGGTCGGGACCGTGCTGACGACCGTAGTAGTCGCCGCCGGCGAAGTCAGGGTCCTGGCGGATGGCGAGCAACTGCGGCTGGCACCAGGCGATCTGCTCGGCCGACGCATACGCCGAGCAGGCCAACACGATGCACCGGCGAACGCGCTCGGGGTAGGTCACAGCCCACTCAAGCGCCCGCATACCACCCATCGAGCCCCCCAGGACTGCAGCCCAGGCGGAGATCCCCAGCCGATCTGACAGGGCAGCCTCGGCGGCCACCTGGTCACGAACGGTCACGAACGGGAACCTGCTTCCCCACGGACGCCCATCAGGTGCCTGAGATGACGGGCCGGTGGTGCCCTGACAGCCGCCTATGACATTGCTCGCCACCACGAACCAGTGATCAGTATCAAGCGCACATCCCGGGCCGATCAGAGCGTCCCACCACCCAGATGTCGGATGTCCTGAACCTGCAGGGCCCGAGACATGGCTGTCACCGGTCAGGGCGTGCTCGACCATGATCGCGTTGTCACGTGCCGGGTTGAGTGTCCCCCACGTCTCGTAGGCGATGCGCACCTGCGGGAGAGCCCCCCCGGCCTCGAACCGAAGGCTGCCGATGTCCATGCTGTGCCGGGATCCTTGCGCAGACCCCTCACGCCAGGCGCCAGTCGGCCAGGAACCTGACTCGCCATCAGGCTGGCTCTGGGTCAGGGCCGAAGGATTCACTGCTCGCACTCGATGTCGTTGTGAGGTAACAGTCACGATAAGCTCCAGGAGGTCTGGGCCCGCCGTGATGGTGAGGGCCCGCGCTTGCCCACTCTGGTTCGAGCGGGCCGGGTCATCACCCGGGGCACCCCACCGCGGACGAGGGTTGCCGCCCAGCAAGCCGGGGCTTATCGCTGGGACTCATGACCTAGCGTCAACTATACGGAAAAGGCACCTTTTTCGGGAGCCTTTGTCCATCTCGTGAACAGCCCGTGAGGGCGAGCGGGAGGTCAGGCGGATGCTTGCTCGGGCCGGATAGCCAGGTCCACCATCCGCTCAAGCAGCCGAGCCAGCCGGTATTGAGGCTGGGCCCTGAGCGCACGGTCAAGTGCGATTCGAGTCAGAGCACCATCTCCGCGCCACCAGGTGAATGACGCAAGCACGGTTAGGGTCGGCACCGCCCACACGTCTGGCAGTGCGGCGCTGAGCTCGCACAGCCTCCGCTCGATCCGCTGGCGACCGACGACTTGCGCAATGTCTGCGGGGTCCCTGTCGAGCCACGGCGGCTGGGGCAGCGCCCGGCTCATCTGGAGGAACAGGACGGGGTCGATCAGGTGCTGGGGCAGGGTTCCGGGGCACAGCCACCCGAGCAGCCCGTCACGCAGATCCACATCGGTCAGCGACACTGCGAGCATGGCCAAATCCTGCGCCGGCAGCGCCCGAATCGGTTCAGCATCGTCTCTGTCGCACAGGACCACGGACCAGAGGGTGAGCTCTCTGGCACGAAACCTACGCAGTTCCGTCTCCCATCTGGTCGGCTCGGTCCCCCGTGTGCCGAGCTCCATGTCCCTCGCGTTCGTGGCCTCCTCTCGCAGCTGCAACCACTCATCCGCCAGACGCAACACCTCCCGGCTCAGCAGCGGCCTGTTCGGCTCCAGCTGATCGGCCAGCGCAGAGCGGTCGGGCAGAGGGTAGATCTCGCGTCCGACGAACTCCGCAACCGCGGGGACGGCGCTCGGGGCTGGCATCGGCAAACCCTCAGGCGGGCAACAGCTCTGGATGCAGTCCAGGTCGAACCAGCGCCCGCCCCGCACGACCATGCGGTCGGCGACCTCGACGCGATGGGCCACACAGGCATCCGCCATCTCGTCCAGAATCGCGCGGCTCTCACCCTCGCGTTCTTCGAAGCCGATGAGCAGCACGGCTCTGGGGTCTTCCAACCGAAGGGGCGCCATCATCGCGGCAACGGCGTCGCCGACATGCTCAGGTGGTGGTAGGTCAAGGCGCTGGACCAACCCCATACGAGTGCCATGCAAGCTCACGACGACAAGAGAGTCGTGAGGGTGGAAGCCGAGCTGGTAAGGCAACACGGTGAGCACGTCGGCGGGTCCGGAAAGGTGGATCGTTGTCATCATGGGTCGACTCTGGAACCCGCAGCGCCGTGGCGACATCTGGCTAGGTGGGCCTGTGCACGACGGGACGAAGAAGGTCCCCCCTGGGTACACCAGCGCCTGCCGTCAAACCCGGACTATGCGCTCGATCAGGTCGAGGAGCTCAGCGGACGAGGTATCCGCGCACGACGAGATTACGGGCGCCTTCCCAACGCAGGAACGACTCGGTCGCGTTGATCAACGACGCGGCGATCCAGCTGATGACCAGGGCATCGCCGCTCAGCCCGAGCAGGGGAACGAGCACAACCGGAACCAGGTCAATGGGCGAGATGAGGTACAACAGGGCACCCGCGATGAGAAGCAGACGAAGACGGGACGTCCCGGTGTACTCGCCTCTGATGGATGCCCGAACCAGTCGAGGCAGCGAGGTCAGTCGCGTTCCCAGGCCCGGAGTGCCCGGGCGGGTTGCCGTGCGGAACGCGTTGGCCAGGGAAAGCAATACGCCCCAGCGCATTGACCTGACGGCAGCCATGCTTACTCCCTTCTGAAAAGTCTCGGAGCCCTCACGAAACCGCTCCCGACTTCCAAGGAAACTCCAAACGTGCGTGATCGGCAATCCGTTTGAGCAGGTATGCATCCAGACCGGCGCCTACGAGCCCTCCAGCCAGAACCCCGGCCTTCCCGAAACGCGGAACCGACTTCTTGCTGATCCGAACCAGGAGGCGAAACATGACACCCTTGCGGATCGCCATCAGCGCAGGGCCGGGCAACCCCTGAGCGGCCAGGCTGACCAGGTGCCCGCTGCTGGCGTCACTAGCCTTCGTGAGCAGGTCGTCGGCGTCGGCTCCGACCAAAGCGAGCAGAACCGCGGAACGCACTTCGGTTCGGCTGATGTCATGGCCGCGACTTGAAGCGATGCTGGCGACCATCCGGGTCGCGACTAGGTAGAACCCCAGAACGTTGGCTGGTAACGCGACTGGAAGAGCAGCAAAGCCACCCAGGCTTGTCACGAATCCACCTGCGGCCGCGAGCCTGAGGTGCGAGCGAACCATCGCGTCAATGGCAGGCTCAACTTCGCGATGCTCGCTAAGAGCGAAGTCAGCAACACTCTGTGCCGACCTGAACGGGCCCCTGCCATCAATTCCAACGTCCATCAGACGCTCGATCATTGGCGCGACGGCGCCATCCATCGGGCTGTCGTTAACCCCGGCCCACGCCGTTGTGTCGCCTGCGGGCCAATCGTCCTTGCCAAGAATCTCCATGAGCGTCCTCCTGTTGGCCATCGGGCTTGCCTGCCAACATTGGATCATGCTTCTGGCCGATGTCGCGCGCACGTCGAAACAGGTGTCCGGTACGAGCTCGCGCCTGTCCAAAGTGTCGCTGATCGCCGACCTGTTGCGACAGTGCGCCCAACAGGTCGCCGACGCCCTGGCCCCCGCCGACGAGGTGGGGTTGACCACCCGCTATCTGTCCGGCTCACTTCGTCAGCGTCGCACCGGCATCGAGCGGACGTCGTTGTCCGAGTTATGGACCGACTTCCGGCCGGCGCCCGATGCCGACGGGGCGAATGCCGACCAGGTGACAGTCTCGGAGCTCGACACCTCGATGCAGGCGGTCAGTGAGCTGGGCGGGGCCGGCTCCTCGCGAGCGCGCGCCGACCTGTTCCTGGGCCTGGTCGCCAGACTGACAGCGCAGGAGCGAGTGTTCGTCCTGGGCCTGTTGCGAGGTGGACTGCGCCAGGGAGCGTTGGAGTCATTGGTCATGACCGCGGTTGCCGACGCCGGTGGCGTCGCCCTTGAGGATGTACGTCGTGCCGTGGCCGCCCAAGGAGATCTCCCCGGTGTCGCACAGAGCCTTCTGGTGGACGGTCCTGGGGCACTCGACCGCTTCCACCTGACGGTGGGCCAGGGCGTCAGCCCGATGCTGGCCAGCACGGCTAAGAGCGTCGCCGAGGCCTTGGCCAAGTCCGGGCCGGCCAGCGTGGAATGGAAGCTAGATGGCATCCGGGCCCAGATCCACAAGCGCGGCAACGACATCCTGATCCTGACCCGATCCCTGGATGACATCACCAACCGCGTCCCCGAAGTGGTCGAGCTGATTTCGTCACTGCCGGTCACGAATGCGATATTCGACGGAGAGCTCATCGCCCTGCACTCCGATGGTCGGCCAAAACCGTTTCAGGAGACCGGCTCTCGCGCCGCCAGCCGAGTAGATCCGACGGTTGCCCGTGCGCGGACTCCGCTCACGGCATTCCTCTTTGACGTCCTGCACCTGGACGGATCCGATCTCATCGACGAGCCCGCCAACGTCCGGCGAGACGTCCTGGAAAATGCCGTGTCCCTCCCCCATCTGACGCCGCGAATCCGGGTCGACAACGTGTCGGATCCCGCCCAGGTCGATGCGGCCACCGCATTTGCCGCCGATGCCGTGACCCGCGGACATGAAGGCGTGGTGGTTAAGGCCGACCAGGCGACCTACCAGATGGGGCGCCGCGGTTCGGGCTGGATCAAGGTCAAGCCGGTTCATACCCTCGATCTGGTCATCCTGGCCGTGGAACGTGGCAATGGCCGCCGCAGCGGATGGCTGAGCAACATCCACCTCGGCGCACGGGACCCGGCAGGGCGATTCGGCCCGCGAGGTGGATTCGTCATGCTGGGCAAGACATTCAAGGGACTCACGGACGAGATGCTGGCCTGGCAGACTGCCGAGCTGCCCCAGTACGCAATCGGATCGAGGGACGGTTATGTCCTTGAGCTGCTCCCCGAAGTGGTGGTGGAGATTGCGTTCGACGGTGTGCAGACCTCACCTCGCTATCCAGCCGGACTGGCGCTGCGCTTTGCCCGCGTGATCCGGCACCGGACGGACAAGGCTGCGCGAGAAGCCGACACGATCGAGATGGTGGAAGCCCATCAGCGGTCGTGACCGCTCTGGCTGGCGTCGTGACCGCTCTGGCTGAAGGTCCGTCTGCGCTCAACCACCCCGCCGATGCGGTGTAGAGGCCAGGGCGTAGATTCCCGACCAACCCAGAGGCTCCGGCACAGGAGGATCCCATGTCAACGGTCACGTCTGCAGATTGAACGAGTCGCAAGATGACGCCCAAGTCAATGGTGGCATGGGGGGCCGTCGCTGTGGTCGGCGCGGTCTGCTGGACGGTGCTGGCCCTGTCCAGGGGAGAGAATGTCTCCGCCCTGTGGATCCTGTTCGCCGCGCTGTCGTCGTACGCGATTGCCTACCGCTTCTATGCGCGCTTCATCGCCTACCGGGTGCTCGGTGTCGACGACACCCGAGCAACACCGGCCGAACGCCTGCAGAACGGCGCGACTTCGATGTCACCGACCGGCGGGTGCTGTTCGGGCACCATTTCGCGGCGATCGCCGGCGCTGGCCCCCTGGTCGGTCCAGTCTTGGCCGCGCAGATGGGCTACCTGCCGAGCACCATCTGGATCATCGTCGGCGTCATCTTCGCCGGTGCGGTCCAGGACATGGTGGTGCTGTTCTTCTCGATGCGTCGAAACGGAAAAAGCCTCGGTCAGATGGTGCGCGAGGAAATCGGCACCGTCGGCGGTATCGCCGCGCTGATCGCCGTCTTCTCGATCATGATTATCCTGCTGGCGGTGCTCGCGCTCGTCGTGGTCAACGCCCTCACCAAGTCGCCCTGGGGCGTCTTCTCGATCGGGCTCACCATCCCGATCGCGCTCTTCATGGG
>CABDZW010000189.1_pt1 | contig 14233 bp, 14 predicted proteins | sample 3132261 | NCBI WGS metagenome assembly CABDZW01 (sample SAMEA5534341, study PRJEB31848) | metagenome | biome: tundra; feature: field; material: soil | place: USA | collected 2013-05 | depth 0.45 m | reverse complement strand
CCAGCACCTGACGGCCCTGGACCACGGCGACCACCACGTCGGTGATAGCGAACGCGAGTGCGATCGTCGCCAGACCCTGCATGACACCGATCACCCCAAGGGCCAGCACCGGCCACCGCGTCGCGGGGACCTGGGTCAGCAGTCGAGGGTCGAACGGGCGGGTCAAGGCGTTGTGCCCACAGTGACCGCCGGGATGTGCTGGGTGCCGATCCGCCGGCGGAAAGTCCAGTAGGTCCACGACGTGTACACCAAGACGATGGGGGTGAACACCGCTGCGACCCAGGTCATGATCGTCAACGTGTACGCAGTGCTGCTCGCGTTGGTCGTCGTCAGGGAGTAAGCGGCGTTGGTCGTGGAAGGCATCACGTCGGGGAACAGGGCCAGGAACAAGGTGGCCACGGCGGCCCCGATCGCTACGAACGTCCCGACGAAGGCCCATCCTTCGCGACCACGAGACACGGCGAACAGCCCCGCCAACAGGGCTACTGCCGCCACTGCCGAGGCGACCCATGACCCGATCGAGCCGGTGGAAACATTGATGGTGACCAGCAGGGCCACCGCCAGGACCGCTGCCACGGCGCCGAGCTTGAGTGACAGGGCCCGTGCCTCGTGCCTGATATCGCCGTCGGTCTTAAGTGCGATGAAGATCGCGCCGTGGGTCAAGAACAGCGCCACGGTGGTCAGCCCGCCCAGCAGCCCGACCGGGTTCAGGAGCGTGAACAGGTTGCCCGTGTACTCCTTGGCGGCGTTGATCGGCAGCCCCATCACCACGTTCGTCAGTGCGACTCCCCACAGCAGGGCCGGGAGCGCTGAACCGGCGAAGATGGCGACGTCCCAGCGTTTGCGCCAGGTCGGGTCGTCCACCTTGCCCCGGTAGTCGAAGCCGAGCGCCCGAACGATGAGGGCGACCAGGATGATCAGCAGTGGCAGGTAGAGGCCGCTGAACATTGTGGCGTACCAGTGCGGGAAGGCCGCGAACGTCGCGCCGCCGGCAGTGAGCAGCCACACCTCGTTGCCGTCCCAGACCGGGCCGATCGTATTCAACAGCACGCGTTTTCGTACCTCGCCCTGCTCGCCCCGGCCAAGGACCGGCATCAGCATGCCGACCCCGAAGTCAAAGCCCTCCAGGACGAAGTAGCCGGTCCACAGGACGGCGATCAGGATAAACCAGACGGTGGTGAGCTCCATGATGTCCCTCGGTTCTCAGTAGGCGAAGACGAGGGCGGCGTTCTCGTCCCGGTCGGCAGGGTCGACGGGCTCTTCGAACTCCGGGGCACCGGCCGCGATGAACCGCAACAGCAGTTTGGTCTCGATAACGGCCAGGACTGCGTACAGAAGGGTGAAGACGATCAGCGAGGCCCAGATCTCACCGGCGGACACGCTAGGGGAGACCCCGTGGGCAGTTGTCATGAGGCCGAAGACGATCCATGGCTGGCGGCCGGCCTCTGTGAAGATCCAGCCGAAGCTGTTGGCGAACAACGGGAGCAGCGGCGTGGCCAGGATCATCCAGAACCACGCGCGGTGGCGAGGGATCCGATCGCGGCGGGTTGACCACAACACGGCGAGGGCGATCAAGGCACCCACCATCCCGAGCCCGATCATGATCCGGAACGTCCAGTAGGTGAGCGGGATGGTCGGGGTGTAGTCCGGGCTGTAGGCCAGGGCTGCCGGGTCCTGGCCGTACTGCTTCTGGTAGGCCGCTTTGATCTGGTTGATGCCCTCGACGGAGCCACTGAAGTGTCCGGTGGCCAGGAAGCTGAGCAGGCCAGGCACCTTGACGGAGAACTTCTCCTGGCTTCCGTCCAGCGTGCCGACCGTCAACAGCGAGAACGGCGCGTTGCTGCCTACGGTGTTGTAGAGCGCCTCGGCTGAGGCCATCTTCATCGGCTGGACCTCGGTCATGACTTTGCCTTGGAGGTCTCCCGAGACCATGACGCCCAGGGCCGCTACGAGCGTGACCCAGGCGCCGACTCGAGTGGCGCGCCGGTACATGTGGGTGTTTTGGCCGACGTCCGGTTTGCGCAGGTGCCACAGGCCCACCGCCATGACGAAGGCGCCACCGACCATGTATGCGCCGGTCATGGTGTGCGGGAACGTGACCAGCTGGACCTTGTTGGTGAGCACGGCCACGAAGTCGGTCATCTCTGCGCGCCCGGTCACCGGGTTGAAGCGGTACCCGACGGGGTGCTGCATGAAGGAGTTTGCGGCGAGGATGAAGTACGCCGACAACAAGGTTCCGACTGCGACCAGCCACATGCAGGCCGCGTGAAGCTTGGCCGGGAGCTTGTCCCACCCGAAGACCCACAAACCCAGGAAGGTGGACTCCAGGAAGAACGCGAGCAGGGCCTCGATCGCCAGAGGTGCGCCGAAGATGTCGCCGACGAAGCTCGAGTAGTCGCTCCAGTTCATTCCGAACTGGAACTCCTGGACGATGCCGGTGACCAGGCCGAGTGCGAAGTTGATCGTGAAGAGCTTTCCGAAGAACTTGGTCAGCCGCAGCATCTCGGGGTTGCGATGACGCAGCCATGCGGTCTCGAAGCAGGCGACGATCATCGAGAGGCCGATCGTGACCGGCACGAAGAAGAAGTGATAGATGGTCGTGATAGCGAACTGCCATCTTGCGATGTCCACGGCGCCCATGCTGCTCCTTCAGTCCACTGGTTGCTGCTTACTGCAGAGACGACAACCCTACGAGTCTTGCTGCACAATCTCGTGCTGAATCTCGTGGTGGCTGTGCGTGATCTGGCCTACTTGGTCACAAACCTTGGGTATCATGGTCTGGTCCGCCTGATTGGGTGGCGTCAGGGGTGACATGGATGGAGACCCTATGAGGTGGTGCTCGAGAGCGCTCAGTGCTGCCTCCGTAGCCGCCGTTCTCCTGGTCGCCCTCGCGATGCTGTTGTTCACGCCGGGCCCGGCGATCGCCAGCCAGTCCGAGCTCGTCTGGCAACCGCGCCCGAGCGACCCAGCGGCTCTGACCCGCATGTATGACCTTAATCAGAGCGCCATGAAAGCCGCCGGGGCGCCGTTTGCGAAGTGGACTGGTCATGGCAGTCAGTACCTGGCATTCGACGCGCGTGGCAATGGCCGTGTCGTCGAGGTGTTCGGGAACCTAGCGGCGGCCAACCGGATAGCTGTGCTGGTGCCCGGGGTCTCTACCACCGCTGACAACTTCAACACCGGCCTGGATGGTGTTCGCGATCGTGCCCCGGCCGTTCAGGCGCGGGCATTGTATGATGCCACTCGCGTGGCGGCCCCGGGCGAGCACGTCGCCGTGATCGCCTGGCTCGGGTATGACGCGCCACAAGGTGTTGGGCGCACGGCCGCCCGCGAGGAGCTGGCGCGAGCCGGCGCAACCGCCCTGGACAAGTTCACTGCTGACCTGGCGATCATGAGCCCGAACGCGAGGGTCACGGTGATCGGCCATAGCTACGGCTCCGTGGTCGCCGGCCTGGCCGCCGCCAGTCTGCCTTCGCAGGTAAGAGACCTTGTCGTGGTAGGCAGCCCGGGTATGGGCGTCTCGCGAGTTGCTGACCTGCACACCTCGGCGCACGTCTGGGCAGGACAAGCGGCCCAGGACTGGATCGACTGGGTGCCTGCAGTCCAGGTGTGGGGTGCCGGGCACGGCACCTTGCCTGCCACTTCCGGCTTCGGCGCCAGGGTGTTCGGTACCAACGGGGTCATAGACCACGACCACTACCTGGCGCCGGGTACGCAGTCCTTGGCCAACATCGTCTCGATCGTTCTCGGACGTGACTCCCTGGTCACAGGGCCCAACTCCGTGGCCCTGCCGATTCAGGCGTCCGGGTAGCCGTTCGGGTTCTGCGACTGCCACCGCCAGGAGTCCGCGCACATGTCGTCGATCGTGCGAGTGGCCTTCCAACCGAGTTCGGTATTGGCGCGACCCGGGTCGGCATACGAGGCTGCGATATCTCCAGCGCGACGCCCGACGATCTCGAAGGGCAGGGTCCGGCCCACGGCTCGCTCGAAGGCGTGCAGCATCTCGAACACACTTGAGCCGTTGCCAGTGCCGAGGTTCCAGGTGCTGACGGCTTTGTTCGTCGAGGTCAGCCGGTCGAGGGCGGCAACGTGACCGGCCGCGAGGTCTTCCACATGGATGTAGTCGCGCAAGGCGGTGCCGTCGGGGGTGTCGTAGTCATCGCCGAAGATGCGCAGCTTCTCGAGACGACCGACGGCGACCTGGCTGATGTAGGGCAGCAGGTTGTTGGGGATGCCCGACGGGTCCTCGCCGATGTTGCCGGACGGGTGAGCGCCCACGGGGTTGAAGTAGCGCAGAACCGCGACCCGCCAGCTCGGTTGCGCCTCGGCGACGTCGCGAAGGATCTGCTCGATCATCACCTTGGTCCAGCCATACGGGTTGGTCGCCGAGGTGGGGAAGTCCTCTTTCATCGGTACAGGCGCGTTCGCGCCGTATACCGTTGCAGATGATGAGAAGACGAGCTTGGTGACACCGTGTCGCTCCATCGCCCGGACCAGCGAGAAGGTCGAGCCAAGGTTGTTCTCGTAGTATTTGAGAGGTTCCTTCACGCTCTCGCCCACGGCTTTGTGTCCGGCGAAGTGAATGACAGCGTCGATCTGTTCGTGCGCGAAGAGGTGTTCGGTCCGGTCGACGTCGCGCAGGTCGAAGGTGTGAACCGGCACGTGCTCGCCGGTGATCGACTCGAGCCGGTTGATCACCGCCGGCTTGGCGTTTACGAAGCTGTCCACGATCAGGACATCGTGATGGGTGGCAAGGAGTTGGATGACGGTGTGTGAGCCGATGTAGCCGGCTCCCCCGCAGACGAGGACGCGCATGTACATACCGTATGCCGCCTCAGTCGCACCGGTTGTCGGCGCCCCGAGAGCGTGCTCTCATGGAGTGTGAGCATGGTGCGACCTGCACGGGCGTCGGTGGAATGTGTGGTGACCCCTGACGGTGAGCGCAACGTCTGGTTCGTCGGCGACGACACCGAATGCGCCGTGATCGATCCAGCCGGCGCGTTGGGGGAGCTTTTCGGTCACTGTGAGCTTCGCCGGCTTCGCGCGATCGTGTGGACCAGCCTCTGGCCCGAGTCCGTTGGAACCGCGATGACGTTGGCCGACCGGACGGGGGCCGTTACGTATCTTCATACCGAGGATCTCGCCATCTGGCGGGAGTCTGAGCCCGAGCGTCGGCCGCAGAGCACCGTCCCCCGGGGTTTGGTGCTCAATATCGGAGGCATCCGGTTGGAGTCGATCGCTACGCCCGGTGTCACCCCTGGCGCTTTGTGCTGGTACTCGCCGGCGTTGTCCGCCGTGTTCACCGGCCCGACACTCGGGGTGCACGGCTGGGGCGGGGCGGACGTTCTGGCGTCCGATCGCTCGACACTGATGGCCTCGATCCGGGTCGGGTTGTTTTCGCTACCGTCGCAGACGGTGGTGCATCCGGGGCGAGGCGCTGACACCCGCATCGGCACGCAGCGGTGGGACCGCCGGTTCTGGAGCTGAGCAGACCTGGGGACGGTGTAGGTCAGAGCTTGCCGACTATCAGCAGACAGAATGACGAACGGAAAGCATGATGCCGGATTTGTTATAGCTCGAGGATATTCGCTTTGCTGATTACACCCCAGGGTCGTCAGGCTGCTCCGCGGTCAACCGCAACAAGCAACGCATCGAGCTGGCCCTGACGCGGGCGGGACAGCACATCACAGAGATACTCCAGCGCCTCAGGCTGGGCAGCAGGCTGCTGACCACTTAAGACTTTCGGTGAGCCGATGGCGACGATGCGCCGGGGACCACTCTGCGGAGGATTTCGCTATCGGGGGATGATCAGCGACTTGCCGGTTGTGCGGCGGTTTTCGAGGTCTTCGTGCGCCTGGCGTGCCTGATCAACCGTGTAACGGGCACCGACGCGTACTGAGAGCTCACCTGAGGCCACCCACCCGAACAGCTCGCGTGAGCGCTCAAGCAGCTCATCCCGGTCCGCGACATAGTTCCCGAGCGTGGGCCTGGTGAAGAACAACGAACCCTTTGACTGCAGCAGCTGGGGATCCACCGGTGCTACCTTGCCGCTTGCAGACCCATACGACACGAGCATGCCACGCGGGCGCAGGCTGTCGATGCTGCCCATGAAGGTCGACTGCCCGACTCCGTCGTACACCACGTCGACGCCACGGGCGTCGGTCAGCCGGGAGACCTCCGTGGCGACGTCTTCTCTGTCATAGCGGATGACCTCGTCGGCACCTGCCTGCAAGGCAAGAGCGGCCTTGCTCTGGGTCGAAGTCGTTGCGATAACGCGCACGTCTCGGCTGGACAGCACCTGTGTCAGCAGCAGCCCCACCCCGCCGGCCGCCGCTTGCACCAAGGCGGTCTCACCGGGGCGCGCGGGATATGTGGAGCGGGTGAGGTACTGCGCGGTCAGCCCCTGGAGGAGGACCGCGCCCGCAGTCTGATCGTCGATGCCGGCGGGGACCGGGACCGCGCGCGCAGCCGGCACGATGACCTGCTCGGCATACCCGGCGCCGGGGACCATTGCCCACGCGACGTGGTCACCCTGCCTGAAGCCAGTCACTCCGCTGCCGACGGCGCTCACGACGCCGGCGCCCTCCAAACCGACGATGAACGGGGTCGGGAGCGGGTAGGCGCCGGTGCGGTAGTAAACATCGATGAAGTTCACCCCGGCAGCAGCTACGTCAACGCGCAGCTCGCCCGGGCCGGCCTCTGGGGAAGGTAAGTCCCGGGTTTCCAGCACCTCGGGGCCGCCGGTCTCATGGACGACTACTGCACGCATGAGCGCCTCCTGGTCTGACGGGGCAGCGGCGGCGCCGCGGTTTGAGCCCTCGTTGCCTGAGCAGCCTATGACCTGTGGCCGACGTTGGGTCAGATGCGGGTTCTCTGGGCGCACGGTCCCCAGGTTTGCGGATCAGTCGCCGTCGGGCAGCACCGCGTTCAGGATCATGGACACGATGCTGATGATGATCGAGCCGATCACTGCGTCCCAGAAGAAATTGTCGACGTGGAAAGCCAGGCTGAACTGGCTGGCGACCCATGAGGTCAGCTCCAGCATGGCCGCATTGACGATCAGGGCAAACAACCCGAGCGTCAGGATGATGACCGGGAGCGACAAGACTCTCATGATCGGCTTGATCAAGGCGTTGAGCAGGCCGAAGATCACGGCGACCCACAGGATCGTCACGAGCAGACTGCTCGTCGAGGCGTCGCCCTCTGCGAGGTGTATGCCATGGACCAGATGGGCGGCCACCCACAAGGCGACACCATTGATCAGGACCTTGATCACGAATGACTTCATTGACTCATCGTGGCATGCGAGCGCCCGACCGCTGACAAGACCTTGGGCCATACAGTGCAGGTATGAGCCAAACCGTCCGTCTCCGCGAAGCGCTGGCTGCCGTCCCCGCATACAAACCCGGTAAGCCCGCCGTGGTGCGCGAGGGAGTCACGGCATACAAGATCAGTAGCAACGAGAACCCTTACCCGCCCTTGCCCAGCGTCCTGCAGGTTGTTGCGGACGCTGCCATGGAAATGAACCGCTATCCAGACATGGCGGTCACCGAACTGACCAATGCACTCGCCCAGCGCCTCGGCGTCCCTCTTGAGCACATCGCCACCGGAACCGGAAGCGTGGGCGTCCTCGGTCAGTTCATCGCCGCCACCTGCGACCCGGGCGATGAGGTCATCTACGCCTGGCGTTCCTTCGAGGCGTACCCGATCTTGGTGGCGGTCGCCGGTGCCGTCGCGGTGCAGATCCCTCTCGATGCGGACGCCCGACATGACTTCACCGCGATGGCTGCAGCGATCACCCCTCGCACCCGGCTGATCCTGATCTGCACGCCCAACAACCCCACCGGCCCGGTTGTGCATCAGGACGAACTTGACGCGTTCCTGGACACGGTCCCCGGTGACATCCTGGTGGTCATTGACGAGGCCTATCTTGAGTTCGTCACCGATCACCGGGCTCAGGACGGGCTCGCGACGTATGCAGGCCGGCCTAACGTCGCGATCCTGCGCACCTTCAGCAAGGCTTACGGCCTGGCGGGTCTTCGGGTGGGGTATGCAGTGGCTCATGAGCCGGTCGCCCAGGCCCTGCGCAAGACGGCGCTGCCCTTCGGCGTGAGCGCGATTGCTCAGCGGGCGGCGATTGCCAGCTTGGACGCCTTCGACGAGCTGAAGGAGCGGGTTGACGGCCTCGTTGCTGAGCGCGAGCGGGTGGTGGCCGAGCTGCGCTACCAGGGCTGGCACGTGCCCCAGGCGCAGGCCAACTTCGTTTGGCTGCCGCTGGGTGCCGACACGATGGCGTTTGCATCTGCCGCCGACAAGGCGGGTCTGGTTGTGCGGGCTTTCCCCTCAGAGGGGGCGCGCTGCACCATCGCTGAGACGCGGGCTAACGACCTTTTGCTCCACGTCGCCCGCGACTTCCTGGTGGCGCGAACGTTCTGAGCGGGGCTAGGTAGCGTGCTGGCTACCCCGCGGTCGCCCCCCGGGAAGTACCCCGATTCGCACTTCATGGGCTTTCTGCAGGTACCGTGTGCTGGCAAGGAATGTGAGCGCCGCCACACGCGCACATTGAGTCCCTGCCATGAGAGCATTTGTAGGCGGAGACCCCGCTGCGCGTTCATGGCCCGAGGCGAGCTGGCGGTGATCCCGCGTTCGCGAAGAAGGAGTGCCTGTGAGCGACAAAGAAGTCGCGACGCCGCCGGAAGCGGTCGTTGCCGTTGCCGTCGCAGCGTTGGTTGCGCCAGTCCCCGAGATCATCGGCGGGGCCGAGTTCGTCCAGCTGCTCACCCCTGAGGGGGAGCGCGTCGACCATCCCGAATACTCGCGATACATCGCTGATCTGACTGACGATGACCTGCGCGGTTTCTATCGCGACCAGGTGCTCATTCGCCGGTTCGACGCCGAAGCCACCGCGCTGCAACGTCAGGGTGAGCTCGGTCTGTGGGCCAGCCTGCTCGGTCAGGAAGCGGCACAGGTCGGCTCCGGACGCGCGCTTCGTCCGCAGGACTATGCCTTCCCGACCTACCGCGAGCACGGCGTTGCCTGGTGTCGCGGGGTCAACCCGCTCAACCTGCTGGGTATGTTCCGAGGGGTCAACCATGGTGGGTGGGACCCGAACGAGAACAACTTCCACCTCTACACCGTCGTCATCGGTGCTCAGACTCTGCACGCCGTGGGCTACGCGATGGGCATCCAGCACGACCATGCCGTAGGCACCGGCGACCCCAATCGGGACGCAGCGGTCATTGCCTACTTCGGTGACGGTGCTAGTGCCCAGGGCGACGTGAACGAGTCCTTCGTCTACGCGGCATCCACGAACGCGCCTGTCGTCTTCTTCTGCCAGAACAACCAGTGGGCCATCTCCCAGCCGGTCGAGCGACAGACCCGGATCCCGCTCTACCAGCGGGCCCGCGGCTTCGGCTTCCCCGGTGTCCGGGTGGACGGCAACGACGTCCTGGCCGTGTATGCAGTGACCAAGGCCGCGCTGAACTCGGCCCGCAGTGGGCAGGGACCGATGCTGATCGAGGCGTTCACCTACCGGATGGGTGCGCACACGACGTCTGACGACCCGACGAAGTATCGCATCTCTGCGGAGGTCGAGGTCTGGAAGCTGCGCGACCCGATCGCCCGGCTCAAGGCCTATCTGACGTCCAGCCTCAAGGCCGACAGGGAGTTCTTCGAGGCTGTTGAGGTGGAGGCTGATGAGCTCGCGGCTAGGGTTCGCGCAGGCTGCCTGGCAATGCCTGACCCAGAGCCACTGTCGATGTTTGACAACGTCTACGTCGAGGAGCACCCGCTGATCGAAGCTGAGCGCGCCGAGTTCGCTGCTTACGCCGCGAGCTTCGAGGGAGAGCACTGACATGTCGAAGGTAACCATTGGCAAGGCTATCAACGCGGGCTTACGGCGGGCCATGGAGCGCGACCCCAAGGTCGTCATCATGGGGGAGGACATTGGCAAGCTTGGTGGCGTGTTCCGGGTGACCGAGAACCTGCAGAAGGACTTCGGTGAGGACCGGATCATTGACACCCCGCTGGCAGAGTCCGGCATCGTGGGCACGGCCATTGGTATGGCGCTGCGAGGCTACCGGCCCATCGTGGAGATCCAGTTTGACGGGTTCGTCTACCCTGCGTTCAGTCAGATCACCTGTCAGGTCGCCAAGATGCGGGCGCGTTCGCTGGGCAAGGTCAAGCTGCCCATGGTGATCCGCATCCCCGTCGGTGGCGGCATCGGCGCCGTGGAGCACCACAGTGAGTCCAACGAGGCGTACTTCGCCCACACGGCAGGCCTTCGGGTCGTCGCGTGTTCGAACACCGAGGATGCCTACTGGATGATTCAGCAGGCGATCGAGTCCGACGACCCGATCATCTTCTACGAGCCCAAGCGTCGCTATCACGAGAAGGGTGAGGTGGACCTGACTGCCACTTCGGCGCCGCGACCGCTGTTCAAAGCGACCGTCGCGCGTCCCGGGGAGCACGTCACCCTGGCTTCCTATGGCCCCATGCTGAAGGTGTGCCTGGATGCTGCCGCCGCAGCTGCCGAGGAGGGCAAGTCGATCGAGGTCATCGACCTGCGCTCGCTGTCCCCGCTGGACCTCGACGCCCTGGCGACCTCGGTGGACAAGACTGGCCGGCTGGTCGTCGCTCATGAGGCCTCGACGTTCCTGGGCATGGGTGCTGAGATCGCGGCCGCCATCTCGGCACGCTGCTTTTATCACCTTGAGTCCCCAGTGATCCGGGTGGGCGGGTACAACCTGCCATACCCGCCCAGCAGGCTCGAGGAAGAGTTCTTGCCCGACCTCGATCGCGTACTCGACGGCGTCGACCGTGCTCTCGCCTACTGATACCGAACGGGACCAATAGCCATGGCTGTAAAGCATTTCAACCTCCCGGACCCGGGCGAAGGCCTTCTTGAGGCCGAGATCGTGACCTGGAAGGTCAAGGTCGGGGACGTGGTCAAAGTCAACGACATCCTCGTCGAGATCGAGACGGCAAAGTCTCTGGTCGAGCTTCCGTCACCGTATGTGGGCACGGTCACCGCACTGCTCGTGTCCGAGGGCGACACGGTGGCGGTCGGCACTGCGATCGTCTCGGTCGATGACGGGCTAGGTGGTGACGTCGCCGCGGCGACGGCTTCTGCGACAACGACCGTTGCCGGGACCCTGAAGGCAACGACTTCCGATGGTGACGAGGAGATCGAGGCCGGCAAGATCGGTGGCGCCGCCCCTGGTGGGCGGGTTGCTGTGCTGGTCGGTTACGGCCCGCGAGTGGCCGAGACCAAGCGTCGTCCTCGCAAGGGTGCAGGCACCCAGGCCCCGGCAGGTGTCCCGGCGGCCAAGGTTTCCGTGTCGGAAGCAGTGGTGACTAAGCCTCTATCGGCATCTGAGCTCCTTGCGGCAGCACCTGTTGGGACACCGCAAGGCGGCAGAGGCAAGGTTCTGGCCAAACCGCCAGTGCGCAAGTTTGCCAAGGACCGGGGCATTGACCTCGCCCAGATCCTCGGATCCGGCGAAGGTGGCATCGTCACCCGTGCCGATGTCGAGGCGTACGCCACAGGTGGCGGCAGAGCCGGTGCGGCCAACAGCGCCGGCTCTGCCCGATACGTGGCACCGGTATTCGCGGCGACCGGCGAGCGTGAGACGCGCATCCCGATCAAGGGTGTGCGCAAGGTAAGCGCGCAGGCGATGGTCACCTCCGCATTTACCGCGCCGCATGTCACGGAGTTCGTCACCGTCGACGTGACCAGCACGATGAGCCTGGTGGACCGGCTCAGGACCGATCGAGAGTTCCGGGACGTCAAGGTGAGCCCGCTGCTGGTCGTGGCCAAAGCGCTGATCATCGCCAGTCGCAGACACCCCGGGATCAACGCCACCTGGGACGAGGTGGCACAGGAGATCGTGGTCAAGCACTACGTCAACCTTGGCATCGCTGCGGCGACCCCCCGTGGGCTGATGGTGCCCAACATCAAGGACGCCGATCAGATGTCGCTTCGGCAGCTGGCTGACGCCATGGCCGACCTGGTGTCGACTGCCCGTGAGGGCAAGACACAGCCGGCCGCCATGTCTGGCGGGTCGATCACGATCACCAATGTCGGAGTCTTCGGTGTAGACACAGGCACTCCGATCCTGAACCCGGGCGAGGCTGCGATTCTGGCCTTTGGTGCGGTCCGGCAGATGCCGTGGGTGGTCAACGGCGAGATCAAGCCTCGTTGGGTCACTCAGCTGAGCCTCTCGTTCGACCACCGCATGGTCGACGGCGAGCTTGGCTCACGGTTCCTGGCCGACATCGCGGCAATTCTGCACGACCCCAGCCAGGCCCTCGTCTGGGGCTGAGTACGGCTTTGAGTCTGCCCGTATGGACGGATTGTTCACGCCGGGTGAGGCCCCTATCCGCACAAAGCGGTGTTGGATCCTCTCAGTTCCCTTTTGCCGAGGCCGCGTCGAAATGCCTGGCTAACAGTGCGTCGAGCTGTTCGGGTGCTTCGTCGGGTATCCAGTGACTGACGCCCTCAAGCACCTCATACGTGTAGGGGCCGGCGACGAAACGCGGGGTGAGCTCAGCACCTTGCGGTCCGATCGCCTTATCACCGTCGCTCCACACGTACAGGGTGGGAACGGTGATCTTCGCGCGCAAAGCACGCGGACTCGAGAACACCATCGCCCGGTACCAGTTGAGCGCGCCGCGGGCAGCGCCGCGTTCGCGCATACGCCCGGCGTCACGCGCAGCTGCCTTCGATGACATCCCCGTCGAGCGCAACGAGCGTTCCCAGGACCTTCCTGAAGTGAGTTCCCGTTCCGGTAACCACGGCAGCTGGAAGAAGAGCATGTAGCGCGACTTCCGTCTCTGGCTGCTGGTGAACATCGCCCGAACGAACGCCGCCGGATGCGGAACAGAAAGGGCGGCCAGTGACCTGAGCAGATCCGGTCGCTGGGCCGCGACTTCCCACGCCACCACGGCCCCCCAGTCGTGCCCCACCAGATGCACCGGCCCCAGACCAGCGACCTCGATGAGCTCAACAATGTCGTTGGTCAGTTCCGAGGGGCGATACGCGCGACGGGGGCGGGGTCGAGCGCCCGGAGAGTAGCCGCGCTGGTCGGGTGCGATGGTGCGGTACCCACGCGCGTGCAGGAGCGCGGAAACCGTGCCCCAAGAGCGCGAGTCCTGGGGAAAGCCATGCAGGAGAAACACTGGAGTCCCGTCGACCGGTCCCCCGTCATGCACGTCGAAGACGAGCCCGGCCCGCGTGAAGCTGGTGATGCGCCTGGTGCCCAATCGAACTCCCTTCAACGCCACCATACTTACGGCAGCCCACCAAAAGACTGACCCGGCCCTCTTTTCCCGACCTCGCCGGTTGTTGGGCACGCCTGCGTCCGGTGGGGGGCGCCTGCGGCGCGTTGTACCGGCGGTATCACGGGTGCAAGTCAGGACGGGATTGAGGGAAGACCCACCCGCTACCGCGGAATCCAGACAGAGCTGACGGCCATGACGGACATACCGGGTATGAGCATCGCTGACAGAGGGGTATGAGTAGCAGAGGGGTATGAGTAGCACTGACGCGGGATGTCGGCCGGATCGTGAGGCGCGTTTGCGCGTGGTGTCCGAGGCGACGTATCCGGACATCGTCCGGTTTGTGCTGTGCCGCGTCCAACCGAGCCACGCCGAGGACATCGTGGCTGATGTACTCCCGGTGGCCTGGCGTCGATTCGACGACCTGCCGGCCGATGCAGGCGATGCGAGGGCGTGGCTGTTCGGTGTCGCCTGGCGTACCCTGCTCAACTGCCAGGGCGGTGACCGGCGCCGGCAGGCACTGACCATTCGGAGCGCCGATGCGACCGTGGTGGCTCAAAGCGGGCAGACGTGGAAGGAACCCGACTCGGAGCTGGTTCTCTGGTCGACACCCACGCAGGTGACTGCGAGGGGAAAGGCCCTGCAGTCGCTCTGGCCAGGGGACGTCATCTCGGACGGGGTCTGGCGTCGAACGGAACCGCGGATCAGCTAACCAGCCCGACGATGCCTTTCGCTATCAGGACAACGGCAACAACCGCGAGCACCAGGGTCACAACCTTTGGACCATTTGCTATCAGCCAGACTCGCCACCTCTGATAGATCTCAGGGGCCTCATCCCGACGGAATACCAGCAACAGCAATGGGGCTGCGACTCCAGCCGAGGCCACGACGATGAACAGGACCAGGACGACAGCTGCCCAGGCCTGGGAGAGTCCGGCCTGCACAACATTGCCGC
>CABDZW010000150.1_pt1 | contig 15314 bp, 14 predicted proteins | sample 3132261 | NCBI WGS metagenome assembly CABDZW01 (sample SAMEA5534341, study PRJEB31848) | metagenome | biome: tundra; feature: field; material: soil | place: USA | collected 2013-05 | depth 0.45 m | reverse complement strand
CTGGCATGGGGGTTGTAGACGATCTCGTCATAGATGCTCTCCAGCCGTGCGATCAGATCGCTGTTCTGCGCCTTTCGGATCGAGGTGGGCGTAACCAGGATCTTTTGGACTCTGTCCTTCGGCGGATTGGGTCAGGGAACCGGGCCCTGAGCAGAGACCCGAGACGGTCGCGGACCGCCCCGGGTCTTTCACCGTTCGCCGCAGTTGCGGCGAACTGCTCAACGGGTGTCACATCCAGGCGATCACACGGCCTGCGCCACCAGAGTGCGCTTGCCCGTATCTTCGGTCTCCACGTGGCCGTAGACCTCGGGCAGGATGAACTTTGCCGCGAGGAAACCCGTCAGGGACAGAAGTGAGACGGCCAGCGTCGCCCCGAACGTTCCCCACGCTCCGCTGAGGACCGGGAACGCGAAGGCGCCGAAGAACGAAGCAGCCTTCACGAAGATGTACCCGAAACCTGAAGCAGTGGCCTTGAACCGCGCGGGAGCGACGAGCGAGCAGATGGTCATTCCATTGGACGCGTCCCAGTAGTGGCCCCACATAAGAACGCAGGCGAACAGAACGATCATGAGCTTCCACTCGTTCTGCAGGGCGAAGGCACCCCCGATCAGTCCGACGAACGCCAGACCGAATCCCCACATCGACACGCCTCTGTGACCGATCTTCGGGAGCATGATCGGGGCGACGAAACCGGAGATGGTCGCCAGGCAGAAGATGCCGGCGGTCACCAGGTTGGTGCCGACCAAGCCGCCGCCTTTGCTCACACCGACGCCGGCGACGGACAGGATGACGGGCAGGTAGAAGGCCCACGCCGTGAACTCCGCACCTTGGCAGGCGTTGGAGATCCAGCCAAAGATGGAGGCACGCTTCTTGATCGGGTCCGCCCAGATGACCTTGAGGAAATCGCCGGTCTTCGGCTTCTCGATCTCCACGTTCTCCGCGGGGAGCATGTCGAGCGGGTCGTTGAAGAGCCGCAGGGAGACCTCCTTCGCCTGGACGAACCGGCCGCGCTGGATGAGGGAGAGCGGGGTCTCCGGCAGGTCGAGTCGCGCGAGGAGAAGGAAGATGGCTGGGATGGCACCCATGGCGAGTCCGATGCGCCACAAAATGCCATGACCCATGCCGGTGGCGTACATGGCAGTGACAGTGAGGATGCAGACGACCTCGCCGAGGCCGAACATGAACTGCCAGCGGCTGCCCATGACCTCCCGCTTGCCCTTGGACATCGACTCCATGATGTAGGCGTATCCGTTGGCGATGTCGCTACCTAGCGGGAGACCGATCAGGAATCGGATGATGATCAGGCTGAGGATGCTCCAGGCGAAGGCCTGTGCAACAGCCAGCACGATGAACAGCACCATCGTCGTGAGGAACACCTTCCGGCGCCCGAACTTGTCTGCGATGTAGCCGCCGAAGACCGCGCCGACGAGGGCGCCGGCCTGCACGGCTCCTGCCACGAAGCCGAGCTCCCAGGGATTGGGGGTGAACTCCTTCTTGATGAAGATGAGAAGAAACGAGATGGAGTACAGGTCCCATGCCTCGATGAGGATGGTCGCAATCATCAGCCAGCCGCCCTTGTTGCTGGCGCCTGTCTGGGGCTTGTTCATCAGAACTTTTGTTGCTCTATCCGACAGATGTCGGATTTCCTGTTGATCCATCATGGACATGTCCTTTGAGTAGTTCTTTGCTGGAGTCGAGGAAGTCGTTCGGAGGCTCCCTGAGGGTGATGCGTGCCTGGCCGTGTCGCCAGGTGCTGACCTGGCTATCTGGTGTTCATGGACCCTCGCCGTCCACGGCCAAGCCGTCGGGGACTACCGGATCGGGGTCCTCGGCGGGGAACCGCCGCAGCAACAGCTCCAGACGCGGCGCTCTCACCGACCCTCACCCGCCGTGAACGCCCTCGTGATCACGGACTGCGTCTCGGCGATGTGCGCGTTCGCGATCGCTAACGCCAGCTCCCGGTCGCCAGTCTCGATCGCAGTCACGAGATACCTGTGCTCCTGGCGCGTGCGCTCGGGGATGACGTCACTCGTCACTGCGTGCCACATCTTGATCCAACCCGAGCCGTGGGTGAGGGCTGAGCTCACAGCAATAAGTACCGAGTTCCCGCTAGCCTCGACGATCGCCTGGTGGAACTGGGGATCCAGCCGTGCGTACTCCGTCGGGTCATTGACCTGCTGCATAGCGTCCAACAGGTCTCGGATACCGGTCCTCTGCTGCGGCGTAGACCGCTCACACGCCATAGCGCACGCAGCCGGTTCAGTCACCCGGCGGAACTCGGCGAGGGCGATGGCGGAGTCAAAGCTCAGTAGGCTGTTGCTGTAGTCGAGGCCGCGCAGCAGGTCGCGAGGCTCCAGAGATGTCACGAAGGTGCCAGACCCGTGCTTGCTCTCGAGCACCCCTACGAGCCCCAGAGCGCGGATCGCCTCGCGCAGCGCGTTCCGGGAGACCCCGAGCGAAGCTGCCAGCTCGGTCTCGCGGGGCAGCCTGGAGTTGGGCGGGAACTCGTTATCGGCGATGCGCTCCCGGATGAGGCCCATTGCCGTGTCGGCAGCCGAGAGGCCAGACGTCCCGACCTTGCGCATACCTAGCCCCTTTGCCAGAGGTAGAACCTCTACCCATGTGCGAGACGCTCGCAGAAGCAAAGGATTCTGTCAAATAGCCGTTCCCGGGAGGGCGAAGCAGGCGCCGCTGCTCGAACCGTAATGACTCCCCTGGGGCTCAGCCTCGGCAGCTCCACGCACGGGGTCGCGTGCTAATCGGAGCAATTCAGTGCCCAGAAGGTGTCTCCACTGGGGCGCCATTGCGCCGTCGTACGCGCCCGGCGGGGACAGTACGCCGGCGCCAACACGAGGCGCTCCAACGACATGAGCCCGCCGAACGTCTCCGACGTAGGTATACCTAGCCTAACTAAAGGTAGGACCTCTATCTCACGGAACTGCGACTTCGCTGCCGTCGCCGGACCATAGCGTGTGGAACGCGCCATCCTTGTCGACCCGGTGGTATGTGTGTGCGCCGAAGTTATCCCGAAGCCCCTGAATGAGAGCGGCCGGGAGCCGGTCGGCCCGCACGGTGTCGTAGTAGGCGAGCGCACTTGAGAAGCCGGGCACCGGGACCCCCGCCGTCGTCGCTGTCGCAACGACCCGTCGCCAGCCTTCCTGGCGCTCCGCCAGGCCGGAGGCGATGCTGGGGGCCACGAGGAGGGTCGCGAGCTGCTGCGCCGCATACTCGCCGCTGATCTGGGCGAGCAACCGGGCGCGGATGATGCATCCACCGCGCCAGATCCGGGCCACGGTCGCGATGTCGATGTCCCAGCCGTACTCCTCACTCGCCTTGCGGATCTGTTCGAGTCCCTGGGCGTAGGCGACGACCTTGGACGACCACAGGGCGTGCCGCACGTCGTCGACGAGCCGCTGCCGGTCTGCCGCCGCGATGGTGCGCTTCGGACCGGTGAGGACGCCACGGGCGGCGTCCCGGACAGCCGTGTCTCCGGAGCCGGAGCGGGCGAACACCGACTCGGCGATCGCCGAGACAGGCACTCCCAGCTCCAGCGCCGTCTGGACCGTCCAGCGGCCGGTGCCCTTCTGCTCGGCCTCGTCGACGATGAGGTCGATCAGCGGCCGACCGGTCGCCGAGTCCGTCTGGGCGAGGACATCGGCGGTGATCTCGACAAGGTAGGAGTCGAGTTCCCCGGAGTTCCATTCCCGGAAGACCGCGGCCGCCTCCCCTGCTGAGAGGCCAGTGGCTGAGAGGACGTCGTAGGCCTCGGCGATGAACTGCATGTCGGCGTACTCGATGCCGTTGTGGACCATCTTGACGAAGTGGCCCGCGCCATCGGGGCCCATCCACGCGCAGCAGCCCTCGCCGTCCACCTGCGCGGCGATCGACTCAAGGATCGGGCCGAGCGCGGCATACGACTCCTTGGAGCCGCCTGGCATGATGGCCGGACCCTCGAGGGCCCCGACCTCCCCACCGGAGATGCCGGCGCCCACGAAGTGCAGCCCCTGCTCGCGCAGTCGCTTCTCCCGACGGCGGGTGTCCTCGAAGTGGGCGTTGCCCCCGTCGACGACGATGTCACCCGGCTCCAGGAGCGCGGCAAGCTCGTCGATGACGGCGTCGGTCCCCGCGCCGGCCTTGACCATCATGATGATCCGTCTGGGCCGCTCGAGGGAGTCGACGAAGTCCTCGATCGACTCGGCGGGGATGAAGGTTCCCTCAGAGCCGTGCTGCTCGACGAGGCTGGTCGTGCGACTGGCCGTGCGGTTGTGCACAGCGACGGTGTAGCCGTGGCGGGCGAGGTTGCGGGCGAGGTTGCTGCCCATCACCGCGAGACCAGTGACGCCGATCTGCGCTGTTGCATGGTGGGGGGTGGTCACAGTTTTCTCCTAGGACTTGTGTTTGACAGAACGGCGGGCGCGACAAGGCCTCGACAGCGCCCGCTTTGACCTATGTGACCAGCTGAACCTCCGGTCAAGCTCTTTGAGCCGGGTCAGCGCAGCCGGAAGAGGACCTCGCCGGCTCGTGGGACGACGAGGATGTCCGGATCGGCCTCGGCGGCTGAGATGTCGATCGAGCTCGGGTCGAGATAGCCGAGGTTGGCGGCCCGACAGGCCGCTTCGGGGATTCCTGTCGCCAGGGTGACCCGGACACGAAGCTGTTCCTGCCCGGTCTGGGCGTCGTAGGTGCCGGCTCCGCGTAGGTGGGTCGAGTGGGCGAGCACCCCCAGGTGAATATGGCTGAATGCGTCCCACTGCTTCACGAAGTAGTCGCGGCAGTGGTAGCCGATCTCGGCGATCTCCGGATGCATCGCCGAGAACTCGTTGATGTGCGGCGCGAAGAGGATGACCTCCCCGCCGTCGGCAACGACCGGCTCGAGCTTGTAGAAGCCTTTGGCACCCGTCCAGATGTCCTCGTACATCTCCGGCACGAGCGAGAGGACCCGGTGGACGGGGGCATCGAGATACGTGACGTGGGTCGCGGCGCACACCTCGGCCGCGCTGGCCCATGACGCGATCGTGTCGCCGAAGCTGATCGAATGAAGGTCGGGGCTGCCGGATCTCCCGACAAAGCAGAAGGCGAGCTTCTCCGCGGGGATCAGGGAGGCGCACTCGTTGATGAGGGCCCTGACCGGGGTGACGGCCGTCGTGCCGATGATCTCAGCCGACGTGATGAGAGCGCCGAGCCAGTGGGAGATATCGATGATGTCCTGCCCGGCGACGCCAGGAAAGAAATACTTGTTGCCGCCCGAGATTCCGACGACCTCGTGCGGCAGGACCGGGCCGAGGACGAGGGCGACGTCGTGCTCGACGACGGCCTTGTTGACGAGTACCCGCACGTCCTGGCTGAGCCGGCCCTCGGACAGCTCCTCTAACCGAGAGGCCGGTATGGTGCCGAGGTCGGCGAACGTCGATGGGTCCCACCACTCGTGGTTGATCACTGTCATGCCGGGGTACGTCTCCGCGAGCCCCCCCACCGCATACCCGAGGTGAGCGGCAAGCCGCTCCTCGCCCATCGCGGCATGGGTGCCAAGCGCGATGACAGCGGTGAGCCGCGAGACCCGGCCGTGCAGGGCGCCGTGCACCGCTGCGAGCAGGAACGGAAGGGGACAGGTGCGAGTCCCGTCGGGGACGACGAGGCACACGCTTCGGCCGTCAAGGTCCTTGGCGTCGAGCTGCTCACGGATGAAGGCGACCACTTCGTCGGGTGCCAGCACCCCCTCCGGCCCTCCCGCCCGTGCCGCGTGCCGGGCCGCCTGCGCTGGGGTCTCCTCAATCGTTGACGTCATGCGCCCACTGTCGCAGGTCGCGTCAGGAGGGCGCCGATGAGGGTCAACCTCGCCGAGGTCACCATTCGGCGAATGATCCGTCGGCGTGGCGCCAGATGGGGTTGCGCCAGTGGTGGCCCTCCTGGGCGCGTTCGACCACGTAGTCCTCGTTGACGTCGATCCCCAGTCCCGGGCCGGCTGGGATGGTGACCATGCCGTCTTGGTAGGCGAACACCGTCGGGTTCGACAGGTAGTCCAGGACGTCGTTGGTCTTGTTGTAGTGGATGCCGAGGCTCTGCTCCTGGATGAAGGCGTTGTAGCAGCCCGCATCGATCTGAAGGCAGGTGGCCAGGGCGATCGGGCCAAGAGGGCAGTGCAGCGCGAGGGCGACGTCGTAGGCCTCGGCCATGAAGGCAATCTTGCGGGTCTCTGTGATGCCGCCGGAATGGGAGGGGTCGGGCTGGATGATGTCCACGGCCCCGCTGGCCAGGATGGTCTTGAAGTCCCAGCGCGAGAACAGCCGCTCGCCGAGTGCGATGGGGGTTGGGGTGTTCCGCATCGTGCTCAGCAGGCTGTCGAAGTTCTCGCTCAGGACGGGCTCTTCGATGAACATCAGCTTGTAGGGCTCGAGCTCCTTGATGAGGACCTTGGCCATCGGCTTGTGCACCCGTCCGTGGAAGTCGACGCCGATGCCGATGTTCTGCCCGACTGCGTCCCTGACCGCGGAGACGTTGGCGATGGAGCGCTCCACCTTCTCCCAGGTGTCGATGTACTGCATCTCCTCGGTGCCGTTCATCTTCACCGCGGTGAATCCGCGGTCGACGGCGGCCTTGGCGGCTGCGGCGGTCTCGGCGGGACGGTCACCGCCGATCCAGGAGTAGACCCGGATCTTGTCGCGCACCTTGCCGCCGAGCAGCTCGTGGACCGGCACCCCGAGCGCCTTGCCCTTGATATCCCACAGCGCCTGGTCGATGCCGGCGATCGCACTCATCAAGATCGGGCCGCCGCGGTAGAACCCGCCGCGGTACAGGACCGTCCAGATGTCCTCGATATTGCGCGGGTCCTTGCCGATCACATACTCGGACAGCTCCGCGACGGCGGCGGCCACGGTGGCGGCCCGTCCTTCGATCACGGGTTCGCCCCAGCCGACGATGCCCTCATCGGTCTCGATCTTGAGAAAGAGCCAGCGTGGCGGGACCGGGTAGGTGGTGAGCTTGGTGATCTTCACGCTTTGTTCTCTTTCGATGCGAGAGCTTCTTCCAGGGCTGTGGTCATCCAGACCGCTCGCTGGGATAGTTCGTCGACGGTGATGCCCGCCTTGAACAAGGACGAGCCGATCCCGAAACCGGTGGCTCCGGCGTGAAGCCAGGCTCCGATATTGGTAGCATCCACGCCGCCAACAGGAATGAGCCCGATCTCTGCAGGAATGACAGCGGTCCATGCCTTGAGCCCGGCAATCCCCACCTGCTCCGCGGGGAAGATCTTGACGGACCGAGCTCCTGCGCCGATGGCCGCGAATACCTCGCTGGGGGTCGCGGCCCCGGGGAAGCTATCCATTCCAAGCCGCACAGTCTCCGCAATGACAGCGGTGTTCGTGTTCGGCGAGACGATGATCTGAGCCCCGGCTTCGTGGCACTGGCGGACCTGGTCAACCGTGATCACCGTTCCCGCGCCAACCACACAGTCGGCAGGTAGCGCGGCCTGCAGGGTGCTGATGGTGCGCAGAGGATCCGGGGAGTTCAGCGGAACTTCGAGCGTGCGGAACCCGGCCTCATAGAGGCACTGGCCGATACCCGCCGCCTCCGCGTTCGTCAAGCCACGAAGGATCGCGATCAGAGCGGTGGACGCCTTTTCGGTTGCTGTATTCACGGTTCAGCCCTTCGACTGCTATGTCGTTGTCGTTGTTCATTTGTATCGGGTGTGGTGAGTGGGGTCTCGCCCGGCTCCGGATGAGCTCGCCCACCGGGCAGAGCTGGACGGGGCAAAATTGCGGGATCAGCATCTTGACCCTGCTCATCGAGCACGGTGTCGTACGGATAGAATTGCCGTCGGATTGGCCGACCAGACCGCCGACAGAAGTTCCGCCGCCCTTGGTCAGCGGGGCTGCCCGGCCGCCGTCCTGTGCAGTTCCTCAGCCGTGTTCGGCTCTCGCCTGCAACCGGCATCACCAGCATCACAGACAAGGAGCACGCACAGATGAGGAGCACCACCACACCGGCCCCCTACGCGGAGGCGCTGTTCAGCCTCGAAGGAATACTGGCCGTCGACGGTGGGTGGCTGGCGCGATGAGGATCGTCATCACCGACTGCGACCACGACTCGTTCGCTCCCGAGCACGAGGTCACCGACCCGATCGGCGTCGAGCTTGTGCTGACGCAGTCTCGCACCGCGACCGAGCTGGTCGCGAACGCCTTTGGCGCTGACGCCATCCTGGTCCAGTACGCGCAGATCACCGCCGAGGTGATGGATGCCCTGCCAGGGCTGCAGGCGATCGGGCGGTACGGCGTGGGCGTGGACTCCGTCGACGTGACTGCGGCGACAGCACGCGGGATCGGGGTCTGCAATGTGCCGGACTACTGCACCGAGTCCGTCTCCGACCACGCCATCGGCTTGGCATTGGCCTGCGCCCGAGGCATCCCGCGCCTGGACCGCAGCGTGCGGGCCGGTTCGTTCGACCTGACCGCCGTGCGCCCGCTGTACCAGACCCGCGGACAGGTCTTCGGGGTGATCGGCATGGGACGGATCGGCACGGCAACGGCACGTAAGGCTGCCGGGCTGGGTTATCAGGTGATTGGCTACGACATTGCCGCGGAGCCGGGAGCGACGACTTTCCACGGGTTCGCCTCGGTGCGCCTGCAGGAGCTGCTCGTGCGCTCGCAGGTGATCTCCCTGCATACGCCGTTGACCGATGTCACCAGGGGCATGATCGGCGCTGAGCAGCTTGCGCTGATGCGCGGCGACGCGATCCTGGTCAACACCAGCCGCGGAGGCGTCGTGGACACGGAGGCACTCGTCGAGGCGCTGGGTTCCGGCGGCATTCGCGGAGCCGGCCTGGACGTTCACGAGTCCGAGCCCCTACCCGTCGAACACCCGCTGACCACCTTCGACTCCGTCGTGCTCACCCCGCACCTGGCCTGGTACACGGAGGAGTCCTACATCGACCTCAAACGCCGCACCGTCGCCAACGTCATCGAGGTCTGCGCCGGGCGCGTCCCGCGCAACATCGTCAACCCCGAGGTCCTCGGGGCACCAGAACACAGCAACCGCAACGCCGCCGGCTCTGCAGCCGTCGCGACAGGAGTATGAGATGACCACGATGAGCACCCCCTTCGACCTGAGCGGCAAGACGGCTGTGGTGACCGGTGGTGGTCGTGGCCTGGGGCTGGGCATCTCGGATGCGCTGTTGGAGGCTGGCGCGGATGTGATCGTCTTTGGTCGTAGCCCGCTGCCGGTCGCGCTGACCAAGCACGCTGCCGAGCTGGGGCGCCAGGTGGACTTCGTCGCTCTCGACCTGGCGAACTCCGACGCGATCGCTGCGGCGGCCGATCAGGTGCTGTCCGCCCGCCGGGTGGACATCCTGGTGAACAACGCCGGTACCCAGGACCGTTACCCCGCCGTCAACTTCCCGCTGGCGGCGTGGGACTCGGTATTGGACGTCAACCTGCGTGCGGTGTTCCAGCTCTGCCAGCAGTTCGGCCGGCCAATGCTGGAGCGCGGTGAAGGCAAGATCGTCAATCTCGCATCGCTGCTCAGCTTCCAGGGCGGGACGACCGTGCCCGCGTACGCCGCGAGCAAGGGCGCCGTCGCGCAGCTGACCAAGGCGCTGTGCAACGAGTGGTCGAGCCGGGGTGTGAACGTCAACGCGGTCGCGCCCGGCTACATGGCCACCGAGATGAACACCGCCCTGCTGGCCGACCCGGTCCGCCGGGAGCAGATCTCGACGCGGATCCCGGCAGGTCGCTGGGGAGAGCCGGAGGACATCGGCAACGTCGTGGTGTTCCTTGCCTCTCCGGCTGCGGCATACGTTCACGGCCAGGTCCTCGCCGTCGACGGGGGCTGGATGGCCCGATGACCGACGGGCCGGCCCGTGACCAGCCGGCTCCCGGCCTCATACCAGTCCCTACGGAAACACATGTCAGTTCAGTCTTTCCCCTACTGAAACGGATCTCCTCATGAATGTCGTAGCAGCAACGGATCCCCTCACCGATGTCCTGCCCGCCCTGAGCGCCGCACGTCTCGTGCCGGTGGTCGTCCTCGACGATGCCGCCGACGCCGACTCCCTGGCCGGCGCCCTGGTCGCCGGCGGCCTGCCAGTCGCGGAGGTAACCTTCCGCACCGCTGCTGCCCAGGACTCGATCCGCGCGATGGCCGCACGCGGCGACATCCTGGTCGGTGGCGGCACCGTGCTCACCGTGACGCAGGTCGACCAGGCCGTGGGCGCCGGTGCCCGCTTCGTAGTCTCGCCAGGCCTGTCCCGTGCAGTCGTGGAACGTTGCCAGGAGCACGGCGTGCTCGTGCTTCCCGGTGCCGTCACTGCGACCGAGGTCCAGGCAGCACTCGAGCTCGGGCTGAGCACCCTGAAGTTCTTCCCGGCCGGGACCTCCGGCGGCGCTGCCGCGATCAAGGCTCTGGCTGCGCCCTTCGGCAACGTCCGCTTCGTGCCCACCGGCGGTGTCGGGCCCAAGAACCTGGCCGAGTACCTGGCCGTCGCCGCGGTCGCCGCTGTCGGCGGCTCGTGGATGGTTCCCCGCGACCAGATCAAGGCTGGCGACTTCGCCGGTATCACAAGACTGACAGCCGAGGCCGTCGCCCTCGCTCAGAGCTAGCGGCTGCACTTCAACCGTTCCGGACGTCCAACGAGCACGTCAAACTACTTCTGGAGGCATGAGCCGTGGCCACTCCCGAACACACCATCCCCCGGCCGTCTCCCAACGCGTATGGGGATGCTCCGGGAAGATCCATGTCGAACGCTGTCGCGGATGCCGTCGCGAAGGTTGCCACCGCGATCGGACGGCCCGCCCGCCTCGGCGTGGCGTTCTCCGGTGGCGTCGACTCCTCGGTGCTCCTCGCAGTTGCCGTGCGCGCGCTCGGCCCGCGCCGCACGCTCGCGATCCTCGGTGTCTCACCCAGCCTGGCCGCTGACGAGCGGGCCGCGGCCCACGCCGTCGCCGCATACATCGGTGCGCCGATCCTCGAGATCGAGACCCACGAGGGGGACAACCCTGCCTACCGGGCCAATGGCCCCGACCGCTGCTTCCATTGCAAGGACGAGCTCTTCACCCGCATCTCCGACGAGGTGGCCGCGCGCTACGGGCTTACGGCTGTCGCCTATGGCGAGAACGCGGACGACGCGATCCGCGCCGACCGGCCCGGCTCGCGAGCCGCGGCCAATCACGCGGTCCTGCGGCCCCTGGCCGACGCGGGCCTGGACAAGGCGGCCATCCGCGCCGTAGCTCATGCCCTGGGTCTTCCCAGCGCCGATAAGCCCGCCGCGCCCTGCCTGGCCTCCCGCATCCCGCACTTCCAGGAGGTCACGCCCGAGAAGCTGCGCCAGGTCGAAGCCGCGGAGTCGGCCCTGCGCTCGCCCGGCCTACGCGAGTGTCGCGTCCGCCACCACGGGGACATCGCTCGGATCGAGCTGCCCGTCGAGGACCTCGTGCGCGCGGTCTCGACAGGGCTCCGGGAGGACATCCATCGGGCGGTGACCGCTGCCGGATTCCGGTTCGTGGCGCTCGACGTCGCCGGGATCCAGTCCGGCGCCTTCACCCTGTCTCTGGTCCCCGTCCGTGGTTGAGGACGCGCGGGCCAGCCGCCACGACGTGGCGCCCGCGGTCGACGACTGGGTTGCTCCCGCCGCGCTGGCCGGCTTCGCAGAGCTGGACCACGACCGCGCGCGCCGCCGCGGATACCCCGAGGCCATTTACTGCGAGCACAAGAGCCCCGCCCAGCTGCGAGCGATTGCTGCCGCGGTGCGATCGAACGGCACGCAAACTCTGTTCACCCGCGCCGACGCCCTGCACGCCAAAGCTGTGCTCGCCATGCTGCCAGATGCCATGTTCGACGTCGAGGCGCGGCTTCTCGCCTGGCCGCCGGAGCCGCCGGAACCCACCGGCGGCCTCGTGGTCGTCGCCGCGGCCGGCACCTCCGACCTCCCGGTGGCCCGGGAGGCGCTTCTCGTGGCTACGTATCTCGGCCGCTCGTGCGAACTGGTCATGGACGTCGGTGTCGCGGGCCTGCATCGAGTACTCGGAAGGCTGGACCTGCTCCGCCGGGCACGCGTCGTCGTCGTGGTCGCCGGAATGGACGGCGCGCTGCCCAGCGTCATGGCGGGGCTGATCGCCGCGCCCGTGGTGGCGGTGCCGACGTCTGTCGGCTACGGCGCGGCGTTCGAGGGCCTGGCCCCTCTGCTGGCCATGCTCAACGCATGCACGCCCGGGGTAGCCGTTGTCAACATCGACAACGGTTTCGGCGCCGGGCACATTGCCGCCCAGATCGCCGCCCCGTTGTAGACCGCGGATCGTCAGGCGGGTGACCAGAGGCCACAGTCAGTTCGGCATGGACCGGCCTGGCGTCAGCCCAGCCAGCACAGCAGCGGCGACAGCCTGGTTCAGCACGTGCCGAACGGGTTTCCCGGACGCCGCGGCCACCAGTGCTACGTCCTCGAACTCCGGTGTCGCGGTGACAATCTCGCCGCGGATATGGGCGAGCTTGACGCGAACGCTGACGCCGTCGAACTCAACCGTCCGCCACGCGCGCTCCAGCGCTGTCTTACGCACCCTCGTCTCCCGCACGCCCAGCGTCGGAACCAGCGCGAACACTCGCGCGCGCAGCTCAGGCATGCGTTCGGGCGCAGCCAGCACGGCCAGCGTGTGGGCCGGGCGGCCCTTCTTAGCGAGGGTCGGGATGAGCCACGCGTCGTCGGCCCCCGCCTCGAGCAGCGCCGCCAGCACGCTGGGCCACACTCGGGGATCAAGATCGTCGACGTTGGCCTCCAGCACCACGGCGTCGCTCGTCGCAGGGCTCACCGGCAACGTGCCAATCACCACGCGCACGACGTTGGGACGGCGCTCGTCCTCGCGGGTGCCGGCACCGACCCCGACGGCGGTCACGTCCAGCTCCGGTAGCTCGTCGCAGGCGTCCGCGAGGGCGACGACGACGGCCATACCGGTCGGCGTGGCCAGCTCGCCGGCGCCGCCGCTGAAGACACGCCACCCCGCTGACAGCTCGAGTACCGCAGGAACCGGGATGGGCATCTGGGCGTGGGCCGTCCGGATCGTCCCCGAACCGAGCGCAACCGGTCCCGCTGTCACGGATCGGACGCCGAGCGCCTGCAGCGCTGCAGCGACGCCGACGACGTCGGCGATCGAGTCCCAGGCGCCAACCTCGTGGAAGCGCACGTCCTCGACCCGAACGCCATGGGCCTGGACTTCGGCCTCGGCCAGCCGGGCGAAGACAGCGACCGCCCGGGCGCGGACGGCGTCTTTGAGGTCTGCGTTCTCGAGAAGGGAGCGAATCTCGGTCCACTGCCGGTGCGGCAGGTCCTCGGCGACTCTGTCGACGTCGACCTTGGTTGCACGCATCCCGGCGCGGTGCACTGTGCTGGCGCTCAGGCGAACGGTGCCCGGGATGACAGCCTCGATCGCAGCCTGCAACGCGCCCAGCGGGGCCCCGGCGTCGACGAACGCGCCCAGGAGCATGTCTCCGGCGACCCCGTTGCGGGCGTCTATCCATGCGTGGCAGCTCGAGGATGGCGATGGCCCACCGGTTGGAGACACGTTCACAGCTTCAAGGAGTCGGTCGCAGGGTCGTCTCCGGTCAGGTCGAGAACCGCGCGAGGAACGAAGTCATGGGTGCTGGCGAGAGCACGCGCCGCGGTTGCATGGCCGAGACTCAGGCGTGCCGCAGGGGTTTCCTCACCGAGCAGCGCCGATAGGTAACCGGCAGCGAAGGCGTCACCGGCGCCCACAGGCTCGACCACCTGCACGTCCAACGCTGGTACGAATGTCGACGTGGCGCCATCGAACTCCGTGGCACCTACAGCCCCATCTTTGACGATCAGCAGGTTTGCCGTCCCGACAAGTGATCGGACGTCGTCGGCTGACCTGGTACCCCAAAGGTGCTGCGCCTCGTCCAGCCCTACGAACACTATGTCCACTTCGCGGCTAAGACCGAGCAGGATCGGCGCCGCTACGCCTCTCGACCAAATCCCGCGGCGGTAATTTACGTCGAAGGACAACAGCGTGCCACTCGCCTTGACCCGACGGACCAGTTCGCTTGCCAGCTCGGCGCACGAGGATGACAGTCCAGGGGTGATGCCAGAGAAATGGACCAGTCTCGCGGAGGTCAGCGGTAACCGGTCGAGCGTGGCGGGGCCCATGCGTGACGCCGCCGAGTTGTCACGGTAGTAGTAGACGCACGTTCCGTCGGGATCTGGGTCTTTGAAATACACCCCTGTGCGGGCATCTGCGTCGCGGTCCACCAGCGACGTATCGACCCCAGCGCGTGCGAGTGTGTCAAGGATCCGATCGCCTAGGGGATCTGCGCCAACGCGACTGACCCACGCAACGTCGTGGCCCATTTCGCTGAGGTAGAGAGCGACTGTGGACTCCGCCCCTCCGACGCTCAGCCGGAACAGGTCAGCTTCTGCGAGAGGCACGGGTTCACGAGGGGTCACCATCACCATCGTCTCGCCGAGGCAGAGAATCTGTGGTGCACCGGTCCGATGAAACATCGGCCTTCAACCCTCTCTGACATTGACCTGGTTGTGGTGGTCGCCTAATTTGCAACCTCCCGGACGAGGGGAAAAGCCAGAGCGCAATAATCTTGACGAGCCGCACTGACATGCCACGATCCTCGGTGAGCATAGCGGAGCACACAGGGCAAGACCGTTGCGTGTGCTGGCTCGCCGACGCGCAGTCATGGTCGGACCTACCCGGTCCTCGCTAGCTCGACACACCAAGGGATACGGAATGTTCGAAAGCTCGGTACCCGTCGAACGGCATTTTGACTGCATATCTGCTGGTCAGGGGCCCAGGCTGGACGTCATGCGCGACATGGTGAGGCTGTGAGCAGGCGCGACAGGCAACGACTCGAGGTCATCTCCGCTGCGGTCGACGCGATCGTGCGACTAGTCGACAACGTGGGTTACGGCAGCATCCTGCCGGCCATGAATGGCGACTGTGTCTCGGTCAGGCCGCGGCGCGCGAGCTCAACGGCACCAAGCAACGATGCATCTGCGCCGAACCTGGAGTTCACGATCTCGGGCGGAAAGGCAAGCGCGGTGTGGAGTCGGGCCCGCAACGGGTCCAGGAGAAGATCAGTCGCCCGGCTCATCCCACCACCGACCACGACGCGCTGCGGATCGAGCAGCAGCACGCAGGTGAGGATATGCCGGGCCAGCTCGTCGACGCCCGCGCGGACAAAAGCGGCCGCCTCGGAGTCGCGCCGCGCCAGGTCGAGAATGGCACGGGCGGTGCCATCGGTGCCGAAGCGGTGCGAGGCGCGCTCCCCCAGGCCACGCCCGCCCATCAGCTCCTCCAGGGGAGCACCCT
>CABDZW010000123.1_pt1 | contig 16128 bp, 17 predicted proteins | sample 3132261 | NCBI WGS metagenome assembly CABDZW01 (sample SAMEA5534341, study PRJEB31848) | metagenome | biome: tundra; feature: field; material: soil | place: USA | collected 2013-05 | depth 0.45 m | reverse complement strand
GCCGCCATCTGCAGGATCGTCTTGATCCGGTCACGGATGTTGTCGGCGGTGGCCGAGACAAACGTCTCAGCGCAGTCTCCACCCTGCAGGACAAACGCCTTACCGACCGCCGCTGGTCTTCGCCGGTGAGTGTGACGTGCTCAAGGCTCGGTTGGGCGAAGCGGCGGTCGGTAAGGCGTTTGTCCTGCAGGGTGGAGACTGCGCTGAGACGTTTGTCTCGGCCACCGCCGACAACATCCGTGACCGGATCAAGACGATCCTGCAGATGGCGGCGGTTCTGACCTATGGGGCGAGCATGCCGGTCATCAAGGTCGGCCGGATCGCGGGCCAGTTCGCCAAACCCCGCAGTAGCAACGACGAGACCCGTGATGGCCTCACGTTGCCGACCTACCGCGGGGACATGGTCAACGACTGGCCGTTCACCGCCGAGGCGCGCACTCCCGATCCGGATCGCCTCGTGCGGGCTTACAACGCGAGCTCGGCGACGCTTAACCTCGTCCGGGCGTTCACTACCGGTGGCTTCGCCGATCTGCGCCACGTCCACGACTGGAACCGTGGGTTCGTCGCGAACTCGGCCAACTCGCGCTACGAACGCATCGCGGGGAACATCGACAAGGCGATGAAGTTCATGGCTGCTTGTGGTGCCGACTTCGATGCTCTGCGCACGGTGGAGTTCTTTGCCAGCCATGAGGCGCTGGTGCTGGACTACGAGCGACCCCTGACGCGCATCGACTCACGCACAGGGATGCCGTATGACGTCTCCAGCCACTTTGTCTGGGTGGGGGAACGCACCCGCGACCTCGGCGGAGCACACGTCGACTTCCTGTCCCGGATTCGCAACCCCATCGGCGTCAAGGTGAGTCCCAAAGCCGACCCGGACTACCTCCTGCGTCTCATCGACAAACTTGACCCCGAGCGTGAGCCGGGGCGGCTGACGTTCATCACGAGGATGGGTTCCAGCACGGTTCGCGATGCTCTGCCCCCGATCGTGGAGAAGGTGACGGCCTCGGAAGCGGTGGTGACATGGATCTGTGACCCCATGCACGGCAACACGTTCGAGGCGCCCTCAGGCTACAAGACGCGCCGTTTTGACGATGTTGTCGATGAGGTTCGTGGCTTCTTCGAGGTGCACCGGGCTCTGGGCACCGTCCCTGGAGGCATACACATCGAGCTCACCGGCAATGACGTCACCGAGTGTCTGGGTGGGTCCGGCGAAATCGTCGACGCTGACCTGCAGATGCGCTACGAGACCCTGTGCGACCCACGTCTGAACCACCAGCAGAGTCTCGAGCTTGCGTTTCTTGTGGCTGAGATGCTTTCCGCATGACGGACCGCATCGTGGACCTGAGGTCTGACACGATCACCAAACCGGTGGTCGCCATGAGGATGGCGATGGCATCAGCTGAGGTCGGCGACGACGTCTATGGCGAGGACCCGACGGTCCTGGCGCTGGAGGATCGCATCGCGGACCTGCTCGGTCACGAGTCGGGTTTGTTCACCCCCTCGGGGTCAATGGCCAACCAGCTCGCGATCCGACTGCACGTCGGGCCGGGCCAGGAGCTCATCGCCGACGAGCTTGCCCATGTGCTGCGGGCCGAGATGGGTGCCGCCGCTGTGTTCTCCGGCATCTCGTCGCGATCCTGGCCGGCACCGCGGGGCCTGCTTGACCCGGCCGCGCCGTTGCGGCTGATGCAGCCCGATGCCGGGACTTACCAGGTGTCGACAAAGGCGATAGTCGTGGAGAACACCCACAACTTCGGCGGCGGCACGGTCCAGCCGCTCGAGGCGATCCGGGCCCTGCGTGAGGCCACCCGGCCCCTCGGCGTGGCAATGCACCTGGACGGTGCCCGCCTGTGGAACGCCCACGTCGCCACGGGCATCGAGCTCGCGGAATACGGCCAACAGTTCGATACCGTCTCGGTCTGCCTGAGCAAGGGACTCGGCGCGCCGGTCGGCTCGGTCCTGGCCGGATCACGAGACCACCTCGCCGAGGCACGCGTGTGGCGCAAGCGCTACGGCGGTGGCATGCGCCAGGCGGGGATTCTTGCAGCGGCCGGATTATGGGCACTGGACCACCACGTCGAACGCCTGGCCGACGACCACGCCCGCGCCCGCGCTTTTAGCGAAGCGGTCGCGAGCCGGTTCGCGGGGGTCATCGACCCGGCGCACGTTCAGACCAACATCGTCATCGTCGATGTTGCTCAGGCGGGCTGGGCGGCCGCCGACTTCGTCTCGGTCGCTGAGCAGCGCGGTCTTCGGATCTATGCGGTCAACGAGCGCGCGGTGCGGCTGGTCTGGCACCTCGACGTCGATGACGCAGACACGGTCTATGCAGCCAACCTGGTTAACACCATGTTCGCGGAGGCGGCGCAGGGATCATGAGCTCGTCCGGGCTCGCAGAGCCGCGGCCTCTGCCACCGGGCCAACGCCTGTCGCCGGTGCTGCGACCGGTGCATTACGGACGCATTCCTCAGATTGACCTGGCTACGTGGTCGCTGCGGATCGGCGGCGACACTCGTGACGGTGAGGCCCTGGCTTTGTCGTGGACCGATCTGATGTCGTTGCCGCAGGTCATTGTTCGGGCCGACCACCACTGTGTCTCGCGCTACACCACGCTGAACCTGCAGTGGTCGGGGGTGGCTGCCCGGACCATCATCGAGCTGGCGCCACCCAACGACGACGTCCAGCACGTTCTTGTCTCGGCCGCTCGCGGGTATAGCAGCACCATCCGGCTTGAGGATCTTTCCTCGCCGCGGGCGGTGTTCGCCACCCACCTCGACGGCGAGCAGCTGAGTCCCGAGCATGGGTGGCCTCTTCGACTCGTGCTGCCCCATCTCTACGGCTGGAAGGGCCCCAAATGGGTTGGCGCCGTTGACTATCAGCGGTATGCCCGACGCGGCTTCTGGGAGGAGCGCGGCTATCACATCACCGGCGACGTCTGGCGTGAGGAGCGGTACTCCTACCAGGAATAGGGGCACACCCGGTCACAAACCTTTGACCTGGGCGTCTGACCCTTTGGCTGCTTGAAGCCCAACCAATATTGGCGGCGTCGCGTGCCGTAAGCGCAAAGACGATCATCAATGCAGCCCCAGCTCAGCGGACTGGCGCGCACTTGCGCATGTGGTCCTTGGCTTCAGTCTGTCTAGCTAGGTGACGTCAAGTCTTCCGCGAGAGTTACTGCTTTGATCAGGACAGCTTGACGTTCACACCCGGTGAGACTGGGGAGTCGTGAAGTTGGATGTTGACGACATTCGTTCCGGGGGCCACATCGAACAGCATGAGGACGCCGTTCACCGTGTTGCCAGGTGTGATCCACTGGACGAACTTAAGAGCCTCCTTGGTGCGCAGGATCGAGGAACTGGGCTTGAACATCTGTCCCTTGTCGTTCATCAGGATCTGACACGAACAGTCAGGGGCCTTGCCCTCTTTGCCGATGTTGGTGACGTTGACCACGACGATCACGAACTCGCCGTGCGCGGTCAACGTTTCGCCAACCTTCCCAGCGAGGGTCTTGCCGGGGTGCTCTACGCTGGTCACGACGAACTCAAACTCGCCGTCGCGCACTTTCGTACCAATGGTGGCTGTCGTCGCCTTCACTTGGGCAGTGTTGGTGGCCTTCACCTGCGAGCCGCTTTTTGGGGTGTGAGAGGCCCCCGTGTCGCCTCGGCCGTTGGCACCCCAGACGATCACCATCAAGAAGATGACAGCTAGCGGCAGAATGAAGCGCTTCTTCGTGAACCAGGGACGCGTTGCCTCGCGATGGGCCTTCTCTTGGTTGGCCTGCGCCATTGTGTCCTTCGAGGATGTGGACTCGGGAAGTGGTGTGGCCTGTCGATCTGGCATTTCTACTCCGTCCCTAACGAAGTGCCGGCAGGTGCCGGTGCCCCCACCAAGATCAGATCTACACCCGTTGTAAGACAAGACGAATACTCTGGTCTCGTGAAGTGAGTCACACACGTTTGACGATGCTGGCGCCCCGTGGACCCGCCCGGTAACGACGGAATCTGGGGCGGATAGGACGATGAGCGACGTACCCTCAAACGCCACGATGCCTGCGTCCGTCGTGCCGACCCAGTTTCGCTCGGTCAGGGTTCGGACGGCGCTACCCACTCCCACTAGCGCCGTTGCGCTTGTCTAGACCCCTTCCTGAGCCGCCCTGCAGGCAAGTGGCAGATCCGTTCCGTCTCGCGTCCGCTGGGCAGGGGTAGGAACGCTGCAGAATTGGCTGCCATCCACGAGTCTTCACTCGTCCACCCCCGAAGGCGCTCGTAACGCTCGATTTTCGACCACCAGCGGATACCGGTGAGTATGCGGCCTGTCTGGGGTCACGGGTTCGCAGGTTTGTTGGCGGTCTGCTCCTTGTGTCGCTCCGCGCGTTGCTCTTCGGTGAGCCGGCCCAGGACGTCCAGGAGCTGTCCCTGGCGAGTCGGGTTCAGTGCGTTGAACATCGCCAGGATCTCGTTGTCGATGGCGCTCATGGTCAGTTGCTCCCAGTCAGGTGATCGGTCTGGCCCGCGGTCGGTGGTTGCTGCTGGCCGCGAGCCCCTTCCCTTTCTAGTCCAGTCCCCGGACACGTGCCATAGATGGCGAGATAGTTCCACAAGGTGGCGTCGGGGCAGCGTTGCTTACTATGGCGAGGATGTGCGTGGATCGTCACGCTGCCAGCGCGTCAACGTGATTAAGGGCACAACCATTGACCAGCTTCGTGATCCGAAGGACAGTCTGGCTGTCCGTCAACCTAACCCAGTCGGCGGATTCCTGCGGAGTTCGTGACCCACCAGGAGATTGGGCCGAAGGTGGCCGAGGTCCATCGGAACTTGGGGGCCGGCGACTCACTTGCGCGACCTGCAGAAGCAAGCAGCGCCCCCGGAATCAAGAGGGTGCACATCAAGGTGCACACCATCGCGGGGGCGCTGCTGTCGCTGAGGGGTCAGGCGGCTCGTCGTGAAGTGATGAGCGCCATCCATTCGTCAACCGGCATCCCATTGACTTCGGCGTTGGTCACCACACCGTCAAGGAGCGCGTCCGCCAGAGTGGCGAGTTTGGCGACGTGGGCTGGAGGCATCTGCGCGATGTCCATCTCGAACTCCTCCCAAGATGCCCGATCCATCGTGGCGCTCATGTCGCCTCGGTAATGCTCATGCCGGTGAACGGCCTCTCGGGCAGGATGGTGTTCATATCGGTTCTCCGTCGGCTAGGTGAACTCGGTCGGGTCTTGGCTGGAGGTTAGCTGCCGTCACCAGGACCACTCTGTCTTTTCTAGCCCCAATACCCACTGATGGAATGTGCGATCCGATCTGCTGCGGGTACATGAAGAGAGCGGCTTTCGGTTGGCTGCCAACCCCTGAGTTCGGGCAGTTGGCTCTGATGCAACTTCAGATGTGAGCGGCCTTCGCCTGCGCGGATGTTGACCCCAGACCAGCCGAGGCCGCCGCCTTCTGAACTGCCCTGGCCACCGCTGGCACAACCCGGGTATCGAAGATCGATGGCACGATGAAGTCCGAAGACGCCCCGTCCTCGGCGACGATGTCAGCGATCGCCCGGGCCGCCGCAACCTTCATCGACATGTCAACAGATCGTGCGCGGCTGTCGAGCAGCCCGCGGAAGAGTCCCGGGAACACCAGGACATTGTTGATCTGGTTTGCGTAATCGCTACGACCGGTGGCGACCACTGCAACGTTGTCCGGCATCTCCTCAGGCATAATCTCCGGAATTGGGTTGGCCATCGCAAACACGATGGCATCCTTGGCCATGGCGGCCACCCAGTCAGGCTTCACCAGACCCGGACCGCTGACGCCGACGAAGACGTCAGCACCCACCAGCGCCTCCGCCAGGCCGCCGCGCCGTCCCTCAGGGTTGGACGTCTCGGCGATGGAACGCTTCTGCTCGTTGAGGTCCGTGCGGTCCGGGTGCACGATGCCGTTGCGGTCCACCCCGATGAAGTGGCCGACGCCCGCGTGCTGCCACAGCTTGATGCAGGCCACTCCGGCCGCTCCCATGCCCAGAAAGACAACGTTGAGATCCTCGAGACGTTTGCCGACTACTTCGCATGCTCCGTAGAGGGCTGCCAGTGAGACGATCGCGGTGCCGTGCTGATCGTCGTGGAAGACCGGAATGTCCAGCTCTTCCTGCAAGCGTCGCTCCACCTCGAAGCAGACCGGCGCCGCCACGTCCTCCAAGTTGATGCCGCCGAATCCGGGTGCAATCGCCTTGCCCACTGCGACCAGCTCCTCGACCCCTGACGTGCGCACGCAGATCGGGTACGCATCCACGTTGGCGAGCTGTTTGAACAGCATCGCCTTGCCCTCCATCACGGGCATAGCTCCCTCTGGGCCGATGTTGCCGAGGCCGAGCACGGCGGTACCGTCGCTCAGCACAGCGACCGAGTTCGACTTGATGGTGTAGTCCCACACGAGCTCGGTGTCCTCTGAGATTGCCGTACAGACCCGGCCGACGCCCGGGGTGTAGGCCATCGAAAGGTCGTCACGAGTCAGCACCGGGAACTTGGCAGTCACTTCGATCTTGCCGCCGCGGTGCCGATCGAACACCCGATCGCTGACCGACAGAAGTTCGACGCCGGGTACCGACTTGGCTGCTTCCACGACCTCCAGACCGTGCGACTCCCCGCGGGTCTGGACCTGGATCTGCCGGACGATGAAGTCCTCCTGGTGCTCCACGATGTCGATGGTGTCCAACAGCGCGCCTGCAGCACCAAGTGCCGAGGTCAGTTTCCCCAACGTGCCAGGAACGCGCTGAAGTGACACGCGCAAAGTGAGCGTGTTGCCGGCGGACGGACGGATCATCACCATGTGTTGCACCTATTCTCAGGTCGGTGGGTCGTTTCGCGCGGCCCGGTTGTCATCGGCCGAAGCGACTGAGCGAGGTCAGATCGCTTGGCTGGTTGGTCCACACATTACTAGGTGCAATATTGTTGATCAGGCGGGTTATTCGCAGTGACAGGGCCAGGCCCTTCGCGCGTTGTCTCCACAGGTTCGTTGCGTTCTGCAGAGCAAGTGAACCAGGCTGGTTCTATACCCGTGATCACGGGTATGAAGCCACAGGTGCTCGCGGCGGTGGCCGCCGTATCCGTTCTTCTTGCGGCGTGCGGCTCATCCACGACTGCCACAACCGTTCCCTCCACCCAATCGACCGCAGCCACGGCCGCCGGCGGGTCCACGTCCCAAGCATCCGGCGGGATCGTTATCAGTGGTTTCGCGTACTCCGGGACCCTGACGGTCAAGCCTGGCCAGAAGGTGACGGTGACGAATCAGGACTCAGCAACTCACACCCTGACCGACAAGAAGACGCACCTGTTCGATACCGGCGACATCGCCGGTGGCGGGGGAAAAGGATCGTTCACCGCGCCGACCAAGCCCGGTAGCTACCCCTTCGGATGCACTCATCACCCGGCCATGGAGGGCACACTGGTCGTTGCGGGCTGACGCGCGAGGTCACACCTGTTGATGGAGAAGCACGGCCGGAGGGTTCTGCTCTGCGCTCACGCCAGCCCGGCGGCCGACGAGCTCCACGGTGTACATCGCGACCAGGATCATGGCTCCGCCCAGTATCATCCGAACGGTCAGTGACTCACCACCCAGACCCACCGCGAACCCCGCCGCAAAGACCGGTTCCAATGTCATCACGATCGCGGCTCGGGTCGCTGGTAGGTGGGACTGGGCCCAGGTCTGCGCCCAGAGGGCCACTGCACCAGCCATCAGGGCCGTGTAGAGCACCGACGCCCACGCGCCCACGCCGTTGGGGAGCTCGATGCCTCCGGGCACGGCTGCCACCAGGGAAACCAAGGCGATCACGACCATCTGGACAACGGAGAGGCCGGCGGCGCTCGCCGGTGAGGAGTATCTCCCGAGCCCGATGATGTGCAGTGCGTAGAAGACGGCCGCGATCAGGGTCACGCTCTCACCAAAGCCGAACCCGAAACCATTCAGGGACAAGGCCGCGAGCCCAGCCGTGGCCATGAACACGGCAACCCAGGTCGATCTCGGAATGCGCTCGCGCAACAGGACTGCGGTGAGGATTGGGGTCAGCACGACGTAGGTGCCGGTGATGAAGCCCGAGCGCGAGGCCGAGGTGTGTGCCAAACCGACGGTCTGCGCGATCTGAGCAACTGCGTACACCACGCCCAGGCCGAACCCGATCTGGATCTCGCGTTTGTTCAGCGCCAGCATCGGCCGCCAGAACACCGCCAACATGGCTACCGCGGCGATAGTGAATCGGACTGCGAGGAAGTCAGCCGGGGGCATCACCTGGACCACGTCTCGGATCAGAAAGAAGGTCGAACCCCATATGGCCGTGATGCCGATCAGCAGCAGCGTTGCGGCGTTGCGCGAGCGAGCCGCGGTCACCGGTGACCGACCTCAGACGACGGTCAGCGTGATGGTCGAGCCTTTCGGTGCCTGGGTTCCCCCATCGACCGACTGGAGCCTGACCGTTCCGAAGAATCCACCGAGCGCCCGGTCGACCTTCACAGTGAAGCCCAGGCCCTCGAGGATCGCCCTGGCAGGTTGTTCCTGCTGGCCGATGACGTTGGGGACCGGCACCATCTGGGGACCCTTGGAGACGACCAGGGTGACCAGACCTCCCTGGAACAGGGTGCCGGTCGCTGGCGACTGGCTGATCACAGATCCCTGGGGCACGGTGGCGCTGAAGTCCTGTTTGGTGCTGTCGACCTTGAGGTTGGCCTGGGTTAGCGCCGCGACAGCCTGGTCGACGGGTTGGCCGGTCCAGTCCGCGAGCTGGATCGGTTGGCGGCCTTTGCTGATCACCAGGTCTACCGGCGCGGTTCGCTTGACCGACGTGCCTGCGGCCGGCGACGTCGACATGACTTGGCCTACAGGTACGATCTCGCTGAACCCTTGGCTGACCGCACCGACGCTGAGCAGGGAACCGATCAACTGCTGCTCTGCGTCGGCTTGCGTGCGTCCAATGAGCTGGGGTACGGCGTATCGCTCTGGCCCCTGCGAAATGGTCAAGGTAACTGTGGATCCGCGACTCACCTGACGCCCGGCCGTGGGGTCGCCGGCGAGGACCACTCCAGCCTTAACGGTCTCGTTGAACGATCTGAGCACCTTGACGTTGAGGTGGGCCAAGGCCAGCGCCTCGCGAGCGACAAGGTTGGTCGAGCCGACGACCTTGGGCACGGTGGTCTTGGCCCCCGGGCCTGCGGCGAAGAAGAGTAGCCCGGCCGCTGCTGCGACCAGCAAGAGTGCAAGTGCCACAACGGGCCAGTTGCGCCCACGCAGTCTTCCGATTCCGGGCAGTCGCCAACGGCCGGAGAGGCCGTCCCCGGCGCCCCCGGCCATCATGGCCTGGGGGACCACCGCGGTGCGGGAAAGCATGATGGTGGGGTTTGCGGGTCCGGAGCGACCCCCGGGTAGCTGGTCAAGCTCGGCGGGCGACAGTGCCTGACGTGAGCGTCGTACCTCCGCGAGCAGCTCGTTGGCGTCCCTGGGCCGTTGGTCCGGGTTGCGGGCGCTGGCCCGGGCGACGAGGCGATCAAGACCGGCCGGCACCGTGCTGATCCGGCTTGAGGGCAGGGGCACCTCGCTATGAACGTGCTGGTAGGCCACGTGGATCGGTGAGTCACCGATGTAGGCCTTGGAGCCGGTGAGCATCTCGAAGAGCAGCAGCCCGGCGGCGTAGACGTCACTGCGGGCATCAGCGATCCCGCGCTCGACCTGCTCGGGTGAAAGGTAGGCGACGGTGCCTAGAAGGACACCGGTCTGGGCGGTCGAGGTGGTTGTCGCAATCGCCCGCGCCAAGCCGAAGTCGGCGACCTTCACGGTGCCGTCCTGGCGCAGTATGACGTTCTCGGGCTTGACATCGCGGTGGATCAGGCCGGCGCTGTGAGCGGCCCCGAGAGCCTGCAGAACCGGATCGATGATGTCCAGGGCAGCGCGCGGGCTCAGCGCCCCTTCGGAATGCATGACCTGTCGAAGAGTCAGTCCGTTGACCAGCTCCATGGCCAGGAACACATGACCGTTGTCCTCTCCCTGGTCGTAGACCGCGACGACGTTAGGGTGGCTCAGTTTTGCCGCAGAGCGGGCCTCGCGGCGGAATCTGTCGACGAAGGACTCATCCTTGGCAAGGTCGGCGCGCATGACCTTGAGCGCCACCTGGCGATCGAGGCGTTGGTCCAAGGCGATGTAGACCGTCGCCATCCCGCCGTCGGCCAGGTGCGAGAGCACGAGGTAGCGTCCATCGAGGACGCGACCGATGAGGGAGAAGGGATCTGGGGAGGACACGGGCCGAGTCTACGGAACTCTGATTACTATCCTGTGCAGGCCAAGCCAAAGAGTATCCGCAGGATTATCTGGGCTGCGCCCGTCGCTCGTCACACGATGTGATTTGCCCCATGTCCAGACAGTGACAGTCTTGACCCGTGGCTAACGACAGCAATCCGGACGTACCCGCCCATGACGATCTCGACAACGACGATCTCGAAGACCTCGTGGGTGAGTGGCTCACAGTCCCTGACATTGGTGAACGGATGGGGCTCCGACTCAGCGATGTCCGACAGTTGATCGAGGACCGGCAGGTTCTCGCGGTGAGGATCGGTCCCCGCAACGTGCTGTCCGTGCCGTCCAGGTTCTTCAACGAGGATGGGCCGTTGCCTGAGCTCCCCGGCACCTTCACCGTGCTTGGTGACAGCCGGATGACCGACGCACAGATTCTGAGATGGCTGTTCACACCTGATGACACCCTGCCGGTCCAGGGTTCTCCGATGGATGCGCTTCTGGCTGGTTTCAAGACCGAGGTGCGCCGCCGCGCCATGGAAGCGGCCTACTGATCGTGGCGGCTAGCTGATCGTGGGCGCCGGCTGGAGGCATGCCTCGTATGCCGCGATGCTGGTTTTCGTTCTGATCGGGACCCTACCGCTGCACCGGTACTACCGCCTGAGCGTCTTTCGCCAGCCGCTACGTCTGCTTGTGGCGATCGTCCCGGCCGCCGTGGTGTTTGTTGCCTGGGATCTAGCGGCCACCGCGGCAGGACAGTGGCGTTTCGACCCTGCCCAGACGTTCTCCTGGCGGCTACAGGGGCTGCCGCTGGAGGAGTACGCCTTCTTCGTGGTGATCCCACTTGCCGCGATCCTGACGTTCGAGGCAGTCACGGTCGTACGTTCCCGGCACCTCAGGCCATGACCTCCTACACCGCCGCAGCAGCCATGGCCGTGCTGGTTGCCATCCTTGTGGACCTCCTCATTCTGCGGACCGCCCTGCTGCGCTCACGAACCTGGTGGACGGCCTACGCGATCATCGTGGTCTTCCAGCTGATCACCAACGGCTGGCTGACAGGGCGCGGCATCGTCCGATACAGCGACAGCGCCATCCTGGGTTCGGCGCGGATCATGTTCCTCGGCGATGGCCGCATCGCCTATGCGCCGGTAGAGGACCTGGCGTTCGGGTTCGCGCTGGTGCTCATCAGCTGTGCCGCGTGGGTGTGCAGCGGCGAGAGGATCCGGGCGACCCAATGAGCCTGGCGCCTGCCGTGCGGGCCGCTACGTGTCCGGCGGTGGCCAGCCGTTGCCAGGACGGCACCGCCAGGCGGCGCTCGAACACGTTGAAGTCATTGTCGATCACGCGATGCAGGATCCGGCGGTAGAGCGTGAAGGCCAGCTCCAGACACGGCCTGCTGCGGGAGTCGACCATCCCCAGTCCCGGTTTGGCCACGACGTAGAGGTTGAGGCCACGGCGCACCTCGAAGGCGACCAGGGAGCGCACCTGAGGTGAGGGCACTCCGGTGTGGACAGCCTGGGCGAGCATGGCCTCATCGACCCCGAAACGGGCAAGGTCGCTTTGCGGCAGGTAGATCCGGCCTCGGGCGTGGTCCTCGCCGATATCGCGGATGAAGTTGGTCAGTTGGAAGGCCTCACCCAGGGCCGCCGCGCGCCCCAGTGCATCAGGCCCCTGCGCGCCCAGCAAGGGTGCCATCAGCTCCCCGATGACGGCCGCGCTGCCGCGCATGTAGCCACGAAGGTCCGCCCACGTGGCATAGCGTGAGATCGTCAGATCCATGACCATCGAGTTGAGGAACTCCTGTAAAAGTTCGGGGCTGAGGCCGAAAGCACGCATCGCGTGCCACGTCGCGGTCAGCACCGGCTGGCCGGGGTCAGGTTCGGACTCGGATCGCATTGTCGCCATCGCCTGGTCGCGCCACGCGAGCAAAGCCGCAGGGTCAGGACTGGTGGGTGCGTCCACGAGCTCGTCGGCCACCCGGGCGAAAGCATAAAGAGCCCATACGTCGGGCCGTCGATCACGAGGCAGCAGGAGGGTGGCGAGGTAGAAGGTGCGACCGTGAGCCGCATGAATCTGCCGGCACCGCTCGTAGGCCGCAGCCAGATCCGGCGCCATCTCGCCCGCCGCTGTGCGCTTCACTGCCTCGCTGTTCAGCACGAAAACCCCCTTGATACCCTCCTGCGGCTCAACGCCACGCCAGGGAGTGATAGGCCGGATCTGGACCGGTCAGCCGTTCGGAGGCAAGGCGTCCGCTGATCAACACCATGGGCACCCCGACACCGGGCGTAGTGCTCGAGCCGGCAAACACCACGTTGTCGCCCGCGGTGTTGGGGGAACGGAAGGGGCCGCTCTGTGCGAACGTGTGAGCGGCCGAGAACGGTGTGCCAGCGCCCAGGCCGCGCCCGGCCCAGTCCTGCGGGGTGATCAGCAGCTCGGCGTCGATGGCCTCGCTGAAGCCCCGATAGCCTGCTTTCTCAACGGCTTTGAGCATGTACGTGCGGTAGGGACCACGCACCCTGGCCCAGTCGAGCGGTTGCTCGTGGTCAAGGTTGGGCGCAGGAAAGAGCACATATGCCGCGCTGCTGCCAGCCGGTGCCAGCCCGGGATCGGTGACCGATGGCAACGAGATCATGAACGAAGGGTCGCGCATCAACCGCCCAGCGTCGAGGTCATCGAAGACCTGGGACCAGGCATCGCCGAAATGCATCGTGTGGTGAGCCGCTCCAGGCCAGGATGTCTTCACTCCTGCTGCAAGGACGACGCACGACGGTGAGTATCTCGTTCTTTTCGGGCGGGCTGTCAGAACGCACCTCCGCGGCCGGCCGAGAACCTCCAGAGCGGCAGGCCGATCGAGGGCCATCACGACGGCATCGGGGAACCAGGTGCGCCCATCGAGACTGTGCAGTTCGATGACCCGATCGCCACTCCACGTCGTGGTCGTGACCCGTGTGTCGTAGACGAAGTCGACCCCGGCCTTGCGAGCAGCAGCCTCCATCGCGGTAGGCACCGCGCTCATCCCGCCGACGGGGTAGGAAACGCCTTCGACCAGGTCCATGTAGGAGATGACCGCATAGATGGCCAACGCCCGGGCAGGGGAGACACCGGCATACATGGCCTGAAAGCTGAAGATCCGCTGCAGCCGCTCGTCGCGGAAGTAGCGGGCGACTGTGGGAGCAAGTCGGGAGAAGCCGCGCAGGGCGACAAGCTTGGCCAGCGAAGAGCCGACCAGGTCGACGGGGGAGTCAAAGTTGCGGTCGATGAAGTCGCGCATCTGCAGGCGATACAGCTGGGTCACGAAGTCGACGTAGCGCCGGTAGCCGTCCGCGTCCCGCGACCCGCTGAAGGCACGGATCCGTTCGGTCATCTCGTCGGCGTCGCTGGTGATCGATAGGGCTGTGCCGTCGGCGAACTGGGCGTGATAAGCAGGATCGAGCCGTCGCAGCGTGACCCAGTCCGACAAGGACTCGCCCAAGGCAGCGAAACAGTCGGCAAGAAGGTCCGGCATCGTCAGCACCGTAGGCCCGGTGTCGAGCCGGTAGACCCCTCCTCCAGATGCGGGCAGGCAGACTCGGGCCGCGCTTCCTCCGGGAGCACTCGCGGCCTCCAGGACTGTCACCCGGCGGCCGGCGCCGGCCAGGTGCATGGCTGCGGACAGGCCCGCGAGGCCGGCGCCGATCACCACTACGTGCTCGGGCGTCGCGGTGCGAACCGAACGCGAGGCTGGACCGCTCACGTGGAGCGGGCGGTCGAGACGTCGATGAGGGCGTTCAAGGCGTCCCGGCCTTCGCTGGTCAGTCCGGTGGTCGTGTGAAGGGCTGTGCGAGCCGACGTGCTCAGGTCCAGGATCATCTGCTCGACACGCTCGGGAGCACCACTGGCGGCGATCGTGTTACGAAGCTCGTCGATCCCGGCCTCACCCAGGTCCGGCGAACCAAGCAGCTTGTCGAACAGTGCTGTGTTTGGTCCGGTGGCCTGGTCCAGTGTCAGAGCGACCAGGACAGTGCGTTTGCCTTCACGCAGATCGTCGCCGGCGGGTTTGCCCGTATGGGCAGGGTCACCGAAGACCCCCAGCAGGTCGTCGCGAAGCTGGAAGGCCTCACCCAGGGCGAGCCCGTAGGTCGAGAGGGCGTCCAGGTCCGCTGGGCTGACCCCGGCCGCCGCCGCCCCGATGAGCAGGGGGTGCTCGATGGTGTACTTGGCGCTCTTGTACCGGATGACCGTCCGTGCGCGGGCGACTCGCTGATCTGTGGTCAATTCGTCCCAGCCACGGGCAGACTCCAGGACGTCAAGGAACTGCCCGCCCATCAGCTGCGTGCGCATCCGGTCGAAGATCGGACGGGCGCGAGTGAGCTCGGCCACGGGCAGCCCTGAAGTCGCAAAAAGCTCATCGCTCCAGATCAGGCACAGGTCTCCGCCCAGGATTGCTCCGGCGATACCGAAGCGGTCACCGCTGCCGGCCCAGCCAGCGGCCGCATGCTCATCGGCCAGGCGCCGGTGTGCCGCGGGCATCCCGCGCCGGGTATCGCTGTCGTCCATGACGTCGTCATGCAGCAGAGCCGCGGCCTGGAAGAACTCCATCGCCGTCGCGGCGCGGATGACGGCCTCGGTGTCTGGCCCGCCGCCGGCCCGATAGCCCCAGTAAAGGAAGGCCGCCCGGAGCCGTTTCCCGCCCTGCAACAGCGCTCCCACCGCCGCCACCAGTGGGGTGAGCTCGTCGCCGATCTCGGACAGAACCCGGGACTGGGAGGAGATTTCGGCGTCGACAGCAGCCTGCACGCGTGCAGGCACATCACTGGTGTCCAGTGGATTCGACAAGCAGTCCTCCAGGATGCTGAGTCTACTGAGCCTATCTGCCACCGACGCCTGCGCACCTCGGCCGGTCCCGGTCGCATACTCTGGCCGGTATGGCACACGGGAACTCATCGACGATGCCTCAAGCTGAGCACCTGACCCGTTCGATTCCGCGCAAGCTTGAGCAGGGGGAAACGTCATACAGCTTCGAGTTCTTCCCGCCAAAGGACGACGCAGGCGAGCAGAGGCTCTGGGAGGTGATTCGTCGCCTGGAGCGTATCCACCCGACCTTCGTCTCGGTGACCTATGGGGCCGGTGGCTCCACCCGTGAACGTACGGTGCGGGTGACGGGCAGAATCGCACTGGAGACGACGCTGACACCGATGGCTCACCTGACCTGTGTCGGGTCATCTGTGGCCGAGCTGCGCCAGGTTGTGGGCGAGTACGCCGATGCCGGGATCCGCAACATCCTGGCTCTGCGCGGAGACCCGTCCGGTGGTCCAGGAACCGCCTGGACCGCTCACCCGCAGGGCCTTAACCACGCAGACGAGCTCGTCGCCCTGATCCGTTCGCTGGGCAACTTCACCGTGGGTGTCGCCGCGTTCCCCGACGGCCACCCTGAGTCCTCGAGCCTGGACCAGGACGCAGAGGTGCTAGTACGCAAGTCGGACGCCGGGGCCGAGTTCGCGGTCACCCAGTTCGTCTTCGACGCCGACAGTTATGTGCGGCTACGTGACCGGGTCGTCGCACGCGGACGCGATTTGCCGATCATCCCCGGGCTGATGCCGGTGACGAATTTCGCCCAGGTGCACCGGATGGCCCAGATGTCAGGAACGCCGCTGCCGCCGGCTGTGCTCTCACGACTCGAGGTGGTGGCCGATGACCCCGACGCGATCCGCGAGGTGGGTGTGCAGATCGCCACGGAGCTGTCCCAGAGGCTGTTGGCCGAGGGCGCGCCGGGCCTGCACTTCTACACGATGAACCGTTCGCTGGCCACACTCAGGGTCTATGAGAACCTCAGTGGCCAGTCCGCTCCCTGAGGTGGGGTCATGAGCAGCAGTGGCATCGTGTTCATGGCTTCCTG
>CABDZW010000089.1_pt1 | contig 17276 bp, 17 predicted proteins | sample 3132261 | NCBI WGS metagenome assembly CABDZW01 (sample SAMEA5534341, study PRJEB31848) | metagenome | biome: tundra; feature: field; material: soil | place: USA | collected 2013-05 | depth 0.45 m | reverse complement strand
CCCGCGCCGTAGCTGGTCTCGACCTGCTTGCCGGTTTTGCCGTTGACGAGCACATAGTTGAACAGGATCGCGTTCGCCTTGGTCAGGGTGGCTCCCTTGCCGGCGGTGAGGACCTTGGTGGTCGTCGTCTTCACGCTGAGCGGCTTGGGGTTGAGAGTCAGCGTGGGTGCCGTGGCGGCGCCGCCCACCTTGACGACGTCAAGAGCGTTCGCCTTAGAGTCGGTCTTGGCCGAGCTGCAGGCGGCCAGGAATACCAGGGGTATGACAGCGACGGACATAATTCGTAGCCGAGACAGGCGCACGCGATAACCTTTGATCGTTGGTACGGGGATTTCCTCCACCATATCGCCAGAGTCTGTGAATCTGCCACCTGGCAGCACCGACCTCTGGTCGACTACATCCCATCAATCAAGCGCTCGACGCGTGCATCGACGGCCGCGAACGGGTCCTTGCACAAGACGGTCCGCTGCGCCTGGTCGTTGAGCTTGAGATGGACCCAGTCGACAGTGAAGTCCCGTTTGTGCTCCTGGGCTGCCCGAATGAAGTCACCGCGCAGCTTGGCCCTCGTGGTCTGCGGCGGCACGGTCTTGGCTTCGAAGATCTCCGAGTCGGAGCAGACGCGGGCGGCATTGCCATGACGTTGCAAGAGATAGAACAGGCCGCGCTCACGATTGATGTCGTGATAGGCCAGATCGAGCTGGGCGATCCGGGGGCTGGACAGGTTCAATGAGTGCTTTACCGCATAACGAGAAATCAGCAGGTACTTGATTACCCAGTCGATCTCTGTACCTACCAGGGCAAGGTCACCGGTGCCGACCGCCACGAGCGTCCGCTGCCACAGGTCCAGGACGGTCTTGTGGATCGGGTCGTCCAGACCTTCTCGTTCGACAAACTCCGTCGCACGTTCCAGGTACTCGTTCTGGATCTCCAGCGCGCTCAACTCACGACCATTGGCGAGCTTGACCTTTTTGGTGCCGGTCATGTCGTGGCTGATGTCGCGGATGGCCCGGATCGGGTTCTCAAGGGTCAGGTCCCGCATCATCACCCCCGCCTCGATCAACCGCAGCACCAGATCAGCTGAGCCGACCTTGAGCATCGTGGTCGTCTCACTCATGTTGGAGTCACCGACGATCACATGCAGCCGACGGTATTTCTCGGCGTCAGCGTGTGGCTCATCCCTGGTGTTGATAATCGGGCGAGAACGTGTGGTGGCGCTGGAGACGCCCTCCCAGATATGGTCCGCCCGCTGGCTGACGCAGTACGTCGCTCCACGGGACGTGGTAGTGATCTTGCCAGCGCCACAGATGATCTGACGGCTGACCAGGAACGGAATCAGGATGTCGGACAGCCTCTGGAACTCCCCCGCTCGTCCGACGAGGTAGTTCTCGTGACAGCCGTAGGAGTTTCCGGCCGAGTCGGTGTTGTTCTTGAAGACATAGATCTCGCCAGCTATACCCTCGTCAGCAATCCGCTGCTGGGCGTCGGCGACCAGCCCCTCGACGATGCGCTCTCCTGCCTTGTCGTGAGTGACCAGCTGGCGGACGTCGTCACACTCAGGTGTCGCGTACTCGGGGTGGCTGCCCACGTCGAGATACAGCCGGGAGCCGTTGGCGAGAAACACGTTTGAGGACCGACCCCATGACACGACCTTGCGGAAGAGGTAGCGCGCCACCTCATCGGGAGTCAGACGTCGCTGACCATCAAAGGTGCAGGTGACCCCGTACTCGTTCTCGATACCGAAGATGCGGCGATCCATGACCTCACTCTATGGAGTGTCGAACAACCTTGGTAAGAGTTCAGCAGGGACCTTCTGCGGTCGGGCTAGGATCACGCATGATAGCGAGCAAACTGGGACCGGCAAGTCGAACCTTCGGGGCGGGACCGACAAGCCACCCCTGGGCATAGTCACCCCGTATCTGCAGACCGGACCCACAGCGCCGAATACCGTGGGATCATGGTCGCGTGACCGCCCCACCAGGAGCCCCGAACCACACATCAGGTGATGAAGGCCTCGCCCCCCAACAGCCCAGCACGACAGCTTTCGACCTGTTGTCCCGGGCTCAGGCCATTGCCGATGTTCTTCGCTCAGAGGTCGAGGCCGAGGTCTCCGCAATGCGCAAGGAAGCCGTCGCGGCCCAAGACGAGGCCAGACGCCTGCTGGCAGAGGCCTCCAGCGTCCACGACAACGCACTCAGTACCGAGCGTTCGGCTCTGGCCCGTTTGAAGGAGGCACAGGAGGAATCGGCCCAGCTGGTGGCAGACGCCGCGGACCAGGCAACATTGGTCGCCACCGCAGCCAACCTGACGACCGAGAGCCTCCTTGCCAGCACGCAGGCTGAAGCCGACGAGGTCCGCAAGGCTGCCCTCACGGAGAGCGAACAGCTACGGGTCCTGGCAACCACCGAGCTCGAGCAGGTGCGCGCGAAGAACTCGGCTCTTCTGTCCGAGTCTGCATCGGGCATCGAATCCCGGCAGATGCAGGCCGCTACCGAGCTGGCCCAGCTGAGCGAGCAGGCCAAACAACACTCAACCTCGATCCGGGCCGCTGCCGAGGACTTCTCGAACGAGGCGATCTCAGCGGCCAACACCGAGGCCGTCGCAACGCATGCCCTGACAAGGCAGGAGCTCGACCAGGCACGCTCGGAGATCGCCGAGCTCAGGTCGACAGCTACCGCCGAGATCGCCTCCGTACGCGATACGGCCAATGCCGAGGCTGGCCGCGTCCTACGTGACGCGGCCGAGCACATGAACTGGACCCAGGACACCATCGCCGCTCTCCTGCTGACCGCCAAGGTCGAGGCCGATCGGGTGCGTCAGGCCGACCTCGAAACGAGCTCCGTCCATCTGGCCGCCCGCCGTCGACAGCTGCAGGACGTCATCTCCCGCGTCACCCTGCGGGTGCGAAGTCACCTAGCCGAGGCCTCTGCTGAGGCAGCGCGGCTACGCGCCCAGGCCAAAGCCATTCTCGAAGCCGCAGACAAGGACTCAGTCGCGACACGAGATCGTGCTCTGGCGCACGTGGAGAGGGTCATCGCCGAGGCGGAGCTGACGGCGCAGGCGGCGACGAAGCGCGGGCAGCGACGTCTGGACGAGGCCGAGAGTGGAGCTAGGTTGTTGCGTGAACGTGCCGCAGAAGCGGTATCCCAGCTCCAGACCGAAGCCCACGAACACCGCCGGGCGGTTCGCGACGAGGCGACCACCACCTTGGCGGCTGCCCGAGCCGACGCCGACGCCAGCCGGAACGAGGCCCGCATGCTCCTCACCCAAGCACGCGCAGAGGTGAAGGTCCTGGCCGACAGACGCGATGACATCGCCCAACAGCTCGGCCACCTCTCAGGCGTGATCGAGGCGCTGGCCGTGCCCGAAAGCGGTGGGAAAGCAAACGGGCTCCCCACGCCCGCCTCGGACGGCTCTGCGTCCAATCCCGAAAACGCAAGACCCCAACTCTCCCTATCCACCAACGCCACGACAGGAACCCGATGACCGATTCCAACGCCCATTTCCGCAGCGTGCTCCGCGGATACGACCCCGCCCAGGTGGACCAGCATGTTCACGAGCTGGCGAAGGCCACCGCAGCAGCACGACAGGAGGCCGCCGAGCGCACCATCGAGGTCACCAAGCTCCAGGCCACCCACGGTCAGCTCAGGAACGAGGTGGAACGTCACGTGCAACGCGCTCGTACCCTCGAGGAAGAGCAGATGAAGGCATCGGCGCCGACCTACGCGACCCTCGGCGAACGCATCGGGTCAATCCTGATGCTGGCGGACGAGGAAGCAGGCGAACTGCGCAAACGCGCTCAGGCGGACGCGGCAAACCATCACGCGCTCGCCGACCAGAGCGCGATGGCGACCCGTCAGGACGCCGAGCGCTATGCCAATGAGATGCGTAGCGCCGCCGAAGCTGAGGCCGCTCGTTTCATGGAGGACGCCAAGCGGCAGGCGGACAGCGTCCTGGACGACGCAGACCGCCAGGCAATGGCCCGACGCGAAGAAGCCGAAGCCGTCTACGAGCGGTCTCGTGCCAAGGCCGCGACCGCCGCAGTCGACTTCGAGACCACCCTTGCTGCCCGTCGGGACTCTTCGGCGGCGGAGTTCGCTGCCGAGGTCACTGCCGCTGAGCAGCAGCTGGCCACTGTCCGGATGCAGTCCGAGCAGACCCGCATCGAGTCCGAGCAGTCGCAGCAGGAATCAGCGACACGCTCTGAGCAGCAGCTCGAGCAGGCGATGAACCATGCGCACACGCTGGTGTCTGAGGCCAAGACCAAGGCTGACCGCATTCGGGGCGACTCTGAGCGCGAGCTCGCTGCTGCCACCCAGCGTCGCGACAGCATCAACGCTCAGCTCAGCAACGTCCGCCAGATGCTCGCGGCGCTCGGCGGTGTCGCGGCTGCGAGCCCGTTGGCGCTGGACGAACCTGCTGCTGGCCAATCCAAGCCTGCTCCAGCAGCCCCCGTGCGAACCGCTGCCCCCGTTTCCCAGCAGCAGAAGGCTGCGGCTGACGTCGAGGGCGGCAGGGACGTGGCAAAGACGGTCGCGCTTGACATCAGCAAGCTGAAGGACAGTGAGCCGAAGGCCGAGAAAGCCAGCGACAAGAATGCGGACTCGGGCCAGACGATCAGAGCGAAGGGCTGATCATCTGGGGTACCTCGACGCGGCTGGACGGTTCTTGAACGAACCGCCGGCCGCGTGGTCGTCTCTGCGCTGAGCGTCAGCCCTTCAGGTGGGCGACCGATGAGGGCTCGGCAGCAAGGAACTCTGCCAACGTCATCGGCCGCTGACCGGTGAGGTGCTCGATCGTGTGGCTGGTCACCGAGCCTTCACCGGTATCGAGCATCAGGTAGGAGCCGATCCAGCCCTCGACCAGCCAGTCCGGATTGCCCGCACGCGATGCTCGTGCCTCGTCAGGAGTCTCCGAGTGATAGGTGATCGCCCGTCGCGTGGCCTTGGTCAGAATGCGCGCGGTCTCGTGCATGTCGATCGCATGAGGTCCGGACACGTCGTAAATCTGTCCTTCATGGCCGGGCTCGACCAACAAGACTGCGGCCAGTCGCGCCACGTCGGCACGGGCCACCCACGCGAGGCGACCGTGCCCGGCCGGGGCACGAATCACCCCGTCCGCGCCCACGAACTGGGGTGCGAAGTCGGCATACAGCGAGTTGCGCATTGACGTCAGGCTGATCCCGGCCTCGCGGATCGCCATCTCGGTTGCGCTGTGTTCACGGGCATACGTGAACGTCGCGTTGGGCGCGGCACCCATGAACGAGGTGTAGACGATGCGCTCCACCCCGGCCCGGCGAGCACCGTCGATTGCCTTGCGGTGCACTGAGACCCGGTCAGGATCCTCGTGCCCGGACACCAGCAGCAGCGTGTCTATGCCTTCCAGAGCCTTGGCCATTGCCTCGGTGTCCTCGTAGGCGGCGACGGCGACCTGCGCGCCCGGAAGCTGCGGCGCCGCAGTGGGGTCACGAACGATCAACCTCATCTGCACGCCTCGCGCGGCCAGTTCACGAGCGACCCTGCCGCCGAGGTTACCGGTGGCACCGGTGACCCCGATGGTCACGAAGGATCCGGGCCGGGTGTGTCGGCAGGCGGGTTCTGGCCAGTCAGTGTGTCGTGTCGACCCGGCGCGGGGTCGTCCTCAACTGGCACATCTGTGGTCGGGTCCTCGGTGCTCAGCAACGCGTCGAGCAGCGGCCCTGCAATACGGCGGAAGGTGCGCCGAGGGCGTGCTCGGTCGAGCACCGCAACCTCAAGCTGGGTCGCCGCCAGCGTGCGTGAGGGCCCACCTGCCGGATCCTGCCTCAGCAGTTCCACAGCCAGCCCCAGAGCATCGCCCAGGTTCATGCCTGGCCTCCACCGCTCCTGCAGACCAGCGGTGATGTGCTCTCCGGCACCGCCCATGGCGATGAAACCCTGCTCGTCGGCGACCGAACCGTCATAGGTCAGGCGGTAGATCTGATCCTGCTCAGCGCTTTCGCCGACCTCAGCGACAACGATCTCGACCTCGTAGGGCTTGGACTCCTGGGTAAAGACTGTGCCCAGCGTCTGTGCGTAGGCGTTGGCCAGACCTCGCGCGGTGACGTCGCTACGGTCGTAGGAGTAGCCCCGCAGATCGGCGTAGCGGACACCGGCCACGCGGAGGTTCTCGAACTCGTTGTACTTGCCGGCGGCGGCGAAGGCGATCCGGTCGTAGATCTCGGACACCTTGTGCAAGGCGCGCGAGGGGTTCTCGGTCACAAACGCGATGCCTCGGTCATAGCCCAGAACCACGACTGAGCGACCTCTGGCAATTCCCTTACGGGCGTAGTCCGCCCGGTCCTTCATAAGCTGCTCGGGCGAGACGTAGAACGGCATCGTCATCGGGCACCTCCAGGATTGCCACGGCGGTCGGCGACAATCTGCTCAACCACCGCAGCGAGAGTGTCATCGTCCAGGAATCTCAGTCCCTCGGCATCCACCAGGGTCAGTGTCGGCCAGATCCGACGGCTGAGGTCGGGACCACCAGTGGCAGAGTCGTCGTCGGCGGCGTCATAGAGCGCCTCGACGGCCACCCGGATGGCTGCACTCGAGTCCATGCCAGGATGCCAGAGCTTCTTCATCGCACCTCGGGCGAACAGCGAGCCCGAGCCGACGCTGTGGTGATCATGCTCTTCGTAGCAGCCGCCCGACACGTCATAGGAGAAGATCCGGCCAGTCATGCTGGGCAGGTCGAAACCGGCGAACATCGGAACCACGCTCAGGCCCTGCATCGCCATCGCGAGGTTCGACCGGATCATCGTCGCCAGCCGGTTGGCCTTGCCCTCGAGCGAGAGCAGTGTGCCCTCAATCTTCTCGTAGTGTTCGAGCTCAACCTGGAACAGCTTCACAATCTCGATCGCAAGACCTGCGGTGCCGGCAATCCCGACCGCGGAGTACTGATCGGCGGCGAACACTTTGTCCATGTCGCGGTTGGCTATCAGATTGCCCATGGTGGCCCGGCGATCCCCCGCCATAACGATGCCGCCGTCATAGGTGAGCGAGACGATCGTCGTGCCGTGCGGTAGCTCGAACGTGCCGCTCATCGGCAAAGGGCGCCGCGATGGCAGAAGCTCGGGACAGTGCACCCCAATAAACTCCGTGAAGGACGAGGAACCAGTGGTCATGAATGCTGCGGGCAGTCGACCGGCGCCGCCCCCAGAGCCGAGGCTCACTGGCCACCCTTCTGCACAAAACCGCGCACGAACTCCTCTGCGTTGGATTCGAGAACGCCATCGATCTCGTCCAGCACACTGTCTATGTCGTCGTCGAGCGCGTCTTTGCGCGCGGTCGCCTCAGACGTGGCTGCGGTGGGCTCGGACGTCTCGTCCGGGGTGTCGTCCCGACGCTGGGGTCTGCTGTGCTCCTGGCTGGGCATCTTGTTCCTCCTCGGGCGTTGATCGTGGCCGGACTCGCCTTGCTGAGAGCAAGAACACCGGACAACCTTCGTCTTTTGCAGCCTAACCCGCTGTCAACCGCTGGCGGCAGCCAATTCCCTTAAAAGAGTCGAGGCGTCGGGGCTGCGGTCGATCAGGTCGCCGACTCCCTCACGCGTACCGCGCAGGGGTTCGAGCATGGGAACCCGCTGCAACGCCGTCTGGCCCGGCACGTCAAAGATCACCGAGTCCCAGGACGCAGCGGCGATCTGAGCCGAATACTTCTCCAGGCAGCGACCTCGGAAGTAGGCGCGGGTGTCCTCTGGCGGGTTGGTAATGGCCGACTTCACCGCAGCATCCTCGGTGAGTGACTCAATGCGACCGCGTTCGAAGAGACGCTGGAACAGGCCCTTCTCGGGGCGGATGTCCGACCACTGGATATCGATCGCCTTGAGCCGGTGGTCGGACCAGTCGAGCCCATCCCTGTCCCGATACCCCTGCAGGAGGGCGAGCTTGGCAACCCAGTCGATCTCACGAGCGCACTCCATGGGGTCGCGCTCGAGCTTGGTGAGCACCGAGGCCCAGCGGGACATCACCTCGGAGGTGTCGTCGTCGATGGCACCGGGGTTGCGAGTCTGCAGGTAGCGCTCGGCCTGTTCGTAGTAGATCCAGAGAAGCTGGACGGCAGTCATGGTGCGCCCGTCACGCAGCTCGATCAGCTCTCGCAGGCTGGGGTCGTGTGACACGGCGTGCAGCGTGGCGACGGGTTTGCGCACAGTGAGGTCCACATCAAGGGCCTGGTCCTCGATCATGGCCAGGACCAGGCTGGTCGTCCCCATCTTAAGCAGTCCGGCGACGTCGCACTGGTTCGCGTCACCGATGATCACATGCAGCCGACGGTACAGAGCGGCCACCGCATGCGGTTCGTCACGGGTGTTGATGATGGGACGTTTGAGTGTCGTCTCAAGGCCTATCTCAACCTCGAAGAAGTCCGAACGCTGGGCTATCTGGAACCCGGCGCTGGTCGAGTCCTGACCGATGCCAACCCTGCCCGCGCCACACATCACCTGTCGAGCCACGAAGAACGGAATCAGGTGGTGGGTGATGTCCGAGAACGGCGTCTCGCGACGCATGAGGTAGTTCTCGTGCGTGCCGTATGACGCGCCTTTGCCATCGGTGTTGTTCTTGTACAGGTTCACACCCGCAGTCCCCGGCACCCCGGACAGGCGCCGGACCGATTCGAGCATGATCTGCTCCCCCGCCCGGTCCCAGCACAGGGCCGCCCGTGGTGACGTCACCTCGGGCGAGCTGTACTCCGGATGTGCGTGGTCGACATACAGGCGGGCACCGTTGGTGAGCACAACGTTGGCCAGGGTGGGGTCTTCTTCGTCGGTCAGCTGGCTGGCATCCGCGAGCTGCCGGGGGAGCTCGAATCCGCGGGCATCACGCAGCGGCATCTCGTCCTCGTAGTCCCAGCTGGCCCGCCCGGCGCGCGAACCACGAAGGCTGGCGTAAGCGTTGACGACGTATCCGGACAGCAACATGGGGTTCGCGGTCGGATCGCCGGGCACCGAAATGCCGTATTCCGTCTCGATCCCCATCACTCGACGCACCGTCATGCCGCCAGCCTAGGCGAATCTGCCAGATCCGCAGAGGGCTAGCCGCGCCGCAGGAGAGGCTTTCCGAACCCCGTGATCCGTGATGAGCCCGACTTGTTACGGTCTGCGTGTGCGGACCGCCCTAGCCCTTGCTCTGGATGTCGCCATCATCTGCCTGTTCGCTTTCATCGGAAGACGCAACCACGGCGAGACCGGCTCAATACTTGGCATCGCCACCACCGCGTGGCCCTTCCTGGCCGGTATGACGGCTGGCTGGCTGACCTCACTGCCGGCCTTGGGTCGCGCCCCTTTGCGAGTACGCGACGGGATAACGGTCTGGCTGGCCACCGTGGCGATCGCGATGGTGCTACGCACCATAACCAACGCGGGCACAGCGCTGTCTTTCATCGTGGTAGCCACTGTCTTCCTGGGCGCTGGGCTGTTGGGTTGGCGCACTGTGGCAGCGCTCGCCGTGAGCCGACGCTCATGAGCCAGCTGCGGGTTCGACCTGCCGAACCGTCCGATCTCGCTGCGGTCGCGGCGATCTACGCTCACTACGTACGCACGAGCACCGCGACGTTCGACGTTCAGGAGCCACCGCTGTCCTCCTGGCAGGCAAAGCTTGACAGCATCACCGTGGGAGACCACTTCCTGCTGTCACAGACGACGACCGGGTGCGCGGTTATGCCTACTCGGGAGCGTTCCGGACCCGCTCTGCCTACAAGCTGACCCGCGAGACATCGCTCTACCTCGCACCGGATGTCACAGAAAAGGGCCTGGGGACGTGGCTGTACGGCGAGCTGCTCCACCTGCTCCACCTGGACGACGTCCTGTGGGCGTTGCCGCGGTGGCCCTCCGTTACCAGATGTGAGATGGCTGGCGCCGTTCCACGTCTCGTAGCTGTCCCTGTCCGGAGCAGCCCAGTGCTTACGCCCACGCTTGCGCGTGGCCCGCTGGTTCCTGCTGCAACGGGGGCTCCCGTCGTGGTGACCGGCTCGTTGCTCCCTCCACAGGCATGCTCAGCAAGCTGAGCTGACGGGCCGCCCGGGTGGTGGCCCCCGGCCTGGGAACCAGCAACCGGGGCGGTGTTTGTTGGCTTCAGGCGCAGCCGCACACTTCCCGTGCTGGTTGCCGAAGCTGGGCTGCTCACAGGCGCTACAGTGCCTCACCCCACCGACACAGCGCCCACACCCATCTCACACATATCGTAAGGGGGGCGGTGGCACAGCCCAATCCGGCCAGCTACGCCCTGCACCGCAGCCTGGGCTTCACCGAGGTGGGCACCCTGGACGAGGTCGGGTTCATGTTCGGGGCATACGTCAGCACCACATGGTTCCAGCTGCGCCTGCGCTGACGCAGAACCTCACCGACGGATACGCCTCACAGATACTGGCCCGTGTTAGCGACCGCTTCTATGGAGCGACCCGGCTCAGTGCCGTCCTTGCCGGTGACCAACGTACGGATGTACACGATGCGCTCGCCCTTCTTGCCGGAGATGCGAGCCCAGTCGTCGGGGTTGGTCGTGTTGGGAAGGTCCTCGTTCTCCTTGAACTCGTCTACGCACGAGGCCAGCAGATGTTCGATCCGGATGCCCTTCTGAGAAGTCGTGAGGAAGTCCTTGATCGCCATCTTCTTGGCCCGGTCAACGATGTTCTGAATCATCGCCCCGGAGTTGAAGTCCTTGAAGTAGAGGACATCCTTGTCACCGTTGGCATAGGTGACCTCCAGGAACCGGTTGGCGTCGATCTCGGAGTACATCCGCTCGACCGCCGACTGGATCATCGCCTCGATCGTGCGCTGGGCAGACTCGCCGTTCTCCGCCAGGTCGTGCTCGTGCAACGGCAGGTCAGCGGTGAGGTACTTGCTGAAGATGTCGCGGGCGCTCTCGGCGTCCGGGCGCTCGATCTTGATCTTCACGTCGAGCCGGCCAGGTCGCAGGATCGCGGGATCGATCATGTCTTCACGGTTGGAGGCACCAATGACGATGACGTTCTCCAGTCGCTCGACACCGTCGATCTCGGACAGCAACTGCGGCACGATCGTCGTCTCGACATCTGAGGACACACCGGAGCCACGAGTCCGGAACAGCGCGTCCATCTCGTCGAAGAAGACCACCACTGGTGTGCCGTCCGAAGCCTTCTCACGGGCGCGTTGGAAGATCAGGCGAATGTGGCGTTCGGTCTCGCCGACGTACTTGTTGAGCAGCTCGGGACCCTTGATGTTCAGGAAGAAGGACTTGCCGACCGGCTTTCCTTCCTTGGCCGCAACCTTCCTGGCCAGCGAGGCCGCAACAGCCTTGGCAATCAGCGTCTTTCCGCAGCCGGGCGGGCCGTAGAGCAGGACGCCCTTCGGTGGCTTCAGCTTGTGCTCCATGAACAGGTCCGGGTACAGGTAGGGAAGCTCGACCGCATCGCGAATCGCCTCGATCTGGCCAGCCAGCCCACCGATGTCACTGTAGTCAATGTCCGGCACCTCTTCAAGGACCAGGTCCTCGACCTCGGCCTTGGGGATCCGCTCGTAGACGAAGCCCGAACGAGCGTCCAGCAACAGTGCATCCCCGACCCGGATCGGTTGGCCGTCCAGACTGTCCGCTATCCGGCAGACGCGCTCTTCGTCGGCGTGGGCCACGACCAGGACTCTGTCTCCGCCCAGGAGCTCCTTGAGCATCACGATCTCTCCGATGCGCTCGAAGCCGCAGGTGGCTACGACGTTCAGTGCCTCGTTGAGCATCACCTCGCGCCCCGCGGACAGCTCGCTCGGGTCCACCGAAGGCGAGACGGCAACCCGCATCTTGCGACCGCTGGTCAAGACGTCCACGGTGGCATCGTCGTAGGACTCAAGGATCAGTCCGTAGGCCGATGGTGGCTGGGCCAGCCGGTCAACCTCGCCCTTGAGGGTGACGATCTGCTCGCGGGCCTCCCGCAGAGTCCGCACAAGGCGCTCATTTTGGGACGACAGGGTCGACAACGCGGTCTGCAGCTGCAACACGCGATTCTCGAGGTCACGCGAGCGGGTCGGAGAGTCCGCCAGACGGCGACGCAGGCCGGCGACCTCTTCGGACAGCAGAGACTGCTGGCGCAAGGCCTCCGCCCGGTCGACCGACTCGGCCAAGGGCCCCTGCTGATCCTCATGCTGGGGGGAGTTCTCGGACATGATTGGAACCTCCTCGAGTCGCCTGTCGGCCACATTGGTAGGTAACCGACAATTCGACCCTAACGCGACATAGGTCTACGTGGTGGGTGTATCTGTCAAAGATCGACGAACGCGCCGAATCTTCTTCTCCGACGTGACCCGCTCGCCCATGTCCTCCAGTGACCAATCGCCGGTGGGTAGTTCGGTGTCGCCATCGAGGGCGCCCTTGGCCGGGCGGCGCTTGCGGTACGGAGGCGTGACGCCCGGGGCCAGCCGCCGGGTGCTGATCAGGAAGCCGGTGTGACCGTGCATCCGGTGTTGGGGTCGGACCGCCAGTCCTTCGAGGTGCCATCCACGAACCAGCGACTCCCACGCTGACGGCTCGGTGAAGCCCCCATGGTCGCGCGCTGCCTCGGCCACCCGGGAGAGCTGGGTGACGGTGGCGAGGTAACAGATGAGCACGCCACCCGGAGCCAGGGCATCGGCGACGACGTCCAGACACTCCCAAGGGGCCAGCATGTCCAGAACTACTCGATCGATGGTTCCCGCCCCGACCGCGATCGGCAGGCTCTCTACCAGGTCGCCGACGGTGACCTGCCAGGCCGGGTGCGGACCGCCGAAGAAGCCTTCCACGTTGCCCCGCGCGATGTCGGCGAACTCCTCACGACGCTCGAAGGAGTGGAGGTGGCCAAGGTCGCCGACAGCCCGGAGCAAAGACATGCTCAAAGCGCCCGACCCGACACCGGCCTCGACCACGCGGGCGCCCGGGAAGATGTCGGCCATGGCGACGATCTGGGCGGCATCTTTGGGATAGACCACCGCAGCGCCGCGCGGCATCGAGAGCACGTAGTCACACAGCAGTGGGCGAACGGCGAGGTACTCGACCCCCGCGGTGTTCTTGATGGTCGAACCGTCCGGAGCACCAATGAGTTCGCTGTGCGCCAGCCGGCCACGGTGAGTGTGGAACTCCTTGCCGGGCTCCAGGATGATCGTGTGCAGTCGTCCCTTGGGATCAGTCAGCTGCACACGCTCACCCTCAGCGAACGATCCACGACGCAGGTGGGCGCCAGTGGCGCTGTCCGGGCTCATGACGAACAAGTCTAGGCGGGCGGAGCAGGCCTTCGAGACAGCGCACTCTCGAGATCACCGGCCAGCACGATGCCGGCAATCGCGCCGTCAGGCCAACGCACCGGCACGGCGCGGATCCCGATGTGCTGCATGACGTGCACCACCGCGGCGATTGACTGGTCGGGTGTGGCCTCCACGACCCACCCTTCTGGCTGCTGATGCATCACGCTGGTCACCGCGACATTTCCGAGGGACTGCTCCGGGATCGCCTTCAGCGCCTCGTCGTCAAGGAGCCCAATCGCCCTGCCCCCGTCGTCCTCGACGACCACGGCGGTGCCACCCTGTCCGCTGGTGCGCAGAGCAAGCGCCTGCGCGGCGCTCGCATGGGCAGGCAGGGCCGCCGCGCGTCGCCATACGGAGTCAATCCGTATGCCGGCCAGCAGGCGACTCCCCCGCCCGGCGCGGATTGCGTTGGTGGCGCCCATCCACAGGAATGACCCGATGAACAGGCCCCACATGATGCCGAACAGATCCGGAGACTGACCGTTCATCAGCGGAACGCCCACGAGATACAGGACGACCAGGACGGTTACGACCCGCCCGCACCAGCCCGCCGCGATGAGTCCGCTCTCGCGACTGCCGGTGATTCGCCAGACAAGGGAGTCCACCAGGAAGCCGCCGTCCAGCGGAAGCCCGGGCAAAAGGTTGAACCCGGCCACGAAGGCATTAGTCCAGACGAACGCGTAGACAAGGGTGGAGGAGATGCCGTCCGGGAAGGCCGGCATGGCCAGCCAGCCGACTGCAGCCAGGAGGGCATTGGCAGCGGGCCCGGCGATGGCCACCAGCGCACTGGCTCCGGGTCGCGCGGCGGAGGTTTCGTATGCGGTGTGCCCGCCCCAGAGATCAGCCACGACGCGGTTCACCAGGTAGCCCAGCCGGGTGGCCACGACCGCATGGGACGCTTCATGAGCAAACACCGAGACGAGCAGCAGAACGGCGTACCCCGCGGCAACTGCGTAGGCGCCGAGCCCGAGGTCCGGACGATTGCTGGCGATGCTGGGGCCGAAGGTGGCCACCACGAACAGGGCGATGAACGGCCATGACTTGCCGATGTAGACCGGCACCCCACCGATCGTGGCAATGCGCCAGCCATGGGCCTGACGTGTCGAGTCCTCGGTGCTGGCGGCCATGTTGCGAGCCTATTTGACATCCTCCCGGCCGTGAACGTCCGGGGTTCCTGCCGTGCCGTTCATGCGGCACCTCGGCGGGGCACCGGTAACGGACCTCGGTCCGAACGTATCCGGATCCACTGACATACGTCTTCGAAGCAGGATGCGGCCACTTCGGCGGCACTGACGCAGCACGACCGCGACCACCTATCTCATCCCCGGCCAACGGTGCAGGCCGGCGTCGATCATCAACGCGCACATCCAGTCCCAGAGACGCCCGGGCTGAGGCGGTTGCCCCAGACCTGAAGGACCGGGCTTACGCCACCCAAAGCGCGGTCAGTGCGCTCACTGTTGAGGCCGTCCAGTGTCGGCGAACCCACGTCGGTGCGCCCTGTGTCTGACCGCCCACCTACAGTGCATTTCATGGTTACCGCACTGTCCCCAAGCCGGGCCGCAGACTTCATGCAGTGTCCGCTGCTCTATCGCTTTCGGGTGATCGACAAGCTCCCGTCGCCGCCGAATGCCGCGGCGGCGCGGGGCACCTTGGTACACGCCGTGTTGGAGCGCCTGTTCGACCTCCCGTCATCCGCACGGACCATCGAAGCCGCCTCCGCCATGGTCGAGCCGCAGTGGCGAGCTCTGCTCGAGGGCAGGCCAGAGCTGGCCGACCTTGTGGAAGAGGCCGATCCGGCCGCGGTGGCGAGCTGGTTCGGCGACGCCATATCGCTGATCGAGCGGTGGTTCACCCTGGAGGACCCCACCCGTCTGGAACCAGCCGAGCGTGAGCTCTACGTGGAGACCGACCTGGACGGGTTGACGCTCAGGGGCTATGTCGACCGACTCGACGTCGCCCCCACTGGCGAGATCCGGGTCGTCGACTACAAGACCGGCAGGTCGCCCTCAGAGCTCTTCGAGGGCAAGGCGTTGTTCCAGATGAAGTTCTATGCGCTGGTGCTGTGGCGGTTGCGTGGGCAGGTTCCGCAGATGCTGCAGCTGGTGTATCTGGCCAACTCCGAGATCGTGCGCTACTCCCCCGACGAGGCCGACCTACTCGCGGTCGAACGCAAGCTCAAGGCCTTGTGGCATGCCATTGAGACCGCAGCCCAAAGCGGTGACTGGCGGCCGAGCAAGTCCAGGCTCTGCGACTGGTGCGACCACCGCAGTCTGTGTCCGGAGTGGGGCGGCACTCCCCCGCCCTTGCCCGAGGGTGCGGCCGTTCTTGCTCTGGACCCGCAAGCCATGACTGCCGTGGCTCCCGCCGATGACTAGATTTGAGCAATGACCTCTGGCCCTTACACCGTTGGACCGCCGGGCCCTGACGACAGCGCGATATGGCGGGAGCTGTACCGCGCTTACGCCGACTTCTACCAGGAGGCCGTCACGGACACACAGCTTGATCTTGTGTGGTCATGGATCACCGATCCCGACCACGACGTCAAGGCACTGCTTGTTCGCGACGCGAGCGGCACCGCAGTTGGTTTGGCCCACTACCGTCCCTACTTCCGGCCGCTGGCTGCTGCCATCGCAGGCCACCTCGATGACCTCTTCGTCACGCCGGCCGCACGCGGCACGGGCGCGGTGGATGCACTCCTGGAAGCCTTGCGAACCATCGCACGCCAGCGTGGCTGGAGCAAGGTCCGCTGGATCACCGCGGACGACAACCACCGTGCCCGGAGCAAGTACGACCAGGTGGCCGAGCGCACGATGTGGGTCACCTACGACATGCAGGTCCCGCCGACTGCGCACTGACCCGCCCACATTCACCTACTCGTGGGCGGGCCGCTCAGCACCCGATGTGCCCTCAGTTCCCGACGTAGTACGTGTCGGCCACCTTCAGTGCGTTGTCGAGGATCGCGATGCCTTCCCTGACCTCATCGGCGGACGTTGTGCAGGGGGGCACGACGTGAGTCCGGTTGAAGTGAACGAAAGGCCACAGCCCCTGCTCCTTGCACGCTGCTGCGAACTCGGCCATTGGCTTGGCCTCGGCTCCACCGGCGTTGAACGCCACCAGCGGCTCACGGGTGTCGCGGTCACGTACAAGCTCCAGCGCCCAGAAGACGCCGAGCCCGCGAACCTCACCAACGCACGGGTGCCGTTCGGCCAGCTTGCGCAGCTCAGGACCGATGATGTCGGTCCCCAGCCATCGGGCATGCTCGATGATGGCTTCCTCACGGAAGATGTTGATCGAAGCCACTGCAGCAGCACAAGCCAGCGGATGACCCGAGTACGTCAACCCGCCAGGGAAGGCCCGGTCCGCGAAGGTCGCTGCGATCGCGTCCGAGATGAGCACCCCGCCCAACGGCACATACCCGGAGTTGACCCCTTTGGCGAAGGTGATCAGGTCAGGGGTCACACCCCAGTAATCCACTGCGAACCACTCACCGCAGCGACCGAAACCTGCCATGACCTCATCCGCAATCATCACGATCCCGAACTCGTCGCACAGTGCGCGTACCCCGGCGAGATAGCCCGGCGGCGGGACCAGGATCCCGTTGGTGCCCACAACGGTCTCCAGGATGATCGCCGCAACCGTATGCGATCCCTCGACCATCAGGAGGTCCCGAAGGGACGACAGTGCCCGGTCGGACTCCTCCTGTTCGGTGGTCGAGTGGAACGGCGAGCGATAGGCGTACGGACCCTGTAATGGATGATGCCTGGAAGGCCCGGCTCAGAGGCCCAGCGGCGCGGGTCACCCGTGAGCGCGATGGCTCCAGCCGTCGCACCGTGGTAGCTGCGGTAGGCGGCCAGGACCTTGTTCCGTCCGGTGTGCAGACGCGCCATTCGGATCGCGTTCTCGTTGGCGTCGGCCCCACCGTTGGTGAAGAAGACGGTGTCCAGGTCTGCCGGGGCGACCTCAGCAATAAGCCTGGCGGCCTCGCTACGCGCATCGTTGGCGAAGGCCGGCGAGATGGTGGCGAG
>CABDZW010000027.1_pt1 | contig 22983 bp, 20 predicted proteins | sample 3132261 | NCBI WGS metagenome assembly CABDZW01 (sample SAMEA5534341, study PRJEB31848) | metagenome | biome: tundra; feature: field; material: soil | place: USA | collected 2013-05 | depth 0.45 m | reverse complement strand
ACGACGGCAGGCGGCGCGATGGTCCGGGCCTTGACTCCGGCGAAGAAATCGGAGGTTCCCCAGAACACACTCGAGGCCAGAGCGAGCAAAGCCAACATCGCAGAACCGTATCCCGGCGTGCCGCGACCCCTGCCAGGGACCGGCCGACATACGCTGATGCCGTGGGTAGTCGTAGCGTCCCCGGTGAGGACACGGCCGAATTCGCACAGGCACTTCGGGACCTGCGCGCAGTTCGGTTACGTCCTGAAGTTCGCCTCACCGAGGTGCCCGCCCCCAGCCGGATTGCCCCGCATGCGGTGGCCGTGTCTGCTGAGATCGTCACCGCCGAAGGCCTCGGCCAGGGCGATGAGCTCGCCTCCGGCCGTTTCGTGCTTCTGTACGACCCGTCCGAGCCTGATCCGTGGAGCGGAGTCTGGCGAGCAGTCACCTTCGCCCGCGCCGTGTTCGACCCGGAGCTGGCCAACGACCCGATGCTCGGTGCCGTCGGATGGTCTTGGTTGAAGGAGGCGCTTCAGAGCCGTGAAGCCAGCTACCTGGCCGAAGCAGGCACCGTCACCAGGGTGGTTTCTGAGAGCTTCGCCGGCCTGGCCGAGCGCGGTGCCACAGTGGAGATGGAGATCCGGGCTTCTTGGACCCCTACCGGCCCCAACGTCGGTGTGCACCTGCAGGCTTGGGCCGATCTGCTGTGCACGGTCGGCGGTCTGCCACCGTTGCCCGACGGTGTCACGGCCCTTCCGCGCGCGCGTCGCTGATCGCCGGTTTGTTGCGCCCGGCTAACCCCCGATACGTCTATGTCAATAGATTGAACCTGTGAGCCTTGGATCAAGCGACACCCTAGAACCATCAGATGTGCCGGCCCCGGACCTCTCGGACGCGGTAGCGCCGGAGCGGGTCATGGTGGCCCTGAACATGCCGGCCGAAGGCGTTCCGGACGTCACCGTGACCGAGCGCGACCTCGTCCGTGCGGCCGAAGCCCTGTCTGCCGGCACCGGCCCGGTGGCCATCGACGCCGAGCGTGCATCCGGCTACCGCTACGGGCAGCGGGCCTATCTCATCCAGCTCCGTCGTGAGGGTTCGGGCACCTGGCTGATCGACCCGATCGCCTGCCCCGACCTGTCACCGGTCGGTGATGTCCTCTCCGACGTCGAGTGGATCCTGCATGCCGCAACCCAGGACCTGCCTTGCCTTGCCGACGTTGGAATGCGTCCCACGCGTCTGTTCGACACCGAGCTGGGAGGGCGCCTGGTGGGACTGCCGAGAGTCGGCCTGGCTGCGGTGGTCGAGCACTATCTCGGCCTCACCCTTGCCAAGGAGCACTCGGCCGTGGACTGGTCGACCAGACCCCTGCCGGAGCCCTGGCTGCGTTATGCGGCTCTGGACGTCGAGGTGCTGGTCCAGGTTCGCGATCTCATGGCGGAGGACCTGCTGGCGCAGGGAAAGATGCCCTGGGCGGAGCAGGAGTTCGACGCCCTCACCAGGTTCACCGGTCCCCCGGTCCGGCTTGAGCCGTGGCGTCGCACCTCGGGGCTGCACAAGGTCCGTAACCGACGTGGCGCCGCGATGGTGCGAGAGCTGTGGCAGACGCGCGAGGCGATAGCCATCGAGAACGACATCGCCCCGGGCCGGATCTTGCCGGACGCTGCGCTGGTCGACCTGGCCCTGCGGTCGCCGAAGACGGAGGCCGATATCAGCGATGTGGGGGCAGGACGAGTCTCCCGGTTGGTACGCCGATACCAGCGTGAGTGGCTGGCCGCGCTGGAGCGATCCCGTCGGCTGCCCGAGGCGGATCTTCCCGCTCTGACCGTGCGCTCTGACGGCCCACCGCCGGCGAGAGCCTGGGCCGACCGTGATCCGGTTGCCGCTGCCCGTCTGGTGCAAGCCCGCACAGCCCTGGGCGACTTCGCCGTGGCCCACAACATCCCCGTGGAGAACCTGCTTTCACCGGACTTCCTGCGCCGGACGCTGTGGACTCCCCCGGCCGAACCGACGCCGGAGTTCATCTCGGCGGCCTTGCTCAAGCTGGGTGCCCGTCAGTGGCAGATCGACATCGCGGGGCCCATCGTGGCCGAGGCCATCAGCCGACCGGCAACGGTGGGGGTTACCAGCGAAGTTACTGACGGGTAGCATCACTGTTTCGAAGGTCACTCTTCGATCCAACCGTTCTCCTCAGGGAAGGCTCCCCGTGTCCCGCACTCTGCGTGAAGTCGTGTTCGTCGATGGCGTCCGTACACCGTTCGGCAGGGCGGGTGACAAGGGCATGTATGCCCAGACCCGCGCCGACGACCTGGTCGTCAACTGCATCCGCGAACTACTTCGCCGCCATCCCGAGCTTCCTCCCGAGCGGGTCGAGGAGGTCGCCATCGCGGCGACCACCCAGATTGGCGACCAGGGTCTGACTCTGGGCCGGGTGGCGGCGCTGCTGGCAGGTCTGCCCAATACCACCCCGGGTTACTCCATCGACCGGATGTGCGCCGGCGCGATGACCGCGGTGACCAGTGTGGCCTCAGCCATTGCCTTCGGCTCGGCGCAGGTGGCCATCGCTGGTGGGGTCGAGCACATGGGACGCCACCCGATGGGTGAGGCCGTTGACCCCAACCCGCGGATCTTCGCCGAGGGGATCGTGGACCCGTCAGCCCTCTCGATGGGCTCGACTGCGGAGAACCTGCACGACCGTTACCCGGCGCTGACCAAGGCGCGCTGCGACGCGTACGCCGTCGCAAGCCAGAGCAAGCTCGAGAAGGCTTATGCCGACGGCAAGATCCAGCCTGACCTGGTTACCGTTGCCACCCGGCATGCCGAGCTCGGGTATGGACTGGCCACCACTGACGAGCCTCCGCGCCCGGGCACCACCGTGGAGAACCTGGCAAGCTTGAAGACGCCCTTCCGCGCCCACGGCAAGGTCACCGCAGGAAACAGCGCCGGCCTGACCGACGGCGCCACCGCCTGCATCGTGGCCTCGGCCGATGCGGCCGCAGAGCTCGGTCTGCCCGTGCGGATGCGCCTGAGCGCCTACTCCTTCGTCGGCGTCGAGCCTGAGGTCATGGGGATAGGCCCGGTGCCGGCGACCGAGAAGGCCCTCAAACAGGCCGGCCTCAGGATCGAGGACATTGGCCTGATGGAGCTGAACGAGGCCTTCGCCGTCCAGGTTCTGGCCTTCCTGGACCACTTCGGCATCGCCGACGACGACCCCCGGGTGAACCTGTACGGCGGCGCGATTGCCACCGGTCACCCCCTGGCCAGCTCCGGCGTGCGCCTGATGACCCAGCTCGCCCGCCAGTTCGAGGAGAACCCGCAGGTGCGCTACGGCCTCACCGCCATGTGTATCGGCATCGGCATGGGCGGAGCAGTGATCTGGGAGAACCCTCACCACGCTGACTACGGCAAGGAACTCGAGATGACCAGCGACACGACCCAGGGGGCCCTGGCCTGATGAGCACCGACTTCACAGCGTTGTTCCCGGACGAGGTCATCACCATGCCTCTGGCACGCGACATCGCCCTACCCGGTGGCGCCGGCACGTTTGTGCTGATCACGCTGGACAACGGCTTCGACCACACCAAGCCCAACACCTTCGGCCCGGCCACCCTGTCCGGCTTGTCCGGGGTTCTCAGCACCCTGCGGGCCCGGGCTGAGGCCGGTGAGATCGTCGGGGTCGGGGTGACCGGCAAGCCGTTCATCTTTGCGGTCGGCGCGGACCTCACCGGCGTCCCGAGGGTGAGGTCGCGGGAACAGGCCCTTGCCATCGCCCGGTTGGGGCACAAGACGTTCGAACAGCTCCGAACCCTTCCGGTACCGACTTTCGCGTTCGTCAACGGCGCGGCCATGGGTGGCGGTGTCGAGATCGCGCTCAGCGCGGCATACCGGAGCATTTCTGCCGGCGCGGGCGCCGTTGCCCTGCCCGAGTGCTTCCTGGGTCTGGTGCCGGGTTGGGGCGGCTGCTACATGCTGCCGAACCTCATCGGCGCCGAGCTCGCCCTCAGGGTGATTATCGAGAACCCGCTGAACTCCAACCGCATGCTCAAGGGGCCGCAGGCCTTCAAACTCGGGATCGCCGACGTGATGTTCGAGCCGGCTACCTTCTTGGAGGACTCGCTGTCGTGGGCGGCCGAGGTGATCACCGGCAGGAGCGTGGTCAACCGAGCCGAGATAGATCGCGACGCCTCCTCCTGGGAGAGCGCGGTGGCCACAGCCAGAGCGCTGGTCCAGGCCAAGACCGGTGGCGCCGCGCCCGCACCGCTTCGGGCTCTTGAGCTGGTAACCGCAGCCCGTACCGCCACCCGCGAGCAGGCTTACGCCGCCGAGGACGACGCCGAGGCGGACCTGTTGATGAGCGACGAGCTGCGGAGCAGCCTGTATGCCTTCGACCTGGTGCAGAAGCGCGCCAAGCGCCCCGCAGGGGCACCTGAGCGCGCGCTGGCACGGCCGGTCACCAAGGTCGGCATCGTCGGGGCAGGCTTGATGGCGAGCCAGCTGGCGATGCTGTTCGTCCAGCGACTCGAGGTCCCGATCGTGATGACCGACCTCGACCAGTCTCGGGTCGACAAGGGCGTCGGCTACGTCCACGCCGAGGTCGACAAGCTGCTCGGCAAAGGTCGGATCAGCCCTGACCGGGCCAACCGGCTCAAGGCCCTGGTGAGCGGCTCCACGACCAAGAGCGGGTTCGCCGACGCCGACTTCGTCATCGAGGCGGTGTTCGAGGAGATCAAGATCAAGAAGCAGGTGTTCGCCGAGGTTGAGGCGGTCGTGGGCGCCAACTGCGTGTTGGCGACCAACACGTCCTCACTGTCGATAACCGAGATGGCCGCGGATCTGAAGAACCCCGAGCGGGTCGTCGGCTTTCACTTCTTCAACCCGGTTGCGGTGATGCCGCTGCTCGAGATCATCCGGGGCGCTGCGACCGACGACGCCACTCTTGCGACGGCATTCGCCACCGGTAAGGCACTGAAGAAGACAACGATCCTGGCCAAGGACTCGCCGTCCTTCGTCGCGAACCGGATGCTGGGACGATTCCTGGGTGAGGTGGGCCGGATCGTGGATGAGGGCACTCCCATGCAGGTCGCTGACCGCGCCTTCGCCGGAGTAGCTCCGATGCCCCCGTTCGTGCTTCTGGGCATGGTCGGTCCCGCGGTGGCACTGCACAACAACGAGACGTTGCACGGCGCCTTCCCGGAGCGTTTCTACGTCCCGGAGAGTCTGCGCCGACTCGTCGCCGCAGGAAAGTCCGATTTCTACGTCTATCCCGAGGGCAAGCCGGTCCCTGACCCCGAGGTTGCCGCCCTGATGGAGACGCCAGCCAGCCCGGTGGTCCTCGAATCCGGACAGGTTCGCGAGCGGGTGCTCTCAGCCATGGCCCAAGAAGCCGCTCTGATGCTCGGCGAGGGTGTTGTCGCTGCTCCGATGGACATCGACCTCGCCTTGATCACCGGAGCCGGCTTCGCATTCTGGAACGGCGGGCTCACGCCGCTGCTGGATCGTTCCGGTATCTCCGAGAAGGTCAACGGGAAGCGCTTCCTGCCCCCGGGTGTGGCCAGCGTTCCGGCCTGATCCAGCCTTTGCCGCACGGTGCTGGGCGCTCTCGCCCAGCACCGTGGTCGACGCGCCGGGACTCGATCTGTGGGCCGACTTCGTGCCAGTGATCTATGGTTGCAGGCATGTGTGACGACTATCCGGCCCGAATCGGCACCCTGATTCGGGACGCCCGACGTCACCAGGGGCTGTCCCAGAACGACCTCGCCGAGCTCTTGGGCACCAGCCAGAGCGCCATAGCGCGCATTGAGCAGGGCAAACAGAACCTGAGCCTGGAGATGCTGGCTCGTATCGGCGCGAGCCTGGACTCGGAGTTCGTGTCCCTGGGCCATTCGGGTGCCCAGCACCTGCGCATCGTCGGCGGGACCAAGCTCTCCGGGGCGATCGACGTCAAGACCAGCAAGAACGCCGCGGTCGCACTGTTGTGCGCCTCGTTGCTCAACCACGGGCGCACCACCTTCCGCAGCCTGGCCCGGATCGAGGAGGTCAACCGGATCGTCGAGGTGCTGATCAGCATCGGCGTCAAGGCCCGATGGCTGCCTGACAGCAATGACCTCGAGATCACCCCCCCGGCCCGCCTCAACCTCTCAGGAATGGACCTGGAGGCAGCCCGCCGCACGCGCACCGTCATCATGTTCCTGGGGCCCCTGCTGCACGAGTTCAACGAGTTCCGCCTGCCCTACGTCGGCGGGTGTGATCTGGGCACCCGCACGGTCGACCCGCACCTGAACGCCCTGCGGGCGTTTGGCCTTAACGTCAACGCCAAGACGGGCTTCTACGACGTCGAGGTCGACCGCTCGGTCAGCCCGAGCTCGGCAATCGTGCTGACCGAGCGTGGCGACACGGTGACCCAGAACGCGATCATGGCCGCGGCCAGGCACGACGGCGTCACCGTCATCCGCAACGCCAGCCCGAACTACATGGTCCAGGATGTCTGCTTCTTCCTGGGGAAGCTGGGAGTGGAGATCGAGGGAATCGGCAGCACCACGCTGACCATCCACGGCCGCCCCACCATCGACGCGGACGTCGAGTTCTATCCGTCGGAAGACCCGATTGAGGCGATGAGCCTGCTGGCCGCGGCCGTGGTCACAGAGTCCGCCATCACCATCTGCCGGGTGCCCATCGAGTTCATGGAGATCGAGCTCGCCCTGCTCGAGGGCATGGGCATGAAGTACCTGGTAACCCCTGAGTACCGCTCCGCCAACGGGCTGACCCGTCTGGTCGACCTGACCACCATCGCCGGACCGCTCACGGCCCCCGTCGACAAGATCCACCCGATGCCGTTCCCGGGTCTGAACATCGACAACCTGCCCTTCTTCGCCATTATCGCGGCCAGCGCGACCGGGACCACGATGATTCACGACTGGGTCTATGACAACCGCGCGATCTATCTCACCGAGCTCACCAAGGTCGGTGTCAAGGTGCAGCTGCTGGACCCGCATCGGGTGTTGATCACCGGGCCCACCCGCTGGCGTGCAGCCGAGGTGATCTGCCCGCCGGCGCTTCGCCCGGCGGTGGTCATCCTGGTGGCAATGCTCGCGGCGCCGGGCACGTCGGTTCTGCGCAACGTCTACGTCATCAACCGCGGTTACGAGGACCTGGCCACGCGCCTGAACGCGCTCGGCGCGACCATCGAGACCTTTCGCGATATCTGACCCGGCTCCGACCTAGGGGTCACCGGCTCCGGGTCAGCGCACCGCCCAGAGAGGTCGCAATGGCGTCCGGGGTCAGCCCGATCTGGTCCAGCACCTGGCTGCGCGAGGCGTGGTGCAGGAACTCCTTGGGTATGCCATAGCAGTGGACCGGCGTCGTGCGCCCGGCCTGGCTCATCGCCAGGGTCACCGCCGATCCGATGCCTCCCGAGACAAGGTTGTCCTCGATGACCGCAACAGCCTTGACGTCGTCGGCTGCCGCGATCAGCTCGGGGCTGACCGGGAGCACCCAGCGGGGGTCGACCACGCGTACCGAATGTCCCTGTGCTTCAAGCTTTTCGGCCACGATGACCGCCGTGGCGGCCATGGCGCCGACGCCCACGATCAGCAGATCCACCGCGTTGGGGCCGGTTTCGCGCAGGACGTCGAGGCTGCCGAGCTGACGAACCCGGGCAACGGGCTCAGCGACGTCCCCCTTGGGGAACCGCAACACCGTGGGACCGTCCGAGATCTCGATCGCCTCGCGCAGCTGTTGACGCAGCTGAGAGCCATCGCGAGGTGCGGCCAGGCGAAGACCGGGCACAACCGAACAGATCGTCATGTCCCACATGCCGTTGTGGGACGCGCCATCTGGACCGGTGACCCCCGCGCGGTCGAGCACCACCGTGATCCCGGACTTGTGCAGCCCGGCATCCATCAGCAGCTGGTCAAAGGCCCGGTTCAGGAACGTGGCATAGACGGCAACCACCGGATGAAGGCCGGCGAAGGCGAGCCCGGAGGCCATCGTGACGGCATGCTGTTCGGCGATCCCCACGTCGAAGACCCGGTCCGGGAAACGAGCCGCGAACTTGTCCAGGCCGACCGGGATCATCATCGCCGCGGTCACCCCGACCACGTCGGGCCGCCTCGCGCCGATCTCGCACATCTCGTCGCTGAACTCATCGGTCCAGATGCGACCGCCTTCGGCGAAGGACAGGCCGGTTTCGGGGTTGATGACACCGACGGCGTGGAACCGGTCGGCCTCGTTCTGTCGGGCAGGCGCATAGCCTCGGCCCTTCTGGGTGAGCACATGGACCAGCACCGGGCCGCCGAACGCACGAGCCTTGCGTAGCGCCGACTCCAGCGCCTGCTCGTCATGGCCGTCGACCGGGCCGAGGTACTTCAGCCCAAGATCCTCGAACATACCCTGCGGGGCGACGATGTCCTTCAGGCCCTTCTTCACCCCATGCAGCGTCTCGAACATCGCCGAGCCGACGACCGGCGTGCGCGTCAGCGTGTTCTTGCCCCAGTCCAGGAAGCGCTCGTAACCACGGGTCACCCGCAAGGTTGTGAGGTAGTCGGCCAGGCCGCCCGTCGTCACGGCGTAGGAGCGCTCGTTGTCGTTGACGACGATGACCAGGGGGAGGTCCTTGTCGGCCGAGATGTTGTTGATCGCCTCCCAGGCCATTCCACCGGTGAGTGCACCATCGCCGATGACGGCAACCGTGTGGCGGTGACGCTGGCCCTGTAGGCGGCGCGCCTTGGCGATGCCGTCGGCCCAGGACAACGCCGTGGACGCGTGGGAGTTCTCCACGATGTCATGCTCGGACTCCGCCCGGCTTGCATAGCCCGAGAGCCCGCCCTTCCTACGCAGCTGCGCGAAGCCGCCGCGGCGGCCGGTGAGCATCTTGTGGACGTAGGACTGGTGGCCGGTGTCGAACACGATCGAGTCCTGCGGGGAGTCAAAGACCCGATGCAAGGCGATGGTCAGCTCGACCACGCCCAGGTTGGGTCCAAGGTGTCCACCGGTCTTGGAGACCGAGTCGACCAAGAACGCCCGGATCTCCTGGGCCAACAACGGAATCTGATCCGCAGGCAGCGCTTTGACGTCTTCGGGACCATTGATCGATTCCAGCAGCTTCACGCGCGTGGTCTTCCTTCCTACTGACTCGGACCCTCGATTCTATGACCTGCGTCCATCACAAGGTGACGATCTCGACATCGTCTGAGGCGTCCAGCAGCTCGGTGCCGCCATCTGGGGCAACCCGCACCCCGAAGGACCGGCCGGCAAAGCGCAGTCCACGGACCGTCATCTGCCCGTATGGCGCCGGTTGCGCCGGCCGCAGGGTGAGCCGTCCTGCGGGGGCGTCCGGCTCGAACCCGAGCGCCACCGAGATAAGGACCGCTGCAGAGGCGGTGGACCAGGCCTGCGGGCGGCACGACGCGGGAAAGGGGACCGGGCGATCTAGCACGCCGGTGCCGGCATACAGCTCGGGCCACCGGTAGTCGAAGGCCTCGGCAGAGGCCAGCAGGCTCTGGGCCACCCGGCTGGCCTCCTCCCGCTTGCCCTCCCGGGCTAGGCCCCAGGCGCAGATCGCGGTGTCGTGGGTCCAGATCGACCCGGTGTGATATGCGAGGGGGTTGAAGCCGGCGTTGTCGTGGGCCAGCGTCGAGATGCCGTACCGGCTGAGCAGCTCCGGGGAGGTGAGGGTGTTCGCGACCCGGTCGACCTCTTCGGCGTTCAGGGTGCCGGTCCCCAGCACATGGCCCATGTTCGAGCCCAGGCCATCCACCGTCCGGCCGGCGCCGTCCACGGCGAGGCCGATGTACTTCCCCTCCGGCGGGCCGACCCAGAAGTGGTCGCGGAACCGGGCACGCATCTGCTCAGCGTAATCCAACAGGTCGCCGGACCCCTCGATGTTGAAGTGTGCGAACAGCTCAGCGGCCGCGGATGCCGCCTCGACGGCGTAAGCCTGAGCCTCACACAACGCGATGGGCCCATAGGCGACGTGACCGTCGCGCCAGCGGATCGCGTCACCGGAGTCCTTCCACCCCTGGTTGGCCAGGCCCTTGCCCGTGGTGTCGATGTACTTCAACAGACCATCCGCATCTGGGGCGGCATCCTGGGTCAGCCATCGGGTCGCAGCCGCCAGGTTGGGCAGAAGAGCCTCGACCTGGCGGTCGGCCAGACCCCACTTCCAGGCGTCCCGCAGCACAGTGATCCACAGCGGCGTCGCATCGATCGTGCCGTAGTAGACGGGCGGCAGGCTCAGACCCGCAGAAGGGTCGACGGACGCGGACCTGCGCAGCTCGTGCGGGATCTTCCCGGGCGCCTCCGCCCGGTCGACGTCGAGCATGCAGCCCTGATACCTGGCCAGCGCCCTTAGTGTCCCGGCGGCCAGGTCGGTGCCGAAGGGCAACACCATCCGCGCCGCCCAGAGCGAGTCGCGGCCGAAAAGCGTCAGGTACCAGGGGGTTCCGGCAGCAGCGTAGACCGAGGAGGGTTCCTGCGGATCGGTGAGCAGCAGGTGCTGAAGGTCGTTCAGCCCCGTGATCAGGGTTGGTTCCAGCCGGCGATCGGCCGACGCGATGAACACCTCGCTCCAGTCGACGCCGGCCGCACCGGAGACGGCATCGAAGCTGGACTCTTGAAGGCGCGAGGCACTGGCCGTGACAATCAGCGAACGCCTCTGACCAGGGGCCACAACGAGATGGAAACTGGCCACGGAGGCCTCGCCCGGACCGCCCACGACCAGGGAGCTCGGTGCCGGATCGAAGGTCACGTCGGTGCGATGCCACTGATCCCGCCAAGACAGCCCGCTCTCCGATGGGCCCAGGGCTACTGCGGCCAAGAGGGCCTGGGTGACCATGCCGGACTTCACCGCGAAGATCGAGGCCCCCTCACCGCCAAGGTGGATGACCAGGTCGGTCTCGACGGGCTGGTCGGCCCGAGAGATGACGTCGATGACCTCGGTGATCCCCTGGACTATCACCGTCCTGCGTCGGAGCACCTCCACGGTCGGATCGGCGCCGGGGTTGCCGAGCTGGCGGGCGCAGGAGAAGAAGTCGGAGCGGCCACCCGAGCTGGCATCGGCGACCGGAACGGGAGCTTCCTGCCCCAGGTGCACGGTGAGCACGCTCAGCGCCCGCCGGTCGTCGACATAGACGCCCTGTGCGCCGCAAGCGGACCAGTGCCCCCCCACCTTCGCGCCCATGTCTCCACTGGAGGCACTCAGCGCCGTGACGTTGCCGTTCACGCTCACCCGCAGGTCATGCAGCCAGGGCTGACGCGGAACCGGCTGGCGGTCTTCCGTAGGCACGGCCATCAATGGCTCTCCCTGCCTTCCTGGTAACGAATGCGCTCCGAGATGGCTGACAATCTGTTCGTCTTCGGGGATCGTGACACGAGGTCAGCGGTTTCGTGACCCAGAGCCCGGGCCGGCACGCAGCTCCCGCTCAAGCTGGGCGCGGCCCTGCTGACCATCATCTGGGTCGCCTCTGCTCTACCTCGCCTTCCAGCGGTCCTTCGAGCGCGGCGCGAACGAAGGAGCGGAAAAGGGCTGAGCCGCCCCTGTCGCGGGTCCAGCGGGCGGCGCTCAGCGAGAGACTCGCACGGCCCTGAACACCAGCCAGATGCCGAGGATCGCCACGATCGGACCGATGATGGCCCACAACGTCACGCCGCTCATGACGCTGCCTGAGATGACGCCCAGGCCCTGAAAGGTCCAGATCAGTCCCACCAGGACCAGCAGGACACCCAGGCCAACGCGCAGGTTCTTGTTCATGGTCTCGACGCTACCTCGCAAACGGCGCTCACAGCCTTGGGATGTACCGCTTTCCCTGCATAGCGTCGTACACCAGCCGGGCGCCGCGGGCGGACGCCCGCAGCCGCAGGCCCTCGGTCTCAAGGTCGGACTGGATCTGGGCAAGTGCCTCGGCGCTGACCAGATCGCCGAGGTCGACCCTGACCTCACGGTAGGCGGCTCGCATCGCCTCAAGCTGGGCGTCGATGTGCCGCACCGCGACCCACGCCAAGGCGATGGGGTTCTTGCGCCATCCGGGATACCCGCGGTAGTCGGAGGGGCAGTGGTCCAGTAGCCAGGACACGGCAGGCTCCTGCCAGTCTGGGGACTGGGGAGGCGGAACCGACTTCGGCCATCCCGGAGGCGTATGCGGCGAGCTCACCACCCCAGTGTGCCAACCTGGACGCCTTCGATGGACAAGGCGCCCTGGCTGGCTAACCGGTAGGTCGTTGGGAAATGACCGTGCGGTCCTGGTCGTCCAGCAACCAGAACCGCACAGTCATCGCCATCACCGCAGCCAGGTGTCAGCTACTGACCAGCGAACGCAGGACGTACTGCAGGATGCCGTCGTTGCGGTAGTAGTCCGCTTCGCCGGGAGTATCGATGCGCAGTACGGCGTCGAAGGCGACGATGGATCCGTCAGCCTTGGTCGCGCTGACGTGCAGCGTCTTTGGCGTCGTCCCGTCGTTCAGAGCGGTCACCCCCGAGATGCTGAACGTCTCCGTACCATCCAGCCCGAGCGAGTCCGTGCTCTGGCCGGCCGGGTACTGAAGGGGAAGCACGCCCATCCCGATCAGGTTGGAGCGGTGAATCCGCTCGTAGGACTGCGCGATGACAGCCTTGACGCCCAGCAGACGGGTGCCTTTGGCCGCCCAGTCGCGCGACGAGCCGGAGCCATACTCCTTGCCCGCCAGGACGACCAGCGGCACGCCGGCGCTCGCGTAGTTCTGCGCGGCGTCGTAGATGCTCGACTGCGCCCCGTCGGCGGTGAAGTCGCGGGTGAAGCCGCCCTGGACGTCGTCGAGCAGCTGGTTGCGCAGCCGGATGTTGGCGAACGTGCCGCGGATCATGACCTCGTGGTTGCCACGACGTGAGCCGTAGGAGTTGAAGTCCTTGCGATCCAGGCCGTGGGCTGCCAGGTAGACGCCCGCCGGGCTGTCCGCGGTGAACTGGCCGGCCGGGCTGATGTGGTCGGTGGTGACCGAGTCGCCGAGCTTGGCCAGGACCCGCGCGCCGACGATGTCGGCTACCGGGCTGGGCTCGCGGGCCATCCCGTCGAAGTACGGCGGCTTGCGTACGTAGGTCGACTCCGGCGCCCACTCGAAGGTCTTGCCCTCGGGCGTGGAAAGGGAGCGCCAGCGGTCGTCGCCGGCGAAGACGTCGGAGTAGTCGCTGGTGAACATCTCCTTGGTGATCGAGGACTCGACGACCTTTGCGACGTCTGCCGCACTCGGCCAGATGTCGGCCAGGAAGACGTCGACACCCTGGGGGTCGGTGCCGAGCGGCTCCGACTCCGGGTCCCAGTCCATCGTGCCGGCCAGCGCGTAGGCGACCACCAGGGGCGGCGACGCGAGGTAGTTCATCTTGATGTCGGGGCTGATCCGCCCCTCGAAGTTGCGGTTGCCCGACAGTACTGAGACGACGCTGAGGTCGTTCTCGTGGACGACCGCCGAGATCTCCTCGGCGAGCGGGCCCGAGTTGCCGATACAGGTCGTGCAGCCGTAGCCGACCAGGTAGAAGCCGAGCTTCTCCAGGTAAGGCCACAGACCGGCCTTCTCGTAGTAGTCGGTGACCACCTTGGAACCGGGCGCCATGGTGGTCTTGACCCACGGCTTGGCGCTCAGGCCGCGCTCGACGGCGTTCCTTGCCAGCATCGCGGCCGCCACCATGACCGAGGGGTTGGACGTGTTGGTGCACGAGGTGATCGCGGCAATGGCGACGTGACCGTGATCCATTGCCGACTGCGTGCCGTCGGCCAGGGTGAAGGGTGCCCCGCCTGCGGGAAGAGGAGCGGCATCAGGGTTCACGTAGTCCTTGAGCGTCGCGCGGAAGGACTCCTTGGCCGCGGTCAGCGAGATGCGGTCCTGCGGACGCTTGGGACCGGCGATGGAGGCGACCACCGTGGACAGGTCGAGCTCGAGGTACTCAGAGAAGAGCGGCTCGACCGACGCGTCGTGCCACAGGCCCTGTTCCTTGCTATAGGCCTCGACGAGTGCGACCTGCTGCTCGCTGCGACCGGTGAGGCGCAGGTAGTCGCAGGTGACCTGGTCGATGGGGAACATGGCCGCCGTGGAGCCGAACTCGGGGCTCATGTTGCCGATGGTGGCTCGGTTAGCCAGCGGTACCGCGGAGACTCCCTCGCCGTAGAACTCGACGAACTTGCCGACGACACCGTGGGCGCGCAGAATCTCCACGATCGTCAGGACAACGTCGGTGGCCGTGACGCCCGAAGGGATCTCGCCGAGCAGCTTGAAACCGACGACCCGCGGGATGAGCATTGAGACGGGCTGGCCGAGCATGGCCGCCTCGGCCTCGATACCGCCCACGCCCCAGCCCAGGACACCCAGACCGTTGACCATCGTGGTGTGTGAGTCTGTGCCGACGCAGGTGTCGGGGTAGGCCATCCCGGAGCGGTCGAAGACGACCCGGGCGAGGTGCTCGATGTTGACCTGGTGCACGATCCCGGTGCCGGGCGGCACCACCTTGAAGTCGTTGAACGCGCTCTGACCCCAGCGCAGGAACTGGTAGCGCTCCTCGTTGCGCTGGTACTCCAGCTCGACGTTCTTCTCGAAGGCGTCAGGGCGACCGGCGACATCGGCGATCACCGAGTGGTCGATGACCATCTCGGCGGGTGCCAGCGGGTTGATCCGGCTCGGGTCGCCGCCGAGATCGGCGACAGCCTCGCGCATGGTGGCGAGGTCGACGATGCACGGGACACCGGTGAAGTCCTGCATGATCACGCGCGCCGGGGTGAACTGAATCTCAGTGTCGGGTTCACCGCTTGGGTCCCAGCCGGCGAGGGCGCGGATCTGCTCTGCCGTGATGTTGGCGCCGTCCTCGTTCCGCAGGAGGTTCTCCAGGAGGACCTTGAGACTGAACGGCAGCCGCTGGCTGCCCTCTACCGCGGAGAGACGGAATACGTCATATGACGCATCCCCGACCTCCAGGGTCCCCTTCGCACCAAAACTATCTATGCTGTGCTCGCTCACGGTCGGCTCCTTCGCAATTTATCTTGACGTCAAGATACATTTAACCACACCCGACCCCGGCGGGTCAGGTGCCCATCGGGTCAGGCGTGATCGGCCACCAGCACCTCGCGCAGGCTGGGCGGGATCGGGGTCGTGTTCCGGTCTGCGATCGCGACGCAGACGTAGGTGATCGCTATCTGAGCGCACCGAGTCCGCTGCTCACTCGGCGCATTCACTCGCTCGATGCTGAATCCGAGACGGAAAGACGTCGTTCCCACATGTTCCACCCGCACCCCGACCTCGGCATGCTGAAAAGCCTCAAGGCTGTCGAGCCACTCGAGCTCAGCCTTGCGCAGCACGGCGTCCAGTCCACCGGCCCGCAAGGTCGCATATCCGTAGCCGAGCGACTCCATGAAGGCACTCATCGCCTCGTCACACCAGCCGAGGTACCACATGTTGAACACGACGCCAAGAGAGTCGACCTCAAAGAAGCGAACCTCCACCGGGTATCGAAAACCATTGTCCTTGACCATGACCGCCCCCGTGGCTGCTGCCGCATCGGAATTCACGCCAGCGCCCGCATCGGTCGCCTCGCGACCAGAGCGAGGTCGATGGCGTCGCCGTCCGGCAGGTGGCGGACCACCTCACCGAGCTGTTCGACCTGCAGCCCCTCGCAGGCCGCGCGGTATCCGGCCTCGGTGTACAGCAGCCGCGGGTCGCTGGGGCCACCCACTCCCTCGGTGAGGTTACGCAGGGCGTGACCGACCACGACCATCGCCCCACCCGGGGCCAGCCAGTCGCGTACACGCGCCAGCACGTCGTCGCTCAGATGAAGGTAGGCCACCAGCACCAGGTCGAACGTGACACCGGCCGGCGGCTCCCAGATCCGGACATCGGCCACAACCCAGTCGACCTCGACGCCCACCTCTTGCGCCCCGCTGCGGCCACGCTCGATCCCCGTCGCGGAGAAGTCGACGGCGGTGACCTCCCATCCCAGCGCGGCCAGCCAGACGCTGTGGCGTCCCTGCCCGGCACCCAGGTCAACTGCCCGTCCCGTGAACCAGGCACCGATCGTCTTGGCGATCCATGGGTTGGGTGCCGCCGACCAGGCACGATCAGATCCGCAGTGCCTGCTGTCCCACTGCTGCGCGTCCTGGCCCGTTGTCATGTCAGAGGCTCCAGAATGGCGATGCACTCAACGTGGTGGGTCATCGGGAAGGCGTCAAAGGCACGCAGGGACCGCATGCCATAACCGGCACCGCGCGCGTAGGCGACGTCGCGCGCCAGGGCAGCAGGGTCACACGCGACGTAGGCGACGGCACGAGGTGCCAAGGCGGCGATGTCCTTGATGACCGACTTGCCGGCCCCGGTTCGAGGTGGATCAAGAACGACCAGGTCGGTGCGGATTCCCTGTCGGACCAACGGCTTCAGCAAACGGTCGACCTTGCCCCGGCGCAGCTCGATCTCGGGGCGCAGCCGCAGGTTGCTTTTGGCGTCGGCGATGGCGCGGGCATCGGACTCCATGGCCAGGACGGCTCCGGTCGGTCCCACCGCATCAGCAAGTGCCAACGCGAACAGTCCGACGCCGGCATACAGATCCAGAACCCGCTCGCCCGGTTGTGCCGCCAGCTCCTGGCGCAGATGCGCGACAAACGTGGCCGCGGCTCGGGGATGGACCTGCCAGAATCCTCGGGCTGAGAGCCGGAACTCGGCAGACCAGTCCCCCGTGTCGACTCGCTCGGTGACATGAGGAATCGTCGAGTCCCGAGACGGCAGAGGCACCATGACTGCGTGCGGCTCGCCACTGGCATCCACGACATCAACAGAGGAAGCCATCGGCCAGCGACGGCCGAGCACACCGGTCTGGATCACTGCCTCGGTGCAGATGAGGCAGTCCTGGACCTGGACGATCTCGTGGCTGTGGTATCGATGCAGCCCTGCGACACCCGAGGAATCGATGGCGAACTCGGTCCGGGTACGCCATCGCACCCCCTGTGTGTCACCCGGGAGCGCCTCCACCTCGACATCGACGTCCAGCCCGGCCAGGCGCTGGAACTGTTCGACGACCACTGCCGCCTTGAGCTCACGCTGATAAGGCAGGTCGCTGTGTTGCCAGTCACATCCGCCACAGCTGCCAGGCCCGGCGTACCGGCAGCCAGGCACGACACGGTGTTTCGAGGGCTCAAGCACCTCGATGGCATCGCCGAGCAGGAACCGGTCACCTTCACTGCCATCGGTGATCTGCACGCGAACTGTCTCGCCGGGAAGCGCATGCCGCACGAACACCACTCGTTCGTCATGCCGGGTCACAAAGTGGCCACCGTGGGCGACCTTGCCAATCTGCGCCTCAAACTGCGTGCCAACCAACGACTGGCGCGCAGCGTCCTTGGGGTCGGGGTCCAGGTCGTGTTCGCTCATTGTTCGCGCCCCACAGAACCCGCACCGGCGCCCTCAAACGGCTTCTCGGTGACCGTGAGAGAGAGCGCGGTGCTGGCGAATACCGGAAGCGCGATCCGCTTGGGAAGCAGCGTCTCGCCGAGCCTGTCGCTGCGGATGGCCCTTCCGACACGGAGCCGTTTGATGATCTTGCCTGAAGTCGACACGGCAATCACTCTAAGCGGCAGGCCCAGCACACCCGCCCATCGTGCCCGCTGCAGCCGTTTGGGCGCGAACGGGTCGTCGCTCGGTGTAGCGTCGCTGCGTGTACTTCGTCATTATGGGCTGCGGCCGGGTCGGGTCAACCCTGGCACTCAGCCTCGAGCGCCAGGGCCACGACGTGGCCGTCATCGACAGCAACAGTGCGGCCTTTCGCCGCCTCGGGGGCAGCTTCGAGGGCAAGAGAGTGACCGGCCTTGGATTCGACCGGGACACCCTGATCGAGGCCGGCATCGAGAATGCCTATGCCCTTGCCGCCGTCAGCAGCGGGGACAACTCCAACATCCTGGCTGCCCGCGTCGCCCGCGAGACGTACGGCGTCGACCATGTGGTGGCGCGTATCTACGACCCCGGCCGGGCAGCCATCTATCAGCGTCTGGGTATCCCCACGGTTGGCACCGTGCGCTGGACCTCTGACCAGATGCTGCGCCGCCTGCTGCCGCAAGGTTCTGTTCCCGAGCACACCGATCCCAGCGGACATGTGGTCATCGCCGATGTGGCGGTCAACCCCGCCTGGATCGGCCACCGGATCATCGACCTCGAGTCGGCCTCGGGTGCCCGCGTGGCTTACGTCACCCGGCTCGGCGACGGGCTGCTGCCCAGTGCCGACACCGTCTACCAGGACGGCGATCTGATTCACGTCCTGACGACCGCCTCCGGCCTGACGACCGTCGAGCGGACCCTCGACCAGCTACCGCCGGCCTTCTGAACACGAGCCTGACACGAACGACCCCAAGACCATCGCCCGAAAGGAATTACGCCCCATGCGAGTTGTCATTGCCGGAGCAGGCAGTGTGGGTCGTTCGATAGCCCGCGAGCTGCTGCACAACGGACACCAGGTGTTGCTGATCGACAAGGACGCGAACGACGCGCAGGCCGCGCGAGTCCCAGCAGCCACATGGCTGCTGGCTGACGCCTGCGAGATCAGCTCCCTGCACGAGGCCAACCTCGAAGACTGCGATGTGGTTGTGGCCGCGACGGGGGATGACAAGGCCAACCTGGTCCTGTCACTGCTGGCCAAGACCGAGTTCGGGGTGCCCCGCACCGTTGCGCGGGTGAACAACCCCAAGAACGAGTGGATGTTCGATGAGGCTTGGGGTGTTGATGTTGCCGTGTCGACCCCGCGACTGATGACCGCCCTGGTCGAGGAGGCAGTCAGCATCGGCGACCTGGTGCGCATCTTCACGTTCGGGCAAGGCAGCTCCACCATGGTCGAGCTCACGCTTCCAGAGAACAGTCCGTTCGCCGGCAAGCGGGTCGGGGACGTCCCCTGGCCCGACGACAGCGTCCTGGTGGGGATCATCCGCGAAGACCACCCGATTGCGCCGACCCGCGATGACTCGCTCGAGGCCCATGACGAGCTGCTGTTCCTTGCCACACCGGAGATCGAGGACGCCCTCGAGGCCATGCTCAGCCCTGGCGAGCGGGTCCCCCGCGACAAGCAGTGAGCTACCGGCGCCCAGCCTCGAGCAAGGCGCAGGACCGCAGCGGTCAGGCGGGCGGTTCGGCCGGTGCCAGCGGTGTCTTGCCGCGCACAAGGATCATTCCCATGATCGCCAGTGCGGCTAGGTAGGCCGGCCAGCCCAGTGCGATCTTGGCCACACCAAGCAGCGCGACCTGTCCCGCAAGGTACAGCGGGAGCATCAGCACGACCCGGATGGCATACAGCACGACGAGCACCATGGTGAGGCGCTGGCAGACCGCGACCAGACCGCGGTCACGACGCCATGACGTCAGTGGCGTCAGCGAAGCGGGTTCGGCCGACATCTGCGGGTCAGCGGCGGCAACCATGAAGCCGACGATGGGCCAGCGAACCAGAACCGACAACAGCGAACCGAGTCCCCAAGCCGCGCTGGTCAGAATACCGGGCAGGAAAGCTGCCTCAGCCTTTCCGCTGCGCAGCGCGAAGAACGCGGCAAAAGCCGTGGCCAACACCGCAGACAGGACGTAGCGCGGTGTCTGACGCATCACCAGACGAACTACCAGCAGGACCACCACGACAGCTACCGAGGCAGCCACCGCGATCGTGACGTCATGCAGCCAGACCCATGCCACCACGAAAGCGACCGTCGGCAGCGCCGTCTCGAACGAGCCTCGGGCGCCTCCCAGCGCGGACAAAAGTCGCTCACGGATAAGGGACTCGACTGTGTGCGCGTCGACGATGGCCGGCGCCGGAGTCGCGAAGTTGTCGCTAGTGGCCACGCTCAGGCCTTATCTCATAGGCGGGATTGAAGATCACTGGTGTGCCGTGTCGGTAGGTTACCCGTCCGTGGGCGCTCAGATAGGTCCCCGGAACGATGCCACGGATCCGCCGCCGGCCCAGCCAGATGAGGTTCAGTGTCTGGCTGCCGTCGTAGATCTCCGCCACCAGGGCCGGCACGTTGACTCGAGGCCGGAGCGTCACGCTGCGGACTACCCCACAGACGCTGGCCTCGGACCGGTCCACCAGATCGGCGATCGGGGTCCCCCCCAGGCGCCCGGTGTCCTCCTGCAGATCGTGGGCTTCCAGCTCGGAACCGGATCGGGCCAGGCGTGCCGTTACACGGGAGATCAGGCCGACCTTGCCACTTTCACCCTTGTGCTCGGCTGTCATAGCTGGTCCCATCAGGCTGGTTCCCATCAACTAATGGATCTCGGTGATCTCTGGCCCGCGTTCAAACGGCTTGAGGTCATCAAGTGAAGGATTGCCGTCCTGGGCCGGGTTCCCGTTCACGGAGTCATCGGCGGCCATATCCTCGGCTGCCACAGAACCGTCGCCCGGCTGGTTGGGCAGCCTCAGCGTCAGCAGCTCGCGGGGGGCCATAGCCTCGTCGCCACGCACTACGACGGTCGCCTTGACAACGTCGAGCAGGCTGGAGGCAGCGCTCTCATCGATTGCCGCCTGACCGCTGAGGACGGCGCGCAGGAACCAGCGAGGGCCGTCGACGCCGACGAAGCGCACCGGTGAGAACATAATGCGTCCATCGGGGCCCGGAGCCGGCATCTGGGCACGCAGCTCGGCTCCCAACGGCCCTGACGTCTTGTCCGCCGTTCCGCCCTGGCTGGTGATGCTCGCGGCGATCTCGGTGCGGATGTCGTCCCAGATTCCTTCACTGCGCGGTGCAGCGAAAGCCTGAAGCTGTACTGAGGACTCACCCAGCACTGCGGTGACACCGACGACGTTCTGTGACTCTTCCTCGACCTCAAGACGCAGTTCCATGCCAGGAACGCCGGTCAGCCACAGCGCCCCGAGATCCAGGCGCCCCTCAAGGCCCTCGACCTCTGAACGGTCGAACGGACCCCCACGACGAGATGGCTTGGGCTCAGGCTCAGCGCTGACACCGCTGGTGGTTGCCTCATCCTGGACGGCAGTGTCTTCGCCGTCGCTGGCGGTGGTGCCCGGGTCGAGATCTGCGGTGCTGTCTTTGGTTCTGGTGCCGTTTTTCGTGCCACGGCGGAAGATGCCCACGTGTCGTCAGTCCTTAGTCGTCGATGTCAGATGTCGATGGCACGGTCGTCGATGTCATGCAGATCCTCGCGAAGAGGTGGCGTGCCAAACCCTCCACTGGCTCCGTGTCCATTCTCCCCCCGTTGACTACCCGGAAGCGACCCTACTTCGACGAAATGGACCTGGCTGACCAGTTGGACAACGAGCTGGGCGATCCGGTCCCCTGCGGCGATGGCGAACCCCTGGTGGGTGTCTGTGTTCAGCAGGTTGACCATGATCTCACCGCGGTAGCCAGCGTCCACCGTGCCGGGCGCATTCAGCACCGTGATCCCGTGCCTGGCAGCCAGCCCCGAGCGCGGGTGAACGAAGGCGGCATACCCAGCCGGCAGGGCGAGCGCGACACCGGTCGCAACCAGTGCGCGCTGCCCCGGAGCCAGGAACACGTCCTGTCGGGCATACAGGTCGACTCCTGCGTCGCCCGGGTGGGCGTACGCGGGCATCGGCAGGCCGGAGTCAAGGCGCGAGATCAGCACCTGGACCCGTGCTGGGTCAGTCATGGACAAGTCCGCTGTCCAGACACCAGCCGTGAGCTGTGAGCGCTCTGCTCAGGCTGCGCATTCGCGACACACCGGCTGGCCGTTGACTTCCTTGGCCAGCTGGCTGCGGTGATGCACCAGGAAGCAGCGCGAGCAGGTGAACTCATCAGCTTGCCGTGGGACCACTCGTACAGACAGCTCTTCGCCGGACAGGTCGGCTCCGGGGAGCTCAAAGCCATCGGCGTGCTCGGTCTCATCAACATCAACGCTTGAGGCGCTCTTGTCGACGCGACGAGACTTGAGCTCCTCAATGGAGTCTTCGGCATCGTCATCATCGGTCTTGCGGGGCGCGTCATAGTCAGTCGCCATAGGTGATGTCCCCCTCCTTCAGTTCGTGGGTGGGAATCAGGGTTAGTAATCGGTTGCAGGAGTCGCTGTTGTGCGTCGCTGCGGGGTTAACGCCGGGCCCGTTGTTTTTGTGCCCGCTTGCGCCGCGCAGTGTGCCCTATCCGAGGGCCAATGTCACTATCGGGGACCTACGAATCGATACAAGCGCCTTCCACAGGTGTTCAAACGGCCCTTGACCAAGTCAAAGTACCCGCCGAAACGAGCTTGTGACCAGATACACAATGGCTGGTACGGGGGCTGACAGTACGGGGGCTGGCTGTACATGGGCTGACAGCGCCGAAGCCGGAAATCGGTCGGAGCCTGCCAGGGTTCCAATCGTCATCGCAGGGGCGCCAAAGCCTCGAGTCTGGACAGCAACGACCCGTGTATGCCGGGTCCGGCAGCCACAACGGCTGCCTCGCCCGGTGCCATCTCGTTCAGGCCGCTCACCAATGCGCCCGCCTCCGTGGCGATCAGCCAACCAGCCGCGAGGTCCCACGGATTCAGGCCCGACTCGTAGTAGGCGTCGACCGTGCCACCGGCCACTGCGCACAGGTCCAGCGCCGCACTGCCGGCCCGCCGGATGTCCCGGATCTCGGGCAGGATCGCGGCCAGCACCTCGCCCTGGCGTGCGCGCACCTCGGGTCGATATCCGAAGCCGGTGGCCACCAGAGACTGCAGGAGCACATCAACGGGGTTGACCCCGATCGCGGTGTCGTGATCACCCTGAAGGACATAGGCACCGCCTCCGGCCCGAGCGTGGAAAACCTCCGCGGTAAGCGGGTTGCAGACTGCGCCGGCGACGGGTTGCCACTGTCCTGGAGTCCCCGCGTCGCCGATGACCGCAGCCACTGACACGCAGTAGGCCGGGATCTCGTAGAGGTAGTTCACGGTTCCGTCGATCGGGTCGATGACCCAGGTGATGCCAGAGGTTCCCTCAGAAGCTCCGTCCTCCTCACCGAGAATCGCGTCGTCGGGCCGGGCACCCAGCAGGTGAGCCCGCAGGAGTGCCTCGGACTGCTGGTCCATCACGGTCACGATGTCGTTGAT